>Ga0315308_1000423_pt1 | contig 23594 bp, 17 predicted proteins | sample TDP3_MG_FD_203078 | JGI IMG/M metagenome (GOLD analysis project Ga0315308, IMG submission 203078) | Freshwater sediment microbial communities from Lake Towuti, South Sulawesi, Indonesia - TDP3 | ecosystem: Environmental > Aquatic > Freshwater > Lake > Sediment | place: Indonesia: South Sulawesi... | reverse complement strand
AATTGAGATCGAAAGTATAACCCTCAACCGGAGCACGGCTTACTCTAGGATCATACCCAACTTCGGTTGTCTTACCGAGGAAGGGCCGGGGAAGATGCTCCTCCTCAACCAGCCATTAAAGGAAGTGAACTATGACTGGAGCCTTGACCTCAAGAGGAAGACAGGCATTATAGAGCTGGGGGGCAGGAGGATCGAGATCCCGCTCGAGCCCTTCATCGGCTCCATCGGCGTCGCCCCCCGCTTCGGGACGTACCAGACGTCACTCACGCCGGGCGAATACGGCGGCAACATGGACTGCCCCGAGACGAGGGAGGGCACGACGCTCTACCTGCCCGTATTCGTGAGGGGCGGCTACCTCAGCTTCGGCGACATCCATGCGTCACAGGGAGATGGCGAGATCTGCGGCGTCGCCCTTGAGACGACCGCCGAGGTGAAGTTGGGGATCGGCCTCCAGAAGGGGAAGGCGATAGATTGGCCGAGGTTGGAGGATTCGGACCATATCATGGTCGCCGGGAGCGCGAGGCCGCTCATGGACGCGTTCAAGATAGCGCATCTGGAGCTGACGAAATGGCTCGCCTCCGACTATGGCTTCAGCATCCCGGACGCATTCCAGATCCTCTCCCAGGTCGGGACATGCAGGATCGGCAACGTCGTGGACACGAACTATACGGTTGTCGCGAAGTTCCCTAAGAGATACCTGAGATGAGGCCAATAGTTATCGATCGCCCAGGACATATGGATGGAATTCGTGGGCATTAGAGCAGGGGGAGCTTCACGGTTCTCCCTTGCGCCGCGGATATGTCCGCCGCGAAGATTATCTCGAAGGTCTTCGTAGCGTCCTCAACATTCACGTGGGACTCCCTGCCGTTCAATATGCAGTCGACCAGGTGATCGATCTCCCCCTGGAAGGGGTGGTGCGTCACGTCCCCGCTATCGGGCAATATCGTCGGGATGGTGGCGAAGCCCGTCTGGCCGGGGAACTTGCCCGGCGCATAGAGCTGGTTGTTCCTTATGGTCCCCCTATCGCCCAACAGCAGGATATTGAATATGTAGGGCTGCACGCACTCCAGCGAGGATGCGACCTTCCCGATCGACCCGCTCTTGAACTTCAATATCGTGACCGACGTCGGGTCATATTCGTATGCGAAGTTCTTGCTGTGGCTGTGGGTCGAGAAGGATTCGACCTCCACGACCTCCTCCCGCGTGAACCACCTCAGCCCGTCGACGGCGTGGCAACCGGCCGACAAGAGGCTGCTGCCCCCCACTGACTTCTTCACGTTCCACTTATACTGCGCGTACCATGGCCCTATGCCGTGGAAGTAATCGACCTCGCCGTAGAAGATCCTGCCGAGGGCACCATCCTCTAGGAGCTGCCTGATCGTCAGGAAGAGGGGATTCCACCTGAGCACGAAGCCCACGATTGTCTTGACGCCGCTCTTCCTCACGGCGTCCCTCACCTTCCTGAGGCCCTCGAGATCCAGCGCTATCGGCTTCTCGATGTAGATGTTCTTCCCCGCATTGGCCGCCATGACCGCCTGCTCCACGTGCAGGTCGTTGGGCGTGCAGATCGAGATTATGTTGATGTCGGGGCGGTCGAGCATCTTGGCATAATCGGTGTAGATGGCGCAGTCTATGCCCCAGCCCTTCACCGTCTCCCTGGTCCTGGCCTCATCGCGCCCACAGATCGCCACGACCTTCGTGTGCGGATTCCTCAGGTAGGCCTTCACGTGCTCCCCCGCAACCCAGCCGGGGCCGACGATCCCAACTCCCAATTTCTTCTCCATGATCCCTCGCCCATTCCAAAGGAACTGGGATATATTTGAGTGATTCCATCCCAAAGATCGAAGACCCGCTGGCCCTGGGGCAGCCCTAAGACTCCGCTGGAATAAGGGTAAAAGGGGAAATTTAGAAGAGCGCGTGCTCAATAACACGCGCCATTCCCGAACTTCTAAATTTTGGCGTGGGCCTTCAGAGTTGCTCGGACGTTAAAGCCGTCACTGGCCGTGAAGGTATACAGCTTCCCCTCAAAGGCCCTGGCCCCATTGAGGTCGTAGCCAGATGTGCCCTTCAACGCAAAGGTGATGTGGATGGTGATAAGCACGTTGGTACCTGTTGCGACCCCCTTTATGTTGATCGTGCCCTTTGCGAGGTCAGGCTCTTGGGCTGTAGAGATCTTATTCGTTATATCGGTCAGTTCGCCCCAGTAGTCTACCTTCCCATCTTTGTCTAAGTCGTTCCATACGTATGCGTGTACCGGCGTTGAGCCCTTCGTGACGAAGTCGCCGTTACCATTATTCGCCAAGGTATAGTGAATCGTCGTGGGATCCGTGCCCGTTTGATAGAGGACGTTGAAATAGAACCCTCCTGGGTTTGTGGATGAGATCTTGTAAGACCCTTTGGAGGGCGTGAAGACTATATTGAAGTCCGTGACCTCGATGCGCTGTTCGCTTGTATCCGACAGCCACCCGTTTGTCACCTTCCGATAGCATTCCTGCCGATTTCCGAACCACACCGTTGAGGGGGTGTCTCCCGATTGTATGACGAGATCTACGCTGCTCGCAGTCGTGTGGGTCCATCCGCTCTTTTCCGCCTCCGTTATGGTGTACTTGCCGCCTTGCCTCACCACCCACGATGCCGGTGAGCCGAGCGTACTAGTCGTGCCATTGGGACACGTAATGGTGAGCTTCCACCCCGCGATCTCGGGTTCACCGCTGTCCCTCACGCCATCGCCATCGATGTCGTCCCACTTGTCTGCCTTTATCGTGACCGGCTTGAATTCCAAGCATTTGTGCCGATTTCCGAACCACACCGTTGAGGGGGTGTCTCCCGATTGTATGACGAGATCTACGCTGCTCGCAGTCGTGTGAACCCAATCGCTCTTTTCCGCCTCCGTTATGGTGTACTTGCCCCCCTGCTTCACAGTCCATGACGCAGGCGAATCCATTGTGTTGGTCGTCCCGTCGGGGTACCGAATGGTCAGCTTCCATCCCTTAATCTCCGGTTCGTCTCTATCCCTCACGCCGTCGCCATCGAGGTCGTTCCACTTGTCCGCGGTAATCGTGACGAGCTTGAAGTTACCGAACCAGATGGTATCTTGAGTGCTACCGGACTTGATCGAAACATCTACGCTGCTCGCGGTGGTCTGTAACCACCCGTCCCGCAGCTCCTCAGTTATGGTGTAGGTCCCTCCCCGCCCTACGGTCCACGACGCCGGCGAATCCATCGTGTTGGTCGTGCCGTCTGGGTACTTTATGGTGAGTTGCCAGCCGGGGATCTCCGGCTCGCCATCGTCCTTTTTGCCATTTCCGTTGACGTCGTCGAACTTATCGGCCGTTATCGTGACTTTCTTGAAGTTCACGAAATTCACAACGTATGTCCCCCCGCTCTCCATCTGTTTCGTCCATGTATTGGATGAATTCAAGCAAACCCATGCGGCGTCTTCGGACTCGGTCACAGTCACAAAGCCGGGCTTCTGGCTGTAGAAGACCTTACCCGTCGTGCCCGTGCTACCAACCCAATCGCCTGAACTGTTCGTCAGGGTGACGGGCCAGTCGATGGGCGTCCAGTCGTCGGTCGTCGCGAGGTTCCCATCGGCGTCCTCGTACTTGTAGACCACGACCGTCGCCTCCTTGAAGTTGCCGAACCAGACGGTTGGGGGAGTGTCGCCGGATTGGGCAACATTTACGCTTTCGCTGCTCGCAGTAGTTTGAATCCATCCGTCCTGTAACTCTTCAGTGATGATATACGTTCCCTTTTTGACTAACCACGACGCCGGCGAATCCATCGTGTTGGTCGTCCCATCGGGGTACGTTATCTTCAGCTCCCAATCCTGAATCTCCGGCTCGCCATCGTCCCTCATCCCATCGCCATCGAGGTCCTCGAACTTGTCCGCAGTGATTGTTCCCAGCTTGAAGTTGTAGAAATCGCCATGCCCTGAAGTTCCAGACGTTATCTCGATGGTATAGGTGCCAAATGGCTTGGTCTGGATCCAGCCGGGCCTGAGTTCCTCGGAGACCGTGTAAATTCCATTCGTCAGGCCTTTGAACTCATAGTAGCCATTATGGTCGGTCACAGTTGTCCTGTGGACCTCTGCCTTCGTAATGGTGTCATAACCATCTAGATGGATCGTCCAACCTTCAAGAGGAGGCTCGCCTTCGTTCCTGAAGCCGTTGCCATTCAAGTCATTGAGCTTAATGCCATTTATCTCGCCAAGCTCAAAGTTACCGAACCAGACCATTTCGGGGGCATCACCGGACTGGATCCTGATAGTTACGCTATCGGCGGTCGTGTGGACCCACCCCTCTCGAAGCTCCTCAGTAATCGTATAGGTACCGCCCTTCTCCACAGTCCACGATGCTGGCGAGTCCATCATGTCTGTCGTTACGCCATCGGGATAATGCAGCGTCAGCTTCCATCCAGAGATCTCGAGTTCATCCGCGTCAAGTTCCCCATTACCATTGAGGTCGTTGAACTTGCCCGCCGTTATCGTGACCTGCTTGAAGTTACCGAACCAGACCGTGTCGGGGGCATCGCCGGACTGGACCATGATATCTACGGCGCTCGCAGTGGTCTGTACCCACCCATCCCGCAGCTCCTCGGTAATGGTATACTTTCCTCCCTGCTTCACCACCCACGATGCCGGTGAGCCGAGCGTGCTAGTCGTGCCATTGGGGCAGGTGATGGTGAGTTGCCAGCCGGGGATCTCCGGCTCGCCATCGTCCCTCATCCAATCGCCATCGAGGTCCTCGAACTTGTCCGCGGTGATGGTTACCAGCTTGAAGTTGCCGAACCATATCTTCTCAGGGGTATCTCCTGACTGCACCATAATGTCCACGCTGATTGGAGTCGTATTGACATAGCCCTCCCTCTCTTCCTCGGTGATCGTGTACATCCCCCCCTGCTCTACAACCCAAGATGCTGGAGAGCCCATCTCACTGATAGTGCCATTCGGACAAAGTATTTTCAGCTTCCAACCAGCGATCTCGGGATCACTTCCATCCCTAAAGCCATCACCATTAAAGTCCTCGAACTTGTCCGCGGTGATGGTTACCAGCTTGAAGTTGCCGAACCATACCGTGGAGGGTGAGTTCCTTGATTGGACCTTTACAACCGCGCTGCTGGGAGTTGTAGGAACCCATCCTTCTTGGAACTCCTCGGCGATGGTATAATCCCCATAATCCTCTACCACCCACGATGCCGGTGAAACTTTAGTGTTGGTCGTGCCATCCGGATACGTTATCTTCAGCTCCCAATCCTGAATCTCCGGCTCGCCATCGTCCCTCATCCCATCGCCATCGAGGTCATCGAACTTGTCCGCGGTAATCGTTACGAGCTTTAAATTACCAAAGTCCTCGTTCGCAACCATCGATCCAGATGTAATCTTGATCGTGTAGGTTCCTCCAACTGGAGTTGTTTGGAGCCATCCAGCCTGTGGCTCCTCCGTTATGATGTACTCCCCAGCCATCAACTCCCTGAACTCATAATAGCCTTGGTCGTCTGTTACGGCCATCAGGCCGACAGGCATGTCCCTGCCCGCGAGATTAATGGTCCAACCTTTAAGTGCCGGCTCACCATTATCCCATGAACCATCACCATCAACATCGTCGAACTTGTGGCCACATACTATGCCCTTCTTGAAGTTCACGAATTTGACCTCGTATGTCCCCCCGCTCTCCACATCCCGCGACCAAGACGAGGAGTTCAGGTGAGCCCATGCGGGGTCGTCGGCCTCCGTCACGGTTATGTGTCCAGGACCCAGGCCGCTGAAGACCTTGCCGGACGTCCCGGTGCTGCTTGCTATTTCGCCTGAGCCGCTCTTCAGCGTGATCGGCCAGTCGATGGGCGTCCAGTCGTCGGTCGTCGCGAGGTTCCCATCGGCGTCCTCGTACTTGTAGACCGTGATTGTCGCCTCCTTGAAGTTGCCGAACCAGACCGTGTCGGGGGCATCGCCGGACTGGACCGTGATAGCTGCGCTATCGGCGGTCGTGTGGACCCAACCCTCTCGAAGCTCCTCAGTTATTGTGTAGGTACCGCCCTTTTCCACCACCCACGACGCCGGCGAGTCCTTCGTGTCGGTCGTTACGCCATCGAGATAATGCAGCGTCAGCTTCCATCCCGGTATCTCCGGTTCATCGCCATCCTTCACCCCATCGCCATCCAGATCGTTCCACTTGTCGGCCGTTATCGTGACCAGCTTGAAGTTGCCGAAGTCCTTGTCTGTGACAGAGCTAGACGTGAGCGACACGGTGTGGGTCCCAGGTGGGGCTGGCCCGGTCTGTACCCACCCGTCCTGCAGCACCTCAGAGATCGTATACGTTCCAGGCGTCAGTCCGCTGAACTCATAGTAACCTGTGGAGTCACTAGTGGTCGTCTTGGAAACGGGCCCAGCCAGATTGACGGTCCAGCCCTCTAGTGCCGGCTCACCGCTATCCTTCACCCCGTCGCCATCGAGGTCGTTGAATACGTGGCCGCTTATGGTCATCGGCGATGCAAATGTTATTATGAGCTGGGGGGCATTCGGTTTTAAACGATCAGCAAAGTCCCTGTGGTAGGGAGTAATCATAATCGATGTATCTTCTATGGCGAGTTTAATCACGAAACTTATGATCTTGTCGCCTGCGCACTCCGCCTTGACATAATCTACCATCGCCGAACCATCCCAACTGTACCAGCTATTTTTATCCCCTACAGCAGTCGTAGCGATGAGATCGCCAACTATGGGAGCATTGGACCAAACGAGGTTCATCTCCTCCCAAGGGGTTCCATCATTCAAAGTGTCCCCGGTTTCGAGCATTTCCACATCTAAGGTGGGAGGGGGGATGGTGGTGGCTTCACAATAAAGCCTCAACTCCGCGCCGATTATCGCATCGAAATCCGATATGCCTCTCAGGTCGAACTTTAGATAGGATCTATATAATCTCAATATGTCGGATCTACAATGTAAGCCATTAGTGCCTGGCGACGTGAAGCCCGTTTTGTCTATGACTTGGTCGGCCATCGGGTTTAACGTTATCGAGGTCACGCCATCCGGAGATCCACGAACTCTCTGAACCATCGGCACGAAAGCCAATAGTAATAGTAACAACAACGATGAATACTTAGCTAACAATATCTCCGCATCCTAGAATATACTATATGCTGCTTCTATATGAGGGTTATGAAGTCGCAACCTTTCACGTTTAAAAACTGCCAATTTTTAGAGCTAGTGGTCGGGATAATTTAAGCCTTAGGATTTATTTAGTGGGCCCTCAAATTTATTGGGGTTCTGGAGGCATTGTTGTCGGCGGCCATCTTGGCCCTCCGCTCATAAACATCCGCGTATGAAAGGGGCGTGGCCGTTACTTGATGCGAAGCCTGTGTGTTACTGTGATCGCCCCCAAGAAGTCCTATCCTGATTTGGGAACATCGGTAGACGTAATCTCAATAGACGACTAACTTAAAAAAGGAACGGATATTAGCTGAGTCCAATTTATAGGCCACATGTCCATAGAGGAACTCGGGTCCAAATATAGTAGGATCCAGAGGAAAGTTAGGATATGTGAGCAAGCGGCCAGGACTGGCAATGCCCTTTCGTTTCTCGGGACCTCTTTCATGTTCATGAGCGCTCTACCCATGATCCCCATCTATCTGCAAATGTGGTTCAACGTTAACCTATTCATCACCTGGCCATTATGCATTCTAGGAAGTGGCACCATGATGATGGCGGGTCGCCAGATCAACAGGTCAAGGGGCATCGTCCAACCAAGCACGTCCGCTGAGGAAAGGACCTTCCTAAGGATCTACGAAGTGCTTAGGATTTTGGAGGTATATCTCCAAGAGAGCCTCCCCGCCTCAAAGGGCGAGGCCATGAAGAAACTCCGGAGGATTGATGATGAGCTATTGAGGGGCGAAGATTGGAAGGTCGGGAACCTCAAGATATTAAAGGAAACGATTGGTGACCAACTCGAGTCGTTCAAAAACGGCTTTGAAAAGAAGTTGATTCCGACGGTAGTCCATGGGGATGACAAGAATTTACAAAATACTTATTCGATATTGATCGTTTTTGCTAATTACCTGATCAATCCGAAGATGGACATGCTCGCATCGGTCAATGATATGATAAGCAAATTGCCATTCACAGAGGACAAGTTACCAGCATACTCGCTTTGGGTGAGAAAACTGGTGGCATATCCCGCAATTAAACATGCGATCGCAATTGGCGCAGGCCTTGCCGTCTGCACGCTCACATATTACATAGGAACCACCTCCTTCAACGTCTCTACTGAAAATGCTTTCATATCCGCAGTAGGGCTCCTCGGGACTTTCATGTCCGGATACATGGCCATCACATCTAAAAGGAGAGAGTCGGCGAAATGAGCGGAAGAATGATCGCATATCATTCATAACTTCGTAATTACTCGCTAGAATCCTCAACATAGGTATTCGTCTGAGCTTATCACCCTGTAGATCCCAGGAATTTATTGAAGAAATCGAAGGCCATCCTGCCCGAGAAGCCATGTTCCCCTGAGAAGACCTCCACCCACAGGTTCTCCGGTTTACCGACGACCTCGTAAGCCTTCCTCACCGTCTCGTGTGCCTTGAGCGCGGAGTGGATCCAGAAGCACGTATCCGATGCTCCGCTCTCTATGAGGAGAGGCTTCGGTGCTATGGCCGCCATTACGTCCGGGACGTCCGCATACTTGTACAGGAACGGGACGAGTTGGGATCCGCAGAAGTTGGGCCTCGATATCGCGTAATGTTCCGTCGTCGTCGCGTAACAGATGATGTCGGCCGCCCTGATCCTGTCGTCGAGGAGGGCCAGGTAAGTCGTCATAGTGCCCCCAAACGAGAGGCCCATGCAGCCGATCCTCTCCCGGTCGACAATATCGCGGGAGATGAGGAAATCTATCGCCCTCATGCCATCGAAGACGTTCGCCCCCAGTAGGGTTCTGCCCAGGATGAGGTGCTGGATGAAGTGGACGTTGCAGATGTCGCTCCCGGGATAGGGGCTGTGGTACCCGATCCTCTCCCCAAAGCTCCTCCAATCGGGGACGACTGTGACGAAGCCGGCCATGGCCATCTGCTCGCCATAATTGTAATTCGCCGACGAGATGCTCGCCTTCCTGTCAGGATCGTTGAAGTGCACGCCGGCAACGGAGTCCTTCCCATACGTGCCGTGTCCGTGCGCGCACAGGATCGCGGGGAGCCTTCCGCGCCTCCCCTTGGGCACGAGCAAGTACAAAGGTACCCAACAGTCCTCCTCGGACTGGATGATCCACTTCTCCCTGACGTAGCGCTCCGCCTCCTCCCTGGAGAGGAGCTGGGGCTTCAGCAGGGCTGGCTTCGGGAATTCCCCCAAGAGCTCCTTTACTTTGGCCCTCAGCGCCTCCCTCCATTGGAGGAGGCCCTCCGGGGTCGTCGCCTCAAAGGACATCGAGGGCCTGGTCCTTTCGTACCATCTCCTCAGGAAATTGTCCGTAACCTGTGGTGCGTCTATCATTTCGACCATCTGCTGTCACCTTGACCTAGGATGACCGGATAAAACGTTATCGAGCCCTTATTTTACACGATTCTTGGATAGCACTTACATCATGGGCTGCCGTTTTGTCATATATTGAGGTAAAAAAGCGATTAATACCTATGGACTCGAGGAGAACGTAAGGAGGCAAGGGTCATGGAGGAGAAGACCGACAAAGCGTATTACATTTCTCGAAGGTCAGAGCTCCTCAGGGCATTACACGAAGATGCTCGGCATTGGGGGAAGGTCATCGCCAGCAATTATGGCAAGGGCCTACCTAAGGCCATCGTGAGGGAAGTCCGTGAAGAGTATGTGGCTCTGATCCCCGATATCCCCTACATTGGAGGCGATGAGAACCACCTGACCCGTTCCTTGATCAAGTCGGCCGAGTGTCTGGCGCTCTATAAGGCCATGAGGGCGCGAGGCAAAACAGCAGCAGAAACCGGCAAGGTCCTATATGATGCAGTCAAGTTGAGAGGTCCCACCCCTCCCATTCCGCCATCCAAGAGGCTAACTACAGAGGATCTCATGAAAAGGCGGAGAGCGCGAGCTGAGAGGTCGCAGAAACGCCTTTACAAAGGTGATTGGGTGTATCGGTTCGTTGAGGGGGACGGCGTGGAATTCGATTATGGCTATGATTTCACTGAATGCGGCACTAAGAAATTCTATCGCGCCCAGGATGCGGATGAGTTCCTGCCATTTTACTGCTTCCTCGATTTTCCTGAGAGCAAGGCCGATGGCCTAGGGTTAACGAGGACGATGACGCTTGCCGAGGGTCATAAAAAATGCGACCATCGATTCAAGAAGGGCAGGAAAACTGAGCAGGAGTGGCCCCCACCGTTCCTCGATGGAAAGAAAGGGTGACTAATCGTTCGAAAGTTTTTAATCTCGATCGCCAAAAGGGAAACTCGTGAAATAGGAATGGTCTCGAATGTGCGTGAAAATCCAAGGGGCCACGCTTATGCCTGAGCTCCTCGTTGGCTGGGCATCCGGGGACATCACCCCATCGCGTCCTGTGATGCTGAAGGGTCAGTGGCACGTCCGCGTTTCAACGCACGTCGAGGACCCGCTGACCGCCACCGCACTGGCCATCAAGAGCGGCGACATACACAAACCCGAACAGGCCATCCTCGTCTCCTGCGACCTGTGCTGTATCCCAGCCCAACTGCAGGAGGGCGTCCGCGACCGCGTGCGGAGATGTCTCCCCGCACTCGATCCCCTTAAACTCCTCCTAAACGCCACACATACGCATACGGCCCCCGAGATGGAGGACGGCTGGTACCCATATCCGGGCGGCAACGTCATGACCCCAGCCGAGTACTCCGAATTCCTAGTCGAGAGGATCGCCGAGGTCGCCATCGAGGCCTCGAATGGGTGTCAGCCAGGTGGAGTTAGTTGGGCGCTCAGCCATGCCGTCGTTGGCCACAACCGCCGCGTCACGTACTTCGGCGGCAACTCCGTAATGTACGGCAAGACCGACGACAAGGACTTCGACCACATCGAGGGGTATGAGGACCACGCCGTCGAGATGCTCTTCACATGGGACCGCTCCCAGCGCCTCACCGGCATCATCCTCAACATCGCCTGCCCCTCGCAGATCGTCGAGGGCGAGAATTATATCTCCGCCGATTATTGGCACGATGTCCGCGCTGAGATCCGCCGACGACACTCCCCCGCCCCCTTCATCCTCCCACAGTGCAGCGCAGCTGGAGACCAATCCCCGCACCTCCTCCTGTATGGGGCGGCGGAAGCCGAGACGCGGAAGAGGCGCGGGGTCACGGAACGCCAGGAAGTCGCCGATCGCATCGCCGACGCCGTTGACCACGTCCTCAAAGCCGCGCAGGGCGACATCCATACCGACATTCCCTTCAAGCATCATGTCGAGATCCTCGATCTCCCACTTAGGAGGTTGAGCCGTGAAGAATTCGCCGCGGCCAGTGAGTACGTCCGGCTTAATGAACAAAAGACCGACGCGCCTGGGCGGCTATACTTCGAGAGGGAGACAACGGCTCGTTATAACAGGCAGGAGAGCGCGAATGCGCCCACCTCATATCCCATGGAGTTTCACGTCCTTCGCTTGGGGGACGTTGCAATGGCCACTAATCCCTTCGAGCTCTTCCTCGACTACGGCCTGCGAATTAAGGCGCGCAGTCGCGCCATCCAGACCTTCGTAATCCAACTCACCTGCGATTATGCGATGTACCTGCCCACTGAACGCGCCGTTAAGGCCCGTGGTTATGGCGCCGAAGTACTTGTGAGCAAGGTCGGTCCGGAAGGCGGACAAATCCTCGTCAACCGCACAATCGAATTGATCAATAAGATGTGGTCTTAGTAGCATCCGATAGCAATTACGTCCTTTATCACCAGCTTCTGTTTCCGAACTGGTTATGGTGGGCGAAATCCGTCACTTCGCGACGCACCCTCGAATGTATGGGAGTGCGCTTTGGCCTTTGGACGGCATAACCCAACCGGAAGCCAAAAGCTATCCTCAGGCGTCTGGGGATGCCGAGGATCCTCTTCACATCTTCCCCTGCCGGCCCCCCAAGGACGCTCATCACCTGAAAGCTGAGCCCCAGGGAATGGGCCATCAGCCACACATTTTCCAACACACAACCCAGGCCGATATCGTTCAGGAAGTCCGCCTCTGCGCGGCCGTGTGGGGGCCTCCTCTCGGGGTCATAGGTCACCACTCCCAGTACAGGGCCCAGCCGAATGGCCCTCCTATGGCCCGAACGCGCCCTTTCATCTGGCACGAAGATACCATATTTTTTCCTAAGCAACTCCTCCTCCGAGGAGGCGTAGGCATCGTGGCCGCTCCTCTGAAGCCTTTTATGATAAGAACCAGAGGGCCTCATATAGCCCTCTTGGATCGACTTCAGGAGTTTTTTATCGTCGACGATGATTATCTCGAAATTCTGCATGTTGTGAGGGGAAGGGGCCCAGCGTGCCGCCTCTAAGATCTTCATCAGATTCAGCTTCGTTATGGGCCGTTTGAGATCGTAGGCGATCCTGTCCGATCGCCTTTCCTTGATGGTCCTAAAAAATACTGACATGGTTCGTTGCCATCCAACTGTGACCTTATATCTATTCTCGTTTAACAATCCCCTTTAGGAGATCTTCCACTTCCTTCCTAGATGGGAATCTATCTGCACCTTTTCTCCTGCTGGATACCGTCAGCGCCCCAGTGGCGTTGGCGAACTCGGCCGTTTTCCTAGAATCCCAACCACGGAGATAGCCCAACATGAAACCTGCGTTAAAGGCGTCACCTGCGCCCGTTGCGTCGAATGCGTCGCGTTTGAATCCAGGTACCCTAATAGTTTCCTCTCCATTGGCTACCAAGCAACCTTCGGGCCCGAGCTTTATTGTGACGACATCGGGGCCATAGCTCAAAAGCTTCCTCGCTGCTTTTCCTGGGAATCGACAACCCGTGATGCCCTGGGCCTCCTTCGCGTTGGGGAGGAACACGTTCACGTATTTCAAGACCTTCCTGATCCCCTTTACAGTTCCCGGAGCCCAGCCCTCAGGATCCCAACCAGTATCGAGGACCGTAACGACGCCAACGTCCCTGAGGGAACTCATCAATTCCTCGGCCTTATCGGCCATCAGGCTCTTCATGAAGAAGTAACCGCCGTAGTAAAGTGCGCGTGCACGCGAGATGAACCCAAAGCTCCGCCTGACATCAGCTAAAGACCATCTTGAAAGGTTTCCGACGTAAGATACGAAGGCGCGTTCGCCATCGTCCCTGACGATCGATACGCAAATGCCCGAAGACATCCTGCGTTCAACACTCACACGGGCTTTAATCCCCTCGCGCCTCAATTCCCTGAGCATGAAATCACCATACACGTCATCGCCAACGCTGGCCACGAGGCCGCACTCCATGCCCAGTTTGGCGGACGCGATGGCAAAATAGCCCGCCGATCCAGCTAGGCGCATCTCGAAATCCGATACCAAGAGCTCCTCACCCCACCTGGGCATCGAAGGAGTTTGTGCGAAGATCAAGTCGATGTTAACGTTCCCAACTGCAACGATGTCCAAAGCCATGCCTCCCAAACCTACTCGATGGTCCAGGTCTTCCTTATGTTCCTGAAGTGGTCCGGATTGATATCCCTCTCCACGGCAAGGTGATAGGCGAAGAGCTGGAGGATCGGCAGGTACAGGAACGATGCTCGCCACTCATCGATATTTCCGGGCATCGATATGACCTCGTCGGACAGCTTCCCGGTATCGGCGTCACCTTCGCTAGCCAAGGAGATCACGATCGTGCCGATCTTCTTCACCCTGCCGATCAGCCTGAGCAATGATGCCCTCCCAACGCCTGGCGGATTGATGGCGATGAAGACGGAATCCCGATCCAGGATCTCCATGGGGCCATGCCTGAACTCCTCAACTGAGAAGGCCTCGGCGTGGATGGACGTGGCTTCTTTGATCAGGTTGCTGGCCTGGAGGGCGCATGGAAAGCATGGGCCAGACCCGATGATGTAGGCGTCCTTCATCTCCTTGTATTTTCCGGCTAACCCCCTCAAGCCCCCGTCTTTGGATTTAATGGTTCGTGCAAGGGTTTTCGGGGTTTCCACCCTCAAGGCCGAGATCATGCGATTCAGCTCGCTCGGCGCATACGAATTCATAACGTCTGCCATGATCAGCGCAAATTTGTATATCAGCAGCATCTGGGTGACCACCGTCTTTGTCCCTGGGCCGATCTCGACGCCGGCAGAGGTCAGGATCGCCGAATCAGCCCCTTTGGCCAGGCGGCTCCTCTCATTGTTGGTCAAGCCAAGCACGTATGCCCCCCTCTCCTTCGCTTTCCTGAGCGCTTTGAGGGTTTCAATAGTTTCGCCGGATTGGCTCAGGCAGATAACAAAGGATTCGGCGCCAATGGCGGAAGAGGCATAATGGACGAATTCGAGGGCCGGAATGGCGGAAGAGGGGATCTTGGCAAACTCTTCAATTGCGTATTTGCCAGCTATGCCTGCATAGTACGAAGAACCACAACCGGTCAAGCAGATCCTTTGGAAACCGCCGTCCTTAAATGTCCTGGCTGCCCTTCGAAGTTCCTTATCCCCGGATTTCGCCGTAAGTTCAACCGCCTTAGGTTCATCATAAATTTCCTTAAGAGTGTAATGATCGTACTTCGCCTTAACCATCTTAATTCCCCTCGACTGAGCGAGCGCAAGTGACCGATATGCCTTGCGATGCAATAAAGATTTGTTGATATAACTCAATGGCCAGCTTGATGATCGTGGGAATGGGGATCACGCTCAGGGACTTCTCAACGGTATCCGAATTCCCATGCTCCTCAGGAACTATGGTAAACTACCTTCGTCAACTTGTACGCCTTGGCTGGTTCACCTATCGTTCAAATATGAACTAACCCTTATCCTATAACGCCTTGAGACTACTGTCAAGACAATGGCTATCAGGATCCCATAGATACCTTGCCATATGAGGAGCCACATGGGATAATGGCCGCTGAACATGAATATCCCTAGGAGGATGACATTCACTATAGCGATAATCATCAGGATATATGAAACCATTGTAATGTCGTTCATGTCTTTTCTTTTGCTCGTTATTCCCCTATGGCAGCTGCCTATAACGATTTATTTCTCCTTGGTATAGGGCGCTGGCGTAGAGTAATAAACACAAATCGTCCTTCTGAGGTATTCATCGCCTCAATATTAGGCATCGTATCTGGAAGGGATCGATACCGATTGTGACAATCGACCCCGTCTGGATTGTCAGCGGCCCTTCCACAAGGTCCTCGACCGCCGAGGAGCCACTCACGTCGACCCTCTCTGTGACATGATCTGGGCTCATGTTAAACATGAACCAGGCCTCTTGTCCCTCGCCCACACGTCGCCGTCGACGGAGCTTGCCACAGAGCTCGGGCCTGACGCCGGCCTTATCCAGCACAGACAACAGAAACGCAGATGTCGCCTCATCCCTGAAGGCCGAATACGCATGGCCGAGCACCGTCCCGATGAGGTAGGCCCTTCCCTGCCCGATGCCGTTAACGGCGCCAACGACCTCGTCTTCGCAGAGTAAGATGGGGGAGGAGCCCTTTACAGTGTAAGTCTCTATGTATAGGCTTGGCAGGACGCTTTGTCCCGCGAACGGGCCCGTGCCCTGGAAGCGCGTCGCCCTCCTGATCTCCCCGTAGCTGCGTTCGACGGGGGTCCATCGGGGTGGCACTCTGGGTTCGTGGCAGAGCTGCACGGAACGGTGTTCCACGCCGAAGATCTCCTCGGCTTCCTCGGCCAACTCCCCCGGACGCGTGAAGCCGAATCGATCATAGCGACCTGGACATGCCTCTGAGATCAAAGTGCCGCCCTTGGCAACGTAGCCCTCGAGCATATCGAGCTCCCTGTGATCCAGGGAGAGCGGGAGGGGCAGGATGATGGCCCTGTATTTAGCGAGATCCTCCAAGCTCGTATGACTGGCCTCCACGAAATCGACCCAGACGCCGGATTGCCACAACATCCTGTAGAGGCCCCGAATCGTGAACGACAGATGCGAGGCGGCACTGTCGCCAGTGGCCTCTGAGAAGTGCCAGAGGTCCTCGTTAATGAGGAGGGCCACGTCCGCCCGAGGGACGCGGCCCTTGTGGAAGAGGTCGGGATAACGATTTATCGACTTTGAAAGGCGCCCAGCCTCCGATGCTCGCGGCGACTGATCCCCGCGGGAGTCGAGCAAGCCGAAACCATAGGCCTCGTGCCAGAAGATCTCAACCCTGTGGTTCCAGAAACTGAGGCCCTGTATCCCCGATGACAGGGCAGTTAGTACCCATAGCCTGATGTCCTCGGGCGATGGGATGCGCCCCTTGTGGAGCGACGTCGAGATCGGACCTCCCTGGAACTCGGCCGCCCAACATTGGCGATCGGGTCCAGCTGCGCTCCGCACGTAATCGTAGCCCATCGCCACCAGCTCGGCCTCCTGCCTGAGGCTCACGTCCCGGGGCACTGAGATGCCCGCGGGGGCGTCCGCGTCCCACTGGTGGATTGGCCCCCAAGCCGGATAACACGAGCTCCCGAAGACATCCCCCTCCGCGGCCCAGCGCCATTCGGCCCCGCTCCCTATGGTCGGATAGCCGACATGGCTGAAGATCGGGCGATGCTTCGGGTCATTGTCCCTGAAGGCGTCCGCCTTCCAACGGAGCGCCCTGGCCAGGTAAACGTCATCCATGAAGTATCTCCAGTCGATGTACGATGGCACCCGTGGGAATATCCGCGGCGGCTCCACTTCGCCCCAGTCGCCGTATCCGGTGCGCCACGCCCTGTTGAGTGCTTCCAGGCCACCGTATCTCTCCTCAAGCCACTCCCTGAACCGGGCCAGGGTATGCGGGCAGTAGCAGAAGCCCAGCGAATCCGATCGCATCGGCCAGAATCCGATCTCCTGCCAGATGTTCCAGACCAAGACGTTGTCATGGCGGCCGAGCTCCCTTGCCAGTTTTGCTATGAATCTGGCCCCGGCCTCGCGCGCTCCCGGATGGTCCCAGCATGGGCCCGGCTTCCCATCGCCCGGCAGCAGATACTGAGTGGGATCCTCGTGTCTCTCCCCAGACGAGTAGACGAGACGGCAGTCGGGGTACTTCCTCCACAACCATGCAGGGGCCTGCTCCATCGTCACGCCGAAGTATATGCCGAGCCCATGACCTTCCGCCTCCTCAATGAGCGCCTCCACCTTCCCCAAATCTACATGCCCTTCCCTCATCTCATCGATGCACCACGACTCCTGGAGCTTGATCATGTTGAACCCCAACTGGTCGACGATGTGGACGTCGTGCATCATCTCCTCGATCGATGGGGATGGCTCACGGTAAAAGTGGGTGCCGAATGGAAATCCCTTATGTTGTTTCAATTCCTCCAAGCCCTACTCAATTCACATCCGCAGACAAATCGATATTAAACTTCATCTCACCTTTTTTTACTTTTACAAATGGCTAGATTAGGTCCCCCTTAATCATCTCCTCCAATGGGTTCTCCTTAATGCCCAATGGCAACTTTATGATGGCCCTTCTGCGCGAAGACTCGAATAACGCCATTATTATCTCCAATGTAGCCCTCCCCCTTATTCCACTAGAGAGGTGTTCCCTTCCCTCCTCCATTGCCTTTATCAATTCGATAAGCTCCATTCGGACATTATCCCCATCACTCGATAGCTCAGGAGACTGGATTCCATTAATGCCCACGATCCTGAGTGGTGCCTGAGGGGAATTAACCTCAACCTGCCCTTTGTCCCCGATCACATGGAACTCGAAATTCTGTGGGGCGAATTCGCCGAGCTCTATAACTGCCTCGACGCCATTTTCATATTTGATGTGGCCAATCGCCATGTCCTCAACATACATGTCGGGATGGTTCGCAGCTCCAAGGCGCTTCCTGCTCCTATCAACCTGTCCCATGACCCACATTGCCTTACTATCCATGTTGAGATAGTTCACCAGATCTATGACGTGTGTCCCATTGTTCATCAGGTCAAGTGAGCAGTGCCCCCAGATTAACTCCGGCCTCCCTATTTCCCCGGATTCGATGAGGCCCCTGGCCTTCACGCTCTGAGGGTCAAACCTGTGCTCGTGGCCCACAGCCAATACTACGCCATTCTCCCGGCACGCATCGATCATCTCGTCCGCTTCGCCGAGATTCACTGCGAGGGGCTTTTCACACATGATCCCCCTAACGCCACCTTTAGCGGCCTCGACGGTTACCTCGCAGTGCGTTTTGGGCCACGTGCATATACTAACGATATCGAGCCCACCGGCTTTCATCATCTCCCTATAGTCCCCATATTTCCTGGCCACATTGTATCTTTCAGCAAAGGCATTCAAGTTCGTTGAGTTTATGTCCGAGCATGCACTCACCTCAACACCCTCAATGGAGAGATATGCTGAGGCATGGCTACTTCCCATGCCCCCACAACCCACAATCCCTACGCTATATCCACCCATAACTACTCGTTCACTCATGAACCATATAAGATATCGGGTAAGTTATGCCAAATGCGCAGTGCCCAAAATCCAAAGGAATCATTCATGGAATTGGATAAACCTTTTTAGCTCCTGATCTCGACAGCTGTTAATCAACTCAAAAGGTGAAGCGGCATGCCCATCATAAAGGGAGAAGATGCGGAAAAGGAAGGCGTCGTAGAGGTTGCAAAACTGATGCTCGTGTCAGCGAGGACTGCACCGAAATCGGGTGGGAAAGACGATATACAGACACTCTTGATAACTGGAGAGGAGAAGAATGCTTTGGCTGCTGAGATGGAAAAGGTCGGTGCAGAGAGAAATCTCGAGGGTTTCAAGAGGGATGGAAGCAATGTCCGAGATTCCGGGGCAGTCGTCCTGATCGGTGTTCGGGGAACAAGGAAGTTCGATATGAACTGCGGCGCTTGTGGCTATCGGGACTGCGTAGAATTCGAGAAGGCGGAGAAGAAACTAGGTCAAGACTTTATCGGACCAAACTGCCTTTTCAAGGTGCTCGATATGGGGATCGCCTTGGGCTCAGCTGCTAAGATGGCAATGGCGTCGAACGTTGATAATAGGATCATGTACCGTGTGGGGGTAGCCGCAAAAAGGATCGGATTGCTGTCGGAATCGAGCATTATTATGGGGATTCCTTTATCTGCCAAGGGTAAGAGCATCTACTTCGACAGGCCTGCAAAGGCATAAGCAGGAAGGCACTTGACTAGGATAAGTGGATGTTGCGGAAAGGTTATAGCCGAATCTCTTAACAAATGAAAATAAGTTGGTGAAGGCATAATATGAGCGAAGTATCTCACAAGTTTCAAGAGAGAATGCAGAGCGGAATGACCTACGAACAGTATTTTCGTGACAGATGCCATGAAATGGTTTATATTGCAGAAGAGTTTGAGCGAGTTTTAGGTCGTAAGAAGACCTTAGAGATAATGGGAAAAGCCCGCGAGAAATACATGGTTGATTTGACAAAGAAGGAGCGAGTACCAGTCAAGAATTTCGAGGATTTCAAAGCAGATGAGAAAGCCGAGAACGCCTCTCCTTATTTTTCCCACACTGTGACCTTGACCTATCTCGAAGAGATCCCAAGCAAGCTGGCACTACATGTTACGGAATGTTTGTGGGCGAAAGTGTTCAAAGAAATGAAAGCAACTGACCTCGGCTACGTGTTGAATTGTCAACCCGATTTTGCATATCCAAAAGCGTGTAATCCACATATCAAATTGAAACGCACGAAGACCCTGATGCAAGGAGATGACTATTGCGACCATACGTTCTATTGGGATGATCGTTCGTATACAAGCAACGGCAAACTGGAACAAAGTGTCACATGAGGTGGTAATTATGGAACGAGCGGAATGGCTGAAAAAGGTGCGCACCCAAGCCGAAAAGCTCTATGACCATGGTGCTCCTGCTTATTGGGTGATTTGGGGTATGTCCATTGAAGAGACACACCGCCAGTTTATCGAGAAGTTTCTCGGGCGGTTGGGCGCAAATAGCACTATACTCGATGCAGCCTGTGGGGCAGGGCGATTTGATGGGCTTCTGATCGAAGCGGGGCATACTGTGCTTGGCATCGACCAGTCTGGTGGCGTGCTGGCCAGGGCAAGGGGGCATTATCCACAGGAGAGCTTCCCAAGGTTACAATACACTAAGATGGGCATGCAGGAGATGGATTTTCAAGACAGATTTGATGGGATAATCTGCATGGACGCCATGGAACACATCTGTCCCGAAGATTGGCCGGTAATCCTGGATCGCTTCCGAAAAGCACTCAAACCTGGTGGCGTGCTCTATATGACGGTCGATGCACAAAAAGTTGAAGAGGATCGTAAAGCGTATGAAAGGGCAAAGGCGATGGGATTGCCAGTGGTGTTTGGAGAGGTTGTGGATGAGCTAGACGAAGCATTTTCAGAGGCCATGGCGCTGGATCCGCTGGATTTGAACTCGATTCCATCCGAAAGGCTCGACCATACGGTCTATCATTTCCACCCATCTCTGGAACAGGTACGCCAGTGGGTCGATCAGGCAGGGTTGGCGATCGAGGAGGAAGGAAGCGGAGAAGGATATGAACATCTCCTGTTACGGGAGAATGCGTAGTGATCTCGATCATCTAGGCGAGTAAGGATGCTGCTATCTGAGCGAGAGTAATAATATGATAAAAGGAATTACTATGAAAATAAAATATCCTGAAATCGGAATATGTGGGCTTTCATGTCGACTTTGCCCAAATTTTAACACTGAAGCGGAAAGTCGATGCTTGGGTTGCAAAAGCGAAGGGAGAATGGCTGTCGGCTGTCCATTTATTACCTGCGCAATAAAGAGGAAGGGGGTCGAATTTTGTTGGGATTGTGAAGAAAGTAAGACCTGTGATAAATGGAATAAACATAGAGAAGCTGGGAAAAAAGTTGATTCATTCAAATGCTACCAGAAACTCGAAGAAGATATTGCATTTATCCGAAAAAACGGAGTGGCGAAATTCGAGAAGGTGCAAAAAAGTAGAGAACAACTATTGAAAGAGATGTTGCAGGAATTTAATGAAGGACGTTCAAAAAGTTATTATTGTATCGTATCAACTGTTATGGAGATTGATGAATTGAAAGAAGCGTTGAATAAGGCAAAACAGAACTCTAAAGGAGTGAATATAAAAGAAAAATCCAAATTACTGCATTCTATATTAGATGGGATTGCAGGGCATAAACAATATTGTTTGAAGTTAAGGAAATAATAAATGACATGGGCGGGGTCCGTTCATCGCTGAGATCATGGCTGCGTATCGGATATACCGTGGAAGGAAACGTTATGATCGGTAAACACTCTTCTTATTTAGGAAGAGGTCAGGGTCGGCTGAATACCTCCCTCCACTTGGATCCCGAGAGGGCGACTATCGCCAGTATGCCGAAGAGCGAGAGGATCGACGTGAGGGCTAGCGCCCGCGAAAGGCCCGAGCCCTCTGCAACGGTGGCCATCACGTAAGGGCCAACCATTGCTCCCAAGTCCCAGGAGTTGAAGTAGATGGAGTTGGCCGCCACGAGCTCACTCGGCTCGATCGAGCCCGTGATTATCAGTGCGGCGGATGGCGGGACGATTCCATGCGAGAGACCGAGGAAGCTGTAGGACAAGATGAATAGCCCCACAGATGGGCTCAACGATAGGGAGAGCGTCATCATCGCAGAGTTGAACAGCCCGAGCGTGAGTATGGTCCTCCGCCTGACCCTCATCGAGAGGCGTCCCATCGAGAGCCGCATTGCGACCAGGAAGGTGGAGTAGGCGAAGAACATGGCAGAGACCATTGCGTCGTCCATCGCGAAGCCCTGCCTTGCGTATAGGGGGGCGTAGGCTGTGACCACCGTGACCTGAAAGGAAAAGCAGAAGACCGCCAGGAAGCACATGGCGAAAAACCTGTTCGAGATCGCATTCCTGAGGGAGGACAAGCCCGCGGCCCTTTCGCGCCCCTCAACGTCGACTACGCGTGCCCCGATGATGGCGAACGCGAATCCCACGAGGGCAAGGAGGGAGGCCGTGAAGAAGGCGCTGCGCGTGCCAAAAGAGGCCACGCTCAAAGTGCCGATCGCAGGTCCCGCCATCAGCCCGATGGCAACGTAGCTCGTGTATGTGGCGACTGCGGAGTCCCTCCTTTCAGCGGGCACGGTGAATGAGGAGAGGGCGAGGGAGAAGGGGCCGATGATGGCGAAGAAGATCCCGCCCAGGACCCTGAGGAGGGTCAGGTGGATGACGTCTGAGATGAATCCCTGAGCGAGGAAGAGGGGGCAGAGCGACGCGTAACTCGCCAATAGGATTGCCTTGCCCTTTCCCCGTGTTGCGAGAAGTGCCAGGGGGAATCGGGTGATGGATGAGGAGATGGAGAAGGCCGAGACCAATATGCCGACGTCGAATATGCTGGCGCCCAACGTCTCGGTCGCATACAGCGAGAGGATCGGCGAGACCACTTGCGAAGCCGAGGTTACGAAGAAGGAACCTAGGCATATGCCCCTTAGCGGTGTAATGGTCCTTCGTAATCCCATATAATTATCACGATGATGATGATGCCTTTTCTTTAGCTCGTGATACGATAGATGCCTATAACGATTTGTATTGACTTACGAGTCCTTTACAGATGTCCTCCGCCAGATGCTCTGAGTCGAATGATGGCTTTAAGAATTAAATCGTAAGATAGAAATATAGGCAAGGGTCGTTCGGATGACATATAGCCTAACAGCTGGAATGTTATAACGTTTCATATATAAATTTTTTCAGGTGTTTTTTACACCCTCTTAATATACGTAAGTAATAGCTTTTTTTACGCCATTGGCGCAAGTAGGCATCACTATCTTTTTTAATCAGGTGATCCAGCTGCCATACTGAATCCCTTATAACGCCAATTATATTTAATAATTTAATCATTTTTAGCCGCTCTTTTGCTGCTGGGCTATTTGGATAACCATACGTCCTAAGGAAAAGCCTTTTCTGCCGGATGTTCATTTTATAATCGTTAAGAAAAGTAACTATATCCCACTCCGGAACGCCATATCCTGAAAATTCCCAGTCAATCCCCCTAATCTCATTATTTTTTATAAATATGTTTCCTGGCCAATTATCTAAATGCAGCAATGAATATTTTTTGTAATTCCTGAACAGGATTTCGTTTTTCCTGCAAAGTGCTACGGCACAATCAAACAGATATTCTAATTCTGCTGCCAATTTGCCTGGCAAAGTGTATTTATATTTATCAAAATCATTGCGTTGATCCTTAATTGCAGAGGATAATGAAAAATATCCTTCTCTCTCTTTAATCGATGATTTAATCGATCTCTCTTTCCAACCGACTGCAACCGATGATTTAATCGAATGCAATCTCTTCATCCACTTGGCCATTGCTATAATAAATTCATTTGTGGCTTTTAGATTAGGGTGCTCACCCTCAACAAATTCCTCGACTAAGAAATCGGTTGGAATTATCTTATGGGAACTGTCAAATAAAATAACCTTGGGGCCCAAGCCTCTTTTGAGGGACTTTATAATTTCATATTCCCCTTTCAAAACCTTATAGGTCACCCTCTTTTGTTCCACCTTTAAAATATACTTATTGCCCTTCGTCTTAAGCAAAAAGGTATCAGTGTGATACCC
>Ga0315308_1000422_pt1 | contig 23631 bp, 22 predicted proteins | sample TDP3_MG_FD_203078 | JGI IMG/M metagenome (GOLD analysis project Ga0315308, IMG submission 203078) | Freshwater sediment microbial communities from Lake Towuti, South Sulawesi, Indonesia - TDP3 | ecosystem: Environmental > Aquatic > Freshwater > Lake > Sediment | place: Indonesia: South Sulawesi... | reverse complement strand
CTATACCTTTGGTCTTGGTTACAAAAGAGACTCGTATGGGTTAGATCTCGCTCTCAAAAGATTTTACATCAATGGCATCGAGGCAGCTATCTATAGTTATGTCTGTTCTTTGACTGTGCCTTTTTGAACTGTAAGCGACTTCAAGCGGCTTTTGTGATTTTGGCTCCGATTATGCATTGGGTGCATACGTAGACTTTCTTTTTTCTTCCATTTAGAATTATGTTCACCTTCTGCAAATTCGGTCTAAATTTTCGCTTTGTTTTGTGGTGGGAATGGCTGATATTGGAACCAGAGTGCACAGACTTACCGCAGATGACGCATCTTTTGGGCAATTTATTTTCTCCTTTAGAATTTTTAGATTAATTTAGCAAAATATATGACAAATTGCAAGGAGATTTTAATATTTGTCGCAAGTCGGTTTGGTCACTTCTATGAAAAATTTGAGCATGTCGATTCAGTTCCTAAAGGGCGTGGGACCAGAAAGAGCAAGAATTTTGAAGAAAATCGACATTGAGACAATAGGAGACCTCATTACTTATTTTCCTTTCAGGCATGAAGACCGCTCCCATTTGAAGATGTTTGCCCAAATCGGTCACGGAGAAGAAGCCACAGTTCTGGCAGTAGTTAGTGAACACAAAATTACATACAGTAGGGGAGGAAAACCCCTTCTCAAGATTCTCCTCGAAGACGGAAGTGGCAGAGCCACAATGGTCTGCTTTAACCAGCTCTACCTAAAAGATTCCCTCACTCCTGGCACCTCATTGGTTCTACACGGAAAATTTGAGCGCACATTTAATGACCTACAGATTACCAATTTTACCTACGAAAAACTGACAGGAAAGGAAGATGAGTTAATTCATACCAATAGGATTGTACCGATTTATCAAGTAACCTCAAAGCTAAATCTTCGTTTCTTTAGGGCGATGATTAAGAGGGTGCTCGACTCTTATGTCTCTTATTTAGAAGAGACCCTACCCATACCGGTTCTGAGAAAATATAATCTAGAGCCTTATCAAGAAGCTGTATATGATATGCACTTTCCTCCTAGCTGGGAGAAACGAGAGGCCGCCCGCAGGAGGCTCGTATTTGAGGATTTTTTCTTCTGGGAATTGGCTATGGCGCTAAGGAAACGGCGCGTGAAGACGATAGAAAAGAATAGGAAATATCTGGTGAAAAAAAATCTTTTGACGGCCTTCAAAGAGAAACTGCCCTTCAATTTCACTTCTGCCCAGAAAAAAGCAATTAGAGAAATATTTAGTGACCTGATGTCTCCGAGGCCAATGAACAGGTTGCTCCAGGGTGATGTGGGAAGCGGCAAGACAGTGGTTGCTCTGGCGGCCATTCTCCTGGTTTTGGAAAATGGGTATCAGGCTGCAGTGATGGCTCCGACTGAAATTCTGGCTGAACAACATTATTTCACTTTGCGCCAGATGTTAGAGGGTTTAGAGGTTAAAGTGGAATTGGCGACAGGAAGAATGAAGCAGAAAAGGAAGAGAGAAGTCTATCAGAGAATTGCTAAAGGGGAATCTCAGATAGTTATCGGTACTCACGCATTGATTGAAGAAGGCGTCAAATTTTCCAATTTGGCTCTGGCAGTCATCGATGAACAGCATAAGTTTGGAGTTATGCAGAGAGCGAGGTTGAGAAAGAAAGGAGAGAACTTGGATATCCTGGTGATGACAGCTACGCCAATACCTCGCACGTTGGCCTTGACAGTTTATGGAGACCTGGATGTTTCTGTAATTGATGAATTACCTCCGGGAAGGAAAAGCGTGGTGACCGAGAGGCTTTCTGACGAGGAGTCTTATCGGGTAGTTATTGATGGCGTGAGGAAAGGACAACAGGCCTACATCGTTTACCCAATAATTAATGAATCGGATAAGTTAGAACTGCGGGCTGCCGTGAAAATGGCGGAGAGACTAATGGCTACTGTATTTAAGGACTTCAGGGTTGGCCTCCTGCATGGCCAGATGGGGAGCGAAGAGAAGGAACGGGTGATGTTGAAATTCTTGAATAGGGAATTTGATATTCTGATTACGACCAGCATAATTGAAGTGGGTATTGATGTGGCCAATGCCTGCCTCATGGTCATTGAACACAGCGAAAGGTTTGGTTTGGCAACTCTTCACCAATTGCGAGGAAGAGTAGGCAGAGGTAGAGAGCAATCCCTCTGCATTTTGCTCGGACAACCAAAGACGGAGGAGGCAAAAAGAAGATTACAAATCATGATGGAAACCACTGATGGATTTCGAATTGCAGAAGAGGATTTGAGGTTGCGCGGGGGCGGGGAGTTCTTTGGCACTCAACAGCACGGACTTCCTGAATTTAGGATTGGTGATATTATCTCTGATTATCGTGAGCTGGAACTTGCGCGCCAGGTAGCATTTCACCTGGTTGACAGAGACCCTCTTCTGACTCTTCCAGAGAACGGAGTAATCAGAAAGAAATTTAGAGAGAAATTTAAAAGAAGATTTGGCCTGGCAAGCATTGGATAATGGAAGGTGGATGAGGAGTAAAAAGATGAGAAAGAAAAGAATTGCTGTTTATCCCGGGAGTTTCGACCCAGTTACTAATGGACACATTGATGTCATAAAAAGAGCGCTCCAGTTATTTGACCGTGTAATAGTGGCAGTGATCGAAAATCCGAGCAAAGAGGTAGTATTCTCTGTAGATGAGCGAATGGAGATACTGAGGGCCGTGACGAGAAGGCTACCTGGGGTGGTAGTGTCGCATTTTGACGGATTGTTAGTTGACTATGTGAAGAAGAAGGGAGCGAAGGTCATAATTAGGGGACTGCGCGCGGTCTCTGATTTTGAATACGAGTTTCAGATGGCTTTGACGAACCGCAAACTGGCACCAGATATTGAAACTGTATTCCTGATGCCTGCCGATAGATATACATACTTGAGTTCAAGCATAGTCAAGGAGGTCGTTAGCCTTAATGGCAGTGTGGCAGGACTCGTCCCCCGAGAGGTCGAAGCGCGGCTGAGAAGAAAGCTGTTGACAAAGTGAAATCGCCGTGATATACTAACAATTAGCGAGCTTACTTTAACTTTTTCTCGTTAGAGAGGTTAGACCAGATATGATCAAGGGCCCGGCAATAAAAAAGAAACTGGGAGACCTATTAGTTGAAGTGGGAATAATCACGGCCGAACAGTTACAGGAGGCTTTAGAAGAAGAAAAAATCAGGGGCGGCAGACTGGGTGAGGTCCTCATGGAATTGGGATACATTACTGAGGACGTTTTGTTGGCTTTCCTGGGTAAGCAGTGCGGTGTATCTTATGTTAGCCTGTCTGAATATGGAGAGATTGATGAGCAAGTAATAAGAAGTGTCCCTCAGAGCGTGGCTCGGCATCAAACCTTGGTTCCGATTAGCCTTGAAGGGAAAACTCTTACAATAGCTATGAGTGATCCTTTGAATGTCTTTGCTATTGATGACCTGAGACTGATGACCGGTAAAGATATTAATGTAGTGATTGCTTCAGAAAATGAGATCAAGAACGCAATTGAAAAGTATTACGGAGCGAAAGGCTCCATGGAAGATATCTTAAAAGAGATGGAAGCTTCGGTAAAGGATGGAGCAAATGTAGAGGTAGTAAAGAAGGCTGATACCGGAGGGAATGATATGATTGCTCTTGAAGCAGCGGGGGAAGAGGCGCCGGTGATCAAGATCGTTAACCTTCTTCTTACAGGGGCCATTAAAGCAGGGGCTTCGGATATCCATATTGAGCCTTACGAGAAAACCCTCAGGGTAAGGTATAGAATTGACGGGGTGTTAAATGAAGTGTCCGCGCCGCCAAAAAAATTGCAGAATGCAGTTGTTTCCCGGTTGAAGATTATGGCTACGCTTGACATTGCCGAGCGCCGTCTGCCACAGGATGGGAGGATTAAGATCAGGGCGCTAGATAAAGAGATTGACCTTAGGGTTTCTGTCCTGCCTACCTCTTTTGGCGAGAAAGTGGTTATGCGTATCCTGGACGCTTCTGCTCTATGCCTCGACCTGACGAAGCTCGGTTTTGAATCAGAAGTCCTTTCAATTTATAAGAAGAATATTGAAGTACCCTATGGAATAATCCTGGTGACAGGGCCGACAGGTTCAGGCAAATCCACGACTCTTTATTCTACTCTCAGCACTCTCAACTATCCAGACCGCAATATTATCACAATAGAGGATCCTGTAGAATATGTCCTCCAGGGTATCAACCAGGTCCAAGCAAAGCCAGACATAGGTTTAACTTTTGCAACTGGTTTGAGGGCTTTTTTGCGTCAGGACCCGGACATAATTATGGTGGGCGAAATCCGTGATACTGAAACTGCCGAGATCGCTATTAATGCCGCACTGACAGGACATTTAGTATTCTCTACTCTTCACACCAATGACGCCCCGGGCGCGATGACCCGTTTGAACAATATGGGCATTGAACCTTTCCTGACGACTTCTACGGTAATTATGGTTGTTGCCCAGAGATTGGTTAGAGTAATCTGTAAACATTGTAAGGAACCGTATGAGGTCCCCGCTGATTTCCTTTCCAGTATAGGGGTAAAAGATGAGGAGATAAAAGGTAAAAAGAAAGTAACCCTTTACCGAGGCAAGGGATGTGATAATTGCAGTAACACGGGTTACCGGGGACGAACGGCTTGTTTTGAAGTCATGGAAGTTAGAGATGAAATTAAGGAACTTGTCCTGAACAGGGAATCTACTCATATAATAAAGGCAAAAGCGAGAGAGACTGGAATGGTAACTTTGCGGGAGGCTGCTATCAGAAAGCTCCTGGCGGGTGTAACAACAGTGGAAGAGGTGATGAGGGTCACATTTGCCGATGTAGAATAGTATTGGAAGGAGTCATTTTTGCTTACTATTGATGAATTACTTCAATTGATGATGGAAAAGGGCGCATCTGATTTGCACTTAACGGTAGATGCTCCGCCCATTTTGAGGATTGACGGGATCCTTATCCCTACAGAGCATGAGAAACTTCGCGAGGATCAATGTCAGAGGCTGATATATAGTCTCCTTACCGACAAGCAGAAAGAGAGATTTGAATCTACAAACGAGCTGGACCTCTCCTTTGGAATGAAAAATATAGGCCGGGTCAGAATGAATGTGGCCAGGCAACGAGGGATAGTGGCTGCCTCTTTGAGGGCTATTCCCAACTACTTTATGACCTTTGAGGAACTGGGCCTTCCGCCGGTGGTGTTTGACGTTGTCAAGTTACCCGTTGGCTTGGTCCTTGTAACAGGTCCTACCGGTTGCGGCAAGACGACAACTCTTGCCTCAATGATAAACTACATTAACGAGCACCGGAGCGGACACATTGTCACAATTGAAGATCCCATCGAGTACGTTCATCCGCATAAGAATTGTATAGTTAGCCAGAGAGAGGTGGGCAGTGATACTTCCTCTTTTGGCGAGGCGCTAAAACATATATTTCGTCAGGACCCAAATTTTATTTTGATTGGCGAAATGCGTGACCTTGAAACTATCGCTTCTGCCTTAACAATTGCTGAGACAGGCCATTTGGTCTTTGCTACTCTTCACACGACAGATGCCACACAATCAGTCAATAGAATTATAGACGTATTTCCACCTTACCAGCAACCGCAAATTCGTTCCCAGCTGTCTTTCGTATTGCAAGCGGTTTTCTGTCAAAGATTACTCCCCAGGGCGAGTGGCAAAGGAAGATGTCTGGCACTTGAAGTTTTAAGGGCTACTCCAGCTATAAGGAATATGATTCGCGAAGAGAAGACCGAGCAGATTCCTTCAGCTATGCAGGCAGGGGGGAAATTTGGGATGCAGACGCTGAACTGGAGCCTCTACGAACTATATATGCATAGACAGATTACTTACGCTCAGGCATTAGCAGAAAGCTCTGATGTTGAGGACCTAAAGAGAATCTGCAAGAAAGAAGAGGATGTGGCAATTAATATGAGGGCAAAGAGTTGAGGTGAGTGAAGAATGGCGCTCTTCGGTTATAAAGTTAGAAGCCCCCAGGGAAATCTCTTAACCGGGACAATAGATGCGAAAGAGCAGAGAATGGCGGTTGACCGTCTTAAACGCCAGAGGTTTATCGTTTTGGAAATCGGAGAAATTAAGAAGAATACGATAAGGGACCTCTTCAACACGATAAACTTCTTGAAAAAAAGAGTGAGACAGAAGGACCTCGTTCTATTTAGTCGGCAGCTATCTACATTGATAGGAGCAGGCGTGCCAATCGTCCAGGGTCTAACGATCCTTCTTAACCAGATTGACAATTCTGCTTTCAAGAAGGTTATTGATGGTATTCGAGAGGATATTGAATCAGGAACATCTATTACCGAAGCTCTCGGCCGGCATCCCACAGTATTCAGTGAACTGTATGTTAATATGGTGAAGTCGGGAGAACTAGGAGGCATCCTGGATGTTATTCTGGAAAGGCTTTCGGGCTACCTGGAGGCTGCGGCCAGATTGCGAGGTAAAATCAAATCGGCGATGGTCTATCCGGCAGTGATTGCCCTCGTGGCTAGCGGTATTACAACGTTCTTGATAATAGTGGTTGTTCCCGCCTTCGTGAAAATATTCCAAGAGGCTGGTGCCAGGTTACCACTTCCTACACAGATACTCCTTATAGTCAGCACTTTTCTCCGGCGCTATGTTATTTTCATAATTATTAGCCTTGTCGTTTTCTTTGTGGGTTTGAGGCAATATTATAGGACAGCGACAGGGAGTATGTATATAGATAGGCTCCTGCTCAGAGTACCGATTTTCGGACCGCTATTAAGAAAGATAGCTGTAGCCAAGTTTACCAGGACTTTCGGCACACTGGTTAAGAGCGGGGTTCCCATACTTCAGGCGCTCGACACTGTAGCCAAGACTTCGGGAAATAGAGTTATTGAAAAGGCTGTCCTCGAAGCGAAAGAATCAATTAGGGAGGGAGAGAGGATTTCCGAACCATTGAAAACAAGTGGTGCCTTTCCACCTATGGTTATCCAGATGATTTCCGTGGGTGAGGAGACAGGTAACCTGGACGCAATGTTATCAAAGATTGCCGAGTTTTATGAGCAGGAAGTGGATGCTGCTATCTCTGGCTTGACTTCAATGATTGAGCCAGTAGTTATTGTCTTTATGGGCGTTGTAATAGGCGCTATTGCTATTTCGATGTATATGCCTATGTTCCAGCTCGGAGCGCTGGTTGGCAAGTAGAATCGCTCATAGGAGCAAGGCCCGAACTCTATTCCCCAGTATTTCCGGGTCTTTTTTATTCCCCATAAATTGGTGTTGACGCTGGCCGAAAAATGTGATATAATTAAACTAAAAGGGGGTGATAAGGAGTGTTGAGACTTCATAGGAAAAGCAAAGGGTTTACCTTGATTGAATTGATGATTGTGGTGGCAATCATAGGTATCCTGGCGGCAATTGCTATCCCCAGATTTGCTAACCTGATCGATAGAGCAAGGGAGGCAAGAACCCAGGGTAACCTCGGTTCCCTCAGGTCAGCCTTGGCCATTTACTATGGCTCTACTGATGGTACCTGGCCAACCGCAGGCACATTAGCAGCTACTCTGGTTCCCGTTTACATAGATGCCATCCCCACGGTTATGTTGCCTAATTCTTATGCCGTGGACCATGCGGATACGGCTAACGAGACAGCTGTTGCTGGGAATACCGGGGAGTGGTACTACGATGGCGCGGGAACGCTGAACGTTAATTGTACCTGCACTGACACGAAAGGTGCCGTAGTTAATACTTGGTAATCCTTTGCCCTTAGATAGGTTGATGCGTTAATTGATTGAGTTTCAAAATGGCATAATGATAGTTAAACTGATTAATTGACCATCAACCTATTTTTTTATATAATCTATGCTATGGTTGCTATCAGGACAGAAGGTTTAACAAAAGTATATAAAAGAAAATACCTTTTTCGGTCAAAGCAAACTATCGCCCTTGAGAATCTAAATTTAGAAATCGGAGAAGGAAGCGTTTTCGGGCTTTTGGGACTCAATGGTTCAGGAAAAACAACCCTCCTTAAGCTCCTGGTAGGGTTACTCTTTCCCACAAAGGGTTCTGCCTATATTTTTGGAGAGAGAGTTCCCAACCTATTCGCACTTTCCAGGATTGGGTATCTTCCCGAATTTCCCTGTTTCCTTACGTATCTTACGGCAAATGAGATACTCCATTTTTATGGTAAGTTATATGGATTCTCCCTAAAGGAAAGAAACAAGAGAGTAGAAATGACCCTGGACCTGGTGGAGCTCAGTGAAAACAGGAACGACCGTTTAGCCGACTTTTCTAAGGGAATGTTAGAAAGGATAGGAATGGCTCAAGTTCTTCTCCACGACCCGGAAGTCTTGCTATTGGATGAGCCCACTTCTGGACTCGACCCTCTGGGAATTAGGAAGATGCGCCAGACAATTCTGAGGTTGAGAGAAGAGGGAAAGACGATACTTTTGAGTTCGCACTTCGTTACCGAAGTGGAGAAAGTCTGTGATAAGGCAGGAATTCTACATATGGGAAGATTAAAGAGGGTGGTTGAGCTAAGAGGGGAGGAAGTTAACCTGGAGGAAATTTTTGCTGAGACTGTCTCAAAGGAAATGTAAATGGCTTTAGTGAAGAAAATATTTGCAATCGGGGAATATACAGTTAAGGAAAATATAAGGCAGAAAATCTTCTATACCATCCTTCTATTTGGCCTGGTGATTATAATAAGTTCCGTTCTCTTCACCATGCTTTCAGGGGAGGAGACGAGGGTAATCCTGGATATTGGATTGGGCGCAACTGAAATATTTACTCTCCTTAATGCAATTTTTGCCGCAGTCGGGCTAGTCTTAGGAGAGATGGAAAATAGAAGTGTCTCCCTGATTCTGGCGAGGCCCGTAAGACGGTTTGAATATATCTGGGGTAGATATATCGGGATTCTCTCTATCTCCATGGTCAACATTATGTTGATGTCTATCGGGCTTCTCATTCTTCTCTTTGTCAAGGGATGGACATTAGATTTCAGGTTCTTTCTCGCAGTATTTTTTATTTTCTTTAAGGTGATAATCATAAGTGCTCTGGCAATTCTTATCTCTCTCATTTCCACCTCACCAATATCAAGCATCTCTGCCACATTCTTCTTATGGATTCTAGGTCATGTCAGTGACCATTTGAAATATCTGAATCATGTATTAGTGGAAAAAGGAATCAAAATCACAATATTTCTAAAAGCCATCTATTATCTTTTGCCTAATTTTCAATATTTTAATATCAAGGACTATATAGGTTATCCGGGTTCCCTGTCAGGGACTGCTATTTTATGGCAGGTCACATATGGCTTAGTCTATGCCAGCGTGGCTACCTGGCTTTCAGTTTTAGTCTTCTCCCGGAAAGAGTTCTGACAGTCGGGTTGGCCATGTTGTAGTCGCAAAGCGTAAGCTTTGCTTCTTTTTCCTTGGTCTATTGGAGGGGGAAATGAGAAAGCCTATTTCTCTGGTTTTCTTGATCTTACCTCTTTTCTTCTTATCTATTTTCAGCCAGCACCAGGTAGAAAAGAGATTTAGATTCCCTATGCCATTGATAATGGAAGCAAGGCCTTCTTCCTTCCTCTATTTCTGGGGTACCCTGCTCGGTTTTCGGCGGCTCTCTTCCGATTTGGCCTGGGTAAGACTCCTCCAGTATTACGGGACTTTGGAGGAAGAAGAGCATATTCACCGGATGGACAAGTCTGAGAGAGGTGAGTATGAGAATTTACTCCCGATGTGTGAAGAGGTGGTTCGGCTTGACCCATATTTCCATTACGCATATCTATTCGGCGGTGCTTCTCTTGCCTTCAATCATGAGCGATATGATGAAGCAATTCAGCTTCTTCGGGAAGGAATCAGAAATGATCCCAAATTTTGGAGGTGCCGCCTCTATTTGGCAGTAGTTTTTTATGCTAGGAACAAAGAGTATGATGTAGCTATTCCTCTTCTGGAAGAGGCGATTAAATATAGAGACTGTCCTGAAGTGGTCAAAATTTTTCTTGCCAGCATTTATAAAGCGAAAGGAGAATATAAAAAGGCAGAAGCCATATGGAAACAGATCCTCGCCACGAGCAGGGATGAGTGGGCGAGGTCGGTAGCGAAGAGCCATTTAGAAGGGATGGCGATTCCCCGATAACAATTGAAGATTTCTATCGGGGTTAAGGAGATTTGAGGTTTTATTACTCTATCTTCTCATCTTTATTTTAGGCCTGGGATTTGGCAGTTTTGCGAATGTCTGTATTTACCGGATACCTCGCGGTCAGTCGATAGTCAAGCCAGGCTCATATTGTCCCAATTGCAAAGAGCAAATTAAATGGTATGACAACATACCGCTAATTAGCTATATTCTTCTGGCCGGGAAATGTCGGTACTGCCACAAGAGAATTTCTCTTCAGTATCCTTTGGTGGAACTGATAACAGGGTCTCTCTTTCTCCTCACCTATGAAAAGTTCCGGAGTGGACCTATAACGGTTTTGATTTTCCTTATTTTGGTGTTCTTCTTGGTTATCGTTGCCACAATAGACCTCCAAACTTATACTATTCCTGATATTTTCATCTATCCATTGATTTTCCTCGGCCTGTTCTCTTCACCTATGAATTTCTTCCTTAAAGAACATGGCGGAATAGTAATAAGTCGCTCTGAAGAAATATCAGCCGTCCTATCTTCCTTCCAAGGGATTATTGTAGGAGGAGGGATACTCTACTTAGTTGGCTTGTTAGGTAAAAGCATGTTTAAGAGAGAAGCTATGGGAGGCGGAGATACAAAACTAATTTCTGGAGTAGGTGCTTTTCTGGGAGCCGTTAACGTCATCTGGGTGATATTTTTGGCGAGTTTCCTCGGTGCTATAACAGGGGCTGCCTTAGTAATGGTTGGTAGATATAAGAAATTTCAGATTATACCCTTTGGGATGTATATTTGTATCGGAGCAGTATTAGTTTTACTACTTCAACCAATATTTAATCGGATTTATTTTGACTTAATTTTTCCCTTTTAGTTTCAAACTAAAAGTTGTTGACAACTATTATTTATTTGATATATAATTGAAAGCAAGAGAGGAAAATGGGAATATTCAGTCGCAGTAAAGAGTTAGTCGGCATAGATATCGGGACTCACTCTATTAAGCTCGTGGAATTGAAGGGCTCTCCTGCGAGATGGATTCTTTCTAAATATGCCATTAGTGAAATTCCCTCCGGTTCTACCGAAGAGCTTTCTCCCGAAGAGAGAAAGACGGTGGGGATTTCAGCCCTGAGGAAGATGCTCTCAACCACGAGAGTGAGTACAAGAAAAGCTGCTACCTCAATTTCTGGAAATGCGGTAATTGTCCGTTATGTGAAATTTCCTCGAATGAGCCCCTCCGATCTGGAAAAGACCATCCAGTTTGAAGCCGAGCCCTATATTCCATTTGACATTCGCGAAGTAAATATAAGCACCCACATATTAGGCGACGTTATGGAAGACGGCCAGCCAAAAATGGAGACGGTGCTGGTGGGCGCAAAAAAGGATCTTTTGCAGGAACGCTTGGAGATTATAGAGAGTGCGGGGTTAAAGCTCTTGGTAATAGATGTGGATGCGTTTGCCCTGGAAAATGCTTATGAAATCACGAGAAACAAGGAACGGGGAGAGACAGTGATGTTACTCAATATCGGAGCAACGACATCCAATATTAATATTCTTGAAAACGGGGTTTCAAAAATTGTGCGGGATATATTCATTGCCGGCAACATTTTTACTAAGGCGATACAGAAAAACTTACAAGTCGACTATTCGGAGGCTGAGAATCTGAAAAAGGAACACGGCTTAACTTTAACGAGCGGGGAAGAGGAATTGGAAAGTATAGCGGATAAGGATGAAATGAAAGTTCAGGTTTCTACTATTTTGATGCCACTCGTCCGTGAACTTGTAGGGGAGGCCCGGAGGTCAATAGATTATTACCAGGCACAGACAGGGGGAGAAAAAGGGCTGGAAAGAGTTATCCTGAGTGGAGGAAGTTCGAAACTAAAAAATCTTGATAGATTTTTTAGTGAGGAACTCGGTTTGGCGGTACACATGAATAACCCCTTTCAGGGAATTGATACAACGAGAGTCCCGCGTAAAGATTTGGAGGAGATAGCTCCTCTATTTGCTGTGGCTGTGGGATTGGCTACGAGACGCGAAGGAGATACCAAATAAAAGGAACAGGGAAGGAATTAAGTTACAAAGTAAACCTCATTAAGGGATTTATAAGATGATTAAGATTAATCTATTGCCCAGGGAAGTCGAGAAGAAGGTTGCCGTCCGGGAGAAAAAGTTTCTGGTTTATGTTATAGCTTTTTCGGTGATAGGAGGGTTTTTGGCGCTGTACTTTTTGAAAGTAGCCCAATATTCTCACCTGAGAAAACAGTTAAGAGGAATAGAGAAGGAACTAGTTCTTTTGGAGACCGTAATTAAGAAGGTCGACGAGATGGAAAAGGCCAAGGAAACTCTGGCTAAGAAGTTGGATGTCATAAGGAGCTTAACGGGAAACCGCTTGTTTTATCCCCGGCTATTAGATGATTTAGCGAGGATAGTTCCTTCAAGAGTCTGGGTAACTTCGATATTGACTAAAAGCGAATCCGATTTCTTAACCATTACCATCGAGGCTTCGGCTCTTGATAATTATGCAATCGCTGATTTTATTTCCAAATTGGGTGAGGCCAAGAATTTTTCCAAAGTTCAACTGACCAAGATAATCAGTAAAGAGAGGAAAGAAGGAGAAGAAGTAATAAGAAATTTCGGGATAACCTGTGAGTACAGGCTGGGTACTTAGGAATATTTTGAGTGAGATAATAAATGACAAAACAGCAGAAGGCAATGTTGGGTATTCTCGGTGTATTGGTCTTTTTTATGTTTCATAAATATACCTACAGGCCGCTTGAGGTAAAGTTGAAAAAGGTAAAAAATGAAGTGGTCACTAAGCAGGCAAGACTTAAAGTCGCTAGGGAAAAAGCAGATCGGTTGGACCAGCTAAAGGCTGATTATGAACTACTCAGAATTAGGGTAGAAGAAGCAGAAAAAAGACTACCGAGAGAGAAAGAGATTCCGCGCTTGCTAAGAGAGATAACCAATGCTGGCCGAGACTTTAAGATTGACATTTCAAATCTTCAGCCCCAGGCGGAAGAACCTCAGCAGTATTACATTTTACATCCCTTCGGAATGACTCTAGATACTAATTATCATAGTCTGGCGTACTTTCTAACTGAAATAGGTCAGTTGGAGAGAATTTTTCATGTAAGAAATCTGAGCCTAAAAGCGATACTGGAAGATGAAGGTAAAAAACTGAAAAGCATTTCAGCAAATTTGCAACTCTGTACTTATACCTTTAAAGAGTAATGAATAATAAGACTATCGCGATTATTTTTCTTTTGATTCTCCTCGGGCTCAATGGTTGCCCCCGGAAGAAGGCAAGGCCCGTCTCTTTAAAGACCCCAAAAGAGAAGGAGATAGGTGTAGTTAAGGAATTAGAAGAGGGCAAGCCAGTGAAATATGTATATAAAGGAGAGAGATATAGGAACCCGTTCGCTCCTGCTGAGGAGACGGGAGAACGGATTGGGAAAGCGGGTAAGAAGGGCATACAAATTGACCTGAGTAGGTTGAAATTGACGGGAATTATTATTTCTTCTTCAACTAAGGACCGTTATGCTCTAATTGAAGCAGGTGGAGGTAGGGGGTATATAGTCAGAGGCGGGAAGTTAATAGATAATTATAACGATGTCGTGGAGGGTGTAGCTGCTATAATTAGAAAAGATAAGGTGATTCTTATCACCAGCGATAATGTCATTCAAGAATTAACCTTCAAAACAGAATAGAAAAATACCAAGAATTTAAAAGGAGAATATCGAATGAGAAAGACATTTATTTTTTGCATAGCAGTTACATTAGTCTCTATGGTTGTCGCTTTGATACACTTGAGGCCAATTGCTCAGGAAGAGAACCCGATACCCGCCTGGGAGGAATTGACCGATGTAAAAGTTCAGAAAGTAAGCGAAGCAAAATTGAATATCATAATCGCTATAACCGGGCCTATAAAATACCACTGTTTCAAGATTACCAATCCACCGAGATTGGTAGTGGAAATGACTAATACGGTTCATAACTGGAAAGAGAAAGAATTAGAAGTGGGTGATTTTTTGGTCAAGAGAATCCGTTCCGGTCAGTATCAAAATGAACCTGTTAAGATAACGCGGATAGTGCTCGACCTGGCGAAGCCTGTTGATTATGAGTCAACTGCTACGGAAAAACAGATTATCTTGACTATTCTTGGCAAGGAGGCGGTGGAAAAAGTAGAAAAAGAAGTGCCGAAAATAGTCAAGGTGGAAGAGGAGAAAAGACCAAAGATAACAAAGGTAGCAAAGAAGGTGGAGATTGCACCGAACATTCAAGATGAGGAGCATAGAAAGCTGGTGGAGAAGATAAAAAGAGAAGAAAGAGAGAAAAAACTGACTGAGTTGCCCATAGTCGAAAGAAAAAGAAGAGAAGTGGCAATAGGAGAATTGATAGGCCCGATTAGCCAGGACCAAGTAAGTTTAGACTTCGTTGATGCTGACATAGGAGAAGTAATTCGCTTTTTTGCCTTGAAGACGGATACGAATTTTGTCCTGGCTGAGGACGTTAAAGGAAAGGTGACCATTCACCTGCACAACATTCCCTTCGATGAAGCGCTAAAAGCCGTTCTGGAACAAAGGGCCCTGGTAGCAATTCAATATTCAGAAAATGTTATCAAAATTATTGATAAGACCAAGATGCCAACATTTAGGAAGACATTCTTGCTGAGCAATAGAAATGCTACCGAAGTTAAGAGCAGTATTGATAAGTCATTAACGGAAGAAGAAAAGAAGTATACCGTTGTAGGTGTGGCCGATGTTACTAACGCCTTGATTGTGACGTCTACAGCAGAGGGCATAGAGAAGCTTTCCAAACTTATTGCGGAACTAGATGTCAAGATGCCTCAGATTAAAATTGTGGCAAGGATTTTGGAAGTAGATATCAGCGAAGGTGTAGACCTGGGGATAGACTGGAGTATGACTAAGACTTTTGCTGCCGGCGGTGCATTTGAAGATACGACCGTCACCGGAAGAACGGAAGATATGGCTTCTCCTTTCAGTTTGGGAACTCCGGCGACCCTGAATATAGCTACAATAATAAGCGGAGCAGACCTGGATGTTACTTTAAGGGCACTGACAAAGAAAACCAGAACGAGGTCGCTCTCTAATCCAACGCTAGTGGTAGAGAACAACCGTCCAGCACACATTCACGTGGGCGATACGATTCCCTATAAGCAGACAATAGTCACTGAAGGAGGGGCCACCGAGACTTTAGGACAGCTGGAAATTGGAACTACTCTCGACGTTACTCCTACGGTTAGCCCAATAGGTAAACAAATAAGCCTGGATGTTAGCGTGGCAGTGAAAGACTTCGTGGGCTATACTGATGCGGGGCCCCAAACGACCGACAGGCTGGCGAAGACAAAAGTTACTGTAAACGGAGGACAAACAGTGGTGCTTGGCGGGCTGATCACAGAGGCAGAGAAAGGGACAGCGATGCAGGTGCCCGTCTTGGGCGATATACCCATATTGGGTTATTTTTTCAAGAAGAAAGAGACACAAAACCGGAGATTAGAACTTCTAATATTCTTGACTCCTCACCTTATATAAGAAGGGGACAGGCTACTTTTTTACACCTATACTATATCAGGGATAGGGATTCGATTCTTCCCAGTATAAGAGTTACGTTAAGAAGTAGCCTGTCCCCTTTTTTATGTTCTCGAGGTAGTGGAGTAAAAGGAAAAAGAGAAAAACACAAAAAAGGACTTGACAAAAGGGGAAAGTGGTTATATACTATGTTTAGAACATTTTAAACGTTCTAAACCTATAGGTTCGCGATAACAAGACTATGGAAAATGCCGAACTTGAAAAAATTAGAGATGAGTTCACAGAAACTGTCGGGCAGTTAAGCGCCAGGCTAGGGCTTAGTAGAACTGTGGGACAGATATACGCATTGCTCTTCCTGAGCGATGAGCCTCTTTGTCTTGACTATATGGTTGAAAGGTTGAAGATAAGTAAAGGGAGTGCGAGCACGAATATCCGGGAGTTGGAAAAGTGGGGCGCTGTGAGAAAAGTATGGGTCAAGGGCTCACGAAAGGATTTTTATGAAGCAAATCCTGAGACCTTGAAAGTAGTTATCGCCAGGTTTAAAATCGGCATACAGGAGAGACTAAACGAAATGTTAGAAGGCATAAATAGATTCGAAAAAGTCATATCCGGGATAGAACATAACCTCCCTATGGAAGAAAAGAAGAAGGCTTATCTCTACAGGGAAAGATTTAGAAAAGTTAAGAAAATGCATAATCTGGTTAATACTTTCTTGAAAATTATCCCTAAGAAAATTTTTCTGTGACGATTACGATAGCCTGATAGTTTCAAAACGGTTTGTAGCTAATGGCAGAAGACATGAAAATAGAAGTATGCATGATTACAGCATATTTTCCTCCAGTTGTGGGGGGAACCGAAATTCAATCTTTGAGGCTCGCTAAAGCACTGATCGCTCAAAATGTAAGTCCCTTTGTTATCACCAGGAGGTTACCCCGGCTCAAAAGATTTGAAGAAGTGGAAGGAGTTCCGGTTCATAGATTATTCACATTGGGGTCGGGAACTATTGCCTCGATTCTATTTATGATTTCATCGTTCATTTTTTTGTTCAAGAACCGAAATAAATACCAGATTATTCATGCCCATCTAGCATCTTCCCCAGCAATTACAGCAACAATTACAGGAAAACTCTTAAGGAAGAAAGTACTGATAAAATTCGGGTGTGGTGGAAAAACAGGAAATATCCAGACCTCGAGGAAGACTTTCCTGGGAAGGGCGAAACTCGAAATTCTAATGAAGTATGCCGATGTCTTCGTTTGTCCCAGCGTGGAAGTCGAAAGGGAAGTAGTGGGTTATGGATTTACGAAAGAGAAAGTATTGGAGATTCCTAATGGTGTAGATACAGTCCTCTTTCATCCAGTTGATGATTTCGAGAAAGAGAAATTAAGAAAGCGCTTAGGTTTTCCGGCATTCCCGGTCTTGATTTACTCCGGAAGGCTCGTGTCGCGTAAGAGACTTGCGGTATTACTTCCGGCATGGCGGGAGGTTACAAAAGTCAGAAAAAGCCAGCTGCTCATCTTAGGGGATGGTTCGGAGAAGGCCCGCCTGATTAGCTTAGCGAAAGAGTTGAAAATTGGTGAATTTGTAAAATTTACCGGCCAGGTTGACAATGTGAATGAATATCTCCAGGCCGCTGATGGGTTTGTTTTTCCTTCTTCTGCCGAGGGATTATCTAATGCTCTCCTTGAAGCAATGTCTACGGGACTACCGGTCGTGGCGACCAGGATAGGCGGAACAGACGAAGCAATTGAAAACAAGAAGAATGGAATCTTAATTGAGCCCGATAATCTTAGCCGGCTTGCAGATGGGCTAATAACATTATTAAATCATCCCGAAATTGCTCAAGAAATAGGTCCAGCAGCAAGACGGACGGTGGAGGAAAATTACTCCATAGACATAATAGCTCAGAAGCATCTAAAGATGTATCAGGAAATGATTAAATGAGATTCGCGCTTGTAGACCACGACGCCAATTATTTCACGAAGCCTGAGGGGTTACAAAATGTATACGGAGAAATCTGGGATAGGATACCGATATCCTTAGCCGTGGTTCCTTTTCATGCCTGTACGAAAACTGGAGCTATTCCTCCAGAATATTGGGCAGGAGATAGGGTCTTCCCAATAGGGGAAAATAAGGAATTAGTAGATTTTCTAAAAAAGAAAATCAGGGAAAGAAAAGTATCAATTTTGATGCACGGATATGGCCATAGGAATTATGAGAAGGGATATGAATTTGAAGCTGGCGATGACTTATACGAAAAGGTGAAGGAAGGAAAAAGATACTTAGAAGGAATTTTCGGAGTAAAAATTAAAACTTTTGTTCCGCCCCATAATTCACTTTCTAAAGAGGGAATGAAAGCAGTCACATCTAATAAGTTGAACATAGTTGGCTCATTGTCATTTGCTCCCTCAAAAAGGCCTTTTGAGGCGAAATACATATTCAATCTTTTCCGCCGGAAATTATTTCAACTGACGACCGGTATTTTAACCTATCCTACGATACTGGAATTTAAGACTCATCGTGAACTTGCCTGCTTTTCGCTAATCCCCTCAACGAGAATGGAGGAACTCGTACGGGCTTTCGAGGTAGTTGAAAGATATGAGGCAAATTTCTGTTTGGCGACGCACCACTGGGAGATGGACGCAAAGACGAAAAATGGATACAAAAAGACTCAAAGAGAAATTTTTGGAGAATTTTTGAAATTTGTTGAAGGCAAAAATGGAGTTGTATTTTCGACAATAGATGAATTGTTTGTATCAAAATGAAAATATTGATCGTTAATCGTCTTATGGGAATAAGAAGAGGAGGGGGTGAATTTTTCGATTATTACATTGCTCAAGAATTGCAGAGGATGGGGTGCAAGATTAAGTTCATAATTGGGAAGAAATGGAAAAGTGGTGTTGATCTCAGTTTGCCTGATTTCGATACCGTATATATTTCTACACCTTATTTACGCGATTATTACTACTGGTGGGAAGAAAAGAGATTTAGACCGCTAAGAATAATCGGTTCTGCAATTTTGGACTTAGATTTGTATTTGTTTGAAAAAAGGGTCTTTGATTATTTAAAGACAAGTGATAGATTTGAGTTTGACCTAGTACAGCTTTGTGGTTTACCTCGCTTGGGAAGCTGGATAGAAGAAAAATTACAAGTGCCAACAAGCATTATCTGGCATGGAGAGCCATCTAACCGGGGTAAAAGGTGGGGTAAACAATGTTCGTTTCATGTGGGAATAGGCGCGGCTTATCCAAGAGTCAAAGATTACATAGATTCAAATGCATTACAACTGGAACCAGGTATAGATACTGACGTTTTCGTTCGGCATCAGAGAACTAAAATTAGGGGCCTATTGAATTTAGATCAAGGGAGTGTGCTTTTCATCTTTGTGGGCAGACTCATTCCAGTTAAGAATCTACCATTTATGCTAGAAGGTTTTTACGAAGCGTTAAAGGAAAATAGAAAAATCCATCTTTTAATAGTAGGAGATGGGCCGGAAGAAAGGTTGCTAGTGCAATTCGTTAATAAAAGAGATATGAATAAAAATGTTAACTTCACAGGTAATATCGAAAGGGACAAGATAGTTGATTATTACTCTGCGGCTGATGCATTTATTATGACATCAAAATATGAATCATTTCCATTAGTGGTGCTTGAAGCAATGGGGTGCTCACTGCCACTGGTTGTTTCTGGAGTTGGCTGGCTTCCCAAGATAATAAAAGATGGAGAAAATGGGAGAATCTTCGACCCGGGTGATGTTTATGGGTTGAAAGAGGCGTTACTGTTCGTAGCCAATGATGAATTCTGGAGAAAAGAAGTGGGGGAAAGAAATCGGAATATGGCAATTCAATACTCTTGGAAAAATACTGCTTCCAAACTTGTATCTTTTTATGGAAGGGCATTGAAGAAAAATGAGAACTAAACCCGAAATCTTGGTGTTGTGGCGTGGTTTTTTCCCTTCTAGCCAGGAGGGCTTTATTTCAGGACCTACCTCTCCGATTGCATACGAGATTTTTCGCCGTCTCGCAAGTAAAGGCTTTAAGATGACAATTATTTGCTGGCACTTCTCCTACGAGCCGCATCTTGAAACTGCTGGGGGAATAAAGATAATTAGGGTTAAAGAGCCTATCTGTAAACTCCTTTGGGAGAAAGTTCTGGGATTGAAAATTTCTGTCAGGGCTTTGTACGAGATGATGAGAAGGAAAATTAGTTTGTTACATATAATGGGAGAACCAGTCTGGCATGGGTGGAGTTTATTCATTGCAAAATTATTAAGAATTCCCGTATTGGTGAGTTTTCTTGACGCTTGGTATTCAATGCACATTTACGAAGAGGAAACTCGGGGCAAGGGAAAAAATAAGACCGCTTCGTTCTACTTATATTTATATAGGATTATTATCCCATTCCTAGAAAAACTATATGCTAGATGCGCCAACATGGTAACAGTAGTTACAAAGGATTTGAAAAATTACTATATTTCTCATGGAATTCCTGAGAGTAAAGTTTTTGTTATTACGAATGCGGCTTCTATTCCCGATATTGTAGAAGAGAAAGTTTTGCGGCTAAGGAATCTGTATGGTTTAGGGGAAAGTGATACCGTTATAGGATATTTGGGAGGTGTCCGGAAAATCCATGGAGTTGAAGTGTTGCTTGAGTCCTTTATCTTCTTAGCAGAGAAGTATCAACATATGAAGTTAATCTATATAGGCGACGGGGATGATATTGGATTGCTGAAATCCCGCATACCAGAAAAATTGAAGGACAGGGTAATATTTGCTGGTAAAGTTTCGTATGGCGAAGTGCCGAACTATCTTTCTTTGATAGATTGTGGTTTTATCTCTTGGGAAAATAATTTGGCAATGTCCTGTGGTTCACCACTTAAAGTTTTCGAGTATATGGCAGCTAAAAAACCAGTAATTGGTGGATGTACTGACCATATCAAACAAATCGTAAAAGAAAGTGGCGCTGGCATTTTCATGAAAGATAGAAGTACAGCATGTGCAGTTGAGGCATTGACTAAGTTCTTAAATTTATCCAGAGAAGATAGAATTAGATTTGGAGAAAACGGATATCAATATATAAGTAACGCTCATAGTTGGGAGATAATTGCCAACAGATATGTGGAAATCTATAATGGACTAATTTCATGAAGTGAAGAGACAACTGCAAGACATATTTTTGAAATAATCCGGACATAATTCTTGTCATCTTAGCACGGCATTGGTTACGAGAAACGGATGAAAAATATGTGTTAGGTAGAAAAGTGAAGAAGGAGCGTGAATTCCCAATAGTATGTTAATAAAAATGTATATGGAAACAGCAAATAAAAGATTTCAAGTGAAACATTTTAATAAACTTTATTCTGAGGAGAATTTTAGGCCGTTTTATTACTTTATTAGAAAGGAAACAGCCGTTCTGGTGTATAAATTTGCTAAGTTCATTCCTGGAAATTCGAGGATATTGGATGTTGGTTGTGGAATAGGCGCGGTGGAGAGTTATTTGCAATTTTTACCGATTGATTCTAGGGAGATAATAAGTATTGATATCAGCGAAGTAGCAATAAATAGAGCAAAAAATCTCGTCAGAGATAAGAGATTTAACTTTATTAAGATGGCCTTTGAAGATATTAAGAAGCTAGGTAAATTTAATATGATTTTTGCATTTGAATTTATTGAACATGTTGTTGACCCTTATAAGTTTATTAGGATAATCTATGAGACCCTAAAAGGTAATGGCTATTTTATTTTATCAACACCGAACAGATTGAGGCTGGAGAATAGAATTCTGAAATTTTTCCATAAGAAGGAAGTAATGGTTGATACTTCTCATGAAAGGGAATATACCTTTTTGGAACTTGAGCCCATGTTGGAAAACGCCGGATTCGAGTTAGTATATAGAGCCACACAAGGATTATGGGGTGGGTGGGTCGTCTATTATCTGTTTCCATTTTTACCGGATCGGTGGAAAAAAGTTTTGGCATTGAAAAGTTTTTTTCGGGGAGAGAGTAAAATAAACTATTGGGTTGGTAAATTGTTTATCTTCAGAAATTTTGCAAATTATATTTATATTGTTGCGAAGAAAAAAGTCCCAAAACAATTTTGAATAATATTAAAAAGGCATGGCGGGAACTGTTAATACAAGTGTGAAAAGAATTGCAGTAATTCCTAATGAAGAGTTTTCATCGTATTTCCCTCAGTATACTTTTGAAGAGAGGGAAAAATATTTTAATCCAAATCTTAAATTTGAGACACATATGATTTCTTTTGATGAGAGAAAGTATAAAACTATAACTAGAATTGGAACATTGATTATTCATCCGGTATGTCGTTTTAGGGGGCGGTTTATCCGCCATTTTTGGAGAATTCTTAAGGCAATTTGGGTTGTAAGAAAGCGTAAAGTTGATTTGGTAAGGACTTATAATACTTTTCAGTATGGTTTTGTAGCTATGTTAGCGGCTAAAATAAATAGGAGACCTTTCATTTTATCACTTCATAGTGATTACGACCGGGCAATAAGAAGTGGTGGGAAAAATTACCTATTTTGGCATACATTGGAAAAAATTGTCATAAGAAATGCAAATAGCGTTATTGTAGTTTCGCCGTACCTATATGATTACGCTAGGAAGCACGGGGCGAAAGATGTGGCGGTTATTCCCAATCCTCTAAACCTTGAGCCGTTTCTGAGAAAGAGTGAAAATGCACGGAATATCAGAAGTAGATACGGGCTAAACGGTAAAACAGTTCTAATATTTGTTGGAAGATATTATGACCCGGCAAAGAATTTTGTTAGGTTACTTCAGGCATTTTCTGAAATCGGGGCAGAATTGAGGGAAAAGACACACCTATTGGTGGTAGGTAGAGGTGGCGAGAAACGGGAATATTTCAATAATCTTATATCACAATTGGGTTTAAATAGTAAAATTACTTTTGTTGGGTTTTTATGTCATTCTCATCTGCCTGCATATTATCAAGCATCAGACATATTTGTTTTACCCTCAATCTATGAAGGTTTACCGACCAGTCTCATAGAAGCTATGGCGGCGGGTCTGCCAGCTTTAACCTCAAGTCATCCATCGATGACCTATCTTGTAAACTCTGAAAATGGTGTGACAGTCGACCCGTACAACGTAAAAGAAATTGCAAGACGGCTCGGATATCTAATTCAAATGGATAGTGAAGGAAGGAGAAAACTCGGCAAACTGGGACAACAAAGGATAATAAATCTATTCCATGAAAAAAGTGTATATAACGAGCTTGAAAAGCTTTATCTGAGTCTAATAAGGAAAGGGGCATAGAAAAGGTGTGTGGGATATGTGGAATATACGATTATGGTGGCCAGGAACCTGTGGATAAAGAAGTCCTTGTCAAAATGAATAGCAGATTGATTCATCGGGGACCGGAAGGCGAGGGTTATTATATGAAAGAGAAAGTTGGATTGGCACACCGGCGGTTGAAAATAATTGACGTGGAAACAGGCGACCAACCAATGAGTAATGAAGATGAGTCTATCTGGATCGTATTTAACGGGATGATCTATAATTACATGGAACTTAGAGAAAATTTAGAAAATAAGGGGCATCGGTTTAAGACAAAAAGTGATACTGAGGTCATTATTCATCTTTATGAAGAGCATGGCACGCAATGTCTTGACTACCTTCGTGGTATGTTTGCGTTCGGCATATGGGATGAAAGAGAAGAAAAGCTATTTCTTGCGAGGGACCGGGTTGGCAAGAAGCCGTTGGTGTATATGGAACTGAATGGCAAATTCGTTTTTGCTTCCGAGATAAAAGCCCTTCTTGAATTCCCTGAATATAGAGTTGACGTAGATTGGTTTGGCGTGGCTTTATTCTTTGCATACGACTACTGGATTCCTTGGCCCTACAGTATCTTTAAAGGAATAAGGAAACTTGAACCCGCAACCTTTCTCATTGTTCATAAGAATGGCAGGATAAGAAAAGAAAGATACTGGGTTCCCAATTTTCATGTCAAGTCA
>Ga0315308_1000419_pt1 | contig 23710 bp, 23 predicted proteins | sample TDP3_MG_FD_203078 | JGI IMG/M metagenome (GOLD analysis project Ga0315308, IMG submission 203078) | Freshwater sediment microbial communities from Lake Towuti, South Sulawesi, Indonesia - TDP3 | ecosystem: Environmental > Aquatic > Freshwater > Lake > Sediment | place: Indonesia: South Sulawesi... | reverse complement strand
GGTACTATCTTTTTCGCCTACCTTGGCACGGCGGTGATGGTGATGAGGCGAAAGGATCTACTCAACATCATCGGCCCGCGCCTGTACAGGGAAGGCCCTCTTCGCGAGGATAAGTATGTTCTCCTTGACACCAGTGTCATCATTGATGGCCGTATTGCCGACATCAGTCAAACGGGCTTCATCAGCGGTGAGATGTTGGTTCCTCGCTTCGTCCTCAATGAGTTGCAGCACATCGCTGATTCCTCCGATGCCCTGCGCCGCAATCGTGGCCGCAGGGGCTTGGATATGCTCAACAGATTGCAAAAGGAATCGGTTGTGCCTATCCGTATCACTGATATGGACGTGGAGGACTATCGAGAAGTAGACGATAAACTGATCATGCTGGCCAAACAACTCCGGTGTCCCATCATTACCAACGATTACAACCTGAACCGCGTGGCCGAACTACAAGGGGTGATAGTCCTCAACGTCAATGAATTGGCCAACGCGGTCAAGGCCGTCGTCCTGCCTGGGGAATCGTTGCGAGTGCGTATCATTCAGGAAGGCAAAGAACTGGGTCAGGGCGTGGGCTATTTGGACGACGGGACAATGGTGGTGGTGGAAAATGGGCGGCGCTACATCAATAATACGATCAGCGTCGTGGTGACGAAAGTGTTGCAGACGGCTGCTGGGCGGCTGATTTTCGCTCAGCCGGATGAGCATAGTTGAGATGGCTATTGTGACCATTTCCCGGCAATTGGGTAGCGGTGGCAACGAGATTGCAGCCGGCGTGGCTGAGGCCATGAGCCTAAGGTTCATTGACCGCGAAATGATCAACCGTGCAGCTCACGAGGCCGGCGTGCCCAAAATAGCCCTGCAGGAAATGGAATACGAGGGGCAGCGCACTCTGGTAGAGCAGGTTCTGGATATCTTGAGACAGATGCCGCCCATCCCTAATCCTCTGGAGACAGCCCAACGGGAAGTGGCCACGCCTTTGTCAGTGCACTTTGGGGGGATTTTCTCACCCACCTTGCGGCCCATGAGCACAGCTATGGATGACCATGTGCGCATGGTGGGCATGGTCATCCGTGACCTGGCCAGGGAGGGAGAGGTGATCATCGTTGGTCGAGGCAGCCAGGTGCTGCTGAAAGATCATCCGGCGGCTCTGCACGTCCAGATCATAGCTCCCTTCTGGCACCGCGTGAGGAAGGTCATGGAGCGCGAGGGCCTGGAGCGCCGAGCGGCAGTCAGCCGGGTGAGGACCAGCGACCGGGCCCAGGCTGATTACCTGAGGCGTTACCATAACGTCCATTGGCTGGACCCTCGGCTTTACGATTTGGTCATCAACACCGCCAAGGTGCCAGTGGAGGTTGCGGTCAGGCTCATCGTGGAAGCCAGCCGGGCACTACGAGCTAGTGTGGCCCATTAACCTTGGAGAGGATAAAAGTGGGAGACAGGGTGCGTGTGCGCTTTGCTCCCAGCCCAATGGGCAAGCCCCATGTCGGTAACATCCGCACCGCTCTTTTCAACTGGCTTTTCGCTCGCGCCAGCAGCGGGATCTTTGTCCTGCGGGTAGAGGATACCGATGTGGCCCGTCGAGTGGAGGGGGCGCTGAAAGCCTTGATGGAAGATTTGCTCTGGCTGGGCCTTAGTTACGATGAAGGGACAGCCGGAGATGCTCGCAAGGAACTGCGCCTGGATTTCAAGGAGAGGCTGGGGCTTTCCGATCGCCTGGTGATGTTTCCCATCAGGGCGACCCTTACGGAAGTTTGAAAGGGCCTTGTCTGACCACAGTAGCGGCCTTGCTGGGGCGGGAACGGTGCCTGTTTAGAGTCCAACGCGCTTTGGACGACATGAGTTAGGGAGGAGAATCAAGAGATGACACTGAAGGTCTACAACTATATGACACGTCAGAAGGAAGAATTCAAGCCCCTTCACGAGGGCAGAGTAGGCATTTATGTATGCGGGCCGACGGTCTACGACCACGCTCACATCGGCCATGCCAAGGTCTATGTCTCTTTCGACATTGTGGTGCGCTACCTGCGTTACCTGGGTTACAAGGTGCGCTACGTACAGAACATCACCGATGTGGGGCACCTCTTGGACACTGGTGAGGACAGGATTCTAGTTGGGGCCGCGCGGGAGAGATTGGAGCCGATGGAGGTGGTGGAGTATTACGCCCGCAGCTATTTCGAGGATATGGATGCCCTCAATGTGACTCGCCCCGACATCTCGCCCCGGGCCAGCGGCCACATCCCGGAGCAGATCGAGTTGGCGCAGACCCTCATAGAGAAGGGCTGCGCCTACGAAGCCAATGGCTCGGTCTTTTTCTTGGTGGAAGGCTTCCCTGAGTATGGCAAGCTCTCGGGGCGTAAGGTGGATGAGTTGGAAGAAGGGGCGCGGGTAGAGGTCAACCCTGACAAGCGCCATCCGGCTGACTTTGCCGTGTGGCGTGCTGCACCGCCGGAGCACCTCATGCGCTGGAAGAGCCCCTGGGGCGAGGGCTACCCCGGCTGGCACGCCGAGTGCTCGGTAATGGCGGCCAAGTACCTGGGGCTGCCCTTCGACATCCACGGCGGCGGGCTGGAAAACATCTTCCCCCACAACGAGAGCGAGATTGCCCAGAGCGAAGCCGCCTACGGCGTAGAGTTCGCCCGCTACTGGTTGCTCAACAACATGGTCACCGTGGACGGGGTCAAGATGGGCAAGAGCCTGGGCAATTTCGTGACCATCAAAGACGCCTTGCAGAGGCACGAGCCGATGACCATCCGTTTCTTCATCCTGAGCAGCCACTATCGTAGCCCCACCGATTTTAGCGAGGCGGCGCTAGAAGCGGCCGGCAAGGGCCTGGAGCGGCTCTACGGTGCGGTAAGGCTGGTGCGCGACCATCTGGTCACGGCTGAGGACGCCCGTCCTGAGCGTAGTCGAAGGAGCGGGACCGACGCCGCTTTCCAGCAGGTTCTGGACGAGCACAAGGCCCGCTTTACCGAGGCCATGGATGATGACTTTAACACCCCTCAGGCCCTGGCTGCCCTCTTCGACTTGACCAAAGAGGTCAACGCTCTGCTCAACTTCGGGGAGCCTGTCAGCCGGGGAACGCTGGAGGCCATTGACGGCCTGTATCGGGAGTTAGGCGGTGATGTCCTGGGCATCATACCCGATCAGTTGCCGGAGGAGGCTGGGGCTGGGCTGGAGGACGTTTTGGTGCAGATTTTGATAGACCTGCGCCAGGAGTTCCGGCAGGCCAAGGACTGGGCCAGGGCCGACGCCATCCGCGCCCGTCTGGCCGAGGTCGGGATAGCTCTGGAAGATAGCCCCGAGGAGACGCGGTGGCGGTTGGTGAGGTGAGGATAGTACATGGAACCGAATGGCGGGTTGGGTGAAGACAAATTGCGATCCATAAGCGGCGACGGACAGTAGAACGCTGGAAAGGAAATCATGCATGCTCAGAGAGACCTTCGAAGACCAACTCAGAGAGTTGCAAGATGACCTCCTGGCTATGGGGGTCCTGGTTGACAGAGCCATCGAGCGCTCAATTCAGGCTTTAGCTGACCGTGACGTCAAGCTGGCCCAGGAGATCATAGACGACGATGCCCTGATCAATCAGGCCCAGCGTGAGATTGAAGAGAAATGCCTCGTCCTCATCGCCACCCAGCAGCCTATGGCCAGTGACCTGCGGGTGATCGCCTCCGTCTCCAGCATCGCTACCGAACTGGAGCGCATGGGTGACCACGCTGAGGGAATCGGCAAGATCACCCTGCTGATGGCCAATCAACCGTTGCTCAAGCCCCTGATTGACATCCCGCGCATGGCTGAAAAAGCACGTTCGATGTTGTGCCAGCAACTGCAGGCCTTTGTGCGTCGCGATGTCGAGATGGCCAAGAGTTTGGCCACAGGCGACGAAGAGGTGGATGCTCTCTACGATCAAATCTATCGTGAGCTCTTAATCTTCATGATGAACGACCCGCGCACTATAAGCCGGGCGACCTATCTACTGTGGGTAGCCCACAATTTAGAACGTATCGCTGATCGCACCACCAACATCGGTGAACGGGTGATCTTTTTAGTTACGGGTCAAGTGGAAGAGCTGAATCCCTGATCGCTTATCGCAAATCGAAAGAGGTGAAATAAATGGATTTGAATCAGGCTACTCAGATGCTCACCTGGCTGGACGAGGAGCGCCGGCAGGATAAGGTGGAGTTGGCTCGACTCCAGGAACAGGTTAGGAGCCAGGCTGCGGAGATCGCCGAGCAGACCAAACGCATCCAGGAGCTAGTGGGAAGGCTGGCCGGGACCCAGGTCCAATTAAACAAAATTGACAGGCTCGACGATTTTCTCCAGCAGTTCAAAGATGAAATCGTGCTGCTCGTTGAGAAATATGACCAGCAGCGTCGGCAGGCCGAGAAAGAGGCGCGGCATCTGAGACAGGTGGATAGGGAAAACCAGAGCACGGCTCTGGCAGAAATCAAGAAGGGACTGCAGAAGCTCAACAGACTTGAGCAAGAGTTGCAGATCAGGCAAGCTGAGGACAAGCGCCTGGGGGAAGCTGTATTGAACATCCAGCAGGAACTAGACAGCATGGCCAAAGCGAGCGAGGATCGGACCAGGAGCATGGCTTACCTGGAAACGCAACGCGAACAAGATACCAAACGGATCGCTGAGTTGCAGGAGGAGACGAGCCAGTTGTTGACCAGGAGCGAGGCTCAGGCCAGGAAACTGGAGTCGCTCGAGGATTCGGTCCGCCGTCTTGAATCGCAGGCCGCAGAGTGGCCAGCATTTCAGTCGGCGTTGAAGCAAGAGCAAATGCGCCTGATAGAGACACAGCAACTCAATGAGCAGCAGCGCCAGCGTCAGATGGATGGTTGGGCTGAGGAGCTCAACGAATACCGCGTGAGAATGGAGGAATATACAGCCCGTATGCAGCGTTTCACTGAGCTGTATAAGGAGAATAAGAAGGCTCTGGAGATGTTGGAAAAGTTCGAACAACGGCTGAAACAGACTCAAAGCGAGTTGATGGAGCTCCAACGTCTGGCCGAGCAGCGTCAGAAGGAGCACCTGGAAGAGCGGCAAATGGAAAATGAAAAGCGTTGGAGGAAGGAAACGCTGTCGTGGGAACGCCAATGGAGGGAGCAGGCTAGGCGTGACGAGGAGTTGGAGGCATTGCTGGAGCAGGTAGAAAAGCAAGCGGAATGGAATCGGTCTCAAATAGTGGCTCTTTTACGGGAGCGCGCAGAAAAGGCCCGCCAACAGATCACCGAACTGGAGAAACAGATGACGCAGGCAGAGGAGCTTATCGGCGGGGTTCCATGACCAGCGAAAGTCCTGACCGCGCGTAAAGTGGCTGCGGGCATCTGAGGCCGAACTTTGACAGCCTGTACCGCAACAGCGGTGGAAGGATTACCTCGTGACAGACCCAGAGCAGAATGTATCATCGGAACAACCTACTTTTGCACGAGAATCGGCCCTCAAGCTGGCTGCCGGTGGTGTCCTGGCTGTGGCCTCCTATCTGGCCGCGGGTTTCTTCCCTCCATTTGTGTTTTACCTGGCCTATCTTGTTGCCCTCACTGCCGTGGCCTACAGTGACCTCCGCGAGCGTCGCATCCCCAACCGCATCATTTACCCCGCCATCCTTGTAGCTCTGGGGGCCATGTTCCGCTTCCCTGGCTGGAGCAGCGCCCTCCTGGGCGGAGCGGCAGCAGCCCTGGTCTTTATCGTTCCCGTCTTTATCTATGGTCCAGAGCGAGCCGGTATAGGCGACGTGAAATTGGCCTTTTTCATCGGCCTCATTTTCGGCTTTTCCATGACTCTCTACTGGGCCTTCCTCGTTGGCTTTGGCAGTGCGGCTCTGGTGGGACTGGTCGGAATTTTTCTGCGCAAGATGAGCCGTAAGAGCCTGCTGCCTTTCGGCTCCTTCCTGGCCCTGGGGGCCATTGCCTTCCTCATCACCCAAATGGTGCGCTGATCGCATTGGTAGATTCCCTCTGAAGTGGGTCAGCGGAGCAGGACGCCTGCCCCCTCGGAGAAAAAAGGAGATGCCCCTTGGCTTCCAAATTCTCACCAAAAGTTGATCTGAAAGGGCTGTTATTGGCCTTGTGGCTATTGGCCACCCTGGGCTGTAACCTGCTGACTCCTTCTGGCGCCCCCTTCTCGCGGCCGGCGACGCCGACGCGTAAAGCCCGCGCCACCCTCACCCCCACACCTACTCAGGCCAAGCCCACCCCAACCTCATATCCGACCCCTGCCCCCTCCCTTATTGACAGCGATGGTGACCTCTTTCCCGATGAGGTGGAGGTGGCCATGGGCAACGATCCCTTCGTCAACGAATGTTTCCAACAGGTCGGCTGCGGCGGGACCGAGATTCCCACTCCCAGCGGCATTATGAACGTGGTGATCGTCCTGGACGCTTCGGCAGGCATGGCCGACGAGACCCCCAGTGGCACGAGAATGGATCTGGCTAAGACAGCATTGAGTCAATACGTGGAGTCCTTGCCTCCCAGCATCAACGTGGGCTTGTTGCTCTATGGGTACCGTGGCAGCAGAGCCGAAAGCGACAAGGCAGAATCCTGCGCTGCCATTGACCTCGTCTACCGCGTTGGGCCTATGGATAGAGCGACTCTCAAGGCCATGCTAAACTCTGCCCCAAGCGTCGGCTGGTCGCCCGTCGCCGGATCCCTGCGGGCAGCCCAGCAAGCTCTTGCGGGGCGGGAGATGCAGACCAATCGCATCCTGCTGATCATCAGTGGTGGGGACAACTGTGGAGGAGACCCCTGCCAGGTAGTAAAGGAGATGCGACAGGGCGGGGTTGCGACGACCATTGACGTCATCGGCCTCAACCTGGATTACGCGGCCATTGAGCCCCTTCAGTGTGTGGCCAATACCACCGGGGGACTGTATTACAGCGCCCCAACGGCTGACGGACTGGCTGAGGCCTGGGAAGCTTTGCAGTGGAGGGAAAACCACTGGTTTGAGACAGAAAGCTGCCTGGCTCCAAACATAGACCTCTACCTGAGCTGTCGCCAGGATAAATTGAGCCAGTTCACCAAGTGGGCTGACTCCACAGGCTGGACTCAAGATCACCTTGATCAATTTGCGGCGATTACTCAGGCCCTGGCAAAGGAACAGACTGAGTTGGCTGTTCCATCCACCCCCACTCCTATGCCCGCTCCGTAGCCGGCACAACCCCGCTGTGGAGGATTGCGAGGTCACCAGGGGTCTGATGTATCCCTTAGGATGTGGTTAAGAAGCACTCCCCTTCAGCCAGAACCATTGTCCCTCACGAACAGCCCCATCACCGCTAATAGGATTTTCCACCCCAGGCGGCGCAGGTATGAGCGGATAGCTGCCCAGCGATAGCGGACCAGACGCCAGACAACTCTCCAGCGCGAAGGCAGCGGGATGGGCAGCGGCACTCCCCACCTGACCACGACGGCGGCCCAGGTTAGACCAGCCCCAAAGCCAACCATGACCAGGTGGTCGCCACGTTTCACCCGGCCTTGCTCAATGGCCTCGCAGAGGGCGATGGGCACCGAGGCCGACGAGGTGTTGCCATAGTGGTCGAGGTTGACAAAGACCTTTTCCGGAGGTAGCTTTAACGATTTGGCTGCCGATTGGATAATGCGGCTATTGGCTTGATGGGGGATGAAGAGAGAGATATCTTCGAGATTGACATTAGCCTCGGCCAGGGCCTGCCTGGCCGCTTTGGCCGTGACCCGGGTGGCGAAACGAAAGACCTCAGGGCCATTCATGTGTATGTAGTGCATGTCCTGGGCTACGGTTTCGGCGCTGGCAGGATAGCGGCTGCCGCCAGCGGGAAGCATCAATAAGCCACCACCTGAGCCATCGGCACCGAGGACGGCAGAAAGGACCCCCCCCGGCACATCGCTGGCTTGCAGCAGCACCGCCCCCGCCCCGTCACCGAAAAGGACGCAGGTGTTGCGGTCAGTCCAGTTGATGATGCGAGATAGAGTCTCCGCACCGATGACCAACACCTGGTCGTAGGCTCCCGAGATGATCATTTGGCTGCCAACAGCCAGAGCATAGACAAAACCTGTGCAACCAGCACTCAAGTCGAAGGCGCCAGCTCTGGTGGCCCCCAGAGCATCCTGCACCAGGCAGGCCGTAGCCGGGAAGGAGTAATCGGGGGTAGCGGTGGCTACGATGATCAGATCCAGCCTGGCCGGATTGGCATTGGCCACCCGCAAGGCAGCCTGGGCGGCCCTGATAGCCATGGTTGCCGTCGTCTCCTTAGGGGCTGCGATGCGTCGCTCGAGGATGCCCGTCCGCGCGCGGATCCAATCATCCGAGGTGTCAACCATACTGGCCAGGTCATCGTTGGTCAGAACCTCACTGGGGACATACATACCCCAGCCGACTATCTGAGCGTGTCTTGCCAAGAAAGCGCCTCCTCAAAAGACCTGGGCTTATGGTCCGGAGAGTCAACCCTCGAGCTTGCGGAAGATGAGACAAGCATTGTGGCCACCGAGGCCGAAGGAATTGGACATGGCCGTCCGCAGGTTGGCGGGACGGGCATCATTCGGTACATAGTCCAAATCGCACTCTGGGTCGGGGTGTTCGTAGTTAATAGTGGGGGGGATGAGACCTGTCTCCAGGGCTTTAAGGCAGGCGATGGCCTCTACCGCCCCGGCCGCCCCCATGAGGTGGCCGGTCATTGACTTGGTGGAACTGACAGCCACCTTGTAAGCGTGTGCGCCGAGGGCGCTCTTGATAGCTGCCGTCTCGCTCACGTCATTGAGCGAGGTCCCCGTGCCATGGGCATTGATGTAGTCCACGTCGCGAGGCGTCAGTTCAGCATCGGAAAGGGCCATACGCATGGCCTGGGCTGCTCCGGTTCCGTCCACCGCGGGAGCAGCCATGTGATAGGCATCGGCCGAGGAGCCATAGCCGATGACCTCGCCGTAGATCCTGGCTCCACGCGCCTGGGCGTCCTCCAGCCGCTCCAAGACCAGGATCGCGGCCCCTTCACCAATGACGAAGCCATCGCGCTGGGCGTCGAAGGGGCGGCAGGCCCGCTCTGGTTCGTCGTTTCTGGTTGATAACACTCCCATGACGTTGAAGGCTGCTATGGATAGGGGCAGGATAGCAGCCTCGCTGCCGCCGCAGATGGCCGTGTGGACAAAGCCACGACGGATCATCTCTGTTGCCTCGCCGATGGCATTGAGACCGGTGGCGCAGGCCGTGGTGACTGCCATGTTGGGCCCCTTGATGCCAAAGGTGATGGCCACCTGCCCTGCCGCCGAGTCGGGTAGCATCATAGGGATAAGAAAGGGACTCACCCGGCGTGGCCCACGCTCCTCAAAGACTTTGACCTGGCTGACCACGGTGCCGATGCCACCGATACCTGAGCCGATGACCACACCTATCTGCTCGCTGTTGCTTTCATTGATGACGAGCCCTGCGTCGGCAATGGCCTCCTCGACCGCCACCACGGCGAACTGAATAAAGCGATCCAGCCGTTTGGCCTCCTTGTGATCGAAATATTCTTTAGGGTCAAAGTCTTTAACCTCAGCGGCGATCCGGGTGTCCAGGGCCGAGGCATCGAAATGAGTGATAGGCCTTACACCAGAATGACCTTCGGCCAATGCTTTCCATAAAGTAGGCACATCATTGCCTAAGGGTGTGATGGCTCCCAAACCTGTCACCACTACTTGCACTCGCTCTTTCACAGCGCACCTCCCTGAATTATGCACAAGAACAAAGGTTGCCCAAACGAGCCCCAAACCGGAAAGGGGCTTCCCACAAATTGGCAGGGAGAGCCCCCTTTGTACCCTCCGAGGATTATTGCTCATTCGTCGGGCATCTACTATGGAGCCCCTTACAACATATAACACTAGAGGTCTGGAAAGGATACGCGGATAAACCAAAACCCCTCTATCTTTTCACCTTCACGATAGAGGGGTCCCTGGCTGCCTTGGATTAATCAGCCGGATGGCCGAGTTATTGGGGCTCCAGATTGTAAGTCAGGCTTGTTATCTTCCAACGCCCGTCTTTTTTGGCAAAGGTCCATTGGTCTCCACCGGGTTGGACCTCATCGCCGATGTTGGTGGTGGAGATGGCCGAAGCTGTATCTCCCTCGATGGTCAGTTGGATGTCGGTGGCTACGGCCTCTGCCGGGGCAGAAGGGAAGACCAGGTTGACATACCTTTCCCGGATGGCGTTGTGGCCAGTCCAGACAGAATCGTCGCTTGGGTCATCGGGGGTGTGGTTGGCATCGGTGATCACTCCATCTTCATCCCAGATGTCCATTAGACGGTCAATGTCTTGTTGAACTACGCTCTCTCCCTGAGCGTGCAAAAGTTGCAAGATGGCTTCCTCGTCGTTGGCGGGCACGGGAGTGTCTGTAGCCACTGGTCTGGGCGGCGGAGGTGGTATCGTTGGAGCAGGCGTTGGACGGGGTCCGCATGCGGCCAGCAAGGCTACTGCAGCAATCAGATTAATGAGTAGAAGTCTGTTCATTCGTGTTGCCTCCTTCAGATTCGGAGCATATCATATCACATTTCGGACAAAAGTCAACCTTGCACAGCAAAGCTTGGGGAGCTTGAGGGGTATCCCCTCAACCTCACTTTTTCCCTCCTGAAAGCAGGGCCGGAGGGCCAACGCCCCATATTGGGAAAAGGGAGAGAGAACGTTGGGGGACGCCGCTCGGCTGAGCCCTTCGTCCCGCTCAGGGCGGGGTTCGCGACGCCCCCCGCGCCCCCCGCCCTGTTGCGCAGGCCAGGGCTAGGCGAACGCTATTCGCGGCTTCTCAATGTATAGGGGATTGGGAAGTGTATACAGACGGGCTCGTCCCAAACTCAAACCGTCTCTGGGCGATTTAACTTTACAAAGACACAACTTTAGGTTATAATTATGCTGCTCCGTTTAAGGCTGAGAGTCAGGCCTCTCAGTTCTTTGTCATCCAAATGCGACAAGTTTTTCGATCCGCTGCGCCTCAGGCGCTTTTTCAATGGTTACAGTGGACAGAGGCTGGGGGAAGACGTAGCTCCTACCGCAGACACTCTCAATACTCTCTATCCCTCGCTCCACTTCTGTGGGCGAGGGATAATGTTTGCTTTTTGGCGAGGAACTCGAATAATTGAGAGGGAATATGGCTGAAGCAGAAATCTTTCTGACTCTGGAGGGACGACGCAAGCTGGAGGAGGAACTGGAATACCTCCGCACCGTGCGTCGCGCCGAAGTAGCCGAGCGCATTCGCTCCGCTAAGGAAGGAGGCGACATCATGGAGAATGCCGCCTACGATTATGCCAAAGAGGAGCAGGCCTTTGTCGAGGGACGCATCCAAGCCCTGGAGACGATGCTTAGGAAGGCAAGCATTATTGAAGGCGGCTCCACCGATAAGGTAGGCCTGGGCGCGTGCGTCACGGTGATGGAACAAGGCGGAGAGACGCTGGAGACCTATCAGATTGTGGGCTCGGTTGAGGCGGATCCTATGAGTGGCCGCATTTCCAACGAATCACCCATGGGCAAGGCCCTGCTGGGCCATCGGGTTGGCGACGAGGTGGTTGTCAGCACCCCAGGTGGCATTTTGCATTTTCAGATCGTTAGCATTGAGTAGGCAGATGACAGGGAGCGGATGGTAGGGGGTAGATGACGATGAAGGAATGCCTTCTGTCGTGTCTACCTGGATACACCCCACAGTTCTATGCTATACCTTCTGTCTACCTGTTCACCCTAACGAAGGGATAAACGTGGCGGAACTCAGTGATCTCGAGCGACAGCGGCACTTAAAACTCCAACGTATCCGGGAGAGGGGCATTGACCCCTATCCCCCTCGCGTGGAGCGAACCCGTACGACAGCCCAGGCCCGGGCAGCCTTTGAAGCCCAGGGGGGGGAGGCGCCCGCAGTCAAGGTTGTGGGACGGCTGATGAGCACTCGGGTGATGGGCGGGTCAGCCTTCGCCCACATCGAGGATGGCAGTGGTCGGATCCAGATCTACCTGCGCCAGAACGTCCTCGGCGAGGAGGAGTACGAGTTCTTCAAGCGGGACTTTGACCTCGGCGACTTTGTTGGCGTTGAAGGACGCCTCTTTCGCACGCGCACTGGAGAAGTGACCATCGAGGTTCGGCGCCTCTATATGTTGGCCAAGTCCCTCAAGCCCTTGCCGGAGAAATGGCATGGACTGAGAGATATGGAGGCGCGCTATCGGCAGCGTTATGTGGATCTAATCGTCAACCAAGACGTCCGTCGCGTCTTCACTACTCGCACTCGCATCATTTCGGCCCTGCGCCGTTTCTTCGACGATCACGGTTTCTTGGAGGTGGAGACCCCCATCTTACAACCCCTCCACGGTGGAGCAATGGCCAGGCCCTTTACCACGTATCATAATCAATTGCACCAAACTCTATACCTGCGCATTGCCACCGAGCTTTATCTAAAACGCCTCATCGTGGGAGGCTACGAGCGAGTCTACGAAATCGGCAAGAACTTTCGCAACGAAGGAGTTGATCAGGAACACAACCCCGAGTTCACACTCATCGAATTCTACATAGCCTACGCCGATTACAACGACGTGATGGACTTGACTGAGGAGATAGTGGCCTACGTGGCCCAAGAGGTTCTGGGCACCCTCCAGATCACCTACGATGGGAATGAGATTGACCTCACCCCGCCCTGGTCGCGTATTCCCCTGCGCCAGGCGATCCAAGAGAAGACGGGGATTGACTATAGAGAACATCCCGAAGCTGAAAGCCTGTATCATGCCATCCGTGAGATAGGCGGCAACGTAGAGCCGAAAGCCACCTGGGGTAAACTGGTGGACTCGCTCCTCAACAACTATGTGCAGCCCAAGCTCATTCAGCCTACTTTCCTCATTGACTATCCCATCGAAATCTCGCCCCTGGCCAAGAAAAAACCCGACGATCCGAGCACAGTAGAGCGCTTCGAGGGTTTTGTCGGTGGCATAGAGGTCTGCAATGCTTTCACCGAGTTGAATGACCCCATAGACCAGAGAGAGCGATTTTTGGCTCAGGGTCGTGCCTTCGAGGCTGGGGACGAGGAGGCCCATCAGATGGACGAGGACTTTATCCGCGCGTTGAGCTACGGTATGCCGCCCACTGGCGGCTGGGGTATGGGCGTTGACCGCCTGGTCATGCTCTTCACCAATCAGGCCTCTATCCGCGATGTCATTCTCTTTCCTCTCCTGCGAGCAAAGGAATAGTACGGGCCGAACCCCTCCGCGTTGCCTTCGTCTGATATGTGCGCTGGCCGACGCTGGGAACACGATCAAAAGCCCCGTTACTCCCCGCCCGGGGCACGGTTGCACGCTATCAAAGACTGCAAGAACAGTCGGATATAGTAGAGGAGAGGAGGCTGGACTGTTAGAGTCTTTGGCGGAGGTTAAAATGGCCAAAGAAAGAGTGTTGGTTAATGTATCCCTCAAGACGGTGAGATCTCGATCAGAGCCAGCAATTTGACATCAAGCCAGTTTATTGGTAGAATACCTATACTTGAATAGGGCGCATTCGTCTAGCGGCCTAGGACACCGCCCTCTCAAGGCGGAGATCGGGGGTTCGAATCCCCCATGCGCTACCTCTACATTTCGAAATCGCTCCTCGGTGACCAGGCGAAAGAATGGTTTCAGCGTAACGGCCTTTATCTCCTGGTCTTTTACATATAGACGCTCGAAAACGGCGCAGAGGACCTCTCGCTTTTGGTCAAAGGTCTTCAGATAGACGTGGCCGACGCTGGGAACCGCTTTGCGAGCTGCAAGGGAGGGTCGAAAAGCTTGATGGCCTGGGGGTCATCCACCACAACATCGTACAGCAGTTGCGCCACAGCTTGCTCGAGGATCTCACATCGGACGTGGTGCCGCCTCCCGTTACCACACATTTTCATAGAGTTGAAACACCAGCCATATGAATTCCCTGACTGTTAACTCATCTAAAGGTGTCATGGTAATCTCTCCTATGCTAGGAAGTGAGACGAAACGATGAAAATCTACAAAACCCTGCAAGACACTGCTGATCAGTACAACGTAGAACCTGAGAAGCTACGGGAATTGATTGACCAGGGCGACGTCAGAGCCGGTATGCTGGGTGATGAGTTGATTGTCCTGGAAGACGATATAAGAACTTACGTCGCTGAGCGAGACGTGCTCCGTGAGCAATTCAAGCATCTGGAAGGCGTTGAAATCGGTATAGGTGAGGCTGCTATCAAGTACCGTTTCAACACAGTAACTATTTCCGATTGGGTGAGACGAGGCAAGGTTCGATTCATTCGACAACAAGGAAAGAGGAAACTGATTAACGAGGCTGATGTAGCTTATGCCAGAGCTCTGGCAGATATAAAAGGAATGCGCTCTGGCAGACCATTATTCGGTCGAGGTAGGAAGGAAAAACGGTAATTTCTCCTATGCCGGTGAAGGAAAAGGAAGATGCCGAAAACTTACATAGTTTGGTCGGCTCAGTAATGAATGAACAGGGCGCAGTCCCACACCTCCGCCCTAGCGGAGGGGAAGAGCGAGACACAGCACCCACATGTTGTGTCTTTTATTTTCCCGCTTATTTTCCAGGGAGTCAGGTTATTTTTTAAGATTGAGCTTGATAAGCTGGAAATCTCTGATAAACACTCTATAGGCGATGCAAAATTGCCCCTCTGTGGACTGGGGCGGTGGGCTACCCGTGCCGTAACAGTGGTAAAAGCAAAACGCTCATATGGAATACCGTGCACAGTGACGCGTCCCTAGCATGGTATTGGCGCACGCTATTCCAATATGAGCGATATTCTTAATTGAGGCAACGTTACCCCTGCGGTAAGCTTTTATTTTGAGACAACCCGCCTTGACATAGAACAGACGTTCGTGGTATAATATAGTTGACTTTCCGAGTTGATGGATACGAAAGGAGGAAAACTATGGCTTTATCAGAACGGCAACAGAGGATCCTGGAGTTCATTCGGCGGTTCACCTTGGAGAACGAATATCCGCCCACTATCCGGGAGATAGGCGCGGCGGTCGGCATTTCCTCCACATCGGTGGTCAACTACAACCTGAATATCCTGGAACGCGAGGGCTATATTATACGCAACAAAGAGGTCTCTCGAGGTATCAGGTTGGGGGAGGGCCTCAAAGAACTGGCTTCCCGCCACATCGTGAAAGTGCCTCTTCTAGGACGCATTGCCGCTGGCCTGCCTATTCCCATTCCCGACAGCGATTTCTCACCCTTTGCTGGCGAAAGCGTCGAACTGACCCGCGACATCGTCAGGGAAGAGGAGGGCATTTACGCCCTCGAAGTGCGTGGGGACTCGATGATTGATGCCCTGATCAATGACGGGGATATCGTGGTCATGAAGCACCAGCGAGAGGCCAATAATGGTGAACTGGTAGCCGTGTGGCTGAAAGATGAGAAAGAGACGACCCTCAAACGCTTCTATCACGAGGGAAGCCGTGTGCGCTTGCAGCCAGCTAATCCAACCATGGAACCCATCTATGTTGACGCCTCCAACGTGGAGGTGCAAGGCAAAGTGATCATCGTCATCCGCCAGCTTAATTGACGACTAGACGCAATACGGTTCAGTTGGGCGGCGTCAGTTGAGTAGATGTCCTAAATCGTGTCAAGTCCGAGTACCGGAGCGTATCGAAACCACGGCGCAGCTCACGCAATGCGAAATCCGTTGCAAAAGCCGCTGGTATGGCCTCGACACGGTCTTCTGCGGAGTTTATCCTGAGCCTGTCGAAGGGCTCCAGACCTACTCGGCCGACGCTCGCTCCCTATATCAAACCATATTGCGACTAGGCGGTCATAGACGACCGCTCTGACACAACCTTAAAATTTTCGCAAAATCAGCCTTTCCCTCTTGACATAGAACGTATGTTCTGCTATAATAGGGGTAGAACATACGTTCTATTTTGTGGGACGTACCATTGAAAGGAGGGCATTGCAAATGGAAGACCTGACCAAACGTCAAGAAGAAGTCCTCGATTTCATCTACGAATTCGTCGAGGAGAACGGCTATCCGCCTACTCACGAGGAAATCCAGTTCGAGGTCGGTCTCAGCTCCAAGTCACACGTCCATTTCTATTTGAAAGCTCTGGAGAGAGAAGGCTATATCGAGCGTGCACCCAACATTCCCCGGGGCATCAGGCTGACCAGCAAGTCTGCCAGAGGCAGGTTCGCAGGTATCATCAAGGTGCCCTTCCTGGGACAGATCGCTGCTGGCGAACCTATCTCTTTCTCAGACGCTGGACATGAGACCATCGAGCTGACCCGAGATATCGTCAGAGATGGAGAAGGTGTCTATGCCCTGCGAGTGAAGGGCGATTCGATGGTTGATGCCTTGGTCCACGATGGGGACATCGTGGTCATGACACACCAACAAGAAGCAGGCAACGGGGAGATGGTGGCCATCAGGCTGAAGGATCGCGATGAGACCACGTTGAAGAGGTTCTATCAGGAGAAAGACCGCGTACGTTTGCAGCCGGCCAACCCCACTATGCGTCCTCTATATGTGCATCCAGCCAATGTTGAAATCCAGGGCAAAGTGGTAGCCGTTATTCGTCAAATGCCGTAGAGTAGGAGGTTCTCTTATGGATAGATTGGTCAAGAGGAAAGGTAACGGGTTGTGTGAACATCGGAGTGTGGCCGCCGATGGGCGCATCGTCTGTGCCAAGATCACCCTGGGCGACAATGAGGTCTCGCCCAATCTCTGTCGCGATTGTCCGGCCAAAGCCATCACCTGCGACCATCTTCGTTTCTCTCTCCAGAAATCCTCTCCCTCTGCCATCGTCGTCCGCTATGCTGGCGGCAGAACCGAGGTGTGGAACGATGAACCGCCCTCTGTTTCCTTCCTCCGCGCTGCCTGCGCGACCAGGGTCGCTCCCATCTCCAACCCTAAGGAGTGCGCCGCTTGCAGCCTGAGCCTCACCACCCTCCCTCAGCCTCAGGTCAGGGAGAAGGCGGCCCAACGCAAGCCAAGAGAAGGCAAGGTGGTTCCCTTCCCACAACCGGTGGCCGCTACAGGGTAGTTAAGGGGAAGAATCATGTACCGTTTGCTGGAATTTCAGGCCAACCAAATCGAGATGGTTCTGGCCAGCCACGATGTGCCCTCGCGGGTCTTCGGAGGGCTGGTCACCCCGCGCTTTGTCCAGTTCCAACTGGCCCCGCCCTTGGGCACCAAAGTCAAGCGCATCGCCAGCCTCTCCGAGGAAATCGCCCTCTCCCTGGGAGCCAGGTCTTGCCGCGTCTACCGCCAGGGGGGAACCATCAACGTCGAGGTGCCCCGTGAGGAAGCCAGAACGGTCAGGCTTATCCCCCTCTGCCGCCGCCTCTCTCAGATACCCCCCTGCACGGCGGTGCTGGGCCTGGACGAGAGCGGGACGCCCCTGCTTCTGCACTTGCCCAGTCCTGATGTGGCCCACGTGCTTATCGCTGGCACCACCGGCTCGGGCAAGACCGAACTTTTGCGCACCATGATCGCCAGCCTGGCCATGCACAACCGCCTGGGAGAGGTGCAACTGGTGCTCGTTGACCCCAAGGGCAGAGGCTTCGCCCCCTTCGCTGGCCTGCCCCATCTACTGCACCCCCTCGTCAATGGTGTCGGGGAAGCCCTCTCCCTCCTGAGGCGCCTGGTGGAAGAGATGGAGAGGCGGGATCAAGAAGGCATCAGCGAGCCCAAGGTGATGGTCTTTGTGGATGAGCTGGCCGACCTGATGTTGGTTGGTGGGAGGGAGATGGAGCGGGCGCTGACCAGGCTCTTGCAACGGGGGCGAGAGGCGGGATTGCATCTGGTGGGCTGCACCCAGAAGCCCACGGCAGCAGTAATCGGCAGTCTGGTGAAGAGCAACTTTCCGGTGAGACTGGTAGGCAGTGTGACCAGCCCCGAGGATGCCAAGGTAGCGGCAGGGATAGCGGGCACGGGGGCAGAGAAGCTGTTGGGACGGGGAGACTTTCTGGTGGTGGTGAAGGGGCAGGTGCTGAGGTTGCAGGCAGCCTACGTCTCGGTAAGCGAAATCCAGGAGATGGTGGCCAGATTGCGGGAGGGCGGGCGACGTAGCCGGAGGTGGCTGGAAGAGGCCACGGGAACGGATGGGAAAACAGAGGTCAGTCTGAAAGCGCGGTTGGCCAGTCGCTTGCGATTGGTGAAGGCAGGAAGCAAGTAGACGATAGCAGATAGCGGATAGCTGATGGCTAGAGGAGATCAGGGATGGGATTGGACATCTGGTTTGCGGAGGACATCCGCAATGCGTTGTTGGCGGCCAACGAGGCCAGTGCGGCCACAGCAGCAGTGATCGCCGAGGTGGGAGGAAGCCTTTCGGCAATCTCAGGACAAGCAGTGACCGACTCGACCGAATTGCTGGCTGTGAGCCTGCAGGCTTACCGGGAGGGGTACAAAGCGGCCCTGACCACGGTGGCTCTGGCCTTCGGCATTGCACCGCAGACGGTTTCCCTTCGGCAGCCTCAGGGCGCAACCCCTCAGTCCCTTCAGACCCCTGGATCAGGAGAGGAACCATGAAAAAACTCGTTGCGCTGATTCTTATCGCTTTCGCCGTGACCCTGGCCGTGGTCGTCGGCAACCGGATGAGCACCGACGCCATGGCCGTGGTGATCGGCATCATCTGCGGGGTGGGAGCCAGTATCCCTACCAGTTTGCTGATCCTGGCCGTGGCTTCGCGGCGGGAGACAAGAGAGGAGCGAGGGCAGGCCAGCTTCCCGTCGGTGGTGATTGTGAATCCAGGCAATCAGGGGGGGCAGGCGCCGAACTACTACCAGCCGCCTGCTCTGCCTCCGGCCTTGAGTCAGGGCGGCCCCCGCCAGTTTAGAGTGATCGGGCAGGAAGATGCGGTGATAGATGGCCAATGGTCTGAACAGTAGAGAGGAACGAGGACGATGAAAGTCGGCTGGATGTGGTTCGATAACGATCCCGGACGGAGCGTCGAGGAGAAAATCCAACGGGCCGTCCAACGCTATCGCACAAAGTTCGGGCGCTTCCCCAATACTTGTTACGTCAATCAACGATCTATAACGGGCGACGGATTCCGTTGTGGGAAGGTGAAGGTTGTCGCTGCTCCCAACATTCTACCCCATCACTTTTGGTTGGGTGTGAGCGATACCTCACCTGGGGAAAATCAGAGATCTGTAAACTAGGTGTGACGGGGACCCGACCTTGAGTTTCACCGCTTCTGAGGTGTGCCTTTGGAGAGATCAGGAAAGCTAAAAGAGCGTCGGAGAAGATACCTCGACGCTCTTTTCCTCGCCCAAGAATGAGTCAGGCTGCTCTCATGTCCTTGCTCTTGCTCAGCCCCGCCACCAGCATATCCAGGGCCAGGACCTGGTCCATCTGGCCGGTTTTGATGGCCAGGTCCGTCTCCAACAGCTTACGGTAGATGGTCTCCAGTTGCTCCATCGAGAAGTTTCGCGACTGTCGCAGGCCCTTCTCAGCCACGAAGCTGTGGAGTCCCAATTGAGCACCGATCTTTGAGGGGGGGACGCCGCGCTCGGCCAGGTCCTTGACTTGAATCATGATCCTGAACTGGCGGACGATCATGCCCAACAGTGAAAGGGGATGTTCGCCATCTTCGAGCAGACGATGCAGGAGCTTGAGAGCTTGCTCGCCATCGCGCCTTCCGAGGGCGTCCACCATCTCGAAAACGTTGGCCTGCTGAACGTAGCTGACAAGAAGGTGTACATCAGCCTTGGTGATCGGCCGGGCCCTGTCAACGTAGGAGATGAGCTTATCGAGCTCTTGATCCAGCAGGCGCAGGTCGCTACCGACAAAAGCGGCCAGTTCCTCAGCCGCTGAAGCCTCGATTTCGCCTCCCTTTCTCTCCACCCGGTCTGTAATCCATCGTCTCAACTTGCCGCTCGTCGGTAGCCGAAACTCCCTGGCATAACCTCGCTCCTTGTCGGCCAGGGCCATCTTGAGGACAGGGTGGTTGGGACTGATGGACTCACTCTCTACCAAGACCAGGCGCGTGGTCTCAGGCAGGCGCTTCAGATAGGCTGTCAACTCTTCCAGGTACTGCTTTTTCCAGGCGGGCTGCTCTTCCCCCTTGTCTGCCTTCCCTTTTCCTCCACCTTCCAGTCTGGTCAAGAGCCCTTCAGCAATCACCAGACGCCGGTCGGCCAGGAAGGGCACAGTGTCACAGGCGTGCATTAGCTCGGCCAGAGTGACCTTACTTCCGTCAAGGACTGTGGTGTTGAGGTCAGCCATGGCCGGGTCGCCCATTTTGGCTTTCATTTCCGCCAGGACCTCGGAGCGCGTGAACTCGTCCTTGCCGTGCAGAACGTAGAACATCTTCACTCTCGCCCCAGGTCCACCCGGTGGACGGTGATCTTGCCTATCACTTGCCGCGTAACCTTTTCAATCCGGACCCTTTCTACTTGGGGCGAGGTGGTCAGGTACTCCTGCAAAGCCAGGCCCAGGGGTTGGGCCACGATGATGGCCGCTGTGGTGGCCAGAAGGATCTGGGGCAGCTTGGCCAGGCGAGATTTGGAGCGGACGCTTGTGACCGCAAAGGCAGACAGGCCAGCCAATACGCCGGCCGTGGCGATATTGGTGCCGCAGCGAGGATGAACAGCCAGTCCCTTTTCTCCTCTTTGCAGCCGGGCCAGCGCTTCTGAAGCGGCCTCGGCCACGAGCTCTGTCCCCACTTCCCCGTAAATGAGAAAACCCTGGGGCGTGGTACGCCCTACCAGATGCAGATAGGGGTTGCGTTGGGTCAGGACGTGAATAGTGGCGTGTTCCAGCGCATGGTTCTGTCGGATGGCGGCAATAAAGGGTATTTCAAGTATGTTCATGGTTTTCCTTTCCCTTTCTTGCTCTCTATTCTATCACATCTCAGCCATCTGGTAAAATCCCGGATTCACAAACAAATCGGCTCCGGGCGGAAGCCTCCTTACCCGAAGCCGTCTCGTTCAGAGAGGGTTTTTCTGAGCCTGGCAGTTGCCACTACACCTTTCGCCCATCGTACTTCGGCAAAATAAAAGTGAAGGTACTACCAACTCCTGGCTCGCTCTTAACCCACACCCGGCCATTGTGCCGCTCGATAACTGATTTGACGATGGCCAGACCCAATCCTGTACCGCTGATGCTCGCCGTCTCTTCACTCTGAACCCGGTAGAACTTGTCGAAGATGTAGGGCTGATCAGCCGGGGGAATGCCAATGCCCGTGTCTTGCACGCTGACCACTATCTGACCATTGCTATTGTTGGCTCGTATACTGATCAGGCCCCCGTCGGGTGTGTACTTGATCGCATTGCCCACCAGGTTAGCTACCACCTGTCCCAGACGGAGCTCATTGCCCAACACAGGGGAAAGCTGCGGGGGCAGTTCCACATCCAGGCGCTGTCTTTTGGCCTCGGCTTGGCTTCTCAAGTCCTCTACAACTTTGTTGATGATAGCATCCAGTTGGCAGACATCCATCTCCAGGCCTACACCGGCCTCGATTTTGCCGATGTCGAGTAAATCTTGGATCAACTCGGTGATGTTATCTACACCCTTCAAGATCTTGGCACTGAACTCCTGCTGCTGGGGGGTAAAGGGGCCGGCCTTGGGCAGAAGTTGGACAAAGCCCTTAATAGTGGTCAACGGTGAGCGCAGGTCGTGAGAGACAGTGGACACGAATTCTGATTTCATCTTGTCCAGTGCTTTGAGATGGGTAATATCTTGCATCACGGCCGCGTAGCCCACGCCAGGGATGGGGGTCAAGTTGGCGTTGAGAGTGCGTCCCTCTTCCAGGGGAATTTCCCCCCGTTGGACTTGGCTACCCTCAATCGAGCGAATGAAGAGATGGAGCAGTGACTCGTTCTTAACCACTTGTGCTATGGGTTTATTGGTTGCCTCTGCTGACTTTATGGCGAAGGCCCTCCTCGCCGCCCTGTTGAGCAGAAGCACACGCATTTCGCTATCAGTGACGATGACGGCATCTTCCGTGCTGCCGATGATGATCTCCAGCTTGCTTCGCTCGCTCTTCGCAGCGGTGAAAAGCTGTGCGTTCTCAATGGCAATGGCTGCGTAGTCAGCCAGAGCCGAGAGCAGGTATAGGTCGTTATCGGTGAAGGTCTTGTCAGATATCTTGTTATCAACGCTGAGGACGCCGATGACCTTGTCCTTGGTCTTCAGGGGGGCGCTCAGGAGCGCTTTGACTAGGTAGGCTGTCCTTATGTCTTTCTCCCTGGCTGAGCCTCCAATCATCACCGCCTCACCAGTCTTGACCACTCCATCAGCAATACTGTCTTCCACTCTCAGTTTCAGGCTCCGTGGGTACTTCTCTTTGGGGCCCTGAGCTGCCCGAACGTACAACTCACCGGTCTCCTCGTCTACCAACATCAGAAAGCCTTCTTCGGCCCCGGTGATGTAGACGGCGGCTTCCACCACGCGCCCCAGAAGCTTTTCCAGGTCCAGCAAAGAGGCTACCGATTTTCCGATGCCGTAAAGGATGTTGAGTTCCTTGACTCGGCGTCCCAACTGACGGTTGGCCTGTACCAGACTGGCCAGCGCCTGGTCCCTTTCCTTTCTCAGTCGTACCTCGGTCAAGGCCTTATCAATGGACTCCAGCATCTCCTCTACGGTGAAAGGCTTGATAAGGTAGTCTTTCACCCCCAGGCGAAAGAATTGCACGGCCAGGCTCTCCGAACCGTGGAAGGTCATCAGGATGACCGGGATGTTGAGCCCCTTTTCTTTCAGGGCTTCCATGACCTGCAGACCAGTCATTTTGGGCATATTGTTGTCCATGATGATCAGGTCAGGATTCTCGGTCAGAGCCTTGCGGAGACCTTCCTGACCATCCTTAGCCGTAAGAGCCTTATAGCCATTGGGCTTGAGGATGTAATCTACAACGAACTCGATGTTATCCTTTCGGTCGTCTACGACCAGAACCCTTTCTCCGGCCACAGTCTTTGCACTCCTGGTTCTGAGAGTGGTAGAGCATTAACAACTCCTAGTTTTTTTATCTTACCACATTTACGACCTAGAGGTCAATAGGCTAATATTCCTATCTGAATGTTGTAAAATGCTCTTAAGATAGAAACCGCCCTGGCCTCTGATTGAGCCAGGGCGGTCTTTTGGTGCTGATTCTCTTTGCCACAATGACGGTCCGGGCCTTTTGGCGCGGCGTCGCCGGGTTTGGAGGCTTCATTGGCCGCCGCCGAGATGGACAGCCAGGCTGGAAGACCCTCTGGCGCGTCTGACTCTATTTGGACACGCTGGTCCAGGGCGCCCGCCTCGCCGCCTCACTCCCTGCGATCTGACTTATGGGTAGAGGACAGGGCTAAAGCCAGATGACCATATGAATTGCCTCTATCCTTGCCCCTTTTTTGTTTCGAGTTCCTGCTTCGCTTCTGCCAGATTCTTCTGCCCTATCTTCGCATGATACTCGTCGCCGATTCGCTCCAAAATCTCTACGCTCTTTTGGAAAAGGGGAACCGCTTCTTGTAGCCTGCCCTGGTCTTGATAAAGGCCGGCTATGTTGTTGTAACTAAAGGCCATCCCATGCCCATCGCCTACCTTCTCCCAAATCGCCAGGCTGCGCTCGTAGTACTCTATGGCCCGATCCCATTCCTCCCTGCCCCGGTACACCATCCCCAGGTTGTTGAAGGTGGGAGCCATCCCGTGCTCATCGCCCACTTTCTCACGAATTGCCAGGCTGCGCTCATAGTACTCTATGGCCCGATCCCATTCCCCCTTGGCTTTGTACACATTCCCCAGGTTGTTGAGGGTGCCAGCCATCCCGTGCTCATCGCCCCCCTTCTCCAGAATCGCCAGGCTGCGCTCATAATA
>Ga0315308_1000418_pt1 | contig 23729 bp, 22 predicted proteins | sample TDP3_MG_FD_203078 | JGI IMG/M metagenome (GOLD analysis project Ga0315308, IMG submission 203078) | Freshwater sediment microbial communities from Lake Towuti, South Sulawesi, Indonesia - TDP3 | ecosystem: Environmental > Aquatic > Freshwater > Lake > Sediment | place: Indonesia: South Sulawesi... | reverse complement strand
ACCGTCAGGTAGGAAAACTTCCTGTGATAATCCACCCCAACATATGTCTGCATCGTGCACCCCCTTTGAATTTTGACTCTACCTTAATACCTTGGGATATGCACTGTGCGTTCATCTAATTCTCCTTGTTTTAGGTTTTGAGATTAACAGATTCCCCGCTTGAAATCAATGTTTAAGGCGCCAAAGTTGCCTCCGTCATCTCTCTCCCTCGACCCCAATGCGCGCCTGCGTCACATACTCTATCATATTTGGAGAGTCCAGTGGGTCTGGAATGACCCCCCCTCTTGCCGGCTCTTGCTCAGTTATCTTAGGAAGGCGCAGGGCCGGCTGGATTACTAACCAATGAGAATTCCTTAGAAAATTCCTGGCCGCCATTTTCCCCTATCAATCTTCCATTGGCACAACCTGTGCATTAAACCAATATCAGAGACCATAAAAAAAGGCATGAAATAACCATAGATAACCATGGAGAAGTTATGAAGATTGAAATTGAAGTATGGCTCCGGTGCAGGAATGTGACCGTGCCAGTTGCCGCACAGACCGAGCAAAATGGCACAGAGAACGGAGACATAGCATGATCCTTATTGCCGACCATGACCTCAAGACAGCCGAGATGATGGTCCGTTGCCTGCGTGCGGATGGACTGGCTGCCGATGTTGCGCCGGATGCCCTGGCTGTATTGAAGAAGGTCAAAGACGGTGGGGTTGATGCCCTCGTGGTTGATCCGGCCCTGCCGGGCTCGGGCCTGGAGGCTGTGAAGCGCCTTCGGTCAGATCCGCGCACAGCCGAACTCCCGATTATTCTGTTTGGAACATCTGACGGGCGCGGAGGTGAGGATATGGCGAAGCAGGTCGGTGCCAGGGAGTTTCTTGTGAAGGGGAAGATTACCACTGTGCAGTTTGTGGCCAAGCTTCGGAAACTGGTAAATCCTCCCGCATCTCATCACAATGGTGCACATCCGCCTCCCAGGACCAATGGCGCACATCCACCCCCTTCGATCACCGTTATAGAAGGATCATACCTGGTTTCGGTGCATTCGGCTGTGGGCGATGCCATAAAGATGGCCGCGGAACTCGGCCTTGGGTCTGACATGCGGTGCCAGACATGCGGCTCTCATCTATGGCTCTGCTTGAACATTGATCCCCTCCGCAAGGGACGGTATGTGTTCGGCGAGTTCGTATGTCAAAAATGCTCCAAGATCCGCTCGAATGGCGGGGGAAATCACCAGGTTGACCCCAGTGAGTGGATGCACGAAATACATCCGCGGGTTCTTGTCGTGGATGATGAACAAGCTGTCGGTCGCGCCTTGCAGCGCATGCTCACGAACGCAGGATTTTCCGCTGTTGCCGTTGACGACCCACAGCAGGCCCTAATTATGCTGAAGACGGAGCCGTTCGCCGTCGTGATCTCAGATCAGAGGATGCCAGGCTGCACAGGCGTGGAGCTTCTGGAGCAATGCGCCCGCGAGGTGCCCGCCACATGGCGGATCCTCCTAACGGGATTTGTTGACGCACAGATCGCCGCCGAGGCCATAAACCGTGCCCAGGTGTTCCGCCTGCTCTGGAAACCCTGGAGCGACAATGAGATCCTGGCAGTTGTCCGAGAGGCGGCATGGAACTATGAGCTCTGGCTGTCGGAGCAGGCAGCGAGGTCCCTCTCTGAACCCATTGTGCTGACGGAGGCCGTGGTGGCCTGAAACACCCAACCGTATTACCAGCATCATCTGCCCAATTTTTTCACCCTTTTGGCAATGAGTCTCTTAATTTTCTCGTAGGTAGGAGGCGGCCCTGTCCACACCTGCTTGTTGTCAATAAACAGGGCATCAGCAATGCCCCATTCCAGGAAGACCTTCCTCTCAAATGTGTCAATTTGCTGAAACACCACTTCTGAACCGAACTCTGACACGGCCCTCCTTGCCCTTTCACAGACCATGTTTTGGGCCGGGCACCATCCGTTCAGGAATGCCGTCACCGTCACCCTTCCAGGAATGAGCATCGGTTTTTTCTTCCGCCTGATCCATGTGGGCGGGAGCGCATCGTCGGCGAAAGGTTTGAAGAGGAGGGCCTGGATCCCCTGCCTGTCCACTTTGGTGTAGCCCTGCTTTTTAAACCACGACGCCTTCATCCAGAATGGCAGGCACAACCCCCATGCCGCCATACCTTTGGCACCGCGGGCTTTCACATCGGCCTCGGCGGCCTGAAGCAGGGCCTTCCCCATCCCTTTCTTCTGGAAGTTCCCCCGCCCCTTTTTATGACCGTGGACCCAGATACAGAGGATAAAATAAATGTCCTCCCCGTCTATAAAAGAATACTCAACCGGAACATATTGGATCATTCCTCCGACTTCCCTTCTATCATCAATGGCCAATTTCACCCTGAGGCCCTTGTCCTTCATCTTGTTGAACCAGACCTTTTTATGATCCCCTGCCTCTTTGATCTCCTCAGACCAATCTTCCAGGCATACAAAATATAACTGTTCGTACTCCTCTGTCAGGTCTATGATTTTCATGTATCTGCCGTTTCATCGTCATTATAATATTTTGAGATCTGATTGCACATTCTCCCGAATCGCGATATACAGGCACCAGGAGGAAGATATGGACAGCTTCAGGTTCATTCCGGACAGGATTAAGAAATATATGGAGGGCTACCCTTTTGAGCAGAACTTAACTTGCCCTTTTACCCGCCTCTCCAGGCCACTGAATGAATGCATTATTGGGCTGGTGACCACAGCAGGACTTTTCGTTGAGGGCCTTGAGCCGAGCTTTGACCTTGAGAGGGAAAAGAAGAACCCGGCATGGGGCGACCCGTCTTTCAGGCACATCCCGCTGGACGCAGACAGGTCTTTGATACGGGATGCGCACAGGCACTACAACCACGGCGGCGTTAGGAGGGATCTGAACGTGCTCTTTCCGGTAGACCGGCTGCTGGTTTTGAAGGAAAAGAAACGGATCAGGGATGTGTCCGGGATGAACTTTTCGTTCATGGGGTATATTCCTGACCTGGGCCCGGTTAAGGATACATACGCCCCACAGGTGGCAAAAGAATTCAAGGAAGCCGGCGCGGATGTGGTCCTGATGGTCCCGTCCTGACCCATATGCAATCACTCCGTGGGAGTGATCCAGAGGATCCTTGAGGCAAGCGGACTCGTTACCGTGTCTGTTACCCTTATGCCATTCATCACTGAGAAAGTGATGGTACCCAGGGCTGTCGCAGTTGAGCACCCTTTCGGGTTCACGCTCGGAAGACCCGGGGATATAGAGACTCAAACCGGGATCGTTGAATCCATGCTGAAGCTTGCTGTTGAAGCTGCAGAGCCCGGAAAAATTGAAGAGCTGCCCTACAAGTGGGAGAGAAAAGACGGGGACGACCCTGAGTGGTATAACGGCAAATACTTCAAGACTTAGTTTCCTGACATCATAATACACACTTTCAATGAGCGGCCAGGTGCGTAGATATAGGGCATTGGGGATCATCGGCAAGGGCGTCACCAGTGAGGGCAAGGGCAATTGCCCGGCACCCGGCGCACCCCTCCACAGCGCAAGCCCTGCATTGGTTACCATTGAGCCTGGATCGGATCTCGGCTGGGCAATAGGTTTCAAGCTTCTTTAGGATCCCCTCAAATGGGTCAGAGAGGATATTTCCCACTGCGATTGGAAGCCTGCGGCACGGGTAAATTGTTCCGTCGGGCATAAGCGCCATGGACTCGCTGCCCAGGTTGCATAGGGCTCCGCGCAAGGGATTGGCGCAGGGTCCCAGGTAGAGCCAGAATGCCCGGAAGGGCAGGAGCGTCTCAGGGTCAATGCCGATATTGCTGACCTGGGCAATTGAGCGCAAAGCAATTTCCCAGTCCTGGTGCAAGAGGGCCTGGTTTGCAAGACCCCTGCCTAGTCCCAAAGGCACAAATCTTTCAACGATGACCCCATCCAGGCCAGACTCCCAGGCCCAGCGCACCGTGTCCTCCAAAGAGGCAAGGTTCAAGCGGCTAAGGGTCATCATGAGAACAATGGATTTACCCGATCGGCGGAAGCTTGCAATATTCTCTTTAACACAAGAGAAGTTGCCATTGCCCCGGATGCGGTCATTAATCCCGGCGTCCGCAGACTCCAAAGAAACCTTGAGTGTTGATACTTTTGGGAACGCCCCGATCCCCTTGATGACATCCTCTGACGCCACTGTGCCGTTAGTGATAATGTTGATCTCCTCAAGGTTGGGGTATGTATGGAGGTGCTCAACGAGGTCAAAGAGGAAAGGGAGGAGGAGCGGCTCGCCTCCTGTGAGATTGATTGATACCCTCCTGTCCGGCAGCGCTTTAAAAATCCTGGCTGCCGCAACCTTCAAGGTTTCAAGGTCCTGTTCGCCTTCAGAGGTGAAATCCTCCTGGTAGCAGTGGGCACAGCGCATGTTGCACCGGTTGGTCAGGTGCCACTGGAATCCAAATGTCTTCATTGGAATGATATCCACAAGAATATACTACACTAAAAGATTGTCATTGCGATCCGCCCGCCTGGGTCGGGCTGGACAAAGACACATTTTATGTGGTCTTATGAAAACCAATGGGGCTTTATGGAAAAGACTGAAAGGGTTTCCTGATATCCTTCGTATATAATCGTGTTTGTCCTAACGCTTGACAGGCTGGGCAGGAGCGATCTCGGGATTGCCGGAGGCAAGGGGGCGAACCTGGGGGAGATGATCCGGGCCGGGCTGCCCGTTCCCCGCGGCTTTGTGGTGACAACCCGGGCCTATCAGATTTTCCTGGATGCTGCCGGTCTCGGGCCTACCATAAAGGATATATTGGCTGCATCCTCTTCCCATGAGGCGTCCAGGGCTATACAGGATCGCATAACGGCCTGCAACATCTCCGGGCAGATCGCTCAGGAGATTCTAACTGCCTACAGCGGCCTTGGAACCGGCAAAGTGCCGGTAGCGGTCAGATCCTCTGCGACAACCGAAGACCTTCCCACAGCTTCTTTTGCCGGACAGCATGACACCTTTCTGAACATCCGGGGGGAGGATGCCATTCTCTCGTCTGTCAGGGCTTGCTGGGCATCGCTCTGGACAGAGCGTGCCATCGCCTACCGGGAGGCCCACGGCATTGACCATTTCCATACTCTCATGGCTGTTGTCGTGCAGGAAATGGTGGATGCTGAAGTGTCAGGGGTAATGTTCACTGTAAATCCTGTCAGCGGGAGCCGGGATGAGGCCGTGATCGAGGCATGCCTTGGTCTTGGTGAGGCACTTGTGACCGGGAAGGTGACTCCGGACCGGTTCAAGGTTAAGAAGGGGCCGCCGCCCGCAAAGGCTGAAAGGACAGCAGGGGCGAAGGCAATTGAGGTGCAGGACGATACACTATTTGCCCTGGTCGGACTGGGCACAAGGATCGAGGAGCTCTTCGGCAGTCCCCAGGATATCGAGTGGTGCCTCAGATCAGGGAAGCTTTTCGTTCTCCAGTCCCGTCCGGTCACGGCAATTGGAAGCGTAAGGCCCGTGGTGTATTTCGGGAGCAAGATGAACCAGGAGGCCCTCAGGGGAAGGCTCATCGTCTGGTCGAGCTGGAATGTCCGGGAGACGATGCCAGTGCCGCAGATGCCCTTCGGGTGGTCATTCTGGAACCATGTCGTCATACCTCTCGCCTTTGAGATTGCCCTGGGCGTAAGGAGGGACGATCTGAACTTCGACAGGTATCATGTCCTGGACCGGGTGAATGGCCGGCTGTATTTCAACATGAATGTCCTCTATGGGTGGCCTGTCCTGGGATGGAGCCTTCGGGGGCTGCTTAAGTACCTTGATCGTGAGACGGCAGCTGTCATAGACGGGCTCATCCGCTCAGAAGAATTTAAGCCCATGAGGTTCCCGCACCCAGTGAAGACGATGTGGAACATCATGAGGGCCCTGGCTGGCAGCATGGTCAGGCTTCCGCAGACCATGAGGGAATTGAGCGCCGCTTATGCGGCAAGGGCCTTCGAGGATGTCGGGAGAGAGGCCTCGGAGTTGGCGAAGAGAGACCTTTCCAGGATGAAAGATGAGGAGATCTTCAGGGAGGCCGAGGCTGTGGTTCGCAGCTTTGTCCTGAAGGTCTGGCCGACATTCATCTGGTATGCGTTAGGGCTGATTGGGTTTATTATGGTGAAGGCTGCGGTGAAGGGATGGCCGGATATTATCCCGGAGAAGTTCCTCTCAGGGCTTCCACCAAACAAGACTACTGAGACAGCCCTTGAGATGTGGAAGCTCTTTGAGGGCGCTTCTGTGGCCGTCCGAAAGGTATTAAGAGAGGTCGAGCCAGACCAGATCCAGAAGAGGCTTGCAGAACTGCCCGAGGGCAAGGAGTTTTTGGAGAGGTTACAGGGCTTTCTTGCAAGGTATGGGCACAGGGCCCTCATGGAGTTCGACATTACTGCACCGCGGTGGAAGGATGATCCGCGCTTCGTGTTTCAGGCATTGAAGAATTATACCTGTCACAAGACGGAAGAGCCGACTCCTCTGGAGCACTTCCGGAGGCAATCCGATGAGAGGGAGGCGATCATCAAAACTGTTCGCAAGAGGTTTTCCCAGGGTGGCGTCTGGCGCTTCCTCCCGCCCCGGCTCCTGCGCAGATGGCTCTTTGAGCGCGGTTTGAAGATTATCCACGGTTACTACCCCATCCGGGAGAACGCAAAGTTCTATGCGATGACGATCTGGCAGCGGGCCAGAGAGATGTACATGGAAGTGGGTAGGAGGCTCGCTGCAAGGGGCATCCTTGAAGAGGACGGAGACCTCTTCTGCTTTTCACATTTGGAGATCATGCGCATCTCTCGGGGGGAGTGGCAGGATATTCCCGCGATACGAAGGACAGCCAAAGAGAGGAAGAAGGAGGCGGAGAAGTGGCGCAGTGAATCCCCTCCGCTCATTGTTCGAAGCGATGGGAAGGCAAAGGGCAAAGCAGCAGCTCCGTCCGGAGACATCCTCCATGGCTCGCCCGCCTCACCCGGGACAGTTCGGGGCAGGGCCTCGGTGATCCTGGACCCAGTCCAGGGGGCCAGGATAGAAACTGGAGATGTCCTTGTAGCGCCCCTTACTGACCCTGCATGGACGCCCTTGTTTCTCACGGCAGGGGGACTGGTCATGGAGGCAGGGGGGATGATGAGCCACGGCGCAGTTGTTGCCCGGGAATACGGGATCCCTGCCGTGGTTGGGGTCACAGGCGCAACCAGGGCAATCAGGACCGGGGACATCATAGAGGTGGACGGCTCAGCAGGGCAGGTACGGGTGCTCGAGCGGCCCGAAACCCGTATTCCACCCCCTCGTTGACTTACTTTGGGCCTGACCATACAATAAAATTGTGAAGAAGCTCACGCAGGAGGAGATAGACGATTTTATCAGGGGAAAGGGACTTGTAGAGATAGAGGCATCTGACCCCCTTGAAGGGCAGCGGATTTTAGAGTTTCTAAAGAAGAAGGGGGCCTTTATTGCAACATCACAGGGGACATTTAAGGTCACACCGGCAAACCTATCCCTGCTTAAAGAGACAGGATTTATCTTTTCTGAGGTAGAAAAAAAGGACGAGGAGGATAGATAAGTTCCCTCAAATAAGTTTTAGGGTGAGGGTTGCAAGGAGGTGTTTCCTCTCCCTTTCAGGGAGAGGGTAGGGTGAGGGTAGAATTTAGTGTCGGGGCGTGTCCGCCCGAGGCGGACTGCGCTGGAGTAATTATAAGTGTCGGGGCGTGGCTCAGCCTGCGCCCGGATTGTAGATGGACACCTGGGTAACCAGGTGCGTTGCCTCCTATAATGGATCTTGATGGGAGGAGAGAAAAACTGTTTAACGTCGGGGCGTGGCTCAGCCTGCGCCCGGATTGTAGATGGACACCTGGGTAACCAGGTGCGATGTAACCCATAACGGGTATTTGATGGGAGGCTAAATAGTTTGATTAGCGTCGGGGCGTGGCTCAGCCTGGGTAGAGCACCTGGTTCGGGACCAGGGGGTCGGAGGTTCAAATCCTCTCGCCCCGACCATTAAAAAGGAAGTTCCTGGTTCTGAAAAAAAATATCTACAAAGCTGAAGTCGCAATTGTTGGTGGAGGGATCGCCGGCATTGTGACAGCACTTGAGCTTCTTGAGCGCAACAAGCGCGTCCTTCTTCTTGATCGCAGCACCGAAACAAAGCTCGGCGGCCAGGCAATTACTGCCTTTGGCGGGATGCTGCTCGTGGGAACGCCTTTGCAAAAATTTAGCGGCATCAAGGACAGCCCCGGGCTTGCCTTCTCCGATTGGTGCAATACCGCACGATTTGAGGACAATGATGTTCTGCCCAGGAAATGGGCCGAGATGTATTGTCATCAAAGCTTCCCGGAAATCTATCTTTGGCTCCGCAGAAAAGGGATCAGGTTCGTTCCCAGCGTGATGTGGCCGGAGCGGGGTTTCTACGGACAGGGGAACTCTGTGCCGCGCTACCACATTGTTTGGGGCACAGGATATGGCATGACAAGCACCCTGATCGATCAAATGCTTAAGCATCGCAACAGGGACAGGCTTGAGATGCATTTCAACCATCGTGTTGGGAATATTGAAAAATCGGCCGGGAGGGTCACTGGCCTCAGCGGAGAGGTTGAAGGGACGGGCGAAAGTTTCTCCGCAGAGGCCGACAATATTGTTATTGCCACCGGCGGAATAGGCGGCGACATTGAGAGGGTTCGCAAGTTATGGCCCGGTGAGCTTGGAGGGCCGCCCGACGAAATCCTGATCGGCTCTCATCCGTTCTGCGACGGCTCAGGGATTGAGATGGCCGAGAGGCTTGGCGGCGTTGCAACCAATCTCGGCTACATGTGGAATTATCCAGAGGGAATAGCCCATCCAAGACCCGAGTTCAAGGGACAGGGCTTGAGGGTAATCGCCCCGAGGTCCGCGCTCTGGATGGACTATAGGGGCAGGCGCATTGGCCCGCAACCCCTTGTGGGATACTATGAGACCTCATATGCCGTAAAGCGCATTTGCGAGCAGAAGAAAAAATACTCCTGGCAGGTTATGAACTGGAAGATTGCGGCCAGGGAGCTTGGCCTTTCCGGCGCAGAGCACAATGAGGCCATCCGTGACAGGAAGTTCATCCAGTTATTGATGAACACATTCTTTGGGAACAACAAGCTGATCAAAAGGATCACAATTGAGTGCCCGGATTTCATTACTGCAGGATCCCTGCCGGAGCTTGTAAAGAAGATGAACTCCCTCGCGGGCACAGATGATGTGGAGCTTGAGTCCATGGGGAGGGATATCCAGTTGTATGACGACCAGATTGAACGAGGTGTCAAGTTCCATAACGATGATCAGCTCCGCCGGATTGCCTGTGCCCGCAACTGGCCCGGAGACAGGATAAGGATGTGCAAGTTCCAGAAGATTCTTGACCCGAAGGCAATGCCACTTATTGCAGTCCGCTACAGGATCATCACACGCAAGAGCCTGGGCGGCATAAAGACAGATCTTGAAAGCAAGGTTGTGGACAGGGATGGGAGGGTCATTGCCGGCCTCTATGCAGTTGGAGAAGCAGCGGGTTTCGGGGGCGGCGGGATAAACGGTAAAAGCTCGCTCGAGGGAACATTTATATCATCCTGTATCCTGAGCGGCCGCATGGCTGCAAGGTCAATAGCGGGATGAAACGGGTCCTTCTCACAAATGTTCGGCCCGATCTGATTGAAAGCGGCTATGTCGCCTCGCTGTTCGATCCCTTTGGAGAGCGCTTCACGCGGGGGCAGGGTATATTTACGCTTACAGGCCACCTCCATGCGGTCGGGACACACCTCATTGCCCAAAACATAAGATCCCCTTCCGTTGTTCTGGAGTATCCAACCCTTGATGATTTCCGAAAGGAGGTGCGTAAGGGATTCGACATCATTGGCATCAGCTTCTGGGTCAACCATACGGACGGCGCTCTGGAGATGTGCCGGATTGCCCGCAAGGAGTCTCCCTCAAGCACCATCGTATTGGGAGGTCACGGGGTTTTAAACATTGAAGATGCCCTTCCATCCGAAAGCGCCCGGAAGGCGCTCTTTGACCATGCATGCAGCGGTGAGGGTATCCGCTTCATGCGGGAGCTATTGGGAGAGCACCCTGATGCCCCGATCAATCAGGGGATCTTCCCTCGCTGCGGCGCACTTCCACCCTGGCTCCTTCCTTATCCGCCTGGGATGATCGCCCCGATTCTTTCCGGATACGGCTGCCCCTGGGCTTGCGAGTTCTGTGCATCCTCGCGGTTTTGGAACTATCGTCATATTGAGTTTGCCGACGCCAACGCCCTCTATGCACATATCCAGAGGCTCTTTAAGATTTACCCCGGCATAGAGAGCTTCCTAATCATTGAAGAAGACTACTTCAGGTATCCGAAGGCCGTTCGCGAGCTGACAAGGCTGGTGAGCAAGGACAAGAGCTTCGGCGGCCTCAAAAACTTCGGATTCATCACCGAGACCAGCATCGGCGCCCTGGGCCATTTCGATCCGGATGAAATTCTCATGTCAGGCATTGAGTATGCCTTTATCGGGTATGAGTCCAAGTTTGCAGCGGATCACGGGATGCGAAAGCGCAAGGGTGATGCAACGGAGTTCTTCAAGAACCTGAGGGAGCGGGGCATCCTCACCAACGCTGCAATGATGGTTGGATGGGACTACCAGACCCCTGAGAACCTCTCTGAAGACCTTGATCACCTCATTGCCTGTGAGCCCACACAGGCCCAGTTTTCCCGAGTCATTCCATATCCTGGCACTGCGCTCTGGAAATCACTCAAGGAGGCGGGCCGGCTGGACCTCTCTGTGGCCTGGAAGGACTACCACAATTACGGCGGGCCCTATAAGCACCTTCATCTCACCCCGGACAATATCTTTCAGTTCATTGAAGCCGCTCACCGGAGATTGTATGAGACCTATGGCCCGAGCCTGCTTCGGATGTTCCAGACCTTCCTCAATGGTTACGAATACTGTCTGAAATCAAAAAGCCGGGAGCTTAGGGAGGACAAGTCAGAGCGTTTCAAAAAAAGGTTGGGGCTTTCATATCCGCTTTTCAAGGTTTGCCAGACATTTGCCCCCAATGCTCATGCCCTTGCCATTGCCAGGGAGGCGGAGAAGCGCCTAAGCGATCTGCTCGGCCCTCCCTCTCTGAAAGACCGCACAATGGCAAAGATACTGACAGCAAGGGTCGCGGCGTTCAAGACCCTGCGCAGCATTCGCAAGGAACCTTCAAGGCCCAGGGTCTTTCCTTGCAAGCGCTACATCTACGACGGCCACCAGGATCCGATGGGCCGTCCATTCCGCGCTGAATACGATCATCCTGACCTGGGCTTCCGCATCCAGCGGGCCATTATCAGCCTTTTCTAAAGTAGCCAGGGGTCAAAGGCTCAAATCCTATATACCCGATAATATAGAAGGACGCCAAACTCAGTTTAACTGATCGAGTCCTGGGGAAAAGGGAAGAAGTGTTGTTATTCCAAAATCTTTTTCAGGGCATCATCAGGGCTTGATGGAGAATCTCCAGCCAGATAGAGCATCATTCCACCCCTTACAGGCCGTGTATTGATTTTGCCTTGCTTGGCCAGCCTGTTTGTGGCCTCAACGGGATCAGAGCCAAAATACTGCCTGAAGGCCTTGTTGAAGCCGCTGTAGACGCTGTGGATACCCTTGTAAGGGGGCTTTCTTAACCTATTGATTGCCCTGAGAATGAATTCTTCCTCTGATAGTTTTTTCTCCTGTTCCATACAATGATCAATAAAACATCAAGCTCTTTTATTGTCAACTATTTCGGTGCAGTGATCATTGAGTAATAATTCAAGATTTTGTATGCTCATATGGAAAGAGGAGGGGCGGGCAATGACCTGGCTCTATCTATTGATTGTAATTGGGGCTTATCTACTGGGTTCCATTCCCACCGGCGTGATCATCGCTCGGAGAAAGGGAGTGAACCTGCGCAAGGTAGGAAGCGGCAACATCGGGGCAACAAATGTAACAAGGGCCCTGGGTAAGGGCTGGGGAGCCGTAGTCCTCCTGTGCGACATCCTCAAGGGATTCATTCCGGTGCTTATTGCGAGGATGGTGATTGGCAGCGAGGGCTGGCAGGCGGAGCTGTGGCTCTCTTCAACGGTCCTGGCAGCCCTTCTCGGCCACTGCTTTTCGGTTTTCATGGGGTTTCAAGGAGGCAAGGGGGTTGCCACGGGATTCGGTGCGCTCGTTGCATTGACACCCCTTGCAGCCTTAATCGCCCTGTGTGTCTGGATTACCTCTTTTTCAATCTACCGGCTCTCAGCACTGGGCGCCATTTCAGGAGTCACATCCCTTCCAATCACGATCTTCATGGTCTATCCGTCCAGGATCTTCCTTGCCCTGAGCTTAATTATTACTGTCCTGATTTTCTATACACACCGGGATAACATCAAGAGGATGGTGGAAGGGAAAGAGAAGGGGTTCGGAAAAAGGGCAAGGACTTCCTGAGATTCTTGACAACCTTCTTTTAGGGTAATAAAAGATAAATTACAAACAAGGAGAGCTAAATGTCCTACAACAGTATTCCGGAGATGTGCATAAAACAGTCAGAGCGCCTGAAAGACAAGGTGGCATCAAAGGTCAAGCGGGGAGGCAAATGGGTTGACATTCTGTGGTCAGAGACGGACAAGGATGTCCATGAGATCGGCTACGGCCTTATCTCCCTGGGGATAAAGCCAGGGGAAGCGGTTGCCCTTCTCTCTGCGACCAGGCATGAATGGCTTTTGTGCGACATCGGGATTATGTCAACTGGAGGCGTAACCGTTCCCATCTATCCCTCAAACACTGCGGAAGAGGCCGAATATATCGTGAACGATTCGGATTCAAAGTTCCTTATAGTGGAGAACAAGGCCCAGCTTGAGAAGATGCTCACGGTCAGAAAGAACATGCCCAAGATTGAGAAGATCATCGTGATCGAGGGGCCTGTGGAGAAAAGAGAGGGGGTCATGCTCCTTGATGACCTCAAGAAACAGGGGAGGGAAAAGGCAGGAGAATACGAACCGATCATGAGGAAGAGAGTCGAAAGCCTCAAGAGGGAGGATGTTGCAACCATTGTTTATACATCCGGCACAACAGGCCCACCCAAGGGCGTTGTCCAGACCCACGGGAACCATCTCTTCATGGCTGAAAATGGAGCCAAGGCTTTGGATGTCAGGCAGGAAGATACCGGTTTGCTCTTCCTTCCCCTGGCCCATTCCTTTGCCAGGTGGTTGGAGTATCTCGGCATCTATGTCGGATTAACCGGTGCATACGCGGAGAGCATAGAAAAGTTCGTGGAAAACATGCAGGAAGTGAAGCCACACACCACGGCCGGTGTGCCCAGGATCTTTGAGAAGGCTTATGCGACCATTCTTGCCACTGTCTCTGAGGGGCCACCGATCAAGAAGAAGATCTTTGATTGGGCTGTAGGTGTGGGCACAGAGGCAAGCAAGCTCATCCAGGCAAAAAAACCGCTTCCCCTGGGCCTGAGGATTAAGAGGGCGATTGCACACAGGCTGGTCTTCAGCAAGATCCATGCGCGCTTCGGCGGGAGGCTCAGGTTTTGGGGCTCGGGCGGCGCTCCACTTGCCAAGGAAATTGCGGAGTTCTTCCACGCAATCGGGATCCAGATCCTTGAAGGTTATGGCCTGACAGAGACATGCCCGGCCACCAATGTGAACCGGATTGACAATTATAAATTTGGAACGGTGGGACTGCCTCTTCCTGGGGTGGAGGTCAAGTTGGCTCTGGACGGGGAGATCCTGGCGAAAGGCCCGAATGTTGCTCTCAAGGGATATTACAAGCGCCCAAATGATACCAAGGAATTGTTTACAGAGGACGGCTGGTTCAAGACAGGGGACATCGGCGAGATCGATTCAGAAGGATTTCTCAAGATCACGGATCGGAAAAAGGATCTTATAAAGACCGCTGGCGGCAAGTTTGTGGCCCCCCAGGAAATTGAGAACAGGCTCAAGACCGACACATTCATCAGCCAGGCAGTTGTTATAGGGGACCGCCGCCCATACTGCGTGGCCCTCATCAGTATAAGCAAGGAGGATGCAGAGAAGTATGCAAAGGATAATGGCATCCGGTTTTCCAGCTATGAGGATCTGACCAAGAATCCCAGGATCATTGAGAGGGTGAAGAAAACAATGGATTCGGTCAATTCACGGCTGGCCTCATTTGAGACCATCAAGAGGTTTGCTATTGTGCCCAGGGACTTCACCCAGGAGGACAGCGAGATCACTCCGACCCTCAAGGTTAAGCGGAAGGTTATCACAGAGAGATATAAAAAACTCATAGACGATCTCTACGCTGCCAAATAAGACAATACAGGGCAGCGAGTATTTTCTTATGTCCTTAGGATCCGGCCTGGTCGTATTTCTTTCAGGTAGGAACCGTCCTTTACAACCTGGACGCCGTTGATGAATACATGCTCTATGCCCCTGGGCTTGCCAGCGGGTTGGTTTCCTATTGGAGGGGTATCTGAGATGGTCTCTGGATCGAAAACTACCACATCCGCTGCCTTGCCCGGAGCCAGGACGCCCCGGTCTTTCAGCCCGAAGCGCTCAGCGCTCTTTGAGGTCATGCGCTGAATTGCGTTTTCCAAGGAGAAAAGTTTTCTCTCGCGCACATAAAGGCCCAGGATTTTAGGGAAGGTTCCCACGCTTGCAGGGTTGGGATGGCCCGTGTCCCTGATGATCGCATCGGTTTCAAAAAGGCACGCCTCATGCGCAAGTGCAGTATTGATGGGGCCCTCGTTCCCTTCTTCGCCGCCGTGATTGAAAAACATAAGGGTTGCTCCCCGGCTTTGCTCGGCCAGCCGTAGGAACGCTTCAAACGGTGAAATATTCCATTGGGCCCCGGCCTCGGCAATGGTCAGGCCGTTCAGGTTCTCCCAGCCAGGCACTGCTGAATCTATGATCTGGAAATCCTGGAAAGTAGTTCCCATCAGTTGAAATCCCAGCTCGAGCTCAGCCCGGAGCCGTGCCCGTGCCCAGCCGCTTCGGTATCCCTGGGGAATTTTAGCCAGGAACCAATAAGGCACAAGCACGAGGATTGTTGTTGTTCCGCTGGTGTAGGGGAAACAATCCATCATCACATCCAGGCCCTGGCTGCGGACATTATCAAATTGTTTAAACCAGGCACTTGCCGTGGACCAGCTTCTCCTGCCAACAGTCATGAAGTGGGAGACTTGCAGCTTGACATTGGTGCGGCGCGCAATATCGAGCATTTCCTTCAGGGCCAGCAGGTTGTGCGACCGGAATGTAGTAATCGGATAGCAGGGTGAGACCCAGGAGTATGCCTTGAGATGCACGGTAGCGGGTTTGTTTGCTTGGGCGGCTGCCCGGCAGAATGCTGCCAGCTCGTCCAGGGGAGAGAACATTCCAGGGTTGTAGCCCAGGCCGAAGCTCAGGCCGCAAGCACCTTCATCAAGGGATCGGCAGGTCAGAGCCAGGCACTTTTGAAGTTCGTCTGATTTCATCAATCCCCGCCGGGTCTCAGCGGCCGCAATTCGGGTAGACGAGTGCCCGACCAGTTGCGCCAGGTTCACAAGCGGTTTGTTTTCCTCAATGCGGCTGAGAAATCCGGCTATAGAGTCCCAGGAATAATCAAGCGGCCGGGAGATCACGATTGAAGCCAATCGTTCCAGGCGCTTCCGGGTGTTGGGACGGACCGGCGCAGGCGAGAGCCCACAATTGCCTGCTACCACGGTGGTGATCCCTTGCTCTACCAGGCACTTGAGGAGATTGGGATGATCGTTTAATGCCAGGATCCAGTCCACATGTGAATGCATATCAATGAAGCCGGGCGCGATGGAGCGGCCGCTCGCATCAATGACACTGTCCGCTTGCGGGAGGTTCTCTCCTTCCTTGAACAATTTCTTGATCCGGTCGCCCTCGATCAGAAGAGAGCCGGCAAAGCCAGGCGTGCCCAGGCCGTCAACAATGGTCCCGTTCTTGAGAAGAATGCTGCCCATTGGATTCTCCAGGTTAATAAGCCTAACAAACACATCATTCATTATCAATGTCTCTTGTCAGAACTTTGACCTTGCATAGTATTATTGATATGCATATTATTAAAAAATGCTCATTATAAAAGAGTCACTTCAGGATGATAAAGGGAAGGAGGCAACATGATACGGTATCTCTGTATAATATTAAGAGCGTTTTTGAGCCGGAGGAGCATGGGAGGCCTCGATGAATCCGTGGTAACAATGCGTGTCTGGCCAACTGACCTTGGGAATATAGCCTTTTTACTCGTTTCTCCTTGGATCAGAAGAAGACCTCACATGAACAACCCCAGATACCTCTTCCTGATGGATGTTGGACGCATTGACCACCACATCCGCACCGCCAAGAACCAACCAGGGATCCTCCGTACCCTTGCGAGACGGAAGATGCGCGCCTTAGTTGGGGGAATAATAATTGAATACAAGAAGCCTCTCCTTTTATTCCAAAAATACCAGCTCAGAACACGGGGCGTGTGCTGGGATGAGAAGTGGGCCTACTACGAGCAGCGCTTTGAGCGTGAGGGTGCGGTTATGGCCATCGTGTTTTCAAGATTGATGTTACTTGGTCCGGCCGGCAAAATCCCGGCTTCCGAGGTTTCGCGCGCTCTCGGCACACCCCCTGTCTCGCCCCCCTTTCCCCCGGCCGTGGAACACTGGAGGCAGTCCAACGCCTCTCTGACGAAGGGATAATTTGGTGGTTTTTCAGAGCTCCTCTGGGTCTAATCTGATTTGACTTATCTGAGGGGATTAGGAAATAAGAGTGAGGTCGCTCACTTGATAAGTTCATAGAAATGTAATAGAATTGTTAAGGATCATGGAACAGATATTTGCATCGGCTATGGCCTCGGAGATCCGTATCAGCGTTGATAGGATCGTGAGAGAAGAGAGGGAAATGGAGATACTGAGGCTATTGGCGGAAAGCCCTATTGCCTCTATCCTCGTATTCAGAGGGGGCACTGCACTCAGGCTTGCCTTTGGTTCACCCCGCTTTTCTGATGACCTGGATTTCTCCCTGAGAAAAGAAATACAGTCAAAAGTGTTTTTTGGAACCGTTGAGAATATTGCCAGGGCTCTTGGCGAAGGCATGCTTTCAGACATGGCAGCAAAGAGGGTCACCTATCTCGCCGAATTCAAGTTCACCGAGCCGTGGCTGAGGCTGCCCTTCTCAGTTAAAATAGAGATATCGAGGAGACCCGGATATGCAAGGTCTTCTCAGTATGACCTCAGGCTTCTCTCGTCTCCTATAACCAATATTCAGGTCCTCTTCAATGTCGCTGCCCTTGAGAAAATTCGTGAGGAGAAACTCAATGCCTTGAAAGGGAGAAAGGAACCCAGGGATCTCTTTGACCTCTGGTTTGTATGTCAGAAGATGAAGATTGAAATGCCTGCGAGCCCCCGAGTCTTTGAAGAGAAGATCCTGAGGAGGGAGCTGAAAAAATATCTGCCCAGCACCTACTGGCAGGCCATTGATTCGTTGGCGAGTTCAAGGCTGAGAAGAGGGCGGCCCGCCGCATGAAGCCCGGGCTCCTGAAAAAGATCAAGGCGGTCAGGAAGTCATATTTCACCGTCTCCGACCTGGAGAAGCTCTTTGGTCTCAAAAGAAAAAGCCTCTATGTCGCCCTGTCGCGCCTGCTCGCACAAGGATGGCTGAAAAGGCTCAGAAAGGGGATCTACCAGCTCTCCGATGTTCCGTCTGATGTGGAGCGGATCGCCAACCAGCTCTATCGCCCGAGCTATCTCTCCTTTGAATCAGCCATGTCCAGATATGGGATACTCAGCCAGATCCCCTTTGCAGTGAGCTTTGCCACCCCACGGAGGTCAAAGAGGGTCTCAGTAGAGGGGACAGAGGTGGAATTCCGCCAGATAAAGAAGGAGCTGTTCAAGGGCTTCCATCTGAAGGAGGGGCTCTTCATTGCAGAGCCGGAAAAGGCATTGATGGACCAGCTCTACCTAACATCTCTGGGGAAGGCGAGCATTGACCCTCAGGGACTAAATCTCAGGGAAATCTCAAAGAAAAAACTTCTCCAGTGGAGCGCGCTCTATCCTTCTCGGGCACAGTCCTCAGCCAGGGCCCTCCTGAAATAGAACCAGCTAAAAGCGAGATATTCACGTTGCGGGGAAATAACCTGTTCCCCTTTTTGGTACTGACGATTTCCAGCCGGTAATTTTGTCCAAAATATGACCAACCCCCATTATTTTTACCACTTCTTAAGTTAGTTTCAAGCCTTCCGAAGGTGCCCCCGTCCGTGGAACACTGGAGGCAATCTGTTGCCTCTCTAACAAAGGGCAAACAACGAAGGTCTCTGATTTCCATTATGTTGACTTTTCGGCGGATTGCATCTTTTGGACAAAAAATATCATGGGAAGCGTGGTGGAACACGTGTCCAAAGAAGCATTGAGATACCTGCAAAATGCCAGGGAGATACTGGCCAAAATCCCGGTTGAGGACAATATCTATACGGATGTGAAACCAGTGAGAGAGGCAATGGGGACTGCCTACTTTGCCCTCTTGGAGGCTATCAATGAGGCTTTGATAAGGAGGGGGGTGGACAAAAATAAGCTTCCAAAGTCTGTGGACGCATATCGGGAGGCTTTACGGAAGCGTTTGATCATTCGTGATGGGAAACTTTTGAGAGAATTTGAGATTCTATATGATGAGTTACACATCGCTGGATACTATAGAGGGGCCTTGATGCGTGTAATTTTCATAAAAGAAATTATCAAGGCCACCAGAGCCTTTATTGAAAAGGTTAAAATTACCGCCCTATAACAACCCCTTAGAGCGGACCCTCGTTTTTCCATATAAGTAATTTACATTGAATTATTATGAGAGGAGTAGTAAAAGAAGGTTAAGACCCCATGACCTACAACAACATTCCAGATATGTTCTTCTCCCAGGCAAAGAAGCTGGGGAACAAGGTGATGCAGAGATCCAAGAGGGGAGGAAAGTGGATTGATATAAGCTGGAAGGAGACAGGGAACATTGTTCAGGAGATCGCTTGCGGTCTGCTATCGCTGGGGCTTGACAGGGGGGATACGGTTGCCCTCCTCTCGGCAACACGGGTTGAATGGAGTGAGTTAGACATCGGGATTGAGGCCGCGGGAGGCATCACCGTCCCGATCTATCCTTCTAATACTGCAGAGCAGGCCGAATATATTGCGAACAATTCAGAGTCAAAATTCCTAATTGTGGAGAACAAGGCCCAGCTGGATAAGATGCTAAGCGTCCGCAAGAACATGCCGAATATCAAGAGAATCATCGTGATCGATGGGCCTGTGGAGAAAAAAGAGGGGATCTTTCTCCTTGACGACCTCAAGAGGCAGGGACGGGAGCATAAAGGAGAATACGCTGCAATCATAAAAGAGAGGATATCGGGCATCAGCAGGGATGATGTGGCAAGTATTGTATATACCTCCGGCACGACCGGTCCTCCCAAGGGCGTAATACTGACCCACGGTAACTTTCTCGCTGAGGCTGAAAGTGTTTCCCAGATTCAAGACAATAGACCAGGTGAAGTCGGTTTCCTTTTTCTTCCCCTTGCCCACCTCTATGCAAGGGTCCTATTGTATTACGCCATTTACAAAGAACTGATAATTGCATACGCAGAGAGCATAGAGAAGGTTGTGGAGAACATGGGAGAAATAAGGCCTCACTATTTGCCAAGCGTGCCCAGGGTCTTTGAGAAGGCATATGCGACAATCCTGGCCAATGTCCAGGCAGGATCTCCTCTCAAGAAGAAAATCTTCAATTGGTCCATAAAAACAGGCCGTCAGGCAAGCAAGCTCATTCAGGCAAAGAAGCCTATTCCTCTGGCCCTTAGAATAAAGCAGGCTATTGCCCACAAACTTGTTTTCAGTAAGCTCCACCGGGTCTTTGGCGGAAGGATTAAATATTGCATCTCCGGGGGCGCTCCCATCTCCAAAGACATCTTGGATTTCTTCCATGCAGCAGGGATCCTCATCCTGGAAGCGTATGGCCAGACAGAGGTGAGTGCGGCCAGCCATGCGAACCGGTTTGATAATTATAAATTAGGCACCGTAGGTTACACCATTCCAGATGTGGAGATGAAGCTGGCCCCTGATGGAGAGATCCTGATAAAGGGGCCTACCGTCTGTAAGGGATATTTCAAGAGGCCCGAGGAGACAAAAGAGCTTTTTACAGAGGACGGATGGCTGCGGACAGGGGACATCGGCGAGGTTGATTCCGAAGGATTTCTAACAGTCACGGACCGCAAGAAGGACCTCATCAAGACCGCGGCTGCAAAATTTATTGCCCCCCAGAACATAGAGAACCTGCTCAAGACAGACCCATTTATCAGCCAGGCCGTAGTCATCGGGGACCGCCGCCCCTACTGCGTGGCCCTCATCAGCATATCCCAGGTTGATGCAGAGAAATATGCGAAGGATTTGGGCATTCCGTTTTCAAACTATGAGGACCTGACCAGAATGCCCGAGGTTTATGAAAGGGTGAGAAAAGCTGTTGATTCGGCCAATGCACGGCTGGCCTCCTTTGAGACCATCAAGAAGTTTGCACTGGTGCCAAGGGACTTCACCCAGGAGAACGACGAGCTGACCCCGACCCTCAAGGTCAAGCGAAAGGTTGTCATCGAGAGATATAAAAATATCATAGAGAAACTCTACGCCTCATCGTAAGGGAATGATCCCTTTTGTCGTTGCGAGGAACGAACGAGGAGATTACTCTCCGCCACAGGAGGATTCGGAACATGCTCCGCAATCTCAGGGATTCCTCGCATCGCCCAGAATGACAGCGAGGATTTTTCTACGATCTCCCCAGGAGCGGGAATACCATATTTACATATGGTGAATAGTATGGTATTTTATAGAAGGAGAATGGAGGGTTGCCAATGGAGAACAAAAAATTGACAGTGGAGGTTCCGGAAGATTTATTAAAGCGCGCTGTTGCCGTAACAGGGAAGGGTGTTACTCCAACCATTCGGAAAGGATTGGAATTGGTTGCAGCAAGCGGAGCTTATGCCCGGCTTCGAGAATTGAGAGGAAAGGTGAAATTTGGCATTAATCTCTCAGATCTTCGGGATGACTGATGCTGTGCATTGATACGAGTTCTCTGATCGCCTATCTGGAAGGAGCGCGCGGAGACGATACAGATCTGATCGATCAAGCATTCTCAGACAATGTGGGGGTCATCTCTCCTGTTACTGTGACTGAGATCTTAAGCGAACCCAGCCTCAAATCTGCGGTCAGGCAGGCTATCGTGCAGCTTCCGAACCTGCCCATTATTGATGGATATTGGGAGAGAGCAGGACTGTTAAGGGCAAAGGTTTTGCGTTCCGGTCATAAAGCAAAGTTGGCGGACGCATTAATTGCTCAAAATTGTTTGGACCACCATGCGACACTTGTGACCCGTGATCGTGATTTTAAAATATTTAAGGAAACAGCAGGACTGAAAGTTTTAGAGAGCGCATTCTGAACTCCAGAGAATGTTTCACGCCCAGGAAAAGCCCTAAAGATTCCTGAGGGCAGTTCTTGACCTTCGTTCCTTTTTCTTCAGCATCCGGGAAGGGCCCTTTGTCTTTGAAGGGTGAGATTCTACTGAAGCCGCATCATCTTTGGCAAGAAAAACTTCAGTGAGTTTCTTCTCAAACTCTCCGGCTGTGATCACAGGAGATCCTTGCGTGCTGGCGAAATCTGCCACCTCATGATCTGAGGTGACAATCACAACGCCATTTCCGAATGTCCTTGATATTCCCTTGATTACCTCATCGGCCTTCTGTCCAGAAGGTGAGTAGATGACCTTTATCCCTCCGAACCTCTCCTCCTGTTGGCGAGGAGAATCCCCTTTCCAGGCATCAAATACCACTTCAAAGGAGTGCCCTTTGACCCTCCGATAGGATTCCAGCCTTTTCAAAAGCTGCTCCCTTGCCCCTTTCAGGTCCCTGCATGCAAGGCGGTTAAGCCCCTGAATGTGCCTGAGGAGATTGTATCCGTCAATGATGATGCGCATAGGGACTGGCTACTTTTTCTCCTTCTTTTTTTCCATTAGATCACCAAAAAGTTGCCTGTCCCCTTTTTCCTTACGAAGGGTGACCTTCTTCTCGTCAAAATATTCAGCCAGGGGGATGGCATACTTCCTTGTCACCCCGGTCAAACCCTTGAACTCCTGGGTTGTGATCCCCTTTTTTTCCTTGAGAAACGAGACCAGTTTCTCCTCCAGCTGGCTTATGGCCCTGTTAGAGAAATAGAGATTCTCCTTGACCCTTATAAGCTCACCCTCCTTGATGAGAACACGCAGGACTTCTTCAATTGTCCTTTTGTCTTCCTTCAGGAGCTCAGAAGCCTCTTCTGGAGAAGGGGGAACGAGGCCCTTCTGACCATATAGCTCCAGGAGCCGTTCCTTCAGATCTTTCTCTTTGCCTGTAAGGGTAACCTTATGGGAGCTGAGCTTTACAAGGTCGCCCGATATGAAGATCTTATTCGATCCGGACAAGCTCTTTAAGAGGTTAGCGAAAACCCTTTCGGACATATTTGGTGAGATCCCTGTGCGGAGTTTCTCTTTGTGAAGGCCCTCCTCAAGGGGAAAACGGCTGTGATGCTCAGCGAGCGAAGAGAGAAGTGTCTCTTTAGCAACGTCCATCTCCGCTCTGTAAATATATTCGTCATCGCCAATGGAAAGAGCAACGCCCTCATCCACGGCCTTGGCCAGGGCCTGCGAAAAGGGTTGCCCAAAGCTCCTGACAGCCACTGACAGCCCGCGCATCGGTGCTGCTCGAGGGCCTGCGGCCTTAAGAAGGGTCACAAGCTTCTCCTTCAAGCCCCCATTTTTTAGGATATGAAGCTCTTCAAGGACCTGCGGCGCTGGTCTTTTTTCCTTTTTCGGCATGGTCTCAAGCAGTATTCCTCCGCCGATGGTCTGGTTCCAGGCAAATGCCCTCAGGATGTATCTATCTCCATGAAGTCCTGTCATGGGTTTATCCGGGATAACGGACACAAAGCCCTCCTCGCCCGGACGAAGCACATCACGGCCTATGAGCCTCAGTGCTGCCCTTGTCCGGCATGTTCCGATGTGAAGCGTTGCCTCTGCCTCGCCCTTCAAAGGTCTCCTGGCATCAGGTAGAAGAAAGAGAGATGCATAAAATCTTGATATGGGCTCAAGGAATCCCGGTGAAACGATTACCTCTCCCCTGTCAACCTCTGTCTTCTCCACACCCTGTAGGTTCAACGCAGCCCTCTGCCCTGCGCAGACCTCGGCAACATCTTGATGATAGGACTGGAGGGTCCTGATCCGCGCCCTTAGGCCGGAGGGAAGGATCTCCACCTCTTCTCCCACAACAGTCCTGCCTGAAATGACCGAGCCTGTGACAACGGTCCCGAAGCCCTTGATGGAAAAGGCCCTGTCAATAGGCAGGCGGAAAGGCCCCTCCGTGGTTCGGGAAGGAATGGAGGTCAGAATATTTTTCAGCGCATTCTTAAGTTCATCTATTCCCTGGCCCGTGATTGGCGATGCCCTGATTATCGGAGCTTCATCAAGGAAGGTCCCCTTTAGCGCGGACCTTACACTTTCCTCTGTTTGACTTAGTGTGTCTGAATCCACAAGGTCAACTTTTGAAAGGGCAACACAGCCGTGCTTGATCCCGAGGAGCTCGCAGATCTGGAGATGCTCTTGGGTCTGGGGCATGATCCCTTCATTGGCTGCAACAACAAGGAGGGCGATGTCAATGCCCTGGGCACCGGCCACCATGTGACGGACAAACTTCTCATGCCCGGGGACAT
>Ga0315308_1000417_pt1 | contig 23796 bp, 24 predicted proteins | sample TDP3_MG_FD_203078 | JGI IMG/M metagenome (GOLD analysis project Ga0315308, IMG submission 203078) | Freshwater sediment microbial communities from Lake Towuti, South Sulawesi, Indonesia - TDP3 | ecosystem: Environmental > Aquatic > Freshwater > Lake > Sediment | place: Indonesia: South Sulawesi... | reverse complement strand
GGATAAAATCAAATATAACGCCATGTGTACTATTTGCTCCAATTATATTAGCCGGTCTCAGGATTAGAGCTTTTATGCCAAAGACCTTGGCATACCCGCTAATCAATTCTTCGCATGCCAATTTTGTTGCACCGTAAATTGAAATAGGATTTAAGGCATGATCTTCAGGGGTGGGCATAACTTCTGCTTCCCCATAAACTACTGAAGAAGAAGTAAATATAACGCACTTTATATTATTTAATCTCATTGCTTCAAGAACATTAAAGGTAGCTTGCACGTTGTTCTCATAATGAGATTTAGGATTAGTTGTGCTAGTCCTAACTTCTGGATCTGCAGCAAGATGAAAGACCACATCAGCACCTTTTAATTCGTCCATTGTTTCAGAAAAATCCTTCAAGTCCATTTTCTTTATTATCATTCTGCTTTTGTTGCATTGACCAAGATTTTCAAGCTTACCGGAAGAAAAGTTGTCAAGAACTTTAACTTGATAACCTTCATGAATAAGGTGCTTGGTTAAATGGCTTCCTATGAAACCTGCTCCTCCTGTAACTACGGCATAAGGCATTTTCATACTTCCTTTTTGCCTTTTTCTACCATCATGCTTATCCAGCTGTAAGTCCTCTCCAAGCCTTCTTCCAATTTTACCTTAGGCTCCCACCCCAATACCTTTTTAACCAAAGAAAGGTCAGCGTTTCGACCCCTGACGCCTTCAGGTGCAGATAGATTATAGGTTTTAGTTATGCTCTTCCCTGAAATTTTTATCACGATGCCAGCCAGCTCGTCTATCGTCACTAGCCTATCCGAGCCAATGTTTAATGGCTTATCATAGTCGGATTCCATTAGCATTGCTGTTCCTCTAACACAGTCGTCGATATAACAAAATGAACGTGTAGCTTCCCCATCTCCCCATATTTCAATAACTCCAGGATCAGATGCCTCCGCCACTTTCCGGCATAGAGCCGCTGGAGCCTTCTCTCTTCCACCTTTGTAAGTTCCCTCAGGGCCATAGATGTTGTGATACCTCGCAATTCTAACATCGAGTCCATAATCTTTCTGGTAGGCCTTCACCATCTCCTCGGTGAACAACTTCTCCCAGCCATAGGCTTCGTTTGGGTCTGCGGGATAGACGTCTTCCTCTTTTATACCTTCTACATTTGGCTTTGTCTGCTTATAGTTTGGGTAGACGCAGGCACTCGAGCTGAAGAGAAATCTCTTCACTTTATTTCGCACAGATGCTTCGAGCATGTAAGTATTTACCAGTACATTATCATGCATTACATCAGCAAATACGGAAGTGATAAAGCCTATTCCTCCCATATTAGCAGCAAGATTATAAACCTTATCAATTCCTTCTGTGGCCTTAAGGCAATTTTCCGGTATTCGGAGGTCTAATTGAAGTCTTTCGGTATAGTATTTCTCTTGAATGTAATCATCGAACTTTATGTCCACAACTCTCACAAAGTGCCCCTGTTGATGTAAATACCTCGCCAGATGACTACCAATAAACCCTCCACCGCCAGTAACCAGTATTCGTTCTATATTAAACATATACGTAAAAGTTTTAATTTTTGGTAGAAAGCGCTAAAACTAGCTAACCCTCATAAAACGAGCTACTTGTCGTGGAGGTAATCTTTGAAAGCTTTGGCGGAAAGGATTACTTCTTGCCTGAATTGTCTCCCTTAAATGCTTAAGATTCCAAATTAGAGCGCATAATAAGACCTCAAATATTTCAAACCTGTTGTATAATATAAGTCTGGGGAATGCGGCAAGGAAGAAAACGAGGTTAAAGGGCATAGCTATAAGCAAGGCATGCACAGGAAAGTTCTTCATAATAAACCGAATCTGGTTTCTGTAAGAGTAATAAACGCGGCGTGGTGAAATCAGAGGTGTCGTACCACCTAATTTGTGCCAAAAGATGGCGTTAGGAACATATACTACCTTATACCCAGCTTTCTTCACCCTTAAACAGAAATCCGTATCATCATACATGAGGAAATAATCCGGATCCCATAGACCAACCCTAGAGAGAACCTCTCTCTTGACCATGGGCACGGGGGTAAAGTCGGTTTCTCTGATTTCATTGTATTTCCTACAGTCGTTTCTACCTAACCCTAACACACTTCCAAGCCCAGTTATTAGGCTAATTTTTCCTCCAGCGGAAACTATCCTATTTTTGGTTCCGTAAAAGTACACTTTACCGCCCACAACTCCTATCTTCTTTGAAGACGAAATTACGTTAACCAGCTCATTTAACCAGTTTGGGTGCACCTTGTAGTCGTCGCATATAGAGATTATGTATTCTCCGTGCGCCCTAATCATACCGTGATTATTGGCTTCTCCGTATCCGATATCTCCTACCCTGAACACTTTCACATTAGGGAAATCTCTCTTTACCATATCATAAGTGCCATCAGTGCTATCTGCGTCCACAACTAAAACTTCGTATTTAGGGTACTTCGTTTTTTCGATGGAAGTTAAACATTCTTTCAAATTATTTCGGCTGTTATGGGTTGGAATAGTGACTGAGACCAGAGGTAAAGATGACCTTTTATCCAACTTTCAGCACCACATCTCTTTTAACAATAAGCATACAAAATCATACTGATTTATGCTCTCTCAGCGGAGTTAGTGTTTGCCACAGCAAAAACGTCCTCTTAATGACTCTTGTTGTCACACGATTGTATATTTTTTAATGTTCGTATTAATCGTCTCTTTCACTTTTATCCGCTCTTACGTCAAACAACTATTTTACACAGTTTTTTCGTTTAACTTCTTATTTTAGGGTTAAAGTCCTTTTTTCTTAGGTCTTCCAAGCAAGTAACCCATGGGAACAATGTTGAGGAGCCTCAGTCTTTTAGCTATTTTCAAGAAGGGTCTTGTAAGATTACTGGCGGCTTCTTCTGGATAACTAAATTCATATGACTTTATGTTAGCGAACATCTTGTTCAATTGATGGACTAAAGTGCTTCTTGTTAAACTCCAGTTCACATATGCACCAGGAAAAGCATTCTTCAAGATTCTATCCTTTATTGCACATGGTAGAAAAGATGGAAAAGGTACGCCTGCATCAAGCTCTACAAGGAAGTTGGGGTTAGGAATCTGTGCTATCAATAGACCCTTCTCCTTTAAGACTCTTAAAGCCTCGCAGAGGAATCTTTCTGGCTGGCTCAGATGTTCTATAAGTGAAAAAGCATGTAGTTGGCTGAAGGCGCTGTCCCTAAATGGAAGGTAGTGAGCGTCTGCACACACACACCAAGAATTCGGCAACATTGATTTCGCCTTCTTTAACTGTTCTCTACTTATATCCAACAACACCATCTCCCCGAAAATAGGAGAAAAATACCTTGGAAGCTCTCTAGTACAAGATCCAACATCTAATAAAAGTTGATGCTGAGCATTAACATTACTGGTAATAACTAGCTCGTCTACTATTCGAAATATAGTGCGGTTCCTCTCCTCTATCGAATCTTTGTCCCTAGAGCTTACAAAAAGCCAGAATTTCCTGATGAGGTTGGAGAACATCTTTCACTTTACCCTGAAGTACGCTGTGCTTAGGGAGAGGAGTAGGAAGACTAGAATAAAGTTCAAGGCCATGTCGAAAGTTTCATGTTGGAATGAGACTTGGTGTGGTAAGACTTGCAGGCAGCCGTACGCTTGGATGACCACTAAGGTTACTGTGGTACATACATAAGCGTCTTTTTATCTTTAGCTCGACCCAATGATTTGAGGACCGTTGTCATATATCTTATTCGAGACCCCAGCGATCTCCCTGAATGTCGAATATTTCGGGTAGCATACTAGCATTCCTTCGTGTAAATCATTCCGTTCTATTAACCTAACACTGGATGAAAAAAATTCTTCGTATTGAAAATAAAGGGTATAAATGCCCTGTAGCTGCAACCTTTGCTCGTAAACGAGAACGGCTACAGGTGTCATGATGCATGTATAGTTCGCATGATCTTTGTAGGCAACTATGAAAGAATAGACTCCGTATATCTGATTTTCATGGCGGTCGTCCCAGTCACCGGGGCCCAAAATCGGGTCCTTGACTGACTTGGGGTACACCTTGTAGACATACTTCGCACATGACACTATCACCATTAACAAGAGAAATAATGCAAATAGTTTCGTCAATGAATTCCAAGGTGTCTTCTTGCTTTTCAATAAGGCTTTTTGCACAAACAGCGTAACCGGGATAATAGTTACTGGCAACGTCATTTCAGCAAATTGGAAAGAAATATTTCCCATATCATTCATGAACATACTAGGCCGGGTAGATACCCTACAAGCAATGAGGGAACCTACAGCAAGAAGCGAAAGCACCAAGTACATCGAACAAATAGCCTGGATCTCGGGTGTGACTCTCGATCTTTTCGCCTTCTGCAAGAACAAGAAGAAGAGATAAAGCCAAATAATGCCCAGAACGATAAGATAACTCGAGTAGAACACATAATTCCCGATTGTATCATAGATCGGCGTTGCCTCAGGATGAAAACCCGCCCTTCCTAAGTTAGCCTCGCCCTCTAGAATCTTAACCCATTCGTACAGCACATCAAACAAATCGCTCACATACTTGGAGAGATAATCCCAAGTGATGTATAAGGTATATACTAGCGGAGGCAATGAGAAATAAGCTTCCTTCCAATTTTTCTTAGTTATCGATAGTACAAGGGACAAGAGAATTAGATTTAAAGAAGCCATCAGAGATGATACTGAAATGCCTATGTCAAGCAGCCATAGTGCGATTTGTGTCTTTCTCTTTTCAAAATATGGCTTCATATGAGCAATCAAGTAGATGAATAACAGAAAGAGAACAACCCCATGATATTTGTCGTCGAATATCCAAACCGAAATGGAGGAGAAGCTAAAAAGAATGAGTGCGGATGAAAAAGCATAAGCTACTCTGAAAGAGGTAACCTGACGTAGGGCGCGGAAATACAGTGCGGAAAGAAGGAACAGAAGGAATGTATTAAACGAAAAGTAACAGGCGATTGTTGCGGGATAGTTCCAACGACAAATGTACGAGACAAGATATGCCATCAGGTGATATTCGAAGTATAGACTATAAACATCCCATATTGTGATCCTTTTTGCGGCTCGGTATAGTTCTAGGTACTGGTCGAAACGCTTTACCGGAAGCGCATTGTGTTGGAACACGATGATCTGGGAACTTAGGAAGAAAAGAACGGCCCAAGATATCACCATCAGAATGTAGGCTAAGGGGACGTGCTTCTCCTGTCGTGTGATCAACGGTACGGAGAATGCAACGAAGAATAAAGTGATATAGATCAACCTTGCCTCAACAGGATTTGCTCCGAAAAAAGCCCCAGCGCTCGCCGCCACGTAGGCGAAGGGTGCCGCTATCATCGCGAATTGTAACAAACCCTTTCCACCAAAAGCTTTTGTTATCAATTTCTAGCAACCTGACTAAAATGTTTCATGAACAATCAGTCACGACATCCTGATATTAACCCGGATCTTCTTAGCAATGTAAGCAAGATGTGTGGCAGAAGTTGTTTCGGGACTTGGATAGAGTCCCCTACCAGCTGGTCGTCTTTCACTTTTCTGATAATGTGATGTACTCTTATTCTTCCTCTCCAGATCTGTCTAACGTTCATTGCGATGTATAAGATTCCATAAATATATCCAAGAGCGCTTTTGAGGTAGCTTTTCTCCTTCTTAATGTAATAGAACACAAGATTAGCCACGACCCATACTAAGTAGCTTAACACTACCCAAGACTCAAATGCGAACATATTCCTAATGTTGTAGCTTAGAACAGCATATACAACCTATTCTTTGAATTATGGTATATCACTGCTCTCCGAATATGCTTCGTGGTTGCGCCTCCTTTGTGAAAGCGCGCGCGTGACTATTGCGTTGCTGGAGCCATCGAAGGGAGAAACAGAAACTGTTCTTCCAACTTTCTTTAGAGCCATCTACCTTCTCACAAAGAGCCAAACAGAGTTGTGCAAACCCCTACTTCCGAAGAACAATTACAATGGCTCTCTTAAGGAGTTCTTCTTCCGGATACTCGGTCAGTTCAGATCGGATAGAAGGAGATAAGAAATGTTTTGGCTCTTGGCATTGTGTGTACCATTCCAGTATGTCAAAATCCTTGAACAATTGCTTATAGTCTTTCTCTCGTAGGCGATTGAGGCCGCTGGGAACATAGCCTCCTCTAAGGTGATCCCAGGGTCGCGTCGGGCCTAATGCTACAAAATCAGTTCCGGGTACTGAGTATGTCACTGTGTGGCCTCCTGTGAGAGATGCAAAGAGGTGGATCACATTTCGGGAAACAGCACCCTTCTTCATGACACGATGCATCTCGGAAATTACTTCGTCAACATGAGTGACGTGCTCAAATACAGCGTTGGAAGTAACAAAGTCGAATGTTTCATCTGCGAAATTCATCTGACAGGCATCCATCTGTCGCAGGTCCAGACCTCCAAATTTAAGAGGGAATTCAGCGATGTTCTGCAGTTCTCGGTAGTAAATATGATGCCTATAGAACCTCTTGATCTCCCTGGGAAAGGACTTTATGGTGAGATCATGAATCGCCCTGGTGGACCTAAGAGATGATATGAGAGGCTTCAAGTCAATACCAATAATATTACACAAATTTAGACTGTGAAAAAGCAAAGTCACCGGAAAAAGTTCTCCACAGCCGAGGTCTAGCATCCGTTTGCCAGCGATACTACCCAAATACCTCTTGGCCGCCGTCAGCGTGTATTTGAAAACGTAATAGTCGTTCCTCGCTTGCCACCGGATCGCTGCTGGGTTCATGCTCCACAAAAACGAATAGACAACTAAAGGTAATGGGGCTCTATTCGCAAGGTTCGTAGTTTTTCAGCTTTGACTTCAGATAGTTAAAGGGGAAAACTATAAAAAAGAATAGTTATTGAATCTAGTTTCCGGATGATCATATAGCAGTTAAGCATGTAGTAGAAGCCTTCAAGATCTTCAGCCCATTCGTTATCCATCGACAACTTGACGGTACATTTTTACATACTCCGCGGCAGCTGTTTTCCAAGTAAAGTGTTCTCTTGACATCAAATATGCTGATCTCCCCATGTTTCTTCTGAGAGTTGTATCTTCAATCAAAAGTGTCAGCTTATCAGCTAGATCTTGCGGTTTTCCTTTTTGAAAAATCAAGCCCTTTCCATTCAATACCTCCAATGAAGCTTCTTGATCAGACACTACAACAGCCTTACCACACGCCATGGCCTCAAGAACTGATAACCCGAAAGTCTCAAGTAGAGATGTACTGACGAAGATGTCAGCTGCGGCATATATAAATGGCATTGAAGCGTATGCCGCATGCCCAACAAATAGAATGTTTCTAGAATAAGGTCCATCATGTACTCTCGCTAAAACTAATCGGTCAAGTTGGCCCTTACGCTTACAGACCATAACGAACTTCACCTTCTTATGTTTTTCCAAAACTGCTGGTATGGCTCGAATCAGTGTTAGTGGATCCTTCAATGGATCAAGGTACCCAACCCAAAGTATGCACGTAAAGTCTTGAGGTATGTTGAGTAATCGTCGCATCTTCTCTCTCGGAACTGCCGGATTGAAAAGGTTCGAGTCCACTCCGTGATGGATGACTTTGGAAGCAATCCCATATTTTGTCAGCAACATCCTTCTCATGAACTTACTGACTGTGGCTACCGGAATATTGCTCGAATACATTCGCCTCAATACGTGTTTCTGCTTCCATTCGAATATCTTTCGAGACGGTAGTAGTTCATATTCGGGGTGAGGGAGATTATGAACAGTAACAATAAAAGGTTTCCCGGCGCATTTTCGCAGGAGCCACATGAAGGTATAAGAACTGCAGCCATTAAGATGTATGAGATCGCATTTCCCCATAATAGAACGCAATTGCAAGTAGTTGGCGACATGTCGGACGCTCCCGAACACATCCCCGGCAAAGAACTTGTAGATCTCTTCTGCACCTTCTCTGACAGCAACTTGAGACGCTACCTTCAGTATCCTAGGCTGCTCTAGGATGGGCTTGCTATAGATCGCATGCACAAGGCTCGGTCTTAGTCGGCCGAATGGGATGACCTCTACACCATAGCCACGAATCAATTCCTTAATCAGTCCACAAGTATATCCGACGACTCCATGTTGATCGAAGAGTGTCTTCACGGAATGTACCGCCTATGGTTATATTCCATAAGTTCTATGCATACATGGAAAGTTAGTGGCACTTCGGGAAGAGTCTTGTCGCGTCCAGTAAGCGACTAAGGCGGCTAGCATACCAAGAACGCAATTAATCCTGCCAATTTCGTTCTACTGCGAAGTAGCCGCACACGCGCATCAATCTACTATAGATACTTATGCCTGCTATCATTAAGTATTCAACAAGACTCTGATGATTTCCCTAGCAGCACCATTTACACGCGTGCGCGCGATGGCTCCTCCCCGTAAATGGCTAGCGTGACTCTGCGGCTTTCGTCTTTGAGTAAACTTATTGCTTTTAAAAGATTACTAAAGGAGTAGAACTTGTTAAGTCCCCCGAAATACACCAGTCTTATGTTTCTCAAGAGAGGCTGAACCACGGAAGCCCTAGTTTCAAAAAACGGTTCAGGTATAACGTAAGGGACGAAGAACACCTTCCGCTCAAGATGGGCATAATGCAACTGAGGTACGCTTGCATGCCCGGAGAAGAAACTGTGATTGCATTTGCAAATCTAAACGAGTCGAAATCCAAAAAACCCAATTCAACGCCTTCAAGATCCTCTCTAACAGCTTTCGAAACCCGTATACGGAGATTTCTTCTGAGAGAAGTGGATTCCCCACTGCGCGGTACACTATGGGGATACCTAGTGTCTTTGAGAACAGTCTGACGAAGAAACACGCTACATTGTCTCTTGTCAGCACAGCTTTGTTTCTTCCCTTCCTTGCCCTAAGATACGCAAGTAAAACCGCACACAAAACGGAGAACAGAACTTTGCCTGGCAAAGCGGTGAGCTTCATGGTCAGACGAGGTAACGCCCATACTTCCCGATTAGCGATCTTTGGGAATGTATTCCTGATGTAGAAATTGCGTCTCAGATATTCCTACGATGGCGCATACGCGGTACCTCGTCGCCAATAGGCCGGTTAGTGTTTGTTCATTTCGAATCGGCCCGAGTAAACAGTGTGAGATGTCCATCGGGCCTACAGTCACGATAGCCTCACGATTCATCGTTACTTGTTCGCCTCCCTTGTAGTAGATCGTCTATCAAACCGTATACGTATCCAATCAGATTATTGGTGCCTGAACACAAGAATGAACATTATCCCAAAGGCGAAACGAAAACTTTTAGTCATCTTGAAAGAAGCCGAGTGATTACGAACATGATTCTTCTTGACATCGTGACGGAAATAACTGAGCTCGCGCACTAACTCACTTTAGATTCGACAAAACCCTAAGAGTTTCCTTGACGGCGTTCCTCGCACCATAGTGTTTGATTATATGTTGACGACCTCTACGACCTAGTTTGTTCGCAAGACTTTGGTCCGTGAGTAGCTTAAGTATAAAGTCGGCTATTTGCTGCTCATTCAGGCTTTTTGCAAGTAGGCCGGTCTTTCTGTCAACGACTATCTCATCGACGCCGCCGATACCAGCTCTGCCCACTATAGGCAATCCCATAGAGCTTGCTTCTAGTATAGTATTTGGTACATCGTCTGCCCAGAAAGTTTGTTCAATGCCAAGGCTGCGGTGAAACGCCTCACCCTCAAGTCGGTTTCTAAATGCCGTGACAAATACGTCGACCATAGAATAAATAATTGGTATTTCCTCCTGGGCCACAAAACCTAGATTAATCACTTTATTCCTCAAATGTAGATCATCCTCTAGTTTCCTAAGGTAGACCTCGTAGGGTTGAGGTGCTTTCCCTGTGACCATTACCAATCGAGCCCTTGGCAACTCAGACAGAACAGCTCTAAAAGCCTTTAATATGATGTCAACGCCCTTCATTGGAAGACATCTACCTATGAAAAGGATGAGTCTGTCGTCAAGCGTAAAACCATATTTCTCTCTGCTTTTCTCTTTTTCATAATTTTTCGGATTGAATAGATCTGTGTTGATACTAACCCCTATACCCCTGCCCGTCCGAGCGATTTTTCTTGGGTTGATGCCCTTTGATAGGAGGAATATCAAAGCTTTTCGCGATTCAGGTATGAAGTAATCAACTTCTCTGCTCAAATCCCACATTTTCTGAATACACTTTTCTGCCGCTCGTCCTCTGAAAGTTGGTGAAGATCGACAGCCTGTCTGAGAAACAACAAGCTTAGCGTCACGTACCTTCTTTAAAAGCAACGCCGACAATGTTGGACAGGAAAATAGTTCCCACGATATAACAACCTTCACTTTGTCTTTCATAAAGTTCAAGAGATAGGAAGGACTAATCGGCCAACCTCCAATGCCGATGACGTATCGGATCTCTCGTACCGTTACATGTTTAAACTCGGAGAGGGCCCTCAAACACCAAGGATCAGCTCTTCGAGGAAAATTAGAATAGTATAGCAGCAGGCGCTTATTTTTAGCCGACAAGGCTTCACCAAGTTGTTCTATATAACCGAGCTGGGTTGGGTGGTGAATATCTACAGGTAAAACGGCTACAGATCTTGCTTCAGAAATCTTTCTTCACCTCAAAATCCGGTTTCAATAACAGATATATTCATTGTAAAACAATGCTTTGTGATAAAGATTGGTTGATTGGCATAATGACGTTTTTGCACTTTGTGTTTTGATTGTGTAGCTAGATACAATAAGTCATCATCGGCGGTTGGAACAGATTGTAGTCTGTGCTTCTTTTTGATTTGACACAAAGCATGTCATCTGGTAGATGGGGGATAAACTTTAGTAAGGGGTAGAAAAAGTTGACCATGACCGATTGGAATCTACTTCTGTAAATTCTTGACCGTCGATATATATGGAAACTAAGTCTGGCCTTTACAGTGAATCCCAAGCGAGTTAGGTCATCTTCGGACCACGCTGACCTGTGTGCCTGCCATGGATTATTGTCTAATGCACCAGGCTCGAAGAGACCTATTGGGACCCAAACTATGATTTGCCTCCGAGTAACCAATTCAAGGTCAGCGATAAGCTTGAAGCCTTCCTCTCTTTGAAGGTGCTCAAGGACATTCATGCAAAGCGCTATGTCAAAAGTTTTGTCTCGGATAGGAAGGTAGCGGATGTCGCAAAGAATGAAATTGGCGCGCGCCTTAGGAAGACGCTTCTTGGCTTGAACCAGATAGGGACGAAATATGTCGAGACCAACATAGCGGAAGCTACACTTCTCAGCCAGCAGCATGCTCTCTACGCCTGCTCCGCAGCCAACGTCTAAGAGGCTATCAGAGTATGTGTCGATTACATTGCAAATGTAGTAAGTCCTTGTTAACCAAGGGGCAAATAAAGAAACTACTTTGCGAAAGCTATCCAAGCACCTCGTTGGCAGTACCTTCCTCATAATATGCAAGTTCACCTTGATGATCTGGCACTTCTACAAGCCTTTAACAAAACAGGACGGGTAGATCTATCGTTGTAGACAAGATTCAAGCCTGCTACTAATTGGTTGTCTGAACTCTGATTTATTGAAGGTTGGATTCATATTTGATGGCATGCCAAAAAGTATGTACGTCTGGGTATTGCATCCTATGAGCTCGACCATCATCAAATTTTCCTTTCCAAAGACTATTTCCTTTAACGACACATGATTTATTGGGAAAATTAAGCTTAATACGAATGGTTCGTCGATCAAATTTTGTATCCCATACTCTCTATTCTCTACAATCGTAAGTCATTATTTTTTCCTTAATACTAGACAAATCTTCGGAAACCAACAAGTGATTAATATTGCTTTTTCAACAATTGTATCCAGTTTGAACAAGATCCTTTTTAATTCGTTATTCTTGAGCCACACAAAACTCGTTCCAAATAGGCTCCGAAAGAAAACATGTTTCATGACGAAATGCCTTCTGAAAATACTCGCTATCATTTCTCGTTTGAAACCCTCGAATTGGTGTTCGTGGGGAGACATTACGATTCTTTTGTAATATCCAAAAAGTTTAGAGAAATTGCGCAACAATTTACAAAGAATGTTGTCAAGATGTTCATCTAAGTAAACTTTGCCATCAGGAATCAAAATTCTCGCCATTTCATAAATCACTTGAACAGGATTAGGAATGTGGTGAAGCGTAGCGACACATAGGATTAAGCTAAAAGAATTACTTCTAAATGGCAGGTGAGTTCCGGAGCCAATGACGTAGGCGATGTTTTGACCTTGTAATTTATTATGGTGAATCTTCCTCTTATTTATTTTGAGCATTTCAGCTGAGATGTCAAAGCCTATCATCTCCATTTGTCGTCCCTTACATTCCATCGCCTTAACTAAACGCCACGTTGTAGGTCCAGTACCAGAGCCCAATTCCAGAATTCGGTTGATGTCAATCGACTCGTTGTTAACTATTTCAATTACCTCATTGGCGATACGATCGTGATAGGACTCCTCGTAAGGATCGTCTAAAGAGCATAACTCATCGTATCGATGAGCTATATGATTGTTAAATCTCTTTTCGCTCATAATTATGTCGTATCGGATAGCAGTAGCACTACTCAGAGTAGTCCCCTACTTTTTACATAATGGCAGGCGAAAATCCCTTCGTTTTTAAGCCGGATACAAAATGGAGAATATTCTGAGAAAACGTCGCACAAACCAAGCTTGCACAACCGATGACTGAAAGCCTTGCCATTATTCTCTCTGCTTGTCCTTTTCTGTGCTTGTCCTTTTCTACCATAACAGCGAAGACCAAAATCAGGTCGGAACAGGCACCCTAAATGAAATATATCACTTCTGAAGGCCATGTTCATCCCCCAAGCCTTCCTCACTTCAGTTATTCGATCTCGGTGAAACTGTGCTGTACAACCAATCACCCAGTAGAACTCCTTTGGAAGCCTATCAAACCCTTGTCTTTCTCCGCGCCGAAAACCATGGATTGCTGAGAAACCTCCACATAAATCGAAAGCATCTTTTTGAAGGACTGTTCATTCCTCAAGGGTTTCTGACTTCCGTCACCGTCTTGAGGCCCGCAAACTGGTGCAAGGGCCTAAAACTATAGTTTCTGAGGGTAGCAATAAGGCGGCACCCTAACCGTATTAACCTCGAGTCTCGCTAGCAGGACGACAAAAGACGTATCCTAGGAAAACGAACGTCAGCACTGTTAACGCGACCGCAAACTGGTACAAAGCAGTTCGGGGACTTCTGGGAAAGTTCATCAATGCTCGGGGAAAAGTCCTAACCAAGATTCGACGTAGCAAACCTTTCTCGACTTTTAGCAAGTCTCCTCCTAAGCCTGTATAGGTTGTCTTCAGTATTCGCCGTTGATGCCCTAAGAAAAACGATTTCTTTATGAAGCGTATAATCTGAAATCTATGTTGGTATACTTTGTGCCGCGTGCCTGCATAGGGATTGTACAAAATACGTCCTCCAGTCACAGCTCGTGCTCGTAGAGAGAAATCTACATCCTCAGGAGGGCGTTGCCCCCAAGCTTCCATAGTAGCTGATCTCATTCCAAACACTTCATTGAACCGAAGTCCACACTCAAAAAGTTCTCTTTTGAACGCCATATTCATCCCCCAAGCATTTCTAATCTCCCCGGGTCGTTTAAGGTCGTAAAATGCGGTGCAGCCTATCAACCATTCGAGTTCTTCGGGCAGTCTATTCTGCTTGCCGTTCACAATGAGAGGTCTGCACGGTCCTGCAGCACCTATTATCGTGGGGTCATTGAACATCTTTGCCGTCTCCTCTGCCCATTGAGGCTCTAATACCACGTCATCGTCAACGAAGGCTATTATATCCCCTTTCGCAAGTTTCACGCCAAGGTTTCTCGCAGAAGACAGGCCTAAGAAGGGATTAAAAACAACTAGCACATTCGATATTGAATTCGTTGTGATGTAAGAGAATATCTGTTGGTACAAGTTTCTAGACTTTTCGATTACTAGAATCAAGTCAAGAGATCTATACGTCTGGCAACGGACGCTTTCGATAAGATCAATCACGTCTCTGAAGCGTTCTTGCGAATAGCATGTTGCCACTATTGAAATAGACTTATGTACCCTTATCTGCATTCAGTTTCAGTTATGAGGGGTCAACAATGGAGTAGACATTTGCTTGACGCATCTCAAGTGGTTGTTTCCAAACTACAATGTTAACCAAGTAAGCGCTGCTGAAGAATCGCAATTGCGGCTTTTAATCCCTGTGTTAACATTGGTAATTTACTGTTGCCACTAATTCTTCCCCTGTCACCGCATTGGACTTCTGCTACTCGTAAGCCAGCCCTCATAATTTTTACGTGTAGCACAGGCTCGTAGTCGAAACGACCGCCGGAAAGTTCAATGTTACTTAGACATTTCTTCCAGAAGGCGTTGTAGCCGCAGCAAACATCAGTATATTTAGTACCGTATAAAAGATTCGTTAAGGCGACCAACATCCTATTGCCGAGCTTTCTATGCAAAGACATATTGGGGTCAACCTTGAGGAAACGTGACCCTTTTACAAAGTCGTGTCCGTTAAGGAGGGGATGCACAAATTCGGGAATCTGTTCTGGATCGGTGGAACCGTCAGCATCAAGAGTTACGATAATATCTCCCGTTGCGTTCCTGAATCCATGCTTCATAGCGTCGTCTTTTCCCCTCCCAGGCTGATACAGTATTCGAATAGTGGGAAGGATGTTTTTTGCAACCGCTACAGTATTATCTGTCGAATGACCGTCTACTAAAATTATCTCGTCCACCCAGTCAGGTATCTTGGGAAGAACCTTCGACAAATTGCCCTCTTCGTTCAGCGTGCATATTACCACGGATATTCTCGGATAACGTTTGATTCGATTATAAAGTTGGTTTAGGGGACTCATCTATTCCTATACGCCTCTTCCGACCCCTAAATAAACGAAACCCATCCGAATCATCCGCTCTGTGTCCAACATATTCTGGGCATCAATCACAATCGGTTTTTTCATCAGCAATTTGATACGTGAGAAATCTAACTCTTTAAATTCGGGCCAATCAGTCATAAAAACTAATGCATCGCAGCCGCTAGCCACAGCATAAGGATCAGAACAGAACTCAAATTCGCTATCAATTTGAACTTCGCGTAAGTCAGCTTTAGGATCATAAGCTTTAACCCTAGCCCCGTTATCAGTCAGGTCCCTGATCATTTCTAACGACATGGAGCGGCGAAGCGTACTTGTTCCCGCCTTGTAAGTTAGCCCTAGTATGCCGACTGTAAGGTTCTGGAGCGATCCGTGTATCCTCCGTAGCTTCCTAACGACGATTCGGTTTTGCTGTTGGTTCACCTTCAATACGCTGTTGATCAAGTGCGTTCGGTAGCCTACTTTCTCTCCAAGCTTTTGGAGCACTCTAAGATCCCTGGCTAATGTGCCACCCGAAAAACCTAAACCTGGTCTCAGCGGCCCCCTGTGACTAATCCTGCTGTCTAAACGCATTGCCTCCGCTACCTTAACGGCGTCGGCGCCTACTTCATCGCAAAGATTGGCGACTTCATTGATGAAGCTGATGGACGTAGCTAAGTACGCATTAATGGCATGTTTGATCATCTCAGCCGTTTTTAAATCCACTCTCAGTTTTGGCGCTTGAATGACGCTGAAAAGCCTCTCTACGTTGGCTTGTGTAGCAATGCTATCTGATCCTATGACAATCATCTCTGGATGTCTAAACCGCTCTATAGCCTGACCTAGCCTTAAGTTTTCGGGAACGCACGCTACGCCAAAGCTCAGAGAAGATCTCTGGCTACTAATGATAGAAGCCATCTTTTCACAAGTCCCAACTGGAACCTGGCTACTTACAATAAGAGTCAAACCATCTTCTAAATACTTGCCCAGCTCTGCGCTCGTCTTAAAGATCTCAGAGAGATCGACTTCATCTTTCGCATCAACATGTGTGTCAGAAGTTATGAGCACGTATTTGGCGCCTTTCAAGGCAGAATCGAGCTCTGTGGTATAGCTTAATCGCTTTGACTCAAGGTTCTTCGTTATAAGCTCAGCAAGACTAGGCTCAAACAGAGGTGGAACGCCTTTGTTCAAGTCCTTCACTCTTTGAGGATCTTTATCTACCCCAATAACACGATATCCTAGGTCAGCTAAACAAGCCGAAACCACAGATCCTAGATGCCAGATACCAACCACACAAATTTTAAATCCCGCACTCATGACGTGATCCTATCCCTTCTTGAGTTGGCGTTCCGTGGAAGTAAAGAAGATATCGTCAATACGTCTCAGCGTGTACAACTCTTTCGACATTATTTCTTCAATCCTTTCCTTGCTCATGCCACGCTGATCATCCCATACGGCACTTATCAACCTTCCAGTAAGCCCATCCGATTCATCTGACGCCAGAAAAACAGCTAGGGCCGCGGGTACCTCAAAGGGAGTCACCTTCCCATTCTTTACACGCCTCGACAAAGCCAACTCTCTCTCACCCGCAGCCTCTCCAACGGCCAAGACCTGGTCGTGCATCCGCGTGTTCAAAGCTCCTGGAGCTATAGCATTAACCTGTATATTAAACTCCTTCACCTCCTCCGCCAAAGTCTCTGTGAAGCGCACCAGAGCCGCCTTTGAAGCGGCATAAGCAGAAAACCTTGGTCTTGGCCCAGTAGCCCCTCCTCCGGAGAGGTTTATGATCTTCCCTTGACGACGCTCAATCATAATGGGCAAAACCATTTTGGTGCAAATAAATGCCCCGATCAAGTTAATGTTTACAGTCTTAATCCATTCCTTAACATCGTTATCCACCACAGGCCCGACCGGTCCTAGGATTCCGGCATTATTCACTAATATGTCCACTTTACCGAATTCGTGTATAGTTGATCTGACCATTCTCTTCACGTCCTCTCTTTTCGAAACGTCCACTTTAAGGGCGAGAGCTCGACGGCCTAAGGCTCCCACCTGCGTTGCAGGTTCCGCCACTTCGGACTGAGTACGTGACAACACCACTAAGTCCGCCCCCTCTTTAGCAAAGGCAAGAGCAATAGCCTTCCCAATCCCTCTGCCTGAGCCGGTAACGATGGCGACTTTATCCTCAAGCTTCAGTCGCGTAATAAATCACCAAACTAAAACTTAACGTACGTGGATTACCTCGTGATTTTCAGTCTTTCCTTAGCCCAAGCATAGGTACGCCTTAGACCATCATCCAATCCTACCCTCGGTCTCCACCCAAGCAATATCTTAGCTCTGCGTGTATCTGCCGTTCGACTAGCGGGACCAACAGGCTTCGTAGGATCGTACCTTATCTCGATGTCCTTTTCAGATATTTCGACTATCTTCTCAGCTATCGTTCTGATCGGAACCTCTTCATCTGAGCCTACATTTACAATAATAGGAGGGTTACAGGCTTCCTCCTCAAGCCTTAATAGCGCCTCAACACAGTCCGAGACGCAGAGGAAGCACCTAGACTGATGACCCGAACCCCATACTATGAAATCCTCTTTAGGATACGTTGCAGCCTTACGGACTAAAGCAGGTATTACGTAGGCGGTTTCATCTAAAGGCTCGCATTCACCATAAACGTTGAATATCCTAGCTGTCCCCACATCCACATCCCTCATCCATCCAAGCATTATCTCACCCATGAGCTTAGCCCAACCATAGCCACCCTCAGGATTATAGTAGCTCAGGTCATCCTCAGACAGGACCACACCAGGCTTCTGCTGCATGTCTATCGGGTAAACAGAGACGCTCGAAGCGTATATCACCTTCTTGACACTAGCCTCCACACACGCCCTGAATACGTTTGCGTCTAAAACCAGGTTATCCTGCAGGGCCCTAAGCTCAGCCAACTCGCTACCATGCAGATACTCAACACTACCAACCCTAGCCGCCAAGTGATAGACCACATCAGCACCCTCAACAACCTCCAAAGCACGCCCATAATCCCTAAGGTCAATCTTAGGACATTCGATATGAACACCCAAATCCCAAAGGTTGCGAACGCTGCCCCTAGAGAAGTCGTCGGCCACAATAACCTCTCTGCCCTTATCGATCAGCCTCTTCACAAGATGGCTCCCTATGAAACCTGCGCCACCAGTTACCACAGTCTTCAAGGAATCAAGGCCTAACCAACAAAGACGATACGCCGTTCAAGCAACTAAGCATAGTAGAGATCCTATCTCTTAACCTCGTTCAGAGTCCATCTCACAGTTCGTCTTATCGCTTCCTCAGAAGAAATCTTTGGCTTCCAGCCCAGCTTCTTGATCCGGTCTATCGACAGAACCACGACAGGATTGTCGCCTATCCATCCCCTCGGTCCACCTGTATACTTTCGCTTCACGTTATTAAGCCCCATCTCCTCGATCACTATGTCAGCCACCCTGTCAACCTTGGTCTGCTCCTCGATGGCGAGGTTGAACACGTTCACACTGCCCGAGGCCCTCCGATAACCGACCATTATCCCATCCACGCAGTCCTTAACGTACAGATATTCCTTGCTCTGCCTTCCATCCCCCAAGATCTCCAGCTCCCTCGGGTTGCTCCGCAGCTCGTGCACGAAGTCCCAGATCACCCCCCTCCTACACCGTTCGCCCACAACGTTAGAGAACCTAAATGACCAGAACTTTAGCGGCGAGAACTGCGTGTAGGCTTCCATGTAGGCCTCACAGGCCAGCTTTGAAGCCCCGTAGAGAGAGGTTTGGACAGGAGACCAGTCTTCGGGGGTAGGCATCACTTCGGCCTCGCCGTACAACGCCGATGTAGACGCAAACACCAGGTTCTGAACCCTATTCTTGTACATGGCTTCGAGCACGTTCAGAGTTCCAAGCACGTTGTTCTCCAAGTCCGCCCTGTGATCCTCCAGGCTCCTCCTGATGTCCGCGTGAGCCGCCATGTGAAACACCACATCGTGCCCCCTGAACACTTCTTCGAGACGCTTAGCATCCCGCAGATCCACATCAAGAACAGTCACCCCCTCATCGTTCCTGTGCCCCTCCAAGTTCTCCAAGAAGCCGTAGGACATGTTGTCTAAGACGGTCACCGAATACCCCTCAGAGACAAGCCTGTCCACTAGGTGACTCCCTATGAAGCCAGCACCACCAGTTACTACAGCCTTCAATTTAAATTCGTGTTAATCGTTTATTAGAAAGGCTTTGATTCAATGAGTATTCCCCACGACAACCTCAGGATGAACTCTTAGTATCGTATACCTAACCTCGAGTAACCTAAGGATAGCTTCAAGCTTCTCCTTGACAGACTCGACATCCTTTTCTTGGCAGTCAACCCATAACGTTATTCGCTTCATCACACTTCTCGCCAATCAATTACCAAACCTTTTGCGCATTTCCCCTCTCATCATGTTCCCTAACTAGACGCAGCTATACGACCTTCAGCCTGCTTAAACTCTTGCCAAGCCTGGTCAAACTCTCTGATGGTATCCTCTGTCTTCCAATGGTACGGCATCTGGACCAGGATCTTGTAGGGTACGGTTAATATGTGGGCTCCAGCCACAGCTGCCTCGTTCACGTCCTCGGGCTTGCGTATGCTTCCAACAATGATCTTCGTCGCAAAACTGCCCTTGTCAATAATAGTCCTCGACTCCCTGATAACCCCTTGAACATCTCCTCCAGAATCCCTCACACGGTTGAAGAAGATGCTCGCATAGGTGGCCCCTGCCTTGGCCGCTAACAAAACTTGGTTCGTCATCATCAAGCACGTCATGTTCGTCTTAATGTTCTCCCTCTTGAGCCTGTTAACGATTCGAAGACTCCTGCCATCTCCAAACATGGGAACCTTAATGACAACGTTCTTGGGGTTCCAGCTTGAGTACTCCCTAGCCTCGTCAACCAAGTCGTCGTCGCTACCAGCCGTCTTCGTCAGCTCCACGCTCAGAGGTCCATCCACGAGAGACAGGATCTCGAAAACCCTATCCCTAAAGTTGACGCCCTTCTCAGCCAAGAAGATCTTCTGATTGGTGGTGACGCCGCTGATGATGCCCCAGGGCAAGATCTCCCTTATCTCCTTCACGCTTGCTGTGTCAAGGAATATTTCCACTTTCATTCACCTCTTTTTCGATTACTTTAGACCCGTGAAGTAGGCTGGGAACGATGAGGTCTGGTTTAACGCCTTCATGCCCCATGAGCCTACACAAGTCACACTTCAAATAACCTACCAAGAAGGACCTACAGCCAACAGCCCTACCGGCCTTCACATCCGTTAAACTATCCCCAATTATATAACATCTTGAAAGGTCAAGCTCAAGGTCCTTTGCAGCCCGTAAGAGGAGACCCGGCTTAGGCTTCTTACAATCACAGTTAACCCTGTACCTAGCATCCCTCGCCGAGGGATGATGAAAACAGTAATACTCAGCATCTATATGCGCGCCTCTCTTCTCAAGCTCTCTCTTCATCTTCAACCTAACCTTCCTAAAAGCCTCCTCCGTCATCTTACCCTTCGCTATGCTAGGCTGGTTTGAGACGATAACAACCTTCAGACCTAGACTGTTGAAAACTCTGATCGCCTCGGCAACACCAGGCAACAACCTGAACTGCCTAGGGTTAAGAGGCGAATCTAACACACCCAGCTCCGGAAAATAAACAATCTCGTTAATAACGCCGTCCCTATCAAGAAAGATAGCTCGTTGCCTCATTGCCTCTTCGTCCAGCGCATGCTTAATCATTTGCCATCTTTCGGCTCTATGAGCTCGCATACCTCGACTATCGTGTACCTAAGCCCTAATGAGCTCAAGAATTTTTTAAGCCTCTCACGAGCTTGTTCAACGTTGTCGCTCTTACTATCCACCCAGACAATAATGCGTTTCATTTCACGATTCAGCTATCAATTCACGTAGCCGAGCACAGACGAGGTGGGTCAGCACTACATGGAAGCCTTCCACATGCGGCGTCGAATTTATGGGCACAACTATGCAAGCATCAGCCATCTTCTTTAAGACACCTCCATCGAAGCCAGCTAACCCTATCACCTTTCCTCCATTATCCTGAACAAACTTGGCTGCCTTCAGAAGGTTTTGAGACCAAGGACCTGCCTTGTCAGCTCCTGAGCCTCCGTGAACACTTATAACCACGAAAACATCGCCTTCACGCATAAGATTCTTTAGTTGCTCCACATAGATGTTCTCCCAGCCAAGGTCGTTGGTAAGCGCCGAAACTAGAGGAACGTTATTCGTCAAAGCCACGGCTCGAAACCTCTTCCGACCCTCCACCGAGGTGAACTTCGCTAAGTCGCTTGCAAAGTGGGTGGCTGTAGAGGCGGAGCCACCGTTTCCAGCCAAGAAAACCTGTTTTCCAGCCCTCCAAGCCTCGTATAGGAGCTCTATAACCCTCTCTATGTCCTCCCTTGAGATACGCCCGATTATAGACTCCAGCTCTTGAAGATAAAGGTCAATCATCTCTTTGTTATCCATAAATCCACCTAGAGGTTGATGATGATCTTGGAGCCCTCGCTTCCAAGCCTAAACCTGACCTCCTCCAAGCCCTCCCCAACCATAGCCTTCCTCACACGATCCCTGCTATCCTCACAGTAGAACATGAGGAAGCCGCCCCCTCCAGCGCCCATGATCTTACCACCTATAGCACCGCTTTCAAGCCCCATCCTATACCACCTATCAATAAGCGGGTTGGACATCTTAGGCGACAAGCTCCTCTTAGTCAGCCAGTGCTCATGCTGAAGCTTACCAAACTCCGTTATGTCACCTCTTTCAAGGGCCCTCCTTACCCCAAACCCTATCTCCTTTATACGATGCATAGGTTCCACGCTCCCAGCCTCATCTCTCTCCACAGCGCTCTGCTGATCCTTAAGCACGTCAGAAGCTTCTCTCTTAATGCCAGTGTAGAAGAACAACAGGTTGTTCTCAAGCTCCGAGACAGCCTCAGCCGGTATTCTCAACGGAGACACCTTAACCCTGCCTTCTCTACCTATGTTAAGGCAAACAAAGCCTCCAAAGGAGGAGACATACTCGTCTTGTTTGCCGCTAGGTTCCTTAAGAAGCTCCATGTTTATTCGGCAGGCCTCCTCAGCCAGCTTCTGACGCGATGGATTTTTGCCACTATACATGTGTAAAGCGTGGAGGAGACCTACCGTGAAGCTGCCGGAGGATCCAAGCCCCGTTTTCGAGGGCACATCGCCAATCGAGACGATTTCAAGGTGATCCCTAAGCCCGAGAAGCCTTAAAGCCTCCCTCACTATGGGATGCTGGATACGGTCAACGGCATCCACAATCTCGGTTATAGAGTAGCTTAAACGAACCTCCTCCTCAAACCTCCTCTTCACCACTAGGTACACGTACTTATCAATAGCCGAACTTACGACAAAGCCACCAAACTTGGAATAGTAGGAAGGCAGGTCCGTCCCACCCCCACCCAAGGTCAGACGGAAAGGAGTTCTACTTATAATCAACTAGTACAACCATCGGTCGTCTTTATTTAGACCCCTGAGACAGACTTGTTGCTCTTCGTACAACTCTTCCAAAGAGGCCCCTGAGCCTATCTGAGTACATGTTCGCAAAGACGGACCCAATCAATATCAGCGATACTGCGAACCCCTCGCTCGTAAAGATGGGGGCGTCTAAGACCGTGAAAGGAGTAAATTCCGTTGTCGTTGTGGACAAGTCTAGGCTCACCTTTAGGTTCACGCTCTTCGATACATGGACTCCTCCATCTAAACTTATGAAGAGGAACCAGCCGACCAACGGCCAGAATATGGGCGTGTAGGTGGTGAACAAGTCCAGTAAAAGGTGGCTCAACAACCCCAAGGTAACGAGCAACCCAAGCCTAAGCAACCTAGACCTCAAAGCCCTAATCAGCAGTAGCGCTATCCCGCAAACAGCCAACACCACCACAAGCGAGTGCGACGTGGACCTATGCACCCCAATCAACAACGCATCCAAATCCGGAAGCAACGCTATTAACGAAGCCACAAACGCCTCCCTCGGCCTCCTAAAATACGAGAAGGCCGCAAAGGGTATCGCAAAGTGCAGAAGAAGCTCGCTCAACGCCTCATCCTCACCTAACGTACTTCGCTAAGGCCTCGACAGCCAAGACATGGCGTGACAGCTTCTCAGCGGACGCGGCAACCGAAACCCCATGACTCTCCAAAATCCTATTCAACCTCACATAACGCTCATAAAGCCTATACGCTTCCTCAAGGCTCTTGGCCCCAACCCAAGGTCTTGTCGGCTGTAAGACGAGCAAAAAGTAGCCTCTACGCTGCGCTATGCTCACAAGCTCCAAAACTGGCAAGGGATCCCTCGAAAGAGAGCTCGCCAAAACGAGCTGAGCCCGCTCGCCACCCTCACTCAACATCTGCCCCAAAACCCTGTAGGGCTCAGTAACTGCCCCTCTAAGCGCCCTAAGCTCAGCCTCAAGCAACTCGCGCACAGGCGTCTCATCCAAGCCTTCAAGAATCCTCCTAAGCTCGCTAGCCGACTTAGGCTCAAGAACACCATAAAGCTCCTCAGGACAAACCTCCACAATTTGTAGCGCATACTTCATAGCCAGCGCAACCGCTAAAGCTGGCTGAACGCGAGGGATCCGTAGCAAAACTCTCTCACCGTCGTGAACCATCAACCCAAGCGGAAGCCCCTGCTCCGCTACAGCCAAGACCGAGTTCAAGAAGGCTGCCGAAAGCTCATCAAGAGAAATAGGGTCAGGCGCCACAGCCTCATACACCAAATGCACACCAGTCCCGCCTCCAACATAGAACTCTTTCACCACCAGCCTCCCAAGCCTCGCCGTCGCCTTCCAGTCCATGTGGTGAAGCGTGTCCCCGGGCAGATACTCCCTC
>Ga0315308_1000416_pt1 | contig 23820 bp, 37 predicted proteins | sample TDP3_MG_FD_203078 | JGI IMG/M metagenome (GOLD analysis project Ga0315308, IMG submission 203078) | Freshwater sediment microbial communities from Lake Towuti, South Sulawesi, Indonesia - TDP3 | ecosystem: Environmental > Aquatic > Freshwater > Lake > Sediment | place: Indonesia: South Sulawesi... | reverse complement strand
TGTTTATCTTCTTTAACACAGCAGATGCTAACTCATCTAGGCTAAGCTTTTTCGCCTCATAAGAAAAACTCATGGGAAGATTGGCTGCGTTAGGCACAAATTCACCCTTCATTCTGTTGATAAGATGCATTTGTGCCATGAATTTGGCGAAGTCTTGTATGCTGTTGCCTAATGCGCTCATAGCCCAAAAAGCCGCTAACGATGGTCCTTTCATATGAACTGATACATGTGGGCTAACGTCAACATCTGCTGGGGCAACAACTATTTTAGGTTGAAAGGCTTGTTCTTTTCCAGTAAAGTATGTTGGTTCTTCTGCCATGTTGTTTTATCCCTTCTTGGATCGTGTAGTTTTCCCTTTAGAAGGTGTTTCCGCTCTTTTGAATTTGAATTCTTTTGCTGCTTTCATTGCTTCATCTTCTTTCTGACTCATCTATGCTCCCTCAAACAGTAACAGCTTGTTTCCTACTTCAGTTAAGACTATGAGGTATTTTCCATTCAAACTGAAGCCTATATAGTGGACAAAGTCGCCTGCCTCGTAGTCTTGAATGTTGATTGTTTGCGTTAACACTCCATCTTTCCAAATTTCTATAGTGAACTGGTCGTCACGTAATAAGGCTAAGTAGCGATCATAACTTGTTGCTATGCCACCCCCAGCAGCGTAGACTAAACCGCCTCTTCCAAACCATTCGTGATATTCTTGGTAGACTGGGCGATAAGTGTAGTCTGAGCCTGCGCCACTTTGAAAGATTGCTGACATGTCTGAGAGTTTGTAGATGCCGAAGCGGAAGTCTCCTCCTGAGTCTCGCCATGACATAGCAAAGTAGCCAACTTTTTCGATGAAGTGTATGCCAAAGTAAGCAATTAACCCTAATCCGTTAGGAATTGAGTTGTTCCATCTGAAAGTCCATGCTGCATAATTGCCTTCTAAGCATGCTTTCACATCATCACATGTAAACGGCAACTCAAATATCCCCTCTGCACAGTTTGCTGCTACCTCTTGAACTTGCTCTAAAACAGTTATGTCTTTTCCCCTTAAAACATATTCTGTTATCAAAGACTCCTTTTCTTTGGCTAAAGTTTCTTCAGTGAAATTCAGATACAACTCAACCATACGCTTCATGAAGCCAATATAATACTGCCACTGGCTAGTAGGCACTCCCAAATCCTTTAGCAAAACCATCGTTGGCTCTTCACACATAACATAAATCCATAATGGGTCTTCAAGACGGTTCGCAAATTCTGGCAACTGCAACTTAAATCTTCGTGGAATAACATGGTGGTCATACTTCTCGATTCTTCTAACCCTTCTATGTGCAAAACTTCGTCTAGCAACACCACGTTTCCTAACCATAAAAGAAGTCACTCACTCAAAATTACTGCTAAAGGCTTTGAAGGATGCAAGCCAACTTTAACCACAGCAAACACGCCCCACGTAAAGTTTTCTATGCGACTGTTACGAGTTGCTGAACCCCATTGAAAGAATATTTCGTCAGTGATTGCGCTATAATAGAAGTAGTAGTAAACTGTCCATAAGGTAGCATTCAAAAGTGTTGTGCCTAAATCGTCAGTCATAAACGTGTCTTCAGCACCTAAAATAGTCCATGCCAAAGTAGCATACTTGTAAACTCTAACAACTATAGCGTCTGTGGCTACAAGAACTTTGGCTGGACAATTCCATGTAGCACTAACCCACGTTGTAGACCCTGGAATAATAACTGTTGCAACTGGCGTGCCAGCAGTGATTTCAGATTCTGTGCCATCACTACGATGTTGAAAAACTCTGATGCCTAAGTCGCTGTAACCGCTTAACTCTTCACTACTGACTGCTGCAGCCGTATTTGATGTCAACAGTTTAAAACATGTGTAGTCATATTCTAGCCAGTCTAGGCTAAGTTGAAAGTTAGCAGTATGCGTAACAGTTATCCTAATTTCCCATGAACCAAACGCTGAACGGTATCTCGCACAGTTTTCTTTAATCCACTTCACGAATATTTGGTCAGAGTTTGTGATGGCTACAAGAAAGTAGCCGTCTTCTCCAGCAATCGCATATCTACCAGCAATATAATCATACATTTGGACTGTCCCAGTTAAAGTGGTTGCTGCTAGGTTATGTTTCATTTCGACACTGACTTTTATATTGGGAATCTTTCCAGTCCGAAGTTGAGAATAGATTACTTGCACTGTTCTTGTGCCAGTTGTGGTTGATGCTATGACTCGATAAACATTGTTACTTGTAGCCAAGTCTGCTACAGAGCCACTAACCCCAGTTCCCAGAAGTATGGTTTCATCAACTGGGTTGCTTGTGATACTCCACTTGTCAGAACGCATGTAACGAGGTTCAACAGGCATTCTTATCCCTTATGTATTGGGTATGTCTCAGAGACAGTGAAGGAGTCTACATGTATAGCGTCTGCTGCTGCTTGAATAGTGCCGTCAATGATGTATGGGTCTAAAGTGTCTTGAATCTTCTTTATAACCGCATCTTTTTTGGCTTCATCCTTAGCAGATGTGAACACAACTGTGTATTGATATTTGTCCGTGCTTTCACCCCCTATTAGTGATACCACACTTTAATCATTACTTGAACATCGTTCAACCTTAAAAAGTCTAAATCCACGTTAGCATCTTCAAACCTAAGGTTGTAAGTTGCGTTTCCATCAACCTCGCTTTTAACATCACGTGCATCATCCGCTAGAGTTACATCACCAAATTCACGTGCGCTGGCAGCAAGAGTCCACATATTATCTTCTAGCCGTATTGCTGCTACATCATCAACCCCCCATGCACCAGTGCTTTTCTTAATTCTGATGTATTGTGTTCCTTCAATAGCGTTGCTACCGCCTGCATTTGTGTTCTCCATTGCACGCCACTTTAAGAATACTAAAACTTTGTCTAAGGTTGCGCCTGCTGGCAACCCAGAAATCACTACATCTGGTAGATTTGTGTCTGCTGCTACTGCTGGCAAGTTTATCTGAGGGTTAGTGAGACTCGCAAAGATTAGGGGGTTTGTTGAACGGTCAAGTTTCACCTCTAAAGCATCTAAGAGGTCATGTAAAGCATCAAGCCCATAGGTAGCGTTGTCAAGTTTTCCCTCAATAGCGTCTATGAGAGCCTTCAAAGCAGATAAACCGTAAGTGCCATTGTCTAACTTAGCCTCAATAGCGTCAAGCAATGCCTTTAACGCATCAAGACCAGAAGTGCCATCATCAAGTTTAGCCTCTAAAGCATCTATCAACGCTTTCAATGCTGCAAGACCGTAAGTGCCATTGTCAAGTTTGTCTTCCAAATCATCTATTAGAGACTTCAAGTTTGCTAGTCCAGAGGTAGGGTCGTCTAACTTAGCCTCTATCGCATCTATTAGGGCTTTGATTGCTGCTAATCCCCATGTGGCGTTATCTAACTTGTCTTCTATGTCTTGAAGTGTAACCACGATGCCTCTCACCATCCTACACTTAGAGTCACAAATACCTATAATAGTTTCTAACTCGGCACTGTCCAAGCCTCGTAATATAAACTCTGTTTTTAGTGAAAGTTTCTCTTTCTCATAGGTTTCATTGTAGAATCTTAAACATGTGGCAAATAGTCTTCTAGCGAATGCTGCATAGTAAAGTTGCACTTCACCAGTAAAGCCATCAGCATCCAGTTGAGCAAAAATCTGCTTCTCTAATTCATCTTGATTTGTTAGCCAATCTTCAAGTAGTGAAGCGCCTTCTGGCATAACCTTCTTGAACCATAAGGGAACAGTTTTAGAGCGATATGTCTCAACATATTTTTTGATTCTTCTCTGAGATGTAGCAGTTCTAGGCTTACTCTTCTTGACTGGCATTCTTGGCTTCTTCTACACCTTGTCTAACTGCTTCTGAGACTCCTTTAGGTATAAAAGCACGCAACCCTTTATCATGTGGGTAAATCTTTTCCCATGAATGTAACCTTTTCAACATATCTCTTACTTTCTCTCTTTTGATTTTTCTAATACCTTTAACCATAGGCAAAGGAATGTTCCCCCACAAATCTGTCAACTTTTCTAATTTATATTCCAAGTCATAGTCGCTATAGCGAATTGTTTTAGGGGGGATTCCTATGAACCATCTTAGACGTCCTTTAGGATTTTCCATTAGCCATCTTTTAGGTTTCAGATAAGCAACTGCTTCAAGGCAAGCACCTACTATCATCATAGCATTCTTAATTCCTATTTTAGGAAACTGGAGACAAGCGAAACTAAATCTTTCACATGGAGGACTCATTAAAAGAACATCTGGTTGAAGATTCTCTCTTAAAGGCAAATGACAAACATCAGCAACTATAGTAGGCTCGAATTTTCTAAGAATATCGATGGTTACAACTTCCCAATTTTCATCATTCAAGAAACTTTGACTAAACCCACCTCTACCACTACAAACATCTATACAAAGATGCGATTGCATTGTATAAAACCTCAGTAGGTTATTAGTTTAGAATAGACTTTGCGGTAGTCATAATCTAGGCTTTTCTTGTATGCCGCTTCAGCCTTTTCAAGACTTTCCTTTTCATTTTCAATCGCATTTTGCATCGCCTCAGCCAAATCAACTGGGTTATACTCATGAAGTTGCGCCATAGCACCGTTACTCCAGTCTTCTTCTTTAACATGGCTGAAAGGAAATAGCCAAGCCTCTTTCCCATTGACTATTTCATTCATTGCTGGCGCATCCAAGCAAACTATAGTCTTCTTTGCTGTTGCTGCCTCAAGTATGGGTTCGCCGAATCCTTCATTTAGGCTTGGATGCACGTAAATGTCACATGCAACTGTTTTTTCTGCTATTGCTCGGAACGGTAGTTTACCAAATTGGTTCTCTATGATTAGGTTTGGTGTAGCCTCTATTTTTGGTTCAAACTTTCGTGCTGCTTCAAGTCCAGTGTGTAGCATGAAAATGTATTTGTCTGGAATCTTCTGATGCAAGATTTCTAGGGCTTTCTTCAAATGGTTAAACCCTTTCCTATGTAGTGGGTTAAGGTTGCTAAACAAGATTTTACGGTTAGGATATTTCTGCCTCAAAGACTTCAAGCGCCCATACTTAGCATCATCAAAACCTTCAAAGTCGCTGTGAAGTATGCCATGTGGAACAACAGCAAAGACGGGTAAACCATTCTTTTCTATGCAACGTTTACAAAACTGGGAAGGCACAACAATACGCATCTGCTTAGCGACACCGAAAAGGTTAAGATTAGTTTTGAATGGTCCGTCAACTGGACCGTATAATATGCCTGAGAGAGTGAACCATTTTGCCAGTATTCTTGAAGCATCATAGACGTATCTTGCCCACAATGGCACAAGCGCTATGGTTTTGTCGTAGCGTTGTTTTGGTCTTTGAATTGCCTCGCTTGTATTCATAAATTCAACTTCAAAACCCATTTCTACAGCAAGTTTTCTGATTAAGACTGCTTGATTCATGAAGGAAGGCACGTTAGTCATGGTGATTAAGCCCATTCTCAACTTTGACACCCTAAAGACTAAATTATAGGCAATGTCAAATATTTAAGGTATGGTTACTTGGAGAATTGGGTTAACTTGTATGCCTAGACCATACTTGGAAAGGTCACTTGTTAGCCTATTGAATAATGGTTTACGTGGATTCAAAGAAAGTTACAGTGTAGAATTGTTTGACGGCTCAGGAAAAACAGAGTATTTTGATGAAATTAAAAAGAAGTTTCCTATGGTGACTGTTCACTGTGACGGCAAAAGCAGAACCGTGTTAGGAAACAACCTTAGAATGTGGCAAACTTTACATGAAAATGCAATGTGGATCATGGTGTTTCCAGACGATTTCGTAACCTGCTTAGACCTCTTACAGTTTGCCAGCAGATTTGTCAACAGATATAAAGACTTGTTTGATGTCTTCAGTTTTTGGACACCATTTCAACATATATGTGAGCAATGGAAGAAACATCAGCCCTTTTGGCGTTGGCTACCACAAGACTTCTACGGTGGCATAGGCTTAACCATGAAGGCTAAAGTTGCTAGGCAATGTGTAGAATGGGTAATCAAGAACATGTGTTCTCTGCCACAGTTCAACAAACAGAAGGAATGGGACATAGTGTTAAACACGTTCTTTCAAAAGCCTTATAGAACCATCTGTGCTGCTGTGCCTAACCTAACACAGCATATAGGACAAGTTTCATCTATAGGTAACGCTTGGAATAATCGTGTTGCACCATGCTTCATAGGAGAAGACAAAAGCCCACTATAGCCATTTCATGTATTCGCCGTCTTTAGCATAGTATCTGAATCTGACTCCATAACGTCTAAGTTCATTTTTGAATCTTTCAGTCAAAGGTGATACTGAACCCTCAATGATGTAGTCTTTTAAGTCAAAGAAGGCTTCATCAACAAGAACCATGTCACCATCTTGTGTTATCCTATCTTCAGCATATTCTATGTCACTGTTGAAGTGGTCTATGAACTGCTTAATCTTCTCTGCTAACTCTTCATCTGTAAATTCTTTTGGGTAACAATTCTGTTTAATGACTTTGGCTGGAACACCTGCAGCCAAGCAGTTTGAAGGCAAACTCTCTGTCACAACTGCGCCAGCGCCTACAACTGTGTCATGTCCAATAGTCACGTTAGGAAGTATCATGGCGTTTGGACACCAAACACGATCTTCAAGTGTAACAGTGCCAAACTCGCATGGAAAACCCTTCAAGAAACTTTCATAGACTCCATGTGTGTAAATTCTAGTGTTTTGTCCTAATCCTACTTCATCACCTATCTTCACAGCCCTAGCAGTGTTAATGAAACTGAAGTCTCCAAGATGGCATAAGTCACCTATTTTTAGGCTGCTAAGTTTCTCGAAGCAACTGCCACCACCAATAACACAGTGTCTGCCACTCCAAAACTCTCTTCCAATCTCAATATCTCTTCCAGATATCCTAAAGAAGTCTCCTATATGGCTTCTGTCACCTATGACTAGACTTTCTGTGACATTGAATTCTACGTCTTTGCCTATGACTACGTTTTCACCTAACTTCACTTTAGAGGTTGACATTTTCAAACACCAATATTGAGCAGTCTTCGTCAATTTGGTATAGGCTATAGGGCATGTTGAATAGTTTAGGGTAGTCGTAGACTGCTGATGCTACTCCTTTGCTTGCATTATGTGTATTGAATGGCACTCCCTGTCTTTGACACACTAGCCTATGCTTAGCCTCTAATATAGCAAATGGTTCACTATAGTATTCTGCGACAATGAAGTATCGTGCATGATTCCTTATTCTATCTATCAGCAACTTCACCTTTGACAGTTCCAAGTGTTCAAGAACATAAGACAACATGATGCAGTCATGGAAACCAAAATCTTCTATCGAGAAAAAGTCTTCACAACAAAGGGTGATGCCTCTAAGATTTTGTGATTCAATCACTTTCTTAGCATACTCTAGGCGCACTTCTGAATAGTCAACAGCATGGACGCGTAAACCTAACTCACTATACAATGGGAAATATATTCCTATACCGCAACCCAAATCGAGAACAGTCTTAACTTGATGTTCAGTAAACAGTTCTCTCACAGTATCAAGAATTAACTGCTTTATTTTCTGTCTTTTCTGAAAAGTCCAGTCTCCAACTTTTCTGTCTACATGTTCCCAATAACTCTTTTCCAAAGCCGTCACCTACAAATTAATCATTCTCAACACTTCAAAGGCTTCAGCATATTCACAGTTGATTTGGCTTCCCCTAAAGGTTGCAAGCGCTCTGAAAATACGTGGTTTAAAATAGGTTCTTCTATACTGTGTCTTGTAACAGCGTAAGACGTCTAACTTCTTCTCCATAATCTCTTTTGATAGTTGAACGAATAGGGTAGGATTAAAGTTTACTGTGCTACGGACAATCTCATATGCTAACAATGTTGTGCAATCACGAAAAATAGTCATACATGCTTTTGCTACTGCTTTATGGTCTTGATGTAGGTCGTTTAGGCTAGGACAGAACACAACCTCAGGCTTAACTGTGGTTCTAAATTCATATAGAATGTCACGAATCTGCTGACTATATTGCTCAAGAAGTTGATTCCTAAAATTCTTCACTATCAAGTTTTTGATGCCTAACAACGCTTGAGCCTGTTTAAATTCTTCTAAGATTCCAGCGTTTAAGGGATCATCAAGACATGGTGCAAAAACAACTATGTAGCCTTCTATTGATTCACCACATTTAATGATTGTTCCACTACATGAACTCTCTATGTCATCTGGATGAGCAGCAACAAACAAAACTTTCTTCATGTAGTAGCCTTCACAAACTCTATTTTAGATGGTTTGTGACCTACGGCTAAACCATGACTTCTCAACCCAAAATGTAGTAAGAATATGCGTGAGTCAATGGTTATGGGAATTTTCTTTGCTGCACAGTCAATACAAAACTGCAAGTCTAACATGACCCCTCTTCCCTTAGCTTTTGTTTCTGGAGTAACGCAGAAGGAGTCACGCACATGTATGAATGGTCGGATAGGCACTTCCTTCAACACTTCTTTTTTAATCAATGTCAAAGGTAAACCATTGAACCACACCTTGAAAAATGGGAAACCAAGTTTCCCCAAGAAGATGTCGCTCATAGGAATGAAATGGTAGGATTTAAAGGTTGAAACCTTAGAGTGTATGCCATCATGTTGAAGCTGTGACACCCCAGACAAGCCTGACGCTGGTGGACCGTCACACCATCCGCTTATGATTGGAAAGTTATGTTTTTCTTCATCTTCCAATAGCATTCTAACATGTTCTGGTGTGCCTAACAAGTCGTCTGTTGTCACTATGAGGTAGTCGTAGTCATGTTCCATGAAGTATTTTTGTGCCATCGCAGTAGCGTCATGGTGCAAGTGGTATCTTATAATTAGTTTGTCAATGAAGTTTACTCTGTAAACCCAATCCCAAAACAGCGGAAAATCTCTTCCGCCAGCAACAAACAACAAAGTTTTAGACTCAATCATCGGCTATACCTTCTTCAATCTGAAAAATAAATGTTGATTGTTGAGACTTATGTATTTTATGTCAACAATTCTGAATGCTGATTGACTTGCTAGTTTTTTTATGTCTGAAGGTTGAAGGCTACCATGCAGGTAAGGATAATATTTTACGCCCCACTTTTCTAAAGCATGGCTTTCTGCTATGTTGTTGGGGCTGGTATTTACGTTTGAGGGAACAGAGCCTAACACTTCACCATCATCTTTCAACACTCTTCTAACCTCTTTTAAGGCTTCTACTCTATGCCACAAATGCTCAAGCACCTCAGTTACTAAGACATAGTCAAAACACTTGTCTTTGAAAGGTAGATAATAGGCTGTTGACCATACACCGTTTCTGTTGCCTTCCAACAGCAGTTTTCTAGCGATGTCACAACCTATATAGTCGCCATTCCAGAACTGTTCATAAACGTAGTTGTTGCAACCCACATCTAACAGTGACCCTTTAAGGGTCGGCAATAATTTTTTAAAGAACTCTTGCCGTGACTTGCCTAACAATGTTGCATAAACGATTTTGGTTTCTGGATACTTTTCTGCTAACTCATTGTAGAAGGCAAAATCCTCTTTCATACTGAAATAGAGGGTTTATGTAGGTTAAAAGGCTTCAGACAGTGATGATGTTAATGGTGTGGATACATTGTTCGGTGATGTCGGTGATGTCGGTATTACCTATGCAACACACACCACGAAGGCTAGTATTCATAGTATGCCCAAAGGTCGCAGCCACAATGATTCGCCATCAACACAAGACAGTTATTGTTCAAGCCTTTCTGCAACCATTTAAGATAGATGTTGTAACATTCATTCTGTCTGCTTAGGCTAGTGAAGTTTCTGCAACATCTACAGAATTCTCTTCCAGCGTCAAGATAGAAGGGAATCTCATTTGTGCTGACGCCAGCAGGCTCAAGAATGTCTTCTTTGAACACTTTTTCATGCCCCACTAGAATAGTTGCCATAGTAGAATGTAGTTGTTTAGGGTATCCTACAGCATTTATCCCTAAAGCATCAAATCTAGTCTCTGCAACAGAACCATCTATCTTAGCCTCAAACTTCTTACGTCTGAAATAGTTGTTTCTTCCTACACGTGCAGCCATAACTACCACTACCCTATTAAAAGAGAAAAAGAGGGAATAAAGGTTTTTGGTATGCTACTAAGTGCCTTAAGCAGCTGGGTATGCTGTCAAGTCTGTGCCACATAACATTGCGATGTTTGTCAATGTTGGACCGTCTAGGCCTCTGTTTACCCATACGAGGTATTTGTAGTAGACTTCGTTGACTCTGGTGGCTTCTAGGTGGGTTTTGCCGATCTTGTAGCATTGTCGTGCAAAGTCCAGATACATAGGGATTTGGACGACTGAAACGCCTGCCTCTTCAAGAATGATTTTTGCTTTCCTTTCTACTTCTGAGAGTTCGGCGAACATGGCTTGCTCTTGTTCAACCATAGAGTCTCTTTGGGCTGCAAAGCGAGCAGAAATGACTGTGGCGTCCATTTTGGCATCGTATTTTCTGGTTCTGAATACTGGATGACGTGTCATCCTTTATCACTTCAGTCGTGTATTTGTGTTCTACAGATTTAAGTCTTATGTCTTAATAAATAGGTTGCTATACCTTCACCTAACGTTTAGTCGCTTGTTTCTTCGGTAGAGGAGTTCTCCAGATAGTTCTCGCCAATTTGACTAGGAAATTTGCATACCCTTGCAATCCCATGATGCGACTTTCAACCGCGTAACTTCTGAATGGGTATTTGTCTAACTGAATTGTGCAGTCAACTGCTAGTTCTGCTATTCGCTTAATAACATCTGGAATCATCAACTCTGCTTCTTCTGCTGTGAAGCGACCCTTAGGACACATACCCTAAGAATAATGGCTACGGTAATTTATGTATTATTACCATGTCGTCAATCTTATCTAAGACTGCATCAGATAAGCCTCTCCGTTCCCAACGGTCACGCAAAATCTGATGCTCTCTAATGAGATCAACCATGAAGGTAAGTTCTCTCTGAGTGCGATCTAATTCTCTAGCGTATGCCATGTATGAGGGATGCCAATCACTGTAAACGCCTTCCTCATTCAAGAGGGTTCTAAGTTTCTCATCAAAAAGTGATAGGCGACCCTGCGCTATGGCTGCGTTTAATTGTGTGTCTGCTTGAATCCTTCTGATAAGGGGGGTTAACCTTACATGGCTGAGTTTGCGCTTGTATTTTTTGATTGCTTGTTCAAGCCAGTCTGGCGCTGGAAAAGGTGAAGGCATGTTTTAGGTCACTCTGCTGTTTTGTTTTGAATCATTGTTAGATACGTTGACCTATATGAGTTTGCTGTGTTCAGGTAGGCTTGCCACATGTTGTATGCTCGTAGTAACTCTCGGAATGCTGTTTCATTGTAGGCTACTAGGTTAGAGAGGTTTTCCACGTCTTCATGAACTACATTATTCAAGGTGTAGCGGATTCTAACTGTGCCTTTATCCTTTGTTGTGCCATAGGGATAATCATAGTGAAAAGTAGGCAAATCAACAACAACTTTAACATCTACTTCAATGACTTCACATTTTAAGACTCCATAGTCTTCAGAAGGGTAGATAACCCAGTCATGCACTTTAACATCTTTCCAATCCTTAGACTTCAATCTGAATCCTCACAACCATAATCTGAGTCTTCACATAAAAAGCAAAATTCACAGTCTTCACAACCACGCCAAGTATCATCTAAGTCGAAACAACCCATCTTTAAAGCCTCATTCTATTATGAAATACCAATGCGCACTCAATTCTGATAGTGGTAGTCTTTTGCCTTTTTCAGTGTTATCAGTTGTAGAGGGAAACCATAGTTTTCTGCCTCTAAACACTCTTTTTGCAGTTTGAATGATAGCATCTTTAATCGGTGGCAAAGGCTCTTCTTGGTGTTGTCGGTAGATGACGACTTTAGGTTGAAATGTTTTCCCATCTTTATCTTTTGTGGGCTTGTCGCCAAGGCTGTCAGCTATTACGCATAAGCCATCTGAGTAATGTATAGCTTGTTCTGACTCGCCTTTCTTGTTTGCGGATTCAACGATTTTGCAGAGTTCACACATGTTTGGGTTCTCCTCTTAATTCTTCATGTAACACTTGATGGATGGCTAGCCTAATAAATTCTGAACGGTTAGGATACTTTTTAGCTGTTACAAGTTGCTCAATGGCTTCTAAGTCAGGTTTTGGAACATGAAGGGTAATTAACTGCATGTTTTAACATGTATATGGGGGTAATATAAAAAGGGATATAGAAGAATGTTCTATTCCTCTGTGGCTCTGTGCTGTTTTTGTAGTGACTGCATTTTGCCTTCTTTTTCTCCCTTTAAGACTTCTGTGACTTGGCGCATGTTGATGTTTGATACCGCCAAGGCTTGTATGACTATGGCGCACATCTTCATTTTGCGACTGTAGAACCAACATGCTTCTTTCATGCAGTTTGTGAATTCTTCTTCTGTTGGACATGCTATTGATAGCAGAGGGCAGATGATAGGCTCATCCTTCTTTGACATGTTCACTTGCTTAGGTTTCTTTGACATGTTATCACCTCACTTCTTCTCTATGATGTAGACTACTTCATGGAATAAAGGCTGAATCCGCCGAAGCCTCTTCAAATCTTCTTCTGACAGTTCATCAAAGATGTCCATGTTTAACCCTCTTGTTATAGTTCAGTCTTTTGCGATTCCTGGTTTCTATCTGGAATTCTTTTGTTACTGTTGTCTTATCCTTTGTGACTGTGTATGTTTTAGGTAGTTCTGAGCCGACAAGTTCTTTTCCTGCTTCCCTAAGTCGCTGGAGATTCTTTTCTTGCTCTTTGAAACTCATTCAAAGTCACCTTCTCTTCAAATTCGTATTCATCTGAAGTAAAGCCACATTTAAGACAAGTATAGGTTCCAACTGATTTCTTGTCTGGCTCAATATCACGAGCTCCACACTTAGGACATTTATGAGTAATTAGTTCTGCCATTTTCTTTTTCACCTCACCTTTGTGTCTTGTTCTACCTTCCATTGAAGATTTCTGATAATGTTCAAGTCTATTGCGTATCTTAGAAACTTTTGCATGTGACCTTCTTCTGCTGCTTTGATTAAGGCTTTTTCAACGCTAAGTCTACCCTTCGCCAACGCAACCTTTAATGAAGCATGGTGTTCAGCGTTGCTGACTTTTTCCACTGTGTTAGCCTCAACAACGAAAGTAGGAAGATATGTGCCTCTCTGCAAGTTTTTTGCAGTTTCACCGATGAAGTCATAGTCTCGGTAGCGTTTAGCCCATGAACCTACAGCATTCAAAGTCTTTCACTCCTCTATCCAGAACCAAATATCGCATTTTGGACAGTAGGCTTGTTCTTTTCCAGAGCATGCATCTATTCTTCTTAACCAGAACATTCCTGGTTGCCATACACCACATTTAGGACATTTCAAAGTCTCTCACTCCATGAACATCTAAGACATTTCACATAGCCATCAGTCACGTTGACTTCAAGACTTCCGTTTCTGTGACATCTTGGACAAGACATCTGTAAGCCTCACCTGCCTACTCATCAAACAAAGTCTACACCTTTTCTTCATGGCTAAACAGTCCTCACAAACGCTCGCCCTATCTCATCCATTTCAAAGCGGAAATTCATTAGTGCGACTTTGCCTTTTTCCGATAGCCAATACACTTTCTTTGGGCGTTCACCATCAAGTTTCCATTCTGAAAGCAGTAAGCCGTCACGTTGTAATTTGTTAAGCATTGGAAAAACTGTAGAGGGCCCGAAGTATACGTGGTATTTTTTGCGCACCAAAGTTATGAAAGCGTAGCCGTGAATAGGTTGACTTGAGATTTCTTCGAGGGCGATTTTTGGCAGCATCCCAGAGAGCATTCTGCGGTAGAATTGGCTAGCCATCACTCAACACCTCAAGAACGCTTTGAAAATGATGATGCCAATGACAGCCACAAGCAAAATCAATACAGCGCCGCCGAAAGCAACCTTAACATCATTCATTTGCCTTCCCTCCAAATCTGTCTCGCTTTCTCAAGGTCCACACCGTGATCTCGCAAAAACTTCATGCGATAAAAAACTACACGGCTGAAAAACCTTGCATCCTTTTTTACTTCAATTTCCGTTTGCATCTTCAACATCACCATGTATTATATCGTATATCGTAATATATAAATGTAGAGGTGAAAGTAATCACAACATCAAAAGGAACAAAAACTATAAACATACACGTAGTAACAATAACTTTGGTGTGGGACAGGAACAGCCTCACCTTACAGCAAAGAAGACGAGGCACAACAACCTTCACGCCATCCAGCCGTGAAGACCCCAAACTTCTTCAACATCACCACCCCACACCACACAAAACCCTTTCAACTGAAACATTCTCAACCCTCAAAAATATTTCAGCGAGGACACATTTCTAAGAACCGTATCACATGAAATAGAACAATCTACCATACATCTTTTTAAAGCACAAAAACAACCACAAATCCATGACAAGAATAATAATTGAATTTGCAACACCACACGCAAGGGCAAGAGCAAAAATACACAAAGACCTCATCATCAGCAACCTCAAGACAACCTTAACAAGCCTAGAACTAGACAACCACGAAAACATCTTCAACCCAGACGAAATAAGCATATATCTAACCTTCAAAGAAAACTAATCTACAACATCATAAAACCAAGCCATTGACTACCTACCTATCTTCTAGAAGAATCTTCCATAAGTATTTATTAGTGTCAACAACATCTGAATTTTTCAGTGAAAAAAATGAGCAAAAAACAAGAACAAATAGACACAGCGATAGAGTTAGCCAAAAAATTCCCATATAAATGGGTAGCTTCTCCAAGAATTCAAATGAACATGGATGGTGGCGACATAGGAAATATACGAGTGTTCGCCAACGCAAAACGATTTCCAACATCAGAAGAACTCATAGACTTACACAAATACATTGGACTAAAAATAGAAAAGAGACTATCAAATTTCGGCTTCCCAAAAATATTCGCAGAAACAAAAGGAGTAACACTACATATACACTGCAAAGGCTGTCCAGACGGCTACGAAGCAATCATAGAGAAATTTCCACACACAAGAGTCAAAAGAACCTGCCAACTCATCAAAACACCACAACAAAACAACACAAAAACCACACATTGACTACCTACCTATTAGGTATAAAGTCTCTGTTGCTTTCTCTGTTGCGGATCACTGAAGATTCTGGATCGCTAACTCTGCAACTGTCTAGGTGAAGAACTGTAGAACTGTAGTCCACATCTACAAATCCGAAAACTTCTCCAAAAACCAGTCTGAAAAACAACCAGTAAACCAGACCATAAAAAACCCAGCGCACAACTGTTCAACTGCTCTACAGGTCGGCGACGGTTAAGGTCAAGGTTACACTTTGACTGTCAGACAGTCTTTTGCATAGAGGACTGAATCTTCTGTTAGTTAAACAAGTTCATAGATGACTTCATCTTCTACTACTATTGTTCTTCTTCTTTCTTCTTCCCTTCTTTCTCTTCCAGATTACAATCTAACATTTGACATCTTACGATACTGTATTGATGGGATGATGTTTTAGTGGTTGTTGCGTGTCATGAATTGGTTGGCTATGTTTGGTTGGCAGTTTGGGCAGTAGATTAGTAGGCTGTTTTCTTCCGTTATGACTTGGAGTTTTGTTCCGCATTTTGAGCAGTTCATGGGGTTCTTCCTTTATTGTTTTAGGTCTCCTTTCTTATCCCTTCTTAGATGTCTTTCTACTATGAGGTTCCTATGGCAAATGAATTGCCCATCTGCTGCTTCCGCATATTCACAAGCACTCTTTAAGCAAGCATAAGCATCGTTTTTGTCACAAATAAGTTGTCTCTCTTTGACTAGGCGGTGTAGCCACCTTTCAACAGCAACTTTATTCATAGATAGGAATTTGCTCTGGGTGTTATTTAAGGAGATATAGAAGAATCTTCTAGTATTGTGTTCTAAGCCAACGCTGATATTTCATCATGCCCATTGTGTAGCCATACTTGTCAATAAGCCAAGACTTGAAAGGTTTAGGCAAATAATCACGGAGAAGGAGTTATAGTTATACCCATGCGTCTAGCAATTTCCACTAGATGAGTTGCATTCAACCCACGTCTAAGCCATTTAGAAGCAACAAGTTCCGCTTCCATCCTCAAAGTTTCACCGGTAAACATTCTACTCTTAGCCCACAGTTCACCTGCAAAGTTCATGTAATGATGCTGCTGAATAGTATACATGCCTAACGGTTCAAGATAGTCTTTAACTTTCATCTCATTCATTTCTTGCACTGGGTAAGCAACGCCTACTTGCTCAACCATGAAACTCTTATACTCTGTGATGCGTTGATTCACTACTGAGCCATCCCATTTAGCGTTGAACTTGTTTGTGCGCGTAGTTGCTGATCTAACCATGTTTATCACATTCTCTAGGCTAATAGATGTTGTGAGAGGATTTAACGGTTTCTAGTTAGTGTTGATTATTTTTCCATCGGTAGTAGAGGATTCCAGACCAAAGAAAAGTGTAGAAGATGATGCCAAAAACTATGAAAGCAAGAAATACGTAAGGGATTCCAAATAGAAGCCAAAACGTTAAAGCACTTAAAGGAATAGGGGAAATCACCGCCAATATTCCGAGTAGCATTATTAGACCTTGATTCTGCAAGATTTTTCTAGGCATTCTTTCACCATAAAAAAAGGGAAATTATAAGATATTTTTGAAGTCACAGACTAACCTGGCTGGCTTGTGGGAATACCGAAGACTAAGTAGCCAACCCATCCTATTGCAATCATGGTTGCGACTGGCACAAGCCTTATTAACCATAGTTTATACTGCATTTCTTTCTTCTCCCTTTTGTTGTTCAGTAATAGTAAATGTGTCTTAAAAGGTTAAAAAACTTTTGGAACATTAGACTAGAAGAGAGTTCTATGTGGTTTTGACGGCTAGGGGGCGGGAGATAAGGAGAAGACCATTTAACTTGTCTCATTGCAGTAACGGTCTTTTGCCCCTAGCCTCTGTCACCCTATTGGTGCGCCACAGTAAGGACACCTTTTAGGCTTCGTATGCTTCTCAAGTATGATGGGTTTACCATCTACAAGCAGAACTGTCATTTTTTGGCACTTTCCTTCTTGGGATGACGGCGATTAATGAACTGTTTTTTGTCGCCACTAAAGTTGTAGATGAATTCGCCTATTTGAAGTTCACCGCCAGCCTTAACGATTGCTTCACTCAGTTTCTCGGCGCCCTTAGTGTTTTGCATGATCCAGCCTACTTCATCTGGCTTGCATAGTTCTTTCTGAAAATTCTTCCAACCTAAGTCTGCTATTTCCGCAGGGTCAATGTCTGGAATCTCAGCGACTTCTTTCTGAATGCTTGCAGCACCTTTCTCTTCGTCAATCCACTTATCCATCATCGCAACAACACGCTTTCTAGTTTCATCTATAGTTTTGTCTAACTGTTCAATTACGGATAAGTCAACTTCTAAGGTGAAGTTAATACGTATATAGTCTTCGCCAACCTTAGCGGTGACACCCTTCTCAACTACAAGACGTTTAAAGAAAACATTACTTTCGCTCATCTCTCTCTGCTCCACAAGAAACATCTTACAATTCAACCACTATTTAAACGCATATAGAAGAAACCTCTATACTAACACTAACACTAACACTAAGCTAAACCTTATATCCCTATCCCTATATCCCTATCCCTATTATGAAGCGTAAGAGTCCTTATCAGTATAAAATTCATGTTCCAGAGGAAAAAGAGGGGTGTGTCAAAGACTTCCTAAAAATCTGTGAGAGAGAAGGTGAAAGCGGTTCTAAAAAACTTGTTGACTTCATATCAAAATATGTGGAAGCACATAAGAATGGCAACCCTCAACTACGCATGGAATCATTCATCACCGATCCCATGACACCTATCCCAAAATGTAATAGCCTAATCAGCCTTGTTAGACTTCATGGTTGTGTGGGATGGTGCAACAAGAAAGAAGGCATGGTAACCAATGAAAACTGTAAGAACTGCAAAAAGAGGTGATATCTAATGTCTATGAAGGAATTGGATTTAATAGTCACTAACCGTGATAAGAAGGAGACAGAAGGCAAAACCAAATACATCTTGAAACTGAAGCATCCAGATGGACACTACCTAGTTTTGAAAGCGGACACTGAGGCGCTGTTTGAAGGCTTCCCAATAAACCACATGGTTAGAATAGTGATTTCAAATCCACAGACAACATTAAAGAAGCCATAATACAGACTCAAATAGCCTATATGAAATAGAACATAAACTACACCTTTTTCCCTACATTTCTTGTATATCAACCATGATTCAACCGTTAAATTTAAGTAGCCTACAACATGAATATGTAGTTAAGAGGTATAATAGAATGTCACGAATATGCAATCTGTCACGTATGGAAAAGATTGTTCTTGCGAACCACGTAAGCAAAAGCAACGCAGTTTTGGCACAAGCATTAGGAATTTCAGAGAAGACAATCGGCACCTACAAGGGCAGAATTAAGAAGAAAAGAGAGGCCGCACTCAAACTTATCAGAGAAACTAATCCTCATAAAACTTGGCTTTACCCAAAAAGAAGAGGTGAGTGATAGAAAAATGACACTTCAAGAAATCCATAATTGCGATGTCTGTGGAGAAAAATATTATGTTCCAGAAGAACCAAATAGAAAACTCAAAGTCAACGAAGGACTGACTGATGAACTTGATTTTGACCTATGCCCCCAATGTCATGATTCACTAATGAAGTGGATTCTTTCAAGACGAAAGTAAGGAATCATCATGGTTACTAGGGCGCCTAGACTGAAAGAACTCTCCCTCAAAGACGTTGACAAAATCATCCATAAAACGTTGAAGATGAAAGACCCACGCCTAAAGTATCAGATGCTTCAAGAATGCGTTAAAATGATGAAGCTACTCTTAGGAATAGAAGAAGTCACAGTTATCTTATGAAGTTTCTTTAGCCTTCTTCACAAGTTGCTCAAGACCAGCCAAAGACACAAAGATACCAGCAAACGTGACAAGATAGTTCTTGATCGCATCAAAAACCCATCGTGCAGGGTCGCATACTATTATGTCCCATTGAGCGTTAGCGAAGAACTGTAGAATCCAAACTGCTAAGGCTGCGATTGCTGCGACTGTTGCAGCATCTTTCAAACTCATAGGGTTACTTGTGTTGAAGGGATTAATGTTTATTTTCACTTTTTCACCTCTTACCATGTTTATTAATAGTATCCATAGTAGCCTTGTGCCTTTAAAAGTTCTACCATCAAATTCGCCTTTTCCTCACGAATTCCCAAGTCCAAAAAGTCTTCAAGCAGTTCCTCTTCAGTTATGACAGCGGTCTTGAAATACCATGAGTAAATGTCTATTTTCTCTTCCATCAACTCATCTTCATAGTTCAGTTCCGCCTCTTCAGTGATCAATGTTTTTTCTGTTGCTTGAATGTAGCCGTCTTCTAAGTATTCTTGTAAAGCAGCGTCTAATTGTGTGGGTGTAGCCCATCCGAGACGGTAACGTTTAACCCATAATGTTAGTTGCCTACGAATCTCATCTCTTAATGGGCGAATCTTAAGCATCTTAACAATCTTGCTTATGTCGCTGTCACGTAAACCTCTTTCCCTCATTATTCTAGTAGCCCAAATCGTGTCAATTTCAACGTAGTCTGCTATTCTTGTCAAGTCATAGACTGTTGGACTATACTCAAAGTTTGCGGTTAAATTTTTGAACCATGCTTCCTCATAGCCTGCTGCCCTGTATAATTCATCTCTTTGGGCTAGGGAGATTAAGTCTTTCTTCCACATGTAGAAAGCCATGTTTGCGGAAGGTAGCCTAGTGTAGATTTCATAGAGTAAACCTGCCATGCCTTCTTGCCATTCATTCTGACTAATGTAACTGTCAAACTGTTTTCTATCTATGTATCCACGCATAAGTGCGTTGAAAGCATCTTTAGGCATTGGGATACGTTCAAAGAGAGAGGAAACTATTTTCTGGTAAGTTGGCATGTAGCCGTCTGCTTGATACAGTTTAGTTAAAGTAGCAGCATCAATCTTACCTCTCCTAAACAGTGTAAAGGCTTCACGACTATTTGGAAGATTCTGGAAAATCGCCCACAACCTAGCCTCGCTGCCCTCTTCCCACTCATTGCCCTCAACATACTTGTCAAATTGACTTTCTGAAATTGCACCTCTCATATACATGCTAAAAGCGTCTCGAGGAGTGGGAATTCTCTCATAAAGGCTAGGCAAAAAGTCAGTCCATCTTTCACTGTAGCCTTGATTAAGCATTAATCCCTTCATCACAATGTCTGTGATTTCTCCACGTTTGAACAGTGTGAAAGCTTCTCTTGCATTTGGTAGCCACTCATAAATAGCGTCTAACTTAGCATAGTCTTTTGGTTCCCATGCGTTAGCGTAGTAGAAAGCTTCCTTAGTCTTTTGGTCTATTGCGCCTCTAGCAAACATTCTGAAAGCCGTGTTCTCATTTGGAATAGCCTTCCACAAACCTTTAAGAAATTCTATGTCTTTATTGTCCCAACCATCGTAACTAGCGTATTCTGCAAACTGTGTAGCAGAGATTAAACCTCTTCTTAAAAGGTTGAAAGCCATGCTAGTGTTAGGAACTGTAGGCGTGTATTCTTTCATCCAGTAGCGACGCATTCTTGGTGCTACACTTATTTGATATTGCATTGTGCCATAACTATTAAGCAACTGACTAGAAGCCAAGAACTGTTCTTGAAAACTGCTAAAGCCTCCACCTAACCCGGTTTGTATCCCAGTATTCCATGCATACACTAGGTAGTCATAATCGCTGTTTATCTTCTTTAACACAGCAGATGCTAACTCATCTAGGCTAAGCTTTTTCGCCTCATAAGAAAAACTCATGGGAAGATTGGCTGCGTTAGGCACAAATTCACCCTTCATTCTGTTGATAAGATGTATTTGTGCCATGAATTTGGCGAAGTCTTGTATGCTGTTGCCTAATGCGCTCATAGCCCAAAAAGCCGCAAGTGACGGTCCTTTCATATGAACTGAAACGTGTGGGCTAACATCAACATCTGCTGGTGCAACTACAATCTTAGGCTGTAAGGCTTGTTCTCTTCCAGTATAATATGTAGGTTCTTCAGCCAATTTGTTTTATCCCTTCTTGAATCGTGTAGTTTTCCCTTTAGAAGGTGTTTCCGCTTTTTTGAATTTGAATTCTTTTGCTGCTTTCATTGCTTCATCTTCTCTCTGACTCAACTTTCATCACCTTTAACTTCCCATGAATAAAGCATACTCATTATCAAAAAAATTGGAGACTAAAATATATTTTCCATCTGTTGACATAGTGACTACATAATGTTTTGCCACATCTGTCCATCCACATGCAGTTTGAAGATTAATGGATTGTTGAAGTGAACCATTTTTGTATATTTTCAAGTATGGAACACCACCATCATTTATCACAACTGCAAAATATTTCATTAAAAGAGAGTAGTTGATAAACTCAACCTCGTTGCCATAATCTAATACTCCAAATTCTGTTAGAAGTGTTCCATCAGAAACCTTCAACTGCTGAATGTTATAATTGTAAGGGTCATAAATCCAAAGGAAATCTGATGATTCATTGATGTTAACAAAATGTGGAGTGGAGCATGGGTATGAGTCTCCGCCATAGGCTCTTTTCCATTGAAACGCCCAACTGCTATAGTTTCCTTCTAAACACGCTTTCACATCAGCACAATTCAACGGTGGCACAACATATTTCTCCACTACATCTTGCTCTTGCTCTAACACATTTAGGCTATACCCTCTTAAAACATATTCGTTGATTAGACTCTGCTTTTCCTTCTGCAACGTTTCGCCAGTGAAGTTCAAGTAGAGAGCAAGCATTCTTTTAGCGAAGCCATGATAATACTGCCATTGACTTGTTGGCACACCTTTAACGGTTAATTCTGCTTCCACAAATGGCTCAAGTTCAACAAACTCTTTCAGTTCAGGCTCAATGCGGTCTGACAAGTCTGGCAACTGAATCTTAAATCTACGTGGAATAACAACATGGTCATACTTCTTAACTCTTCTAACTCTGCGATGAGGAGAACTCTTCCGTGCTACACCACGCTTACGAACCATAAGAACCCCTAATCACTACATATCACTGATAAAGGCTTAGAAGGATGCAAACCAGCCTTAGCAGGCAAACTGTAGGTGCAGTAAATACTATGTTTACGATCGTTGTGCCCTTCCCATGCAATAGGATCTGGAAAACCGTTGTAGACAAGACTTTTAAAGTGTCCTTGATTTGGATCTCCCACATCATAGGCGAATGAAGGATATTTCCATCTTGGCAATGATTCTTCATATTTGCCGAATAAGACTAAAACATAGACTTCGCCTGCAACCAAGATGCCGCCACTTATAATGTTTAATGTTACCCATACACCACTTGTGTTAGTCGTTGAACCTTCATTTGTGTAGCCAATTAATACACCATCGCTATGCCGATAAATAGCATACTTAAAAGTCACCGTAAACCCTAAGAGTGGTGAACTACCTGCCTTCTTAACGTATGCTGTTATGCTAACGGCTCGACCATTACTTGGACATGTGAATATACTTCCCCGTATGATGTCGCCACTTGTAGTCCATGAGCTGCCTGCCACTTGGTAACCAAAAACACCCATAGACTTCACTACTCTACGATTGAGTATGTTTCGCCTATATCTACAGCATCTACATGTATAGCATCTGAAGTCGCAGTTATCGTACCATTCTGTAGGTAAGTCTTCAACGTATCTCGAAGTTTCTGAACTATAATTGCTTTTTTGGTGTCATCTAAATCTGAACAGAATGCTACGGTATAGCGGTATTTCTTCATTGACTCACCCCCTTCTAATGATACCACACCTTAATCAACACTTGAACATCATTCAACCTCAGAAAGTCCAAGTCAACATTAGCATCCTCAAACCTAAGATTGTAGGTAGCGTTCCCATCAACCTCAGATTTGACATCATGAGCATCATCGCCACCTATCACATCACCAAATTCACGTGTAGATGCTGCTACAGCCCACATGTTGTCAGTCAAAGGAATAGCAATAATGTCATCTACTCCCCACGCACCAGTAGACTTTTTTATTCTAATGTTTTGTGCGCCTTCAATAGCGTTAGCGCCGCCAGCATTCGTGTTTTCTATTGCTCTAATTGTGACAAAGACTAACACTTTGTCTAGTGTTGCTCCTACTGGAATTCCACTAATCACAACATCTGGAAGGTTAGTGTCTGCTGCTGCTGCTGGCAAGTCTATAACATCATCTATCACAGAGAGGAAGGTCATGCAATGCATTGCTCGGTCAAGTTTAGTTTCTAAGGCTGCAATGTCTGTGTGAAGTGCCGATAAGCCATAAGTAGCATTCTTAAGTAATGATTCGACTTCATCAACATAGACTATAATTGCATCTAGGTCAGTGTTTAGGGCGCTTAGACCATACGTGCCATTGTCCAACTTAGCCTCGATTGCGTTTACTGCATTTTTGATTGCCACTAACCCACTTGTGCCATTATCAAGTTTAGCCTCTATAGCCGCTATGTCAGTGTGCAACGCTGAAAGACCATAGGTAGCGTTATCTAGTTTCGCCTCTATTGCGTCTATCAACGTTTTCAGAGCGCTCAAACCATGACTGGCATCATCGAGTTTAGCCTCAACTGCATCTATGAGGGTTTTAATCGCTGATAAGCCATAGGTTGCGTTATCTAGTTTTCCTTCAAGAGCATCTATTAAGGCTTTGATTGCTGCAAGACCCCATGTTGCATTATCAAGTTTGTCTTCTA
>Ga0315308_1000415_pt1 | contig 23823 bp, 21 predicted proteins | sample TDP3_MG_FD_203078 | JGI IMG/M metagenome (GOLD analysis project Ga0315308, IMG submission 203078) | Freshwater sediment microbial communities from Lake Towuti, South Sulawesi, Indonesia - TDP3 | ecosystem: Environmental > Aquatic > Freshwater > Lake > Sediment | place: Indonesia: South Sulawesi... | reverse complement strand
TTCCTGAAACGATTTTTGCACTTTCAGCATCCGCGTGGGTCATAGTTTTAGGCTTCAAAATGCTGAAAGAGACTTCACATTCAAGCAAGTAACACCGCAAACCCATTCGGTTATGTGAAAAATTCCTCTAGGCACTTCGAAGAACTTCGAAAACCGCAAACATCTAAACCTTTAGTATCTGAATAAATTTGCGAACAGCAAAATGAAGAAAAGGATGTGGCGTATCCTTGTTTTTCGGCGAATTTTATTGCTTCTTCTGTTGGAAATGCTATAGCATTTACTCCGGCTTTTAGGGCTAAAACATCCGTTTTAACGCGGTGTTCGCCTTTTGGTCGCATACAGCCCAGAACTAATGGCGTTTGAGGAAACATTAGCCTCGCGGCTGTTATGACTTTTGCTATGTCTAATGGTTTCGGCGGTTCAACCTTTGCCATTTCTGTTCCACGTATGGGCATGAAGGCAATTATGACTAGGGCTGAAGGCTTGTATCTGGATATAATCTCTAGGGCGTGAAACTCGCCTTCTAGCCTTCCATAATGAAGCCCAACAATAACATGAGGCACAAAGACGATGCCGGCTTCGTGCAATGCTCTTAAAGAAGCTTCATAATCCTCAACCTTTACATTCAAATTATAGATTTCCCTTATCGTATCGTCTGAGCCAATTACATCTATTAACGCAGCACCGACCCCAGCGTTTCCAAGTTTTTCAGCTGTGTCAAAATCGATTATGCCCGTGTGGACAAACACCGTCAAGCCTAACTCGCGTTTAATTTTTCCAATGACATCAACAAATTTTCCGATGGGAACAGAGCCGTCTGGTAGGCATCCGCCGCTTATCAAACAGCCCAAAGCTCCATTGCGCTTGAGCCACATGCACAAGTCAAACAGTTTTTCAGGTGTGGTGGCTGGATACATGGTTTCTAGAACTTTCCCGCCGCAGTGTTTGCATCTTAGTGAACAGCCCTCACCGGTTACTGAAATTGTCGGAAAATCTGTGGGCGAGGAGCAATAGTAGCTTGTTTTGTAATACATAAAACTTGGAGCGTAAAAATGGATTTTCTTTGATTTGGAAACGAATGTACCCACATCTAACAGGTTTGTAAACTCTCTTTCGCTCATTTGCCAGACAGTTTGGGGTGAGAGCTGCGTCATTGCCTTCTCTTAGGAAAACCCCTTATAGTTTGTTTAATAGTTTTCGCTTTCCCCAGTTTTCTTTTCCTTTTTGTTGCTGCCCTCTGAAATTATTGGGATTATATGTACAGCTTCGTCCATCGCCATAATCGCGTTTGTCACCCTTTCAAGGTATTTCTGGAAGTTAAGGGTTTTAAAAACCGCCATGCCCCTCTCAGTTATGGCGTGTACCCTTTTCTTGCCTAAGGCTCGTTCTTCAACGAGACCGTTTTTCACCAGGAAGGCTAGATACCGCCTAATAATGGCGCAGTCCATGTCAGTTTCATATGCTATGCCATCGATTGTTAAAGGTCTCCTAACCAACGCCCCCAGAATATCTTCACAGGATTCAAGCTTTGATCTTCGCATTTCCATACGCCCTTATTCTCGTTTCATTTAATTCAGATAAATTATTTATGAATTCCAAATCTTTAGTAAACTGAACGTTGACCCAACCGCACACTTTTCCTATAATCTATTGTTAATCCGCCTTTCCCCTTGTAACAGATATTAAGCTAAACTTACCTAGCTTAATGCACATCTCAGGGCGTGTGAGAGTGACTGTCGCTGAGGAAACACCCAAGAGAATTCGTGTCTCAGTAGGCTCGGCTATTGTTCTTGGACTTTCAAAGGGAAAACTTGACGCCGCGCCCACAACTGCCTATTTGATGACTTACAGAAAAGGTAAATGCGTTGCAAACTGTGGTTTTTGTCCACAAGCTAGAGAAAGCCAAGGAAGAGCGGACATGCTTTCAAGGGTTTCATGGCCTGTTTTCGCTGCAAAGCACGTGTTTGTTGGAATAGAAAAGGCAGTGAAAGAAGGCAAAATAAAGCGTGTCTGCCTCCAAGCCTTAAACTATCCAGAAGTTTTCATGCACTTGGTAGCCCTTGCGAAGGCAATTCACAAAAAAGCTAATGTACCAATTTCAATGTCATGCCAGCCCCTAAACAGCGAAAATATGAAAGCGTTGGCTGAGGCTGGAGTCGAAAGAATAGGCATTCCATTAGACGCTGCCACGGAAGAAATTTTTGACAAGATTAAAGGGCCTAGTGTCGGAGGTCCTTACAGGTGGGAAGACCAGTTCGAACTTCTAGGCGAGGCTGTTAATGTTTTTGGAAGGGGAAAGGTCAGCACACATCTAATTGTCGGGTTGGGAGAAACTGAAAGGGATATGGCTGAAATCATCCAACGATGTGTGGATACGGGTGTTCTTCCAGCGCTTTTCGCTTTCACGCCAATCCCGGGAACAACGTTAGAGAATAGGGCTCAACCGCCAATCCAAAGGTATAGGCGAATCCAGATTGCCAGACATCTGATAGTCCACGGAATTGCCAGATATGATGATATGCGCTTTGACGAGGAAGACTGCATAAGTGATTTCGGTGTTGATAGGGAGACTTTGCTGCAGATTACTCAGACAGGCAAGCCCTTCCTCACTTCTGGGTGCCCAAACTGCAACCGTCCCTATTACAACGAGAAACCAAGCGGTCCGATATACAATTACCCTAAAGCCTTGACAGAAAAAGAGTATTCTCTAATACGTAAGGAATTGGGCTGAGGGCGGAGTACAAAGTAACAGAAATGAACGCAATAAAACTCAAGGGTTATGCTGAAACTGGATTTTCCAGCTTGGAATTTGAAAAACGTCTAGGAATAAGCTCGTGCGGCAAGACTTCGAAAAGATCAAGCAGAGTTTTGAAGGAGCTGTATGGCATTTATTCTTTTTGAAGTTCAGGAAGAATTTTTTCATAGAAATCCAGCGACTCTGGATTAATCAAGGCGTCTCTGTTCGTGACTGGTTTGCCATGTATTATGTTTGAAACCGCACTTTCAACCTTCTTCATGTTGAAGGTGTAGGGAATGTCCGGCGCTTCGATGATTAAGGCTGGGACATGTCGAGGCGAAGCTTCTTCGCGCAAGGCCCTTTTAATCCTGTTCTCTAAATCCTCTGTTAATTGAAATCGCGGAGCAAGTTTGACAAAGAGGATGATGCGCTGATCCCCTTTCCAGTCTTGCCCCACAACCATGCTGTCGGCAATCTCTTCAAATTTCTCTGCCACGCTGTATATTTCAGCTGGACCTATGCGCACCCCTGATGGTTTTAAGGTGAAATCAGAGCGGCCTAAAAAGGTTATTCCACCAGTGTCGCTGTGCATTATAATCCAGTCGCCATGCCGCCAAACATTGGGATAAACACTAAAGTAGGCATCCCTATACTTTTCACCATCGGGATCGTTCCAGAAATAAAGAGGCATGGAAGGCGAGGGAGCTTCACAGACAAGTTCTGCTTCTTGATCAACCACAGAATCGCCCATTTCATTATACGCCTTCACCTTCATTCCTAAGGCCGGACCCTGCAACTCTCCAGCGTATACGGGCTGGATAGGTGTTCCAGCGGCAAAACAACCATTGATATCTGTGCCTCCCGAGATCGAATTAAAGTGCAAATCCTCTTTGATTTCTCTGTAAACATATTCAAATCCTTCGGACGAAAGAGGAGAACCAGTCTGGGATATCTCCCGCAACGATGACAAATCATAAACCCTTCCAGGTTTAGCCCCTACGCTTCTGAGGTAATTGATGTAGCTTGCACTGCAACCAAAGATGGATATTTTTTCATCCTGGACTAAACTCCACATGGCACCCCAATCGGGGTAATTGGGATTGCCATCATACAACACCACAGTAGCCCCCACAGCCAAAGAGCTCAGCAGCCAATTCCACATCATCCAGCTGGGAGATGTTATATAGAAGATTCTGTCTTCGCGTTTCAGGTCTGTGTGCAGTATCAGCTCCTTTAGTTGGTTGATGAGGACCCCACCGGCTCCTTGGACCATACACTTTGGTTTACCCGTTGTCCCGGATGAGAACATAATGTACACAGGATGATCAAAGGGCAGCTGTTTAAATCGAATTTCAGTTTGTCTTTCTTGGGATATCAGATCGTTATAATGCACAGAGTTAGGAATATAGCCAATATCGGGTTTTTCTTCCATGTAAGGAGCTACAACAATTTTTTCGAGCGAAGGTATTCCCTTGGCGAGCTTCTCAATGTTAGGCAAAATGTTAAAGGTCTTCCCCTTATATGGATATCCATCAACAGTGAATAATACTCTTGGATCAATTTGCCCCAGGCGGTCCAGAACCGCTCCTGGGCCGAGTTCAGTGCCACAAGAAGACCATATAGCACCGATACTTGTCGCGGCAAGCATAGCAACAGCCGTCTCCAAAATGTTTGGCATATAGGCAGCAACACGATCGCCCGGAGTAACCCCCATTTCGCGTAGCGGCTTAGCCAGACGTGCCACAGAATCGCACAGTTCTGCGTAGGTCATTCTGGCTGATTTTCTGGTTTCCCCCCTGAATATAAAAGCCACATGTCCATCTTTATATCTCAGAAGGTTTTCGGCGAAATTCAATCTTGAGCCAATAAACCACTTGGCGCCAGGAAACCTGCTTAAGTCGTCGACCACCACCTCATATCCGTGGGAAGCCTTTATCTCCCCAAATTCCCACATGGCCGCCCAGAAATCTGGTATGTTTTCAATAGACCATCTGTACAATTGATCATAGGAGGCAATTCCAAGCCCGTGTTTTCTATTGACAAAGCTGATGAACCGCGTTACATTGGACTGTTTTATGCGTTCTTCGGGAGGTACCCAGAGGGGTTTTCTCATCTTTCTTGCCAACTTTTCATGAAAAACTATGTCACTGCTAAAATAAGTTTTGCGATGGCGTTTTTACCGCTTTACTGTGGATTATCAGGTTTTCCAGCTTTACGAGTGCTGGAGAATTTTGGTTTTTGTTTTGTGATTTGTCCAACTATTTTCCAGAAGTCCTCTTCGGTTAAGCCTTTCCGTAGCTCCCTCATCAGTTTTTTGATCTGGTAAAATGTCATTTGCGTCCCGCCCTTGTCTAGACTTTCCTGCATACCTCTTATCCGTCTAACTATCTCGCCTATTTGCATTGGTGCGGCTTTAATACCTGCGGATGCCAAGCGATCCTCAACCAGATGCCTTCCAGTTTGCCTGCCCAGATAGAAAGTTGTTTGTCTTTCGATGATTTCGGGTGGAAAGGGTTCGTATATCAACGGATGGGCTAGCATGCCGTGGATGTGCTCGTCCACTTCGTAGGAGAAGGCGTTTTCACCTACTATTGGCTTGTGAAGTTGTATGGGCAAGGCGAAGCTCTTCTCAGCCAGCTGCGAAATCCTGTAAAGCTTCTTCATATCTAAGCCCGTGTCTATGCCATAGAGCAATTCTAAAGCAACAACAACCTCCTCTAAGGGTGCAACTCCCGCCCTTTCCCCAAACCCAGCAATACATGTATGCACATAGGCTACGCTCTCCTCAACAGCCGCCAGAGTGTTTGCCGTCGCCAAACCAAAGTCGTTGTGGCAGTGAACCGAAAGCGGAACCTCTCTTTTGATTAGTTTTGAGAGGCCTTCTCTTACACGCGAGATAAGGTAGCGCATTGATAAAGGCCTCAAGAACCCTGCAGTGTCTGCGATTACCAGTCGGTCTGTGCCAGCCTTCACTGCAGCCTCAAAGATTTGTAAAATCTCTTCAAGCGGTGTTCTTGAAGCGTCTTCCAAAACAAAATTCACGGTCGCGCCATGTTTTTTTGCATACTCAATGGACTCAACAGCTTTTTCTAAAACCTGCTCTTTCGTCATTTTCAGCCTGTACTGCAGGTTCAGCCCGTTGAAAGGTGCGAAGAGTAGGATTTCTTTTATGCCGCATTCTAGGCAAGCATCTATGTCGCTTTCAATTACGCGCGCTGAGGCAGCTAAGCGTGCCTGTTGAAAGCCCTCATTTGCAATCCTTCTAACATCATTCTTTTCTTCTTCGGAGAGGGCTGGAAATCCAACAGTTATCAGGGATACGCCCATATCATCCATCACTTTTGCCAGCTTAACCTTCTCCACATAAGTCAAAAAAACCGTTGGGGTTTGAACTCCTTCCCTCAGGGTTTCGTCCCAGATGAAGACCCTTTCAGGAAGCCTTGGAGGCAGATTTTTTCTATAGCGGTTATAATTTGCTATTAACCCTTGAGCCTCAAGTTTCTTAAATATTGTTTTCCTCATTTAACTCACATTCCAATAAACTAAAACGACGCTGCACTCTGTTATTTCCGCAGTCATTCATATAAAATTTCTATTTATCTAAGCTATTGACAGGTTTAAAACTAACTTGACCAACTGTTATACAGCGATTCACAAAAGGGAAGACACAGCTCGTATTTTATTTCTAAATCACAAACCCTTCAGAAGCCAAGTTCTTCTCCTACCAGTATCACTGATACATCGCTTCTACTCGGTTTTTTCTCCATTATCGTGATTACACTACAAACTCTGTCTTGTGCATCACAGTCTGTGCAAACCCCGGTGGTGACGCATGGAGTTTTATCTCCGCGACGCCGGGCATTCATGGGAGCCGCAACGTTCCTAGCGCGTTTGATCCCTTCATCTACGTCTTTGACAATTTTGTTGGTTCCCACTACCAATATGACTTTTTGCGGTCCAAAGATCATCGCCGCAACTCTATTGCCTGCCTTGTCTATGTTGACTAGTTTCCCGTCTTCTGTGACTGCATTGCTGCTGGCTAAGAAGACATCTGAGTTTAGATGTTCCTTCATGATGGTGACTACGTTTTCTTCGGGTTGTTGCCAGTGTTGAAACACGGTGTTTCCTCGTGCGGTCAAAGCCTCTATGAGATTAATCTCTCGAAGAGTTACAGATCCTCCTATTCCCACCTTAGCGTTTGAAGGGATTAACGACAGCACCCTTTCCAAGGCTTCACCTCTTGTTGACGCGAAAAACGTTTGAAAGCCATTCCTCTCAAGCGCGGCTAAAGTCCTCTGTATCCTTTGACTCGTATACCACGTCTTAACTTCACTCATGACCTACACCAAAACAGATTTTCATCACAAACTTTTTTAACTACGTCGTCAAACGCAAGCCGTAGTCACATAGTTCTATTATTGGACATTCATGGCATTTTGGGTTCTGGGCTCTGCACGTATACTTCGCTAGAAGCCACAACAAGCCGCCAGTTCTTTCGCCTTTTTCCCACGGTATGAAAACCTTTAAGGCTTTTTGGATGTCCTCGTATTTTGCGTCTGGCCCAACCAACCCCATTCTTTTTGCTATTCTTTCCATGTGAGTGTCTACGACCATGACTTCAGCGTATGAATGTCTATGCGCAAGCAAGACGTCAGCTGTTTTCTTGCCAATCCCCGGCAGTTCCATGAGCCTTTTCCTTGCTTCCTCTTTGGGCAAAGCGAGAACCGAGGACACGTCTCCTCCAAGTTTTTCCAAGACCGCTTGGGAAAGCTCCTTTATCCTTTTCGATTTGACGTTGTAGAGGCCACCGCTCTTAATGGCCTCCCTTATATCTTCAATCTTCGCCCTTGCCAAAACCTCTGGTTTCACCTCGAATTTTGCGGCTAAGCCCTTATAGGCTCTTACGCAGTTTATCTCGCTCGTGTTCTGGGAAAGAACAGTAATTATCAAATTCTTGAAAGGGTCCTTTGAGGTTTCTTCTGGGTATTCCACTGGCCACCAGTAGCGGCCATACCTCTCCTCTAAAACTGGAATATATTTTGGGTCAAGAGTTTTCATAGTGCTTCCTTTAGAGGCTATAAATGATATATACAATTTTAAGATATAATAGTTAGCAAAGCAGCAATAGGAGGCGACCCTTTGATTAAGAAGATTCAAAACGTCACCTTTCCAGTTTCAGATTTGAAAAGGGCTGTTGACTTTTACGAGAATGTCCTCGGTTTAAAGAAGACTGGTGAGTGGAGCAACTACGCCATTTTCGATGTTGGTGGGGTGGAACTCGCCTTACAACCCGGCAGATTCATAATATTCCTGCTTGTTGATGACGTTGACGAAGCCTACAAAACCTACAAGGAAAAAGGCGTGAAGTTCGTCACCGAGCCCAAAGACCAGTATTGGGGAGGACGAACAGCCGAGTTCGCTGACCTGGACGGAAACAAGTTCATTCTAGTGTCTTTCAAAGGATAGTACCACGGAAAGCATCTTGTTGTCCAATGACCAACAAATTCCATACAATTTCCTTAATGTTTTGCGAAAGTTTAAAATTGATAGGGCTCTTAGCCAATACTACTCGTGGTGTTTAGTATGGACTTTCCATGGTGGAATGAAAAACAGAAAAGCCTAATGAAAGACGTGGAGTCCTTCGCTGACGAAAACTTACCGAGGGGTGAGGAGATATCTTGGACAAGAGAATTTCCCGAAGATCTTTTGGAAAAGGTTGCTAAAAGTGGATGGTTTGGTGCGTTACTCCCCGAGGAGTACGGCGGCATCGGTACAGGGGTCACCGGTTGCTGCATCGTAGCTGAACAGCTTGGCCGTGTCTGCTCAGCCTTGACTGGAGCTTACGCTGTGACCATGTTTGGCGGAGCGGAACAGCTTCTAAAGTTCGGAACAGAGGGACAGAAAAAGAGGTGGCTTCCACGCGTCGCAAAGGGAATGCTCGGAGCCATCTGCATAACAGAGCCAGGTGTGGGTTCGGATGCAGCAAGTATCGAGACAACTGCAGGGCGGCATGGTGACGAATACGTCGTTAACGGAAAGAAACGTTTCATAACAAACGCTGGAGTGGCGGGCATCTACCTGTTGTATGCCAAAACCAGTGACCGCCCAGAGGATAAAGCCAAGTACAGACATCTAAGCGCCTTTATTGTTGAGAAGGGCACGGCGGGCTTTACTGTTGAGAGGATAAACGAGCTTGGAGGGTGGGTTGGGCTTCCAAACGGATACTTGGACTTTGATGAAGCCCGTGTACCCGTTGAAAACAGAATCGGTCAAGAGGGTGACGGCTGGAAAGTCCTCGTTGAAGGCTTAAACTTTGAGAGAACCCTTTTCGCCGCCTCCATGTTGGGACCCATGAAAGAGGCCCTAAGGTATGCAACCTGCCATGCCCAGAGGCGAATCCAGTTTGAAAGACCAACAATTGACTGGGAGGTTACCCAGTTTAAGATTGCAGACATTGTTACCAAACTTATGATTTCACGGTTAACCGTGTATCACGCAGCCCACTTAATGGATTTGAACGCAGAAGCAGTCTTGGAGGCTACTCTGGCGAAGCTCTATACCCCTGAAGCCTATGAACGGGTTTTGATAGAAGCCTCGCAAGTCATGGGAGGAGACGGTTGGACAAGGTTCTATCCAGTTGAGAACTTCCTGAGGGATGCGAAGGTCAACCACATAGGAGCTGGAACAAGCGAGGTGATGAGGATGGTGATTTTCAGACAGGGAATGAGGGCCCTAGCCGGAGACTTGAAAATGCCTGTTAGAAGGATGCATGAAAAACTGAACGTTCCAGTCTCAACATCCAAACCCAGAGTTGTGACAGAAACCAGCGAAGAAAACCTTCTTTCGATTCTCGCTGAAGATTACCAGGTGAACCCCGGACTTTACATGAGCCGGGAGGACATCAAAACAAGGTTGGCAGACATTAAAGACGAAAAATTAAGCGAGCTTCTGGTCTCACTTGAGGAGAAGGGACTTGCCAAATTGTATAGGGACGGCAAGGGAACTGTTCAGTTGGCAAAGGCAACGTACAAAGGCCTAAAAGAAGCTAAGCCGCACGAATACTACAGATGGTTCCCAGAATGGATGAACAAGGACTATCTCTTCTAATCTTCTTTCACTTTTAGGATTGTGATGGATGCAGGTAGGGAAATTCTTAAGAGTTAATCCTACGTGGGAATAGTGCTGGAGTATAGACGCCAATGGAGTCTGAGGTCCTCATCGAAGCAGAAAACCTAACTAAGAAGTTTGGCGACTTAGTGGCAGTCAACAACATAAACTTCGATATTTTCAAGGGCGAATGCTTTGGTTTTCTCGGACCTAACGGTGCCGGCAAAACAACAACTATAAAGATGATTCACTGTGTTTTGCCGTTAACTTCTGGCAAGTTAACTGTCGCGGGCATGGACGTTACTGAAAAGGGAAGAGAAATCAAAGAGATGATTGGTGTGGCTCCACAAGAAGACAATTTAGATCCTGACTTCACGGTTTTTCATAACTTGATGGTTTATGCTCGCTATTTTGACATTCCAAAAGCTGAAGCTGAAAGGAGAACTGAAGAACTGCTCAGATTTGTGCGGTTAGAGGAGAAAAGAGATGTCATAATTGAACATTTGTCGGCTGGTATGAAACGAAGATTAATCTTAGCTAGGGCGTTAATAAACGAGCCGCAAATACTGATTCTAGACGAGCCAACAACGGGTCTAGACCCGCAAGCTCGCCATTTAATATGGGATAAAATTCGAGGCCTACGAAAGCAAGGGGTCACCGTAGTTTTAACTACGCATTACATGGATGAGGCGGCCCAGCTCTGCGACAGATTAATCATAATGGACTATGGAAAAATAATAGAAGAAGGGAAGCCCTCAACCTTGATTAAAAAACATGTGGGCGAAGAGGTTTTGGAGGTCGCCTACGATGAAGAAGTAACGCAACTCCTTCCAAAGACTTTGCAAGACGCCAGAGTGGAAGTTGTAAGTGACAGAATCCACGTTTTCACCACTAAACCCAAAGGAGTTTTCGCCAAGATGCTTAAGGAGGTTCCGTTCAAAGAGGCCATGATTAGGGACGCAAACCTGGAAGATGTTTTCCTGAAGCTGACTGGGAGGCGATTAAGAGAATGAAACAAAGTGATGCGACCTCAAGTTTTCAGCTGCCTAAACTCAGCTATCGCGTGTGGAAAGTGTGGATGCGAGACAGAGACGTCTTCATGAAAACCTATAAAACAAACTTTCTTCCCCCTCTACTGGAACCAATCCTCTACCTGCTAGCATTAGGCTTTGGACTTGGAGGATTCGTTCAGACAATAGATGGCGAGCCTTACATTCAGTTTATAGCTCCAGCGTTAGTTTCCATCGCCATCATGTTCTCCTCATTCTACGAGTGCACTTACGGTTCTTTCGTGCGGATGTATTATCAGAAGACATTTGATGCTATCATAGCAACACCTGTGAGCCTTGAAGAGGTGATAGCAGGCGAACTTCTGTGGGGCGCAACTAAGAGCCTAGTTAACTCTTCTATAGTTTTAGGCGTTATAGCTGCTTTCGGATTGATTCCAAGCCCGCTCTTCCTGCTTGTTCCGCTCGTCTCTTTCATCGCCGGGCTCTTGTTTTCATCTGTCGCTATGTGTTTTACAGCTATTTCGCCGAACATGGATTCGTTCAATTATCCTTCCTTCCTCTTCATAACACCCATGTTCCTCATAAGCGGAACTTTCTTTCCAATAACCGCGCTGCCACAAACCATTCAGGTCATATCGAAAATATTTTTTCCCTTAACCCACACGGTGGCAGTAAATCGAGCCTTAGTCCTAGGAAAACTCGAACTAAACTTGCTTTTCAACCTCGTTTGGCTGCTTGCAGTAACGCCAGTATTTTTTGTTTTGTCCATAAACTTGATGAAGAAAAGGCTAATCAAATAGGAGTTTCTTTTTGCAGTAATCTTATATGGACTTAACGAATTTTATCAGCGTAAGAGGAACACGCAATGAGCGTTGCAATTGTAGGTGTGGGTCAAACCCCTTTCAGCAGAAACTGTGGGATAAGCATCCGAGAGCTGTGCTTCGAGGCTTTTAAGGACGCTCTGGAAGACATAAATCTCACGCCTAAGGAGATAGACGCCTCCATAATTTGTTCCGCTCCAGAGTATGACAAGCAGAGAAGCCCGGCCGGGCTCATATCTGAATATCTCGGTCTAGCTCCCAAGCCCACATTTTACGCCGAGTCTATTTGCTCCTCAAGCAGCACTGGAGTAAAAGTCGGGTACAGCTTCATAAAATCCGGGCTTCACGACACAGTTGCAGTAATCGGTTTCCAAAAGATGTCGGAAATATCCTCAGCAGAGGTCCAAGAAAGGATGGGTAGAGGCGCAGACGTACAGTGGGAGTCCCCCTTCGGCACTATGATGCCGGCTGGTTATGCGATGTACGCCCACGCCCATATGCAAAAATATGGAACCACCGAAGAGCAACTGGCGAAGGTTAAGGTTAAAAGCGGAAAATACTCGCTCCTAAACCCCTTAGCTATGTATCGAAGAGCGATAACATTAGAAGAATGTTTAGAAGCTAGGGTCATAGCAAGCCCGTTAAAGCTGTTTGACTGCTGCGCAAACGCTGATGGCGCTTCATGCGTGATTATGACGAGCGAAGAAAAAGCCAAGAAGATAACGGACACCCCAGTTTGGGTTGCAGGAATAGGCGCTGCAAGCGATACCCTCTCCACCACGAGTAGAACAAATCTGACTGGACTCACCTGTGCGGTTGAAGCTGCAAAGCAAGCTTACAAGATGGCTCATATGGAGCCGAAGGACATGGATGTGGCCGAGGTGCATGACTGCTTTACAATAGCCGAGATAATGGCATATGAAAACCTAGGGTTCTGCAAACCCGGCGAGGGTGGCAAGCTGATAGAAGAATCACAAACGTACATAGGAGGCAAAATCCCTGTGAACGTCGACGGAGGACTGCTGTCCAAAGGGCACCCAATAGGCGCAACCGGGGGCTCACAGATCAGAACAATTGTGCTTCAGCTCCAAGGAAGAGCCGGCAAAACCCAAGTAGACGGAGCCGAAGTCGGTCTAGTTCATAACATTGGAGGGATCGGGGTGTACGGAAATGTAACTATACTCCGAAGGTGATTTTTGTGAGTTTTGGCAAGTTTGGGAAGATGAGTTACATTTCAGAGACCAAGGTAGCGGATTTTGTAAAGCACTTGGAGGAAGGAAAGGTAATGGCAACCAGATGCAGTAAATGCGGGAAGCTCTACTTTCCTCCTAGAGCTGATTGTCCGGACGATTTGTCAATGGACATGACGTGGGAGGAGTTGAGCGGAAGGTGTAAACTGCTCACGTACACCACGGCTCATTTCGCACCAACAGGCTTCGAGGATGACTTGCCTTACACCATTGCCTTAGCACAATGCGAAGAAGGCGTGAACGTATACGCACTTTTAAGCAAGGACATTAAGGAAAACGAGACCCACATTGGTATGGATCTCAGACTCACGCCACTGCGGTTACCCAATGGCAAAATCACGTACGAGCTAAAAAAGGCTTAAGTTTCAGTGTATCAAAGCAAGGACTAGGAGTTTACATGAGCGCATACGGATCAGTGAAGTTCGGTGTTGAGGGCCCTAACTACCCTTGGGAAGTCATACGCGATACGGCTTTGTTGGCAGACAAGATCGGATTCGACTCGTATTGGATGCCTGATCACCTAGTGGCTACTGGGGTGAAGCGTTGGGATGCTCTACATGCTTGGAGCACCCTCTGCGCCCTTGCAGTGCAGACAAAAAGAATCAGGTTGGCTACTGGCGTGAGCGACACCTACCGGCATCATCCTGCTGCTTTGGCTCAGATGGCAGCGACTTGTGATGTCTTATCGAACGGCCGGGCAATATTAGGGATAGGGATAGGAGAGGCAATGAACCTGGTGCCTTTTGGCATCCCTTACGACAAGCCTGTGGAGAGAACTATTGAAGCTATCCAGATTATCAGAAGATTGTTTATTGAGGATTTTGTTGACTTCAAAGGAAAGTATTATGAGTTAAAGGAAGCCTTCCTACAACCCAAGCCAGCAGTACCAATTTCTGAAACCAAGTATCAGTCTACCGTTCCAATATTCATCGCTGCAAGTTCGCCGAGAACCATGGAGGTAACAGCCCAATACGGCGACGGATGGTTGCCTGCAAACCTAGTGCCTGAAGAGTACAAAAACAACCTCGAAAAAATACGAGAAACGGCAAAAAAGTTTCAGAGGGACTCCTCAGAAATAGAGCCCGCCCATTTCATGTACATAGTGGTTGCTAAGGATGCAGAAGCCGCTAGAAAGGCTATGATGCTGACTGGTAAGATGATGTTACTGTCAAGGCCGAGGATACTCGAAAAAATCGGGTTCCAACCTACCACCTACGACTTTGAGATGACGTTTAAACTCGTTTTTCCACGGGATGGAGAATCTTGGCTGGAGAAATCCATGGAACTGCCAGACGAGGTCGTTGAAAGGGCACCTTTCCTCTTCGGGACGCCCGATGATATTATAGACAAACTTGACAAATTCGTTAAAGCTGGTTGTCGCCACTTTGTAATGAATTTTCAGGTCTCACCAGGGATTCTGAAGGAAACCTGCCAGCTTTTCGCGGAGAAAGTCATACCCTACTTCAAGGAGAAGTAAGCCTTCCTGAACACACGAAAAGTGATCGAACACCTAAAACAGGTAGTGAGATCAGAACAGATTCTAACCGACTCTGAAGACCTATACGTGTATTCTTTTGAAAAAATCTTTGAGAAACAAAACCCAGTGCCAGACATAGTTGTTAAGACCCTCTCATCCGAAGAGGTTCAGAAAATCCTTGAACTCGCTGGGAAAGCGGGCTTCACTGTTGTTAAAAGAGGCGAGGTGATTAATGGCCGAAGCGTAAAGAAGCCGCTGGTTTTACTGGATGACGCTCCAACTCCAGATCTAGAAAGGGTCCCATTAAAGAGAGGTGAGATAACGGAAATTTTAAAGGAAATTCGTGGAAGGGGGCATGGAAGTCCCAGAAATTTAGCCCTCGTCCTAAAAACCTTATTTTTGGAGAAAAATCTTGCGAAATGCGAACAATGTAAAATCTGCAGCGGTTATTGCACGGTTGCATCATCCTTTGAAGGAGTTGAAACGTGGTCCTCTAAAGGAAGGGTACTCACAATGAGAGGTCTTCAAAACGGAGAACTTGGAGTCTCCAAAAAGGTTGTTGACATACTGTACACGTGCAGTGAGTGTGGTCTGTGTTTTGCCCAATGCTTTGAAGACCTAGAAGTTAATGAGGCTATACTGGCGACTCGACATCAAATAGCCGAAAAAGGATTGGTTCCAGAGGTTTTCCGCGAAACAGCCAAAAACATAATGGAAATTGGGGATCCTGGAGCGGTTTCTGTTAAGCGTCGCCTCTCATGGATGAAAAATTACTCTCTTCAACCCTTGCCCAGAAAAGCCGAAGTTTTGTATTGGGTTGGATGTATGGTGGCAGATAGAACCCCAAAAACTGCTCGTGCCCTTTTGAAAATTCTGAGCCACGCAAACGTGAATTTCACCATGCTTAAGGAAAGGGAGGGCTGCTGTGGATATGTCCTATTGTCAACGGGTCTTTGGGATGAAGCGAGAAAGGTTGCAGAAGAAGTGGTGTCAAAAATAGAAAAAATCGGGGTTAAGACTCTTGTCACGCCTTGTGCAGGTTGTTACTACACTTTTACAAAGCTCTATCCAGAGATTTTGGAAATTTCGCTTCCATGTGAAATCGTCCACTCATCACACTTCATCGAAAACCTAATGAAAAGCGGGAAACTCGAGTTGAAAAGTTTGAATTTCAGGGTTAGCTATCACGATCCTTGCTCTCTGGGAAGGCACAGCGGAGTTTTCAACGCTCCACGTAACGTCTTGAACGCAATCCCAGACCTAACACTTACTGAAATGCCATTGAATAGACAACTTGCAAGATGTTGCGGCGGTGGCGGCGGGTTGTGGTCTTTCAACCACCAGGTTAGCGTGAACTCAGCCTATTTGAGGCTGAAGGATTTGCAACCATTAAAAGTTGATGCTTTAACAACGGCGTGTCCTCTTTGCCAAATAAACTTTCGTTACGCTTCTGTCAGAAAGTCTGTTCCCATAGAAGTGTGTGACGTAACTGAAATGGTAGAATTGGCCCTTAGTTAATGGTTTAGACTACCGCAAGCATTTTCTTCATCAGATCGGAAAACTTTTCCGCGGCGGTTCTCCTCTTTCTGAGGTTTATTGTGGTGGCGTCTAAGTACTGCAAAGCTTTGGGTTCGCAAAACTTTACGCAGAGGGGCTCCCCATCACAGAGGTTGCATTTCAAAACTCTCCTTGTCCTTGCGTCTAGGTTTATCCCGCCGAAGGGACAGAACATCATGCAGAGCTTGCATCCGACACACAAATCGTAATCTATCAGCATGGCGCCGGTCTTTTCGTCCCTTTTTATGGCATGCAACGGGCAGACGACTTCGCAAAGTGGGGTCTCGCATTGTTGACAAACTATTGGCACGTAGAGACCGGAAGTTTCCCATTTTACGATGTGGATTCTGCCGCGTGTTGGGTTGCAAACCTTCTCGTGATAAAGTGAACAAACAGACTCGCAGATTCGGCATCCGGAACACTTCTCCGGGTCTACATAAAGGATTTTCTGCATCATTCTCCTCCTAAACCATGCTGGAAGGCTCCTTGTCAAGCCCTAACCTTTCAAGCGTTTCTTTTCTGGGAAATCCGTTCTCGTCCCAGCCGTGCAACGCGTAATACTCGTCTAGCATTTTCTCAAACCTATCCTTGTCTATCTTCTTTCCCTTAGCTATCGGAAGCCCTATGGGTGTTGGCTCTTTAAAATAGCGTTCTGGTAAGGTGTCGTCCTTTCTTGAAAAGCCCTCCCTGAGGTTGAACATTCTTTCGACTGTGTAGATTCTTTCGCCAACCTCCATCAGCTGTGCTTTCGTGAATTCCATACCCGTGGTAAGCTGAATCAGTTTAGCGAATTCTTCCCATTTTGGCGCATGCACAGCGCAGAAAACGGTTTGAAACTTGCATACCCCTATAGAGTCTGTAACAGCGTAGAGGAGCTCCTGCCACCGCACCATTCGGCTTTTTCCTTCATAAGAAGTATAATCCGAAGAGACGGGGGCTCCATAAATTTCCTCGAGCATTTCCTCGGGCAAGCCATACAGGTCTATTGCTGGTCTACTCCTTAGATGGTCTGCTCCCCGGGTTGCCGTTGCAATGTTTAAGGCGAGGCTTGGTGTTGGCCGCTCGTCTGAGTGGAGGCTGCTCAACCCTTTAATCTGTATGGCGTAATACTCTGAGCCTTTGCCGATTTTGGCTATGGCGGTTTTGAAGCCGTCAGCCAGTAGGTTTCCGAACCCTTTCCTGTGGGCTATCTGCCTTATCAGCTCGAAAAGAGCCTCTTCATTTCCCCATTCAAGTTTTAATCCCGCCGTGTCTTTCTCGTCGATTATTCCCTTTTCATATAACTCCATGGTCCAAGCGATGAGACCACCTATTTCTAGCGTGTCCAATCCATACTTGTTCACTAGGTGGTTGGCGACGAGAACCGTTTCCATCTTCTTGCAGTCAACCATTGTTCCAAAAGCACCTAGAGAAGTGTATTCGGGTCCTTCCGCGAAGATCGGTGCGTAGGGTCCTTCTCTTAAAACGTATCTGTGCCTGCAGTGCACAGAGCATCCGTAGCATCCCGACATGCCGATGGTGTATCGGTCCATGTTTTCGGGTTCCAAGTCTTCGCCTTCTTCAAGTCTGTTCAACTGAAAGTTTCTAGTTCGAACAAGCCCTGTTGTGTTTGTGTTGCTGTAGATGATTAGGGTTCCCCATCTCGACTGAGCCTTCGCCCATCGAGTCTCCATAATCATGTCGTTCATTTCCTTACAATAATCAAGCAATTCATCGGGATGACTGAATTCAATGTCCATTGTTCCACGGGCTGCTATGGCTTTCAGATTCTTAGAGCCCATCACGCAGCCCATACCGGTTCGGCCGGCAGAATTCTTCATTCCGGTTCTCACATTTGCAAAACGAACCAGATTTTCACCGGCAACTCCGATAACCAAGCACTTAACCTCTTCATCTCCTTTGTCATCCCTAATCATGTCTTGAGTTTCGAACGTATCTTTTCCCCAAAGGTGGTCCGCGTCACGGATCTCGATGCTTCCGTCGTTTATCCATAAATAAACTGGCTTTTCAGCATTGCCGGAAATCACCAAATGGTCAAAGCCAGCCCATCTGAGTTCGGGTGCAAAGAACCCTCCGACGTTAGAGTCTCCGACGCCTCCCGTTATTGGAGATTTGGCGGCGATGTCGCATCTTCCGGAACCGAGAGCTGGAATTCCGCAGAGAAGCCCTGTTCCAACAAATAAGACGTTTTCCGAGCTTAGCGGGTCTACTTCAGGCTTGACATGGTTATAGAGAAGGTACATGTCTATGCCCCTTCCGCCCAGATACAGTTGTCTAACTTTTTTAGGAATGGGCTTTGCAACTATCTTTCCTGTTGTTAAGTTTATGTAGGCTATACTTCTTTTCCAAACCATGCCTCATCGGCTACTCCTTTGCTAAACCACGGATTTTGGGCTGGTCCTGACTGAGCCACGAAATGCGATATTTGGTTTTACAGTAGGGACATGTGACTTCCGTGGCGCCACCATTTACTGGGAACCTTTTAAGGCAGTTTAAACACCTGACCTCACTCATCCTCGGTTCTCCTGTTTTATCCTCCGCCAGCCGGAATTGTAAGGACTAGGACATCATCGTTATTTAACTTAACGTTTGTGTCCCTCGCGATTCGCCCATTTATTGAAACGATAAATTCTGAGGAAATGACCCCGGTTTTCGCGTCAACTATCTGTTTGAAGTCTTTTCCATAGTTCTTGGCTAGCTTGTCCAGAATATGCCCTAACGTTGAGCTTGAGTTTATTTCTTCAACAATTTCTCTTTTTCCAACTATTTGCCTAAAACTAGCAAGCAACACCACTTTTACGCGGATGCCCATAAATTTTCACCGTGTGAGCTCTTGAATGTAATTTAGAGAACTTTTTAAAATATAAGCAATATTATTAAATTTCGAATTCTATAAATTATATAGGGATGTATCATGGAATTAAGAAGGCTGCAACACATAAAGGGCGGAAGCTTCACGTTGTCTTTGCCAAAGGAATGGGTTGAAAAGCGAAAGCTCAAGCGAGGCGAGGAAATAGCTGTCTTCGAGGAAGAAGACGGCTCTTTAAGGCTTTATCCCATAAAAATGGAACGTGAAGAACCCGCGGAAGTTGTTTTGGCTCTAGAGGATTTTCCGGAAGTTAGGGCCCTCGAATACTGTATTGGAACATACTACATACAGGGCAGCAACAAGATCAGCATAGCATCGAAGAAGATGATTCCGGCCGATGTGAAAAAGAGACTGAAACTGCTACGCATGGAATTACCCGGAGTTGAGGTCGCCGAAGAAACGGCTGATGCAGTGAGCTTTCACGTGATGATAGACCCGGCAGCCTTTTTGTTGGAATCCCTCATAGAAAAGACGGCCTCCTTCTCACTTCACTTACAAGAGGACGCTGTCAAGTCCATTCTCAAAAACGATTTTCAGCTCGCAAGCGAAGTGATTGAGAGAAGCAGAGAAGCCTTAAGGCATTACAGAATGACGATAAGACAGGTCGCCTTGGCAAGCTTTAGCAAAACTATCGCAAGAAAAGTTGGTGTTAAAAACTGCCGTGAATGCGTTACCTTCGCCCTGATCGCTCGAGACTTGAACAGGCTTGTCTATCACTCCTCCTCAATCGCAAGACAGTTCCTCTTCCTAAAGGGTAAGGAGAAGATAAGCCGTGAAATACTACGTATGATAGAGGATGTGTCAAGCATCGTCCATGAGATGCAGAGGGATGCAGTCCAATCGTTTCTAAAGAAGGATGTTGTGCTTGCAATAGCAACGATGGGAAGAATGAGCGATGTTAGACGGAAGGAAGAAACGCTTCTAACAACCATTCTAAAGAAGGTCAAAGATGCTGACCTTGCAGTGGCTCTAAGTCATATCACCCGCGACTTAAGGAGGATTGCCGGCTACTCTGTGGCGATAGCTGACGACGCCATGAACCGAATTTTGGCTCCAACACCCTAAGTTTTATTATTTTATAGCGCGCGTCTTGAATTGATTACACAGTTCGGGGAACTAACGCTTAGTGGGGATATCCCCCGCACTTCCTTTTTTCTTTTTTGTATACAACCCCGAAATGTTTGCTCTGATGAATTTTCGGAAGCTTTATATTTGGGCGTCTCCAAGAAGTTCAACTTTTGGTTTAAGCTCGATCGAGCTATCTGTGCTCGAAACTTAATGGGTAGAGCGCACGCGTAGCTTTGTTACTTCTTTCTTGTATCTTTCGCAATATAATCTTCTCGGACACAATTCGCAGTAGATTCTGTGTAACAACCAGTAAAGCCTACTGCCGCTCCACCCCCAACTCGCACCTAATGTTGACGTAAGTCCTTTTGACCTGGCTGAATAGATTCTTTGTACAAGTGCACCTAAAATGAATGCAAGAAGCAAAACTATTACATCCAATGACAGTTCCTCCTATCATCTATTATCGACGTCCACGCCCAAATAAGTTTCTATCCAACGGATGCTTGGGATGATTTAGCTGTTGCAAACGCTTCCAATCGTTTTCCAGCCTAAGCAAAAGCTTACCTTCTACCTCAACAACCCTATATCTTCCGTTACTTTTACGCACGGTTAGAGAGCGCGGCTCTTTTTTGTCTCAAAATCCCCAGCCCACGCTTTGATAGGCGATTTGAAAGAGAAACACGCGCACAATCTAGAAGTCTGGGGTTAAGACGACTCTTTTCATCAGTTTTCTGTTGTGAGCTTCCTCAAAAACTTCTTTTATCTGGCTCATTGGTCTAAGTTCGGAGAATCGTCGGATTTCGATTTGTTTGTTTAGAACTAGTTCTAGCACCTTTGGATAGTACTTGGGTAGGCATCCCCATGTTCCTATGATTTCAGCGTCGAACGCCATAAGTCGTGAGATGCTGTACTCGTTTTTCTGCACACCAAAGCCTATGACGATTAATTTTCCAATAAAAGACAAAAGGCTAAGCGCGATCGCTTGTCCCGGCGCGGTTCCAGTTACTTCAAATATTATCCAGCCGTAGTTGCTAGGGAGACCATGAGCTTTGCACAATTCTCGAAACTCGTTACGAACTGCCGTTTCATCTTTTCCTGTCGAATTGATGACGTAGTCAGCTCCATACTTAAGGGCCCTTTCAAGCTTCGCTGGATCTCGCGCAATGCCTATGACGGTTTTGGCGCCGAAAGCTTTAGCCACTTGAGCCATGTAGCTGCCAACACCGCCGGTCACGCCGACGACGACAACGTTGTCTCCCTGTTTAAGTCCAACCCTCACACACGCTTGATACGGAGTTGTCACAGCATCGGCTATAACAGCGAGCTCGGCGAGTTGAAAGTCACCACGGTTCTCCACCACGCACAAGTCTTCAGCTGGAACAGGAATATGACTGGAAAAGCCTCCATAGATTCCTAGGCTGTTGCCGGGCATTTTTTGTGCTAGACACCGATTTCCTCTCCCTGCGGCACAGATTGGACACTTGTTGCACGGCATAACAGCCGGAACAATGACCTCTTTGCCTGTCAGCCTTTCTTCTCCGGCTACCACAACACCGCTTATTTCGTGGCCCAACGTGAGAGGAGGCTTGGTTACCGTGGAAACACCGTCATAAAAGTAGCCTAGGTCAGTGTGGCAGACCCCACAACCGGCTATCTCGACTAGAGCTTCTCCTGGTTGAAGCGGAGGAACAGGAATCTCGGTTTTTTCCAGTTTGCCCTCGATCAGCTTTCCGGTTTCCGGCTCCTTAGTCCAAGGCTGGACCATTTGCCAAGTCTGTATTTTTTCCGGGATATTCAACATTTTTCCCTACACCACGAATTTGAGTTAGTACATTACACTTGTTTCCTTATAAAATGCACGCGAATTCTATTCTTCCCTGTCTGCTTCACGATGGAAGCGTGGCAGTAATCGACCAGTTCGTTTCATGTAGGCGCGGTACTCGTCGCCAAACTGCTCTAGCAACATTTTCTCTTCCTTAGGGATTCGCGCGAAGATAAGGACGGTTGTCAAGAGATAATTAATGAGAAGGAGTAGGTTAGCAGAAACCAACACCCAAGTAAAGAAATATACCATGTGAACGGTATACATGGGGTGCCGAACCCAACGATAGGGGCCACTGGTCACAAGCTTATGGTCTTCTTGGAGTTCTAAGGATACGGTCCAGTGTTTGCCGAGGGTATGCTGAACCCAGGTGAGAAAGGGCAGAGATACGATTCCCAAGCCAACACCAAGCCACCGTAACCAGTCGGGTATGGGAAGTTGGGGGCCCAGAGCATCCAGGGCGAAAAGAGTAGGTAAAGGAGTACGACGATAATCAAATAGAAGCCTTGAGCCCTCAATATAATGGCGCAGACCTTTCCTTCAACTTGTGCCGCATCCTTCAATCGTTCCAATATTGAGCGTTTCTTGCTTGGAATTTTGCGGGCGTAGTAACCTCTAATGAGGCTCCCCGCGAGGAAAATGACGAGGAACAGAATGCGGAAGATAAAATCGTCATTCAAGACCCTTCACCTTAAGGGAACCCAGTCAAGTTTAGGGGCCACAAGATTGGCATCCTTCCAATTATTAAACTCTCCGAAATCCTTTAAAGGGTTTTACAATCGTGTCTGCTTTAGCAATTGGAAGTAGCAATTTTTTTCGCGTGGTCTCGTGAAGGAAGTTAGGAGATTAACTCTAAATACGAGGCTTGAACCACCAATTAAAGACGCACACACGTCAAAAAGCAACTTACGAATAATTCAGGACTTTTCTCTAGCATGCATTGATAGATTTCTCAGCTGACCCCTAGTAAGTCTTAAATATTTTTGGAAATAATGGCGATTGATGTGATGGAAATGACAGAAAGAAAATATGACTGGTATCCGGCAGAGAACCCGAAGGACTGGCGAACCGTAAAATATGATCCTAATTGGTACGATTACACTGCATGCATCGCCATTAACAACCCTGAGGAAATGAATTCGTATGTCCTAGGCACTCTTAAAGAGATATGTGCTGGCTACGAGAGGGCTATGGGAGACGACGCTGTCCAATTTATAGTCATGACAGGCGTAGGTGACAGGGCCTTCTGCACCGGTGGAAATGTGAACGAGTACGCCGAGATATACAATAAAAAGCCCTGGAAGTTCTGGGATTGGGGAGAGTATTACGGTAGAATCTTCGACCTAATAATGCACTGTGGAAAGCCTGTTATCGCCAGAGTAAACGGTGCAGTGGCAGGGGGCGGCTGGGAGTTCGTCGCCTGTTGCGATCTTGCAATCGCGGCGGACAACGCTAGATTCATTTCCCCAGGTCCCAGGGTAGGCATGACCTCTATCGGGGGACTGTCTCAATGGCTTCCTCTCCATATGAGCATAAAGAAGTCGGCGGAAATGGTTCTGCTAAGCTCAACGATAAACGCGGAAGAGGCCCTAAAGTACGGCGTGGTGAACGAGGTGGTACCCAAAGACAAACTGGACGACAAGGTGAAAGAGTACATCGATAAGATGAAAAATCTGTCTCCATCAAGCCTCTGGTATTACAAGGTTCATCACAACTGGTGGAAGGAACTAGTCTGGCGTCCCACATGGGAGCATGGAAAGGCTTGGTTCGCCCTCAACATCGGGTCAATGGAGCCCACAGAAGGCTTATGGGCTTTCAAACAAAAGAGAAAAGTCGAAATGGAAAAAATCCGGTCTTTAATCGCCAAAGGATGGGACCCGAGGATTCCTTACGGGCCATACATGCGTAAGTGCAGCAAGTGTGGTGCAGAATACCTCCCAGAGAAATCTGAATACTGTTTAAGATGCGGTGCAAAACTCGAGTAACTGTGGCTGAAGGCTCTCACGTTTTTTCTCATATTCAAAGATAGGTCAAACCCTTTGCGGAGAAGTTTATAAAGATCTAGAAAGAAACAAATGAACCTTTATGGTTTCACAAACGCTGTT
>Ga0315308_1000414_pt1 | contig 23835 bp, 22 predicted proteins | sample TDP3_MG_FD_203078 | JGI IMG/M metagenome (GOLD analysis project Ga0315308, IMG submission 203078) | Freshwater sediment microbial communities from Lake Towuti, South Sulawesi, Indonesia - TDP3 | ecosystem: Environmental > Aquatic > Freshwater > Lake > Sediment | place: Indonesia: South Sulawesi... | reverse complement strand
GAAATGCAGAAGACATGAGCACTTGTTTGAAGCGTAGAAAGTCGGTGTGGTGAAACAACGTGGATATAATAGCAATAGCCTTGACAACGATTGTATTGATCTCTAGCCTTTGGATATTTTACAACACGCCGGCTTTCATAGTAGGCTTCAATCAATGGATCAAGGTGAGAAGAGGGAAGGAAGAACGCTTGGAACCTGTCGATCCTCCAGACGATTTCCAACCAAGGGTCTCCATAATAGTTCCAGTGAAAAATGAAGAGAGCGTCATAGAGCGCCTCCTCTGCGCCTTGGTGAAGTCAGACTATCCAGACAAGGAGGTAATTGTGATAGAAGACGGGTCAACGGATCGAACACCAAACATATGCCAAAAGTGGGCTCAAGACCATCCTTTTCTGATAAAATACGTCCACAGTAATCAAAGCAATGGAAAACCCTCCGCCATTAACCTGGGAGCTAAAGCTGCAACAGGAGAGATTGTAGCTGTCTATGATGCAGACACCATACCTGAGCCGGGTACATTGCAAAAAGTGGTGCCGTACTTCAAGGACACCAACGTAGCAGCAGTTCAAGGTGAACTGCGAACAGTAAACCCTGATGAAAGCATAATAACAAGACTCTCGGTCCTGAATGATTTCGTAGTCAACATTCAGCAACTCGGGAAAGACAAACTTGACATTTTTGTCCCTCTCTTGGGCACAAATCAGTATATAAGGCGTAAGGTTCTTGAGGAAGTCGGATACTGGGATTCAGACGCCCTTTCAGAAGACACGGAAATCTCAGTGCGACTCGCTAAGAAAGGGTACAGAGTGAGATATGTGCCTGGAACCACCGGCGTTGAGGCGCCTGCTAAACTGAGCGTATTTTTGAATCAGCGCATGAAATGGCTGCGAGGATACACCCAGGCGGTCATCAAGCACAAGGGCATGCTAAAAGCCCCAACCCGAAAGACACTGGACGCCTACCTCACCCTAATCTTTCCAATAATGCTAGTACTCGGCCTAATCGGCTACATCGGCGCACTCTATAGCATATTTCAATCACAGACACCCATTCCAATTCTCCAGATAATTGGCATAATACTGCTGATACTCAACTTTCTGACCCCAGCTATGTTTGTTTCCGCGAATCCACGCAACGCAATATACGTCCCTCTGCTCTATCTAGATTGGATTCTACTGGCTTCAGTGTCACTGTATGTGCACGTGAGAGCACTTCTACGCAAGCCACAAAAATGGACCAAGACACCGAAAAGTGGGCATGTCACCCACCCCAAATGTCAGCTAGCTTGCTCCACAATGTTTAGTCAGATTAAGTTTAACTAAAATCGTTGCCGGTCTAAGAAACCTTGCAGCAAGAATGAACAAACAGAGGTTCAAAGCGTTTCTTGAAAGACTTGAATATGATTCCTTGGTTCTTCGAATTCTCGAAATTGCAGTACTTGTGGATTTTTCTGGCAGCAATAGCACTTAGGGCTATACCTGAGCTGCTGGTTCCTTCTTATCCTGTCGGTTATGAAACAATCGCGTGGTACGCGCCGGTTATGATGACCTTTAGAAGTCGAGGTTTAGATAGCGTTTTGCAAGGCACGTTCATGTGGGGTCCATTGTTCTACGTTTTAATGTGGTTTGCAACGGTTGCGACTGGAGCACATCCCTTTGTTGTTTTAAAGGTGACCGGACCTTTGCTTTTTGGCGGTTTGGCTGCATCTTTTCTTCTATTTCTTAGGAGGGGATTGAAGCTGGAGTCAAAAGCCGCCTTCGTAGGTGCGCTGTTGATGATTTTCCAGGTAGCCGCTCTTAGAGAATCTTGGGATCGGTTCAGAAATGTCTTGGCATTGATCTTTCTTTTCGCGACATTAACAGTTCTTAGGAGTGATCATAAACACAAATGGTATGCTGTGGGCATTTTGGCAGTTCTGACAGCTCTTTCGCGTGATTACATTGCCTTAGTTCTGTTTGCTACCGTCGTAGGTTTCGCTGTTCTAGAGAAAAAAGACCATGTAAAGTCACTATTGGCGCTGATCCCTGCGATTATCCTACTTGCTTTCATAATTCATCCACCTGTCCTTTGGTGGAATTATACCACTGGAGGCACGCCTACCTTCCTTTCAGAAACCTATCTTGGAGTAGTTGTTGATGTTTTGCTGATTTTTTCCGTCTGCTTCCTTCCCATTCTCTTCTTTGTAGCCAAGGGGTTTCGGAGAGATAAGTTGCTTGATCCAATGCTTGCATTGGTTCTTGTTGGCTCCTTCAGCGCCGTCCTGATTCCATGGTTTGCCGTTCCAGGGTATCAAAGATGGCTAATCCTTCTGGTTTTTCCGTTTACCGTCTACGCCGTTCAAGGGTTCGAAAGACTACAGTTGTTCAACGGAAGCAGAGTTAAGATGTTGGCTGCAGTTATCTTGATTTTCATGGTTTTGGGAGTTGGCTATTCGACAGGTGCATTTTCGTATGTAGTCTTACCCAGCAGTTGGGTTCCTCCTAGCTTGGTGCAGTCCTCTATAGCTTGGGATCAGATAGATGATGTAAAGACGATTCTACTTTGGCTTAACACAAACGCTGAAGCTAATTCATCGGTTCTTGCTGAGGAGAGGTTCTATGGGTGGACTATGATCTATTTGCCTCGGGCGCAGGAAGATGTTGCCGTGGTGGCTTATAGCGCTGGTTCACCACCAAATGAGGCTTTAGAGACGGCTTTAAGCCAGGGTTTCAGCGAGATTTACCTGATATGGTACACCAGTGCAAGCTTCGATAATTTTAAGGTAGTCTATTCACAAAGTAGCATCTCTGTTTTCAGGCACGAGTCGACTTTTGTAAGCTTTTGGTACAGGGAGGATCTTCCTTTCTGATGAAACAATCTCTTCTAAAGGCTAAGCGGTACTTTGTGGAGAATCCTAGGCGTCTGTTTGTCCTTGTTTTTCAAGCGCTTTTGCTGATAGCTGCAGGTTTGTTGATTCTTGGAGATTCGTTGTTGGCGAATGCGATTGCGACGGTCGCTTTTTTCTCGTTGGTGATTGGGGTCGCTTTGCATGTAATCGGTTTTATAAGGCATAAAGGAGAATCTGAGTAGCCATGAACGAGCCTGAGCTTTCTTTGATTATGCCTGCTTACAACGAGGAAGACGGTATAGAATTGGTTGTTGAGAAAGTAGATAACATTGTTAGGCAGATGGGACTGACGTACGAGTTGATTGTTGTTGACGATGGGAGCGTTGACAACACAAGATTAAAAGTTGCCAGTTACGCTAGGAATAATGGTCACGTAAAGGTTGTCGGCTACAATGATAACGCTGGGAAAGGCTTTGCGTTAAGGACTGGGTTTTTCCATGCGGTTGGTGACATGGTTGTTTTGATGGACAGTGACTTGGACATTGATTCGAGACTAGTTGGACATTATGTCAAGGCCTTGAGCAATGCAGACATTGTTGTTGCGTCCAAGTGGCATTGTCAGTCAAATGTGGACATTCCGTTAATTAGACGAATTCTTAGTCATGGATTTAATGTGTTGGTAAAACTGTTAACAGGGATTAGATTAAGTGACACCCAAACAGGTCTTAAAGCCATTCGGAGAAGCGCTTTCGTTGATGTATTTCCAAGGTTAGCGGTTAAGCGGTTTGCCTTCGATGTAGAATTGCTTGCTTTAGCCAATCTGCGAGGATTGCGGGTTGCTGAATTGCCAATAAACATTCGCATGCGTAGTTTGTTTAGTTCTAGAGATGTTTGGAGGATGCTCGTGGATTTATTTGGAATTACATATAGGCTAAGGGTGCTCCGCTGGTATCAACGATCTTTGGTGAATGTTGCCTCAAATGTGAGCCCGCCTGAAGAGAATTGATGTTCGTGGGCAAACGCTGAAAGCTCTGTAGTCGGCGAAGACTCTGCAAACAAGCAGCCAAATCAGAAAAATTGCTATGCGCCTCGGCCTTAGGAAAATGGCACCGGATGTCTTTGACTCCGGAATAAGTGAGACGTTAAAAATAATGTTAGATATGTTGGAACCTGATCCGAAGGCAAAACTACTAGATGTCGGCTGTGGCGATGGAGGTAACACCTTAAGATATGCCTCAAAGATGGGGACCAGAAATGTCCATGCAATAGAGATTGTTGATGAATATGCCAAGATAGCTCAATCTCGAGGTATACGCGTCTACATGGGCGATCTTAATCAGACATGGCCTACCAGATCCGAAAATTTTGATGCGATAGTATCGAATCAGGTCATTGAACACTTGTGGAACACAAGACTCTTTGTAAGTGAAATGTTTAGAGTCCTTGTGCCGCGTGGATATGGAGTGGTCGCAACTGAGAATTTGGCAAGCTGGCCTAACGTGCTTGCACTGCTTCTTGGATATCAGCCATTTTCTTCAACGAACATCTGTGGTTGGAGCTTGGGGAATCCTTTAACGTGGCATCTTGAGGAACCCAAAAATGAAGGTCTCCTGGAGATGTATAAAGACAAGGGCGGAGGAGGAGCGGCGGGTCATGTAAGAGTCCTTGCATATAGGGCTTTCAAGGATGTTTTCTTGGCTAAAGGTTTTCAAATTGAGGATCTAAAGGGAGTGGGGTATTTGCCCCTTAAAGGAAGGCTTTCCAAACTAATGTCTTACTTGAATCCAAGGCATAGTCACTTTTTGGTGATAAAGGTAAGGAAACCCTGAATGAAAATTCCACTCTTTAAATCATACTTGAACAAAGCATAGCCATGGCAACCTGGGAGTAAGAGTGACGTGCCAGTTGTTGAGTTACTCCGACAGAAACAACTTTACGACAAGGAATATGCAAGATGCAATGCATATGAACTTGAAAATTGGCGAATTAGCTACATAATGAAAATTTTTGGTGCACTCAGGTTAAGAAACGAAGATATCTTTCTTGACATAGGAGTTGGTGGAACTGGATACACGGTTATTGAAGCTGCTCGCTATGGTATTAAAGCGATTGGAATAGACCTATCCGCTGAAGGAATGAAGAAAGCCAAAGGATTCTCCAAAGTCCATTTGAGCAAAGAGTGCTTTTGTGAATTTATTATATGTTCAGCTACCCACATTCCGTTGAGAACAAGCTCAGTATCAAAAATAGCTTCGGTAGCAGTACTTGAACATATTCCAAATGATGAAACTGTTCTTGATGAAGTTGCGCGAATCTCAACACGTGATTCTAGTGTGTTTTTAGTAGTTCCCAACTCCTACAGCAGGATGCTGCCACCTTTTAGTCTACCCTACGTGTTGCATGACAAGCGAGTAGGACATCTAAGGCACTATAAAGCAGAAGTGTTGATTGAGAAATTGGCAAAGAGAAGTTTTAGGTTTGTTAAGATTTTCTACTCAGTTCATATCCCTAAGATTCTACAATATTTTTTAGGTGCAGTACTTGGGGAAAAAACAAAGATGAATTCCCGAATGTGGTGGCAGCTGGAAAGACTAGATTCAAAGATGTGCAATTTGCCTACGGGGTTTAACATTTCACTTTGCCTTAAGAAACGCGATGAACAAAGTGAGAACAAAGCGATTAGGGAATAGAACCCTTGTTTTCATCAATGTTACCAAATAAGGTGCTGCAACGTTTGTTGCAGAGAAGTAAACAATTCTTCCATTCGTGGATGTGTGACTTGGCACCTGCCTTCGCGATATCGGCGCTAGCCTTCATATACGTGCACCGACTCGTCCTCACTCCTGGAATAATATCCGGTTTTGATTGGGGTATTCCACCTGAGAGATACCATCTGGAGTTTATGTTTTCGCGCAGACTTTGGAGCTGGTGGTATGATCCAGCTTTCACGGGTTTTCCTGCGAACACCAATGGGTTATCAGCATTGTCCTACGACGCACTTCTCTACCTCGAATCATTTTTCGGTTTAAATGGAGAGGCTATCTCAAAGATTATGCTTGTTTCGGTTCTGGCTTTCTCTGGAATATCAAGCTATTGCTTACTGAAACACCTAAAGCTTACTTTTCTGGCGAGGATTTCTGGTGCAATTTTTTATATGTCGTTACCTGTAATGGTGGATTGGTTGGTGGTGCTTGGACCTGCGAGCATCGTAACTACGTATGCCCTCTTTCCTGCCACTTTTCTCTTTTACCTCAAGTCCTTGTCAGCTCAGGGAAATCGATTGAAATGGTGTATACTTGCTTCTCTAACATCAACGGGAGTCTATCCAGTCTTTGGCATCATCCTAAGTAGTTTTGTCTTTCTGACACACACAATGTGGATGATTCTTGTGAGCACTCGGAGGTTCGAAGTTATTAAGAGACACTTGATCACCTTAGGCATCATTTTCTTGATAGCGTTTGTCACTCAGTTTTGGTGGGTTCAGAGCCTTTTATTTACTCATTGGCAACAAGAGCTTGGTAGCATGGTGCAATCGATTGGCAATTATCCCACAAATCTCCTTTACTCGTTCGGACTTATGGGACACTATCACCCAGTGTATGAAAGTTATCTTATTGAGCTGAAAATCCCATTACTTGCGATATTTGCCTATCCCATGCTTGCGTTCTCATCTATCTTATACAGGAGGGATCGTGAGACATGGTTCTTTTCTGTTCTTGCTCTTCTCTTCATCGTCTTTTGGGGCACTCAATGGGGCTCCGCTCTTGTAGAATCCAACTTCTTACTGCTTGGAGTTTTCCGGGACATGTCCAAGGTAGCTGCAATCCCATCTTTATGTTACACCATTTTATCAGCGCGCGTAATTGACAAGATGATTCGCAAAGCCAAAACGGACCGTCGCAAAATACTTGTGACTATTCTTCTAATTATACTAATTCTTGCATACATCGAACCTCGCTTGAGGGGCGACCTTATTTCTTCGCCTCCCCAAAATATTTTTTGGTCTTCTGGTTGGAGCTTTGCGACAGATTTCACAAAACAGCAACCCGGCGACTTTAAAACTCTGTGGGTACCGACAGGCTCCTACGCTATGGGAAGAGGAATCGGGACCAATTGGGTTTCGTGCGCGGCTGACCTCTACGGAATTTACTCTCCAAAGCCAGGAGTAGTAGTCGGCCATTCACAAAGACCAGTGCTGGTGCCTGAGTACTGGCTTACAAATCTCTTCTTCCCACGCAAATTCTCACCATCTGCTTCACAAACGATACCGCTTGAATCCACCTCTTCTGAAATTGCATGGAAATGGAATGGCTCTAATGTACAGCAAGGGTCTTCCCTTTCAAAAATACTCGGCCTATTTAATGTGCAATACCTAATTTGTCGTAACGTTTCCTCCTTTAACTGGCTCACTACTTATTCATCCCCTGTATGGGAACGAAATTCTGTAGCAGAAATGAATTATCTCAAAAACAGAATCAAAGCAGATCCAAACCTGACCAAAATCCACGAGGTCGGGGATGTTAGCATATTCAATAATACAAACAACCTTCCACACTTCTTTGGCACGAGCTCGCTAGGTATTGTGGGGGCTGATCTTAGTCTTATTCGATTGTTGTCCGCAATGCCCAACAAATTTTCTTTCGACGACATGGCCCTGGCATTTGCAATTCAGCAAAACAATAATAAAGTAATTGAGCTGGCAGATTTCTTAATGTTAGAGGACGAACAAAAGATACTGGACCTCTTAATACCCTTACTCACAAGTGCTCAGAAAATCGAGCCTGGCATATATGCCAAACAAGAAATGGCGACGGAGTGGTCGGATGTGCATCTATGGTACTGGGTCTACGAGAACTACCAGGAGGCATTCGAGAGAATAGCTGCGACCAGTTCGCCTCAAACAAGGCTTTCCATTCCGTTCACAATAGTCAAGGATGGTACGTATCTAATATTTTCGAAAGTTTACCTCAGCAGATTAGGATCGCACCTTGTCTTCAATTTAAGAGATGCATCAAACACCTCGCTCAGAAAAGTGAACGCAGATACCTTTGATCCCGATGAAGCTAGTTTTCAATGGATGCTGATTTCAAGCGGCACGACTACTCGGGCGCTCAATTCTTCTATCTTAGATGGAGCCAGCCTAAGCCCATGGAATCTGACGCGAGGATCATATACTCTTGACATAGACAGCCTTTCAGGTGAGAATGCAATCGCCAGTATTTTAATAGTGCCTAGTGCAGAATTCGAGGCAGCAAAGCTTGAACTTCAGAGGGTCATCAAAGAAAAGCCCATATTGATGCTTCAGTCAGAATTCTCTAATCTCACCACCATCTATGAACAAAGAAAAGCATTGATTCCATGCATTAGTTGGCAACGTGTCAACCCCACCAAATATGTTGTGAGCGTTGAAGGTTCTTCAGGTCCTTTCTACATGATCTTTCTCGAACGGTATGACGAGAAATGGGAGGCATACATTCCAGCTGAGAGTAAGTCTGTGGAACTACATTTTCCGGTTTACGGGTATGCAAATGCATGGTATATTAATAAAACAGGTGACTTTGACGTTACTGTAACATACTTACCTCAAGAGATGCTTGATGTAGGCTTGAGAGTGTCATTTTTGGCGTATTTAGCTTGTATCTTCTACATTACGTACAGCGGTCTAAGAGTTATTTGGAAAAAACGCATGAAGGGTCAGAATCCAGCGAGTCAAAAAGACAAAAACCATGGGAGAAAATGTGTGAAAGAATCGTGAAAGCACATTCTCTGTTAAGCGTTATAGAGGTTCACCATCACACTTTTGCTTACGGTCACACTCACGCTTTGGCTGAATATCTAAAGGAACGTGTTTCAAGTTTCATCTTCATTCAGCACCCCTTTGCACATAGGCGGTTCTACCCTTCGACAATTGAAGTATATGTCTCAGGAAGGCTTGTAAGAAAAGACAAAGCGCCTTCAGTGCGTGCGCCAGAAACTGTCCAGTTCATCAAAGACCTGTTTCTGACCATCATCTTTGCTCTACGGATAAGACGTCGTGCGCAGTTTTTCGTAGGAGCCGACGCGTTAAATGCCTTAAGTGGGTTACTTCTCCGAAGATTGGGATTCACACGATTTGTTATCTTATTTGCAATTGACTACACGCCGCGACGCTTTTCCAACAGAGCAGTCAATTTCCTATACCATATCTTGAACGTAGTCGTAGCAAGCCGCTGTGACCTGTTGTGGGCAGTCTCGAACAGAATCAAACAAGCCTATATTCAAATATACGGTGCAAAATGCCCAATCCTCGTAGTACAAGGAGGAACCAACAAACCCGAAGCAATTTCAGACACAAGAACCAACCAAAATCGCCTCGTTTTTCTAGGAAATCTTGAACAATCTAAGGGTCTGCAACTTGCCATTCAAGCTATCCCCAAAATTAAGAAACAAATTCCAGACATTAAACTCATAGTTATAGGCGATGGTCCCTACTACAATGCCCTAGCTAAACTGACTGGAGACCTTGAAATAGAAGACGGCGTAGAATTCGTAGGTCGCGTACCAGACCATAAAGCCGCTGTGCAAATGCTTGCCCAGTGTGATATCGGACTTGCCCCCTACGTTCCCGACACAACAAACATTTCAATCTACGGATTTCCGCTCAAGATAATAGAGTATCTCGCGGCTGGGTTGCCAGTAGTCACGACAAATATATCTGAAATGGCCCCAACTATTTCCGACAAGAACGCCGGAATCATTATTGACTACAACACTGAAAGTTTTGCCAATGCAGTAGTCCATTTGCTCAGTGATGACGCGCTTTTACAGACCTACAAGAAGAACGCGCTTAGCATTGGAAAGGACTACTTATGGGACAACATCTTTGACCACGCCTTGGCCCAAACCATCAAAATAGTGTACGAACAAAACTGAAAAACACGATAGACATGCCTCACCCACGACGCCAAGCGTCCGATTGGCCGAACGTCTCAATTGGAATTCCCACCTTGAACTCGGAACATCGCTTACCAAGGTGCCTACACAGCATCTTCATCCAGCGTTATCCAGCAAACATAGAGGTAATAGTTGTAGATGGTGGGTCGACGGACAGAACGTCTAGTGTTGCGCGACGCTTCCCAGTAGAATTCGTCGAAGGTGAAGTGCGAAATCCCGAGTTAGCAAAGCTGACTGCATTTCAAAAATCCTCGGGGGATATTTTCTTTTATCTGGATGACGACAACGAACTGACTTCCTCTCAGTGGCTTAAGAGCATGATCTATCCTCTGGTCGATGATTCAACAATCACAGGGTCCTTTACACATCACCTTGCGACTAAACAAGATTCCGCGATTACTCGATACCTCTCATATGATAAACTCCAACGAGATCCTCTCCTTCAGCGTTTCTCTACGGGAATAGAAGACACATTTATTGCTGAAAATACTGGCTACACTGTATGCGAATTTTCTCTAGGCAGAATACCTCCTGTAGGTCTGGTTTTATATCGACGAAAGGATCTGGTTTCTCTGTTAGAATCTGAGGAGTTTGATGAAAGAAGGATCTTTGATATAGACCTGCCCTATGCTTTTGTTGTGCACGGGTGGACCCGTTTTGCCTATGTTCCGGTAGGAGTAAGGCATTCGCATGCTAACCACATGTTTGCCTTGATCAAGAAGCGAGTTAGAAATGTAAACTCTATATTCTTGCCAACATATTCAAAACGTAAGTTCGTATGGTTTTCTGCCAATGATACAAAGGCGTTGGCGAAAATATTGAAATGGCTGTATTTAGCGAATCTGATCGTGCCGTTAACGCTGTCAGGGATAAAGAAATATACCCATAACAAAGATAGAGTTCTTCTACTGGAACCACTCGTGGCCGTGGTTCTAACTGATGTCGTCCTACTTGCATTTATCTTTGACCCAGAAGGAAGAAAAATGATTGCCAAGGCATTAACAACCATGCTCTTCAAACGGTGATATATTGACCAATGATCTCTCCGAACTTCAGCCTCGCGTATCCATTATTGTTCCATTCTACCAGAAAAGGCTGCACTATCTGCATGAATTACTCATAGGCTGCGAGAAGCTCCACTATGAGAATTATGAAGTAATAGTAGTGTCGAATGTTCCCGTGGCTACCCATTCTCCAAAGGCTCGAATAATTACAACTGATGAGCAGAGTCAGGGAGAGAAGTATGATATCGGTGTAGGAGAAGCCACAGGAGAGATATGTGCTTTAGTTGGAGACGACGTTTATCCACATCCTGATTGGCTGAAGAATGCTATAAAGTACTTTGATGATCCGGAAATCATTGCAGTTGGCGGTCCAGGTTTGACGCCTCCCCAGAATTCTGTCATGCAACAAGCAGGTGGTCTTGTATATTCTTCCTCATTGGGAGGCGGTTTTGCTTCATTTCGATACGTGGGGAAAAAAGAACGACTATGCGATGACCTGCCAGCAACAAACTTACTGGTGAGGCGAAACGCACTTCTGCAAGTCGGAAATATTAGTGCCCCTTTTCGTTCCGGCGAGGACACAATCTTATGTTTAAAACTATCCAAACTGAACAGAAAAATGCTGTACGCTCCTGATGTCGTAGTGTTTCACCACAGACGTCCGCTATTTCGTCCACATTTTCGTCAGATATTCAATGCTGCAATCCATCGGGGCTATTTTGCCAGAAGGTTTGGAGGCAATTCTAGGAAAACGGGTTACTTCCTTCCCTCCCTTGGCGTAATTTCTCTCAGCATGCTGCTCCTGCTTACGGCATTTCGCCCTCAGATATTGCCGTTTGCACTCGTCTCCGTAATGACCTATGCGGTGGCCGTGTTCGCATCGGCTTTAGCAGTAGCAAGGCGTCTGCGATTGGCGATCATTGTTTCGTTGGGGATAGTACTTACTCATCTAGCCTATGGCTTAGGCTTTCTGAGAGGACTGCTTTTAAAAGACGAAAAAAAGCTTTTACACAAAGATTAAGCAAAACAAAATCATTTCTGAGATAAGGTGTCTCGGATGGATATATTAGTTACAGGAGGGGCTGGTTTCATAGGCAGTCACCTTGTAGAAGCACTTCTGCATAAGGGGTATAACGTAATCGCTCTCGACAACCTAAGCTCGGGGCGAATACAAAACCTGCATCGCATCTCCGACAATGACAGGTTCAAGTTCATTGCGGGTGATTGCCGCAATATGAAAGACGCAAAGAAGGTCGTTCAAAAAGTGGATGCTGTTTTTCATTTTGCGGCTAATCCTGAGGTACGCCTAGAGATTGCAGATCCAAGAAGATGCTACGAACAAAACATAGAAGCAACCTACGTCCTCCTTGAGTCAATAAAGACCAGAAGGCCAAAAAGCATAGTGCTTGCGTCATCTTCCACCATTTATGGTGAGGCAACAACTATCCCAACTCCTGAACATTACGGCCCTCTGAAGCCAATATCAGTTTATGGAGCATCCAAGCTTGCTTGTGAAGCCTTACTATCCTCGTACTGCTATAGTTTCAAGAAGAGAGGAGTTATAATTCGTCCTGCAAACATAATTGGTCCCCGCGCCACACACGGTGTCATATTGGACTTTATCAGAAAATTAGAGGCAAATTCCTCAGAGCTCGAAATCTTAGGAGATGGAAAACAGGAAAAATCGTATCTCTATGTAAATGATTGTGTAGATGCAATAATAAGAGCCTATGAAACAGCCGAAGAACCCGTAGCGATTTTTAACGTAGGCTCTGATGACCAGGCCAGTGTAGGAGAAATAGCAAGAATAGTCCTAGAGGAAATGAGCCTCAAAGACGTGAAACTGAGATTTTCGGGAGGAGTGGATGGAGGGAGAGGTTGGATAGGCGATGTGAAAAACATGCTTCTGGACATTCGCAAACTTAAATCATTAGGATGGAAACCGAGACTGAAAAGCAGGCAAGCTGTTAGAGAAACCGCCAGAAAGCTGATCACAGAATTGAAATGACCTTGATTGGACCATGCTGCTCGAGATCCATTCAAATTGGCGCAACACTGAAGCTATGCCTGTTGTGCACGGCTTTGAAATCGTCGAAAAAAGTTATATTCAATATTCATAAACTCATGAGTCACAAACAACAACTTGGTGGGATAAAATGGAGCGCATCTTAGTTACTGGTGGAGGCGGCTTCATAGGCAGCCACCTTGCAAGACACCTTTATCAGCAAGGGAATTTCGTTAGAACGGTCGATATCAAATTTGACGATTACATCAAAGAAAACTGTTCCCATGAGAAATCGAAAATGGATCTTCGTGTGTGGGACAACTGCCTCAGGGTCACAAAGGGAATGGACAAAGTCTACAATCTTGCGGCAAATATGGGAGGCATCGGATTCATAACAGAGGTGGGGGCGGAAGTGATGCATGACAACATACTTATAAACACTTACATGTTGGAAGCAAGTAGACAAAACCGAGTAAAAAGGTATCTTTTTAGTTCATCTGCATGCGTTTACCCAACCTACAGACAGACAAAACCAAACGTAGGAGGCCTTAAGGAAGAAGACGCCTACCCCGCTGATCCAGACAACTTCTATGGATGGGAAAAACTTTTCACAGAAAAAATGTGCGAAGCCTATCAAAGAGACTATCAGATGGACATTCGCATCCTTCGCTTTCATAACGTATATGGCCCAGAAGGAACCTACAAGGGCGGCCGAGAAAAATCTCCAGCTGCACTCTGCAGAAAAGTGGCAGAAGCTCACAACCCTGGAACAATAACGATTTGGGGAGACGGTAAGCAAACACGTTCATATTGTTACATAGACGACGCCGTACTAGGAACAACAATGGTCATGGAATCTGACTGTGAGACACCAGTAAACATCGGATCTGACAGACTCGTCTCAATTGACGAACTCGCTGACATAATAATAAGAATCTCCGGGAAAACAATAAGGAAGCAATACGATCTGAAGGCTCCCCAGGGTGTGAGAGGAAGAAACGCAGACCTCACATTTGTACAAAACATAATAGGTTGGGAACCCAAGACAAGCTTGGAAGAAGGGCTGGAAAAAACCTACAAGTGGATTGAGTCCAAAGTGAAAGAGGATTTAGCAGCCTCAAAGCACGAAATAATCAAGGCGCAATCTTCCTAAGAGTCTGCAGGGTTTCCAACGGGTCAAAGCTTGCGATCTACCATTGATCTCGGAAAATTCGTTTGAACTGACACCGCCTCCTATCGTGTTTAGATATCCTCACCTTCTGATAGAACTCTGTAGATCAACTAGTGTCGATTCACACGCTTGTTTGTAGTCCTTAACAGTCTAAGATTTCTCCATTGATCTCGGATAATTCCCAAATTGCCCAATATACTCGCATGAATAGAGTAAACGATGTAGCACAAATATGTGCATCTACTACATGTGTTGTATTCTTCTCTTAGTTTCTCGAACTCAAAGCTGTCCCACTTGTCAGCAAGTTCCACTATGGAAGTAATAGACTGACGTAGATGGCAACCCGCCACTCTGCCAAGATGATCGACTATGAAGAAACCTCTAAGAGCCTCACACCTCCACGTTCGCTGTCCAGTCGAAAAATATTGTTTCAGTGCGTTCAATACTTTTGTTGTTATAAACACTCCTTGCTGATCGCTCTTCAAGCTGATAAGTTCATCACAGACCTTTGCTAATATTCTTCTATCAGTGGGCTCAAACTCGTCACTCTTTTTTCCTATGCCAAATAGTCGATCGTCCGATGGGTAATCATAAGAGTAGAGGCAGTACAAAACAGGAGTGTCTCGGCTAATAAAATACTTGGTAAGGTCAACGATTTCGTGCTGGTTAAATTGTGAAATAGTCGGCGATATCACGACAGAAATTCCTTCGTTCTTCAGGGTTTCGATGGACTTTCGAGCCTTTTCGCAAGCTCCAGACACGCCTTTAATGTAGTCAAGCTTCCTACTGTCCAAAGTATCCAACGAGATGGCAACGAAGTCCACGTTTCGCAGGGCATCGACCTTTTCTGCCGCCAAGCTTCCATTATCGTAGACAGTGGTTACGAAAAACCTTGACGCATAGTCTAAAATCTCACCTATGTCGTCTCGCAATAACGGGTTTCCACCCGAAAACACGACCTCTATAACTCCAAGCTTTCGGAAAACATCCAATCCTCTCTTAACATCTTCGGTTGATATTTCCTCAGAATTCTGCTTCTCACGCCAGATACTGCAGCTTCTGCAACGGTAGTTACATCGGCGGGTCAGGAGCCACTGTGCGTGGTAGGGTCTATTAGGGGTCAATGAACGTTTCAGCAGACTTGGTGCTTTTTCCGAGAATAGCCTCACGGGATGTGATCCCTGCGCTAGATTTTTTCGGCAAACGCTGACTGCCCCAAATCTATGCTACGGTCGAGCTTTTTAACTCTGCGCTTATTTACGTGAAGAGCCATCTCAAGTTGGCATCCCAAGCATGATTTTTGGGTCGTATCAGCTGTGGTTTGTTCATGAGTTGACCTCGAATGAATCTTGACGTTTTTCCGTTAAACACAGGACGTCACGTGGTAGGACCGAGAAAAAAATGAAAAAAAGATAGGGGATGATTGTCTATTTTTTGCGTCTTTTCATCAGTATGTATCCGACTGCGACTACTATTACTATGGCTATTATTGCGACGGCTGCGTACACGTATTCCCGTGGTATGGCTGCTGCTTCCTCTGGGGCTAATGGGCTCGCTGTGAGTCCTAAGACAACCGTCTGCAGAAGTGCGCTTGTTGCGGTACCACCGAACGGGCCTGCTGGGAGAATCTGGTTGGCTGGGCGTTCACCGTGACGTTTTGCATCGTGACTTGGAAGGCCGCCTTGTTAGAGAAGCCAAGCCAGTACATGATATTGAACTGATACCAGTTGGGGTGCCCTCCAAATGGAATAATTGGCATATCAGTCCCTATGATTGTCAGAATCTGGTCAGCGACAGCCTGTTGCGCCGCTCCTGCCGTGACGTCGAGTTGCCCTATGAGATCTACAAGCGTTGGGTTCCTGTAGTCACCGTAGTGGTTCCAGTAGTAGTCGGTTCCAACGAACATCTGGTAGTAGCGATCGAACATGGAGCCTGAGGAAGAGTGCATGACGAAGTGCATGAAGTCGTAGTTAAACGCATGCCCATCTGCATCGCTAGTTCCCCAGTCTACGACTTTCTGCGTCATCGTTATGCCGAGAGTTCTTTATCATGCTGCATGCAAGCGCATCTATACGCTCGCTCTAAGCCTTGAATTCAACCGCAGAATCGTGCGCGCCGCACATATCATACGGCTGAATGCAAATTCAGCAACCGAAACGGCGTTGGCTCCTAGTGTGTTCGTGACGTATTCCCTCTTTTCGGTTGGGGTCTTCACATCGACGTGGTCGTAGCCCACGCCACGGGCTATGACGCCTTTCAGTTTCTTGGCGGCGAAAACGGCGTTTCTTGTTATCATTCGAAGGCCTGAATGACAAGAACGCGTCCTTCATGTCCTTGTTAGTTCAGACTTCTTAGTTCCTGACGCCCGCGCAACTTCTCCGGCGCTTCTGGGCAAATCTTATATGCCCATCGAAACAGAAACACCCAATCCCATTGGAAAAAGAAGGCGAAAACATGATGGATTTCAGTTTCACAGAAGAGCAACAGCTGTTTCGCAAAGCCATACACGAATGGTGTGCAAAAAAACTCACCTTAGAAGCAGTTAGGAAAATGGACAAAACCGGTCAAACGCCTCCAGGACTGGTCGACGAAATGGCAGAACTGGGCCTGCTCGTCATGACATCTCCGGAGGAACATGGAGGACCAGGCGCCGACTGGATCAGCGCTTGCATTGCAGCCGAGGAGCTAGGGTATGCTGACATAAGCTGCGCGATACCAGTGTTCTTCCTAGTGCAGTCAAGCTGGGGCTACGTTGTTGACAAGCACGCCACAGAAGATGTCAGAAATGCGGTGATCCGGCCCGCGATTAAAGGCAAGGCTTTCATAGGCATCGCCACAACCGAGTCTGGCGGCGGGTCAGACGTCGCAGCCTTCAAGAGCACAGCCAGGAAAGAGGGCACTGAATGGATAGTCAACGGCGAAAAAATGTACATAAGTGGCACCGAAGAGGTTCAGAAACTGGGCGGCGGTTACTGGATAACTTGCCGTACATCGCCACCGCCTGAAGGCGCACCGCATAAGGGCATGACGGGTTTCTACATGCCCATCAACGCGCCAGGAGTCGAGGTCACCAAACGCTTCGACGATGTGGGCAGAATGGGAATTTCAACTGGCGGGTTCAGCATGAAAAACGTCAAGTTGCCAGACAGCTATCGACTTGGGAATGAAGGTGAGGGGTTCTATCCAACCATGGAAGGATTCGATCTCGCAAGGTTGTTGATTGGCGCTACGTGTGTTGGTGCGACTCAGAGAGTCTTGGAGATAGGTATGGATTACATAAAGCAGCGCAAGGCTTTTGGACGCCCGATAGGCAAGTTTGAAGGCATACAGTTCGAGTTGGCTGACGACTGGGCTGAACTGGAGGCCATGAGGTCGCTGCTTTACCGCACTGCTTGGATGGTGGACCAGAGATACAAGCACAAACGGTTCACGCCGTTAGAAGTGGTCAAGTACATATCAGCTGTGAAGTTGAAGATTCCGCCGTTTGCGATGCACACGGCTGAGCATGCGATGATTTGGATGGGAGCATACGGATATTCGCAGGAATGCCCGCTTGACATGGCTTGGCGTGGAATTATGTCCTACTGCATCGGAGCTGAAGGAGCTCTGAACATTCAGCGCATAGTCATAGCTAGAGAACTGCTTGGAAAAGAATTCATACCCTACAAGTAATCCGCTCCATATCCCTTTTCTTTATCAGTCTGGCTTACAGCAAACTTAAGTAGAAAACAGACCATTGCTACAGCGGAGCATAGACCAGCTCAGAAGACCTGCCAACTTGTCAGTTGATGCAGTCTTATACAACGCTAAGGTTTACACGGGAAAAGCCTTGGTTGCTGCAGGCATAGCCATTGATGGCGCTAAGATAGTCAAGATTGCCAAGAAGACGAACCTGCCCACAGCCAACACTAGAATCGACTTGAAAGGGAACCTTTTATTGCCTGGTCTGGTTGACTCGCATGTGCATCTGAGAGGTCAGCAACTCGCTTATAGAGAGGATTTTAAGACCGGGACAAGCGCAGCTGCGGCTGGCGGTGTTACCACCGTCGTGGACATGCCTAACAATCGACCGCTGACAATGAGTGTGGAGACGCTTAAGGATAGGATGAAGACTGCAGAACGTGACATTCTTGTCAATGTTGCTTTTCTGTCAGCCTTTCCTGCCAGTCAGCTCGAGATACGTCGGATTGTTCATGCGGGCGCTGTTGGTTTCAAGCTATATCTTCAGCAGCAGTTGGGCGGAGTCAATATTGACGATGACAACGCATTGGCGGAGACATTCCAAGCCACGGGAAGAAGTCAAGTGCCGATAGCTGTGCATGCCGAGGACAAAGCAACAATTGAAACAGCCAAAAGGCAAATGCTGGAACAAGGACGGAGAGATCTAGAGGCATTTTTGGCTGCCCATCCCCCGGAAGTAGAGCAAAAGGCGATAGTCAGAGTGGCCGAATTAGCAAGAGCCTCAGCTGCCAGAGCTCACGTTTGTCATGTAAGCTCAACCCTCGGCCTTAAGGCAGTCTTAGACGCCAGAGCTGCGGGTTGCAGGCTAACTTGCGAGGTGACGCCTCATCATCTCTTGCTCAACGAAAAACACCTTAGGAAGATAGGCAATCTGGCTCTTGCGCTTCCACCTCTGAGAACGAGCAAAGACGTCGCCTCGCTATGGCATGCTCTGCGGAGAGGTCAGATCGACACAATTGGCTCAGATCATGCGCCGCACTCTTTAGAGGAGAAGCACCCTGTTTCCATTTGGGACGCGAAACTGGGCATCGTTGGTTTAGAAACCATGCTGCCTCTGCTACTTACTGAAATGAACCGGGGACGCTTGACCATTGAACAGCTTGTGCGCCTGACCTGTGAAAGACCTGCTGAGATCTTTCAGCTGCACGAGAGAGGGCGTCTCGATGAGGGATGCTTTGCAGACATTGTCGTGGTCGACCACAGGAAAGAGCACAGAGTCGATGCGTCGGGATTCTTTTCCAAGGCCAAGTTCTCACCCTTTAATGGTTGGAGAGTGAAAGGCAAAGCCGTGAAAACGTTTGTAGACGGCCAGCTGATAATGGACGAAGGAGAGATAGTGGCCGAGTCTGGCATCGGGCAGGTTATTAAGTGGATGCAAAATGGACAACATTGTCGGGAATCAGACCTGCTTTAGTTGCTTTCTAAGCGCAGATGTTGTATATAGCACAAGGTGCTCCTTTTCAATCTTGATGTAGATCTTTTCGCCTAGTTTGATTTGCAGTTGTTCTCTGATAGCTTTCGGTAAGTAAATTCTGCCCCTCTCATCTATTTTGGCTATTCGCAGCGTTTCGAGCTTTTCTAAGATATCTGCCAAATCGGTTTCCCATCGAATGGGTACATTTCCAAAAAAGCTTATGTGTAGCGACCTTCTAATAAGGCTTTGTCCACATATATGGAGGTTTGATGTATGCCTGAGGTAAGAGTAATAGTGCCCGACGACTTGGACAGAGCCTTGGATGCGTTGATTAAAGCTGGCTTTGCCGGGAATAAAGCGGAGTTGGCAAGAACTGCTCTCACTCATTACCTGTCTACCATACCGACGCAGCTACCTAAAGGGTATGACCTTGAAACGGCATTTTCGCCCGACGGGCGCATCTTTCAGCTTGAGTATGCGGTGGAGACAATGAAGAGGGGCGGAGCAGTTGTTGGGGTCTGCTGTGACGATGGAGTGGCCTTGGCAAAGGAATTGCCCAAAGATGACCCCTTCACCGTGTTCCCAAACCCCTTTGCTCAAACCTTCAAGATCTCGGAAAATATTGGAATAGTGTATTGTGGCATTCTCGCAGACGGCTATTTCTTAGTTGAAGAAGCACGAAAAATCGTGGAAGCGCAGCCAGAAGACGAAGTCGATATTGAGGTGTTGGTCAAGAAACTTGCTCTGTTCATGCAACCTTATGCGCAAAGAAAAGATGTCCGTCCGTTTGCCGCAGCGTTGATCGTGGGAGGGTTGGACCTTGAAAACAAACCTAGGTTGTTTCTTTTGAACAGTGCTGGTCTAGCTCTGGAATACAGAGCCTGCTTCACCGGGGGAGCCAGTGAAGAGATAAAGGAAATTCTGAAGGCGGAATATAAAGAGAAACTCAAGCTGGACGACGCCGTTTTGTTGGCAGCGAAAGCTGCCTTGCGAGTTCCAAGAAAACCAGAAAACGTTCTGATTGCTGTAATCGATGCCAAGACGAAGAAATTTCGTGAAATATCTCAGCGCGAAAAGGAACAGATGTGGAAAAGAATATTCCCTTAGGTTGGAGAAGCAGAACAACTGGTATTAATACCTCCTGGCAGAACATTCTGTTCGACGACCAATGAAATTCATAACTGACGGCATGCTTGGAAAACTCACACGTTGGCTTCGCATGCTGGGGCACGATGTTGAATACTCGGGCTCAACAGATGACAAAGAGCTGATACTGAAAGCCAAGATAGAGAATCGAATTCTCTTGACACGTGACGTAGAGCTCTATAAACAGGCAATTGGAAGGGGAGTCGATGCTTTTCTGATCGAAAGTCCAAACCAAACCGCAAATCTAGCTGGACTAGCTAAGAGGTTCAAGTTCAAGCTCGAAGTCGACATGAAGGTCTCAAGGTGCCCAAGATGCAACAGCACAATAAAAGCGGTTTCAAAGGCTGCCGTTTCTGACAGGATTCCAAGAACCACCTCTTTGAACTACGATGAGTTCTGGCAGTGCCAAGGGTGCGGGCAGGTCTATTGGAGGGGCGCTCACTGGAAGAGAATCGACAAAATTCTTGAGGAAGCGCGAAAGGCATTGTCAGCGTGAACGACTGGGTCGAGGTCTACTCCAGAAGTACAGGAAGAGGGCAACTGACGCGGCCGCTGGGACGTAGAAAACGCTGATTTCGATAACCACATCGAAAAACCGCACGATGAAATGCTGAACTAGGAACACCGAAACCGCGACGAGAACAAGGACCAAGGCGGCTAGTCCCCAGGTCTTAAGTTCGGTTCTCTCATCCAAAGGGGTCACTTCGAAAAGCCGCGATTATGAGATAGGATGGAAGGTTGCAGTTAATGCTGCAATAGCCATTTCAGTGGTATGTCTTGATGTGTGTCGTCGGGCAAGGTCCTTCGAATCGTGATCGGCAGGATGCCGATCTCTAGTTCCTTTATGGCTATGTCGATTGGGTTGGACAAGCTTTGAGAAGGCTCCACGAGGATGGGGGCGCCCATTGATATTTGCAGCGCTCTTGCTCCCACTATGCGAGCCCTCTCGAAGCGTGTCAGTTTTGGGGGACCGATCCAGATTCTGTTTTCGTCAGTGGTTATGCTAGAACTCTCCAGCACCTTCAGGCCCCATTCCGGGGGCGCCCATTCCTGGGCCGCCAGGTGGTGTCGGAGGGGCTTTCATTTTTCCGGCCGCAATGACATCGTCTATCTTCAGAATCATCGTTGCAGCTTCTGTAGCAGACTTGACCATTTGCTTCTTGACGGCCAAGGGTTCAAAGACGCCTGCTTTTTCCATGTTCTTAGGTTTGCCTTCGTTGACTTCAATGCCCGCCCATGTTTCACCCTTTTCGTGGCGTGCCCTCAGCTCTGACAGAACGTCAATTGGGTCCAATCCAGCATTCTCTGCGAGTGTCAGTGCTATTGACTCTAAAGCGTCAGCATATGAGATCACTGCAAGCTGTTCTCTTCCAGGCAAGGTCTGAGCGTATTCCTTCAGTGCTCTTGAAACTTCTAGTTCAGGTGCTCCTCCACCTGCCAAAATTCTTGGTTCGCGGACAATGTCGCGGGCAACGCACAGGGCATCATGAACAGATCTTTCGGCTTCAGCGACTATCCTTTCGGTTCCGCCTCTTATGAGAATGGCAACAGACTTCGGGTTCTTGCAACCCTCTATGAAAGTCATCTTGTCGTCGCCGATTTTGCGCTCCTCTACCAATTCAGCGTAGCCCAAGTCCTTCGCTGACATGTCGTCTAGGTTTGTTATTATCTTTCCTCCGGTTGCTTTTGCAAGTTTTTCCATGTCGGATTTCTTGACGCGTCTGGCGGCCAAAATTTGTTTCCGAGACAGGAAATGCTGCGCAAGATCGTCGATTCCTTTCTGCTCTATTATCACGTTTGCCCCTGTTTTGGCTATTTTCTCAACCATTTCCTTCAGCATGCTTTCTTCTTGCTGCAGGAATGCTTCCATTTGTTCTGGACTCTCAATGTTGATCTTAGCATCAAACTCGGTTTTCTCAATCTCTAACGGCGTGTCGAGCAGTGCAATCTTTGCTTTTTCAACCCGCTTGGGCATACCTGGGTGAACAACCTCTTTGTCGATGACTATACCGTTGATCAGCTTTGTGTCGGACAAGGACTCTCCTGGTTTCTTTTCGACCATGACATCATCTATGTCTGCTTTGAATTCCTTGTCAGCTTTTTCTGCCACGTGCAGGATGGCTTGAGAGGCTATGTCGGCTAACTGCTCCTTGTGATCGGCTACAAGTTTGCTTGCCATAGACGTAATGGCTACCTTCTTCATCCATTGTCTGTCGCTGGGACTGACTGATATGGCGATTTTCTCAAGGATTTCTAAGGCCTTTTCGCCTGCCTTTCTGTAGCCGTCTATGATGACAGTGGGGTGAACGTTCTTGTCTATGAGTTCTTCGGCTTTGCTAAGGAGTTCGCCGGCTATGACTACGGCGCTTGTTGTGCCGTCGCCGACTTCGTCGTCCTGTGTCTTAGAAACTTCAACCATCATTTTTGCTGCTGGATGTTGAATGTCCATTTCGTCTAGAATTGTTCTTCCGTCGCTGGTTATTGTGACGTCGCCGAAGCTGTCTACGAGCATTTTGTCCATGCCCTTGGGCCCAAGTGCGCTCTTGACAGACTCTGCTACGATCTTGGCTGCCATTATGTTGGCATGCTGTGCGTCTCTTCCTCTGGAACGTGATGCACCCTCTCGAAGAATGAGAACGGGGGTTCCAGCTAGTTCAGCTGTCAATTTCACCAACTATCTCCAATTTGTCGAACTGTAGAAAACAGCTTCTCGATATAAGGTTTTCTAACGAGCAGCGAAAAGCTCTGAAATTCATAATGCAATGCTACACTGTGTATCTTCTGGGCGTCGCAGCGAGAATAATGCCTCTTATGATGAGGGACAAGCCGGCCAACATTATTATCGCTGACCAGAACACAAACCATCTTTCACTGATAGTAAGGCCTGTTGGTTCGATGAGTATTCGGCTGGTGATAAGGCCGGCGCCGAGCCAGAAGACGATGCTTTGAATGTTTCTGGCTACGCCATCTATGAGCGAACGTGTGCCAAGTCTCAACACTAATATAATGACTTGGAAGAAGCCGTAAGCGAGACAGAACTGTTCAACCGCCGTGTAGACCCTAGGATGGTTAAAACGCGGCGCCGGAAGAAACAGATTCGGCGCGACTTCTACGTTGCGAAAGTCGAGACTAAAATCTCGGAGTGCACCAACTAGGTTGGGAGTCGCCACAACAATTCCGCCTATTAGCAAAAGGAAAACTCCAGCTGACATTGCACCAAAAACGCCTTCGAGTCTCCGCTTTCTTCGATAACTCTCTAGTTCGCCCTCCATCTGAGTCTGGCTCAACTCGTTCACCTTGAATTCGGTATTTGAGTCGTCAGCATATAACGTTTCCGTAAATGGGTGTTCTCATGCATACGCTTTAAATACTCATGGCATTCAAATAGAGAAAACCGTTAACGATTGAAAGGTGAAGGAATAATCATGTCGTATTGTCCAAAGTGTGGGGCGAAAGTTCGAGAGGAGATGAACTTCTGTCCGAAATGCGGCACTGCGTTGAAAGTAGAAAAACCTGCGGTTGCAGAGGCCGCACCTGCGGCACCAGCGCCAGCACCACCGCCTCCAGCACCTCCAGCAAGACCAACCCACGAGA
>Ga0315308_1000412_pt1 | contig 23911 bp, 27 predicted proteins | sample TDP3_MG_FD_203078 | JGI IMG/M metagenome (GOLD analysis project Ga0315308, IMG submission 203078) | Freshwater sediment microbial communities from Lake Towuti, South Sulawesi, Indonesia - TDP3 | ecosystem: Environmental > Aquatic > Freshwater > Lake > Sediment | place: Indonesia: South Sulawesi... | reverse complement strand
GATCTATGCACAAGAAACAGGGCGTCCAAATCCGGCAGGAGAACCAATAGCGAAATGGGCAAAGCCTTCTTAGTCTTAACGCCTACGAGCATCATGGCGGTGAAAGGCACGACGAAATGGATTAGGGGCTCCACTACGTTGTCTTCGACCTCTAAATCCCTATCGTCGACGTGCGCTCCAGCCGCTGATACTCCTCACAATAACTTCGGTCACAGAAGCGATAGGTGCATAGGAAGCGGTCCTCCCTAAAGGAGGGACACACCTGATAGTAGGGGCAACAGTAAACAAGCTTCAAGTGTTCATCGAGGCTCTCGCTCGCCAGCTTCTCGATGCGCTCCCGCTCCTTAAGAGCGGATTGGAGCTCATTCCTAAACCTCAACAGCTCTCCACTTCTCTCCAGCGTTCGGTGGGGTTGCCCCACATCCTGATGTAAGTGAACCTCCTTGATGAGACCGATCTCCCTCGCGTAAAACCTAACTACGATGTGGATGCTTCCCCTGCGCATATGTGTTTGTTGGGGCTCCTCCCTGGCAACCCTGAAACCCAAGCGGGCTAAGGTATCGGCCACATCCCGCCATCGGAGGGAGCGAGGCGTCTCCATCCTCACCTAATCGCGACCTCCAGCTCTAGCTTGGTAAGCATCGTGTGGAGGAAATTTGGGGACTAGCCACCATGAGGAACGCACGGGCTAACCTGGCTCCGCCCTAACCATTAGACAAGCGCTGCCTTCTAGGGTGATTTGCAGGGTGCCGAGCCAAAACTTGTAGGCTTGGTCTCTCAGCCACTCCTTGAGCCGGGGAGCCCACCTGAAGATGCCCCTCCTCGCGTATTGGGCCCGCATCTCCACCACCTTAGCCTCCCCAAACCTTAGAATCCTTCTTCGGGTGGTTACCCTCAGCTCCTGGACGATAGCCTCTAAAGCCTTTATTATGGTCGAGCTGACAACTCTGCCTCCACTCCTAAGAAACGCTACAACGCCCTTCAACAAGGCCCGCTTCAACCTCCCAAGCCTATACCATCGTCCATTCCTCATGGCACCATTCCAAATCTTCACCAATTCATCATAGCTGTAGTCGGTGTGGGCAGGGAGCTCATCCTCAAGCTGGTTGAACCCACTTTTCAACGTCTTCACCTTGCAGGCTTCACCTTCTGAATCCTACACTTCACAAGGTCACCCACCTTGATTCCGAGGGCAACCCTAACCTCCGTTGGTATCGTCGCTCTCCCGTCTCCCCTAACGTACACCAGGAACTCCGCATCTTCCGCAGACAAAGCAAAGACCCCGGAAATGGCGCTTTTCTATATTGATCGCTGAAAATTTACTCTTTTAGTCAGGATTCGGAAACAAAATCCGAATCAGAACAAGAATTGATTTACTACGTTATGTCTAATTTCGTCTAGAATTATAACATCTAGAGATACACGGGACTAATTTTCTTGCAGATTCTATTATTTAAACTCGATAATCGATCGCCTCTTGAATCTTTAAAGTCTGTATGATATTAGAACGCTCCTTAACCTCATATCGATATCCTTAAATTTATTAGAATTGTGTCTGTAAGATTTTATCATGGAATATTCTCTTGTAATACTCTTCGTTTCTAGAATAATGGACACTATATGTGAACCATGCTCTTCTCCAATAATATACAAATGACCGACACGAAGAAATGCAAGTTTTGCTCGGAGTGTTGGCCTAGGGTTTTGAAGGCATTGGAGCAAAAGAGATCTTGGCTCTCGAGTATAATGAAGCGGCCAAACCACGTTACCCTATAACAAACGTTAGGGTTTCCACAAACAACTGGTTCGCAGGAAAATGAAGAAACTAGGGATGATAGACTGTTTACTTTAAACCTGTAGGCGACGTTAGGGTTCAGAGGAAGTTGAAAGAGGGTAAAGAGTATTGAATTAACAATGGGCTGCGACTACCCTAATTAAAAAGCAGAATTTGAATTTTACGTTCATAGCGTTTATATGCCTAAATATGCTTGTTGTTCACACAAAGCTTTATATCCAATTTTTCCGTACATTACATTCAGATATGTGCTAAAATGGACATATTGTATACGGGTGCAACATGAAAACTGTTTAACAACACTACACGAGGAATTGAAAATGAAGGAACGAAAACTGAGGGAGATCCAGACGAAACTCATGAGGGGGCTCCTCGACTTTGTGATCCTTCAATTTTTGAGCAGCCGTTCCATGCATGGATATCAAATTATCTCAGATCTTCGAAAGAATTTTGGCGTATACTTTGGCCCCAGCACGATTTATCCACTTCTTTGTGCCCTTGAAGAAAAGGGGTACATTAAAAGCCATTGGGACCTAGAGAATGATCGACCAAGAAAAGTGTATTGCATCACAACCCAAGGCTCAGACCTGCTGAACTGTAGCGAGGATTCATTGAACCAGATATATCGAAAACTGACGAGTAAGTTCACGCTTGAAGAGCATCTCCAAAATAGGGTATACGCAAAGACAACCTAGCTGCTGCGACGTACTCGGTGAATATTAGGTCCCGCTCTGGAAAATACTTGAAAGGCCCAACTTTTTTATAGAGGCGTTTTATTATTTGAATTTCAAGGAATTTGGCTCCAAGTCCGAAGATTTTTTCAATGGCGTTGGCAAACTCCTCGATTTTGTGGGGAACGTCTAGCTTGTTGATGTCGAAAGTCTTTTCCAGATGAAAATAGATGGCCTCTTTCGATGAAGCTCCCAGCGAAGACAGCGCCTCATCTACTGCCTCTAGCAGAAGTTTTTCGAAAATGCGATTGTGCAGCGGAGATTCCTTCAAGGCAATTTCAGTTTGAGCTGAGCGCAAGCTTAACCATCCTTTGCGTAGTTTTGTTCAATTGTTTTTACGTTTAACTAATATACATTTTAGTATATCGTACGACTAAATATATTGTATTTCTATTGCTGATATATTTCGAAAATTGATATATGAGTTCTTCAAGAGTGGGACAAACGATTTTGAATGGGGGTAAGAGTTTCAACTAATCGCTTTAGAACTGTTTGACTTAAGTCACTGCTCCATTATCGTGAAGGAGTTGGGTGATGGCAAGTATATTATGAGGTGGCCAAACCGACTCTGAGTTGGTGGTTTTCGAGAGCGTAGTGTCCCAAATAAGAAGGGTGGCTTAGGGGTAATAATTAAAAACCTTTTTCATTCGTCTGAGATCGCTACTTAACACCTTATACTTTCTGATAAGTTGCGGTTGAATGCGTAGAATGTCTGTTAGTGTTACCAAACCAAGAAGCTTCCCTTTTTCGATTATTGGAAGCTTTTTAATCTTATTCTGAATCATGAGTTTAGCTGCGTCCTCAATTTCCACGTTGGGCGTTACAGATAGGAGGGGCTTTGACATTATTTCCATGACTTTCGTGTTACTGGGGTCTTTTGATTTAGCTAAGACTCTCTTCAAAAGATCTCTTTCTGTAATTATTCCTACAGGCTTTCCATTTTCTAGAACGACCAAACACCCTATCTCATACTTGTTCATCAGCTCAACGGCGTCTTTCACCGTTGCGTCCTTGTCCGTCGTTATTACCTCGTCGACCATGATGTCATGGATTTCAATTGACATAGACAGTCCCAGAAGGTCAACTCTACGTTAAGGAAGATAAGCATTACGAAAATGCAATCATTATCCAGAATCGACTCCGAGGGTCTTTATAAATGGCTTCGGAATGAACTCCCCACCTGACAAGTGTTGTAAGGCCAAGATTTTGAAAAAATCGGGTTCAAACCCCAAATGTCGTCTTTTTCTAATTTTTTAACATAAACCTCTAATTTCTTGTACGAACCCTTTTATTTTTAAAAATACTACATTTAGATGTCCGACTTGAAGATGAAACTAGAGATTGACGAATTCAAGACGGGCAATCACAATATTATGCTAAAGGTAGTATTTGAAAAGACTTCTAATTTTTGGATAGAGGAAAACGAGGGAAAAGCTACTTGGGTTCCAAAAATGGAAGAGGTTAGAAAGATATTCAAAGCTTTGAAAGTTATAGATTCGGGGAACAAAACAGCTCGTGCTAGTGTTTTTCCTTTCAAAAGGCGATGAGTTCCTTATTTCTCTGTCAGTTATTCTTTGCCCAACTTTTTATCGAGTATGGCGTTGGCGGGATATGGCCTTTTCCTTTGGGTTGTTGATATATTCGCTCGAAAAAGGAGCATGATTTTTCTGTAATTTTAACAGTACCATTCTAAGATCGCCTTTATAGCCTTATCCGAATAGCCTCTTTTCTTCAACACTCTCTCGATCTTTCTTACTTCATTCATAAGGATCTAACCATCTATAACCGACTGTCTCGACCTTTTGAAACCAAGGGATCTTAGCAAGGGATCTTAGGTATGCCCTTCGAAAGCTCCTCAAATATCTCCTTTTCAATCACCTCATTTCCTTTTTCAACGCTTTCTTCAATAAGTCTAATCACAATGAAGGCTGTTTTTCCCATTTGTTACCCCAAATATGGATTCGTGTCTCATAATATTTAAGAGTTGTGCTCACAATAGTTACCTTGTGAATTGGAAAACAAGGATAGAAAAATAATGAAGGAAGGAAAAGGGCGATTCATTAACCGACCTACGAAAACTGGAAGAAAAACTTACGATAAATTCTATGTTTATGTTCCGACTTATGTTGCGGGAGATAAGGATTTTCCGCTCGATGTCGGAGACGAATTGGTTGTCAGAATTGTTGATAGCAAACTGGTCATTGAGAAAGGATAATCATAGAATTGATTTCAATGAACCTAGATCCATTCTAGAAGAACGCAAAAAAATCTTCTACTCAATTTTGTTCCTATCTCTCTACTTTGCACATTGAAGCCCAAAACTAAGTGAACTCAAGCAAGAATACCTGCTTGTTCTGGCCACATTCCTGGCATTCAAAGATTAGTGCTGATCCAGAGACATTGTCTGGGTTCTTTGGGTTCTTTGAGTTAGTCGAAGGATTGTGAAGGCAAATGACGTTTAGGTGTTCCGTTCTCTTTTCACATTTCTTGCACCACAACGAAACGAAGAGACTTGGCATTCTTCCACCTCAAAAACCATGTAATGCTTTATGGAACATATGCGCCTATCCAAAATCCCCCTTCTCTTCTTTTTGGATCTTCACTCTTCGTGACTTCTTCTTTTATGTATCTGATAATATACTCAGGGAGTCGAAAAGCCTAAATTGAACTTCTTTTCTCGTTCTTGGTTCCAAATGTAACTATAAATCATATTAATTAATCTTCCCCGCTTCGTTTTTTGTGGTTTTTGCAGTTTTTGGTTCCTTTTCCTTGGAGCTTTGAGCGTTTTGATTTCTCTAGTTAGTATGAGTGAGATTAAGGAGATGCCTCTTGAGGAGAAATATGACGGACTTTTGGGGACTTCACATTCTTTCTGAATCCAGAATTTTGATTTAGAGAATGTCTTCGCGAGTCATAAACTATTTTTATACATAGAGCCAATTCTTCATAAGTGTTACCATAATGACAACTATTGCAGAAAAAATGAAAAATGAATTGTTCGTACTATTTTTTCGAAGTCTAAATAAAGCTTCCAAACTGCATCGTAGCCGTCTCTCGCAACTGCAAAGGGAAAAAGAAGAGCCTATGGTTAAACCACTAGTGGAGGAAGAAAAATTCTTTTCAGGTTGTCTTCATCATTTCGGGTATTTGGCAAATCGTCCTAAGAGCGCTCCCATACCGGAAGAATGTATTATCTGCCAAAGATTAGCGGACTGTATGGTGGCGACAGTAAGAAATGACATAGAGCAGGGAGAACTTTCGGAGGAATGGGCAATGCTGATAGGTAAGGAGAATAAAATGGTTAGGTGTCTTGATTGTGCCAATATGCTTGTTGTTATTGACAACAAAGGCAACCTTAAAGGATATATCTGTGAGGCTCAACCTAAACCTAGCAGTGATTTTCGTTTCTTAGAAATTCCTCGTGATGAACTTTCTAAAAAGAAAATTTATTGCGATTTGTTCGCACCCTTAATTTCAGTGCGTACAATGACAGAAGATGAAGTAGAGACACATGCTGAGCAAATCAGCGATTTTAAACATCAATACAATAAACAAAAATCTGTAGGAGATAAACTACACTCTATTTTCGATGAACTATTTGATATAAGCAAAAAAGGATTTGTACCAGAAGAAGAGTATTAAGATTAAGAAATTGTCTTAATCAATTCTCCTTAACGTTAGCCTTGATTAAGATGTCTCGGCAACCCACACAAAACCATGACTCAAACGAAAAGCGCCAGCAAACATGAGGTTAGCCTTATTATTTTGGTAGAACATTATTGAATTATGGTGATATGTTTGTCTTCGGTCTTTGAAAAGTTTCCTTGGAAAAAAGATAAGAAACTGGTTGATGAAGCAAAAGAACTATTCGCTAAGAGGCAATACGAAAAATGGGTAATATTCAGGTTTGGCCATGAACTGGGCGACTTAGATGATATTGATCTTATCTTTCCCAGTCAATATCCTGATGCAATTCTTGTTAAAGTGAGAAACGGGGAGGTGGTAGAGGCATTAAATGTTGAGTTCGAAGAATAGTAGCGACTTCAAAAAGCATGGACATGATCTAGAAATGTGTGATCTGATCGTATGCGCTCAAGATGACTGGAAAGAAAGGTTTCCTAATGAAAAATGCCCTTTACGCGTACACGTAGTACAAGGGAAGTAGTGTTTCGCTCCGATAACGCGCTAAGACCATTGTTTTTCCAGAATAAGTAAACTTTCGTTTGTGTTAGGAAGCTGAGGATTCGAAGCATCTTAGCCAGCTTTTGTAGGCTAGCACCATCAACGCGTTTGCAGAATTGTTCGTGGGTTAGGTAGGCTTCATGAACCGACATGATGCGTTTTCGATAAACACCGCTAGATCTAGAAACCTCTTTGAAGATGCTTTTAACTTGCTCCACTTCATGAATCGGCATTTTTTGCAGCTTCTCTAAGTTAGCCTTTTCGGAAGAAAGAAAAATCGGGTTAAACCCAAAGGTTCTCAATTTTTCCACAGCCTCAAGGATCCTGGGGTCTGGTTTGCTTTTCGCAATTTTTGTTAGGCCTGCACGCTCGAAAAAAGGGTTGTAGCGTGCCATCACCGCCACGGTTTCCACGTAAGGCTTGCCTGCAAGAGGCAACGTTTCCTTTACCAGTTTCACACCTAAACCTATGGTGCGATATTTCGGATGGACCACCACACGTGAAATTAACGCTACATCGCGATTCAATTCTTCTAGGCTGAGTTGCCTTCCAAACGCCTTCTTCCTCCCAAACGCCGCTACAGCAGGAGAACTATAAACAATGACGCCAGCCATCTCATCGCCACGCTTCAAAACAAAGACCTTTTGACATGCCACTACGCCTTTGCTGTCTCGATAATGGAAGCCCGCCAACCTCCTATAATCTTGTAACGTGCCTTGTTCAACGCGCATCTCCTGAACTAAGCTGCACTCCCTATTGACCTCATTTGGATAATATTTAACCTCAATTTCTTTTCCAAACCTTTTATGAATATGAACTGAAGGCTTTAAGTCCTCGAACAGGTCGGTGTGAGTTGTAGCGACTAAAACAGCCTTTCCTTCCTGCCTCGCCAGCTTCTGCACGTTAAACGCCACAATCTTAGCGGTATCTCGATCCAGCGTGCTGCAGAACTCGTCCATAATCCACCATTGAGCGCCGCTCTCAATCAGCTTCGCAACCCTATAACGATACTTCTGCCCGTCGCTGAGCTGATCGTAGCGACGTACAAAGAGGAAGGCGTCGTTGAGGCCTACTCGAGAGAGCAGCTCGAGGCCCTCTTCAAGGGTTTTGCCCACCGTGTCGATTAATGGCTTGTCTGGGTCCACTTGGATATCCGCCATGTCCACAGCTTCTGGTCCCAGGTCCTTCTTGAAGGCCTTTAAGAGCACGGATTTGCCGGAGCCGCTGTCACCCGTGAGATACACGATGTCCTTCGGACCGATCTTTAACTCCACGTTGTCGTAAATCACGTGCTTCTGATACTGGTTCACGCCAAGCCCGAAGGCCTCAGCCACCTGAATCGTGCGAGGTGTTATGTCCGTCGCGGTCTTATAGGAGAGGTTAATGATGAACTTGCCTTCCCTTCTATCGTAGACTCGAGTGTATCTCTGAATCTCAAAATACTCTCTGTGCCTCATTCAATAAGCCCTCTCTAAGCGTCCTGAAGGTTCAGATCGGCTGGCTGTGCATGCTAAGGCGATAGCCCAGTAGATGTCGTCATGTGTGCCTTCTGGGTGGGCAAAGTGGATGCGTCCGTCTTTGGTTAACTCGAAGGTTTCCACGTTGAGGTTGCTGATTACGTCGTTGTCGTAATAGAGGCTGAACTGCTTGTTTTGCATCTTTTGTTTGAGATAACTGCAGATCTCTTCTTTAGTCGGCAATGACAATAATACGCCTTCGATTTGAGCGTTTATGAGAGCTCGCTTCATGTCCTCAACAATGTACTCGCCCACGCCCGTTTGATCAACCAGTACTCTGACGGTGGAGCGCCAACGTTCACACAAAACCTTAACGTAGCCTATGACAGACGCGTAGGGAGTTTCTAAATCGAAAACCTTGACGTGGCGAAGCACCAAATTATCCCCGATCTTCTCGATGGCAGCAACCACACTGTAATCTACTTTTTTGCCGAGGTCCACGCCCAGAAAAACTTCTTTGCCCGTAAAGAAATCCTCAAACTCCCAAGGTTCTATGTCACTGCTCACACACCTTGAGATTAAATCCTGGGGTAGCCAGCGGTCAATGTCCTCTGTAAACTCGGCTTCATACTCGCGGAGGAACCTATCTAACAAGATTTCACGTTTCTGTTTTTCAATAAATTCCAGCGGAATCAAGCCAGCTTGCACTGCTTCTTTCCATGTTACGTGGTGTTGACTCCACTCAGACGCTATCTTCGGGTCTTTACAGAACCGATAGAACATGTTGTTTCGACCCCAGGGAGTTGAGCTCGCAATTATTTGGGCGCCTTTCTCCCATCGAGTAGCCATCATCGGCTTGAGAACATTATCGAAGAGCACCTCATCATCGCGAATGAATGCCGCCTCGTCCACGAAAATGAGGTCGCTGGTTTCACCTCTAAGCCTGTGCAGGCTGTAGGGTAGAAACTTCATGCGGGAACGGTTTTGAAAGGTTACTTTTGTTCTCTGCAACTTGGATATCCAAGCCCTTCGGGCAGGCTCAGCCATTTGGTAATAGGTTTCTTCGAAGCGGTCGCAGACAAGCATGCTCTGTCTAAGTCCAGGTGCCACGATTATGGCTTGGCTCATGGAATGCAACACGCAGAATTTTAAGCCTTTGATGCCGAAGCTTTTGGTTTTGCCGCTCTGCCTCGACCAACGGGTGGCTATTTGCCTGCTTGTGTCTGTCAGAAATTTTAGCTGGTAAGGTGTCGGGTGGAAGTTGAGGAAGACTTCTGAAAAGAATGGTTCCTTTAGCATCTCAGCTACAGCGTGACCCTTAATCTTTTCATAAAGCTTCAAAGTGTTCTCGAGCTGCTCTTCGTCTCTTGGCAGAATACGCTTGAACACCTCATTTGGTGGTTGACCGCTTACCTCAGCTAAAGCCTTCGCCACAAACCATACGTCTCGACGCTCCGAATCCCGTAGTTGAACAGTCCGTAGCTTTTCAATTTCACGCCATAGGGCTGGAATACTGGTCGGTTGGCTTCTCCAATCGATGCTCATTTAATAGCTTGCTCCTTTTTGACCTGCGCCAAAACCTTCCTGATTTCCTCTAAATCAGATAGTTTCTTTGGTCTCAGAGACATATTCATAAGTTTACAAGCAAGCTTCATGTACTGCAGGCTGAGCTTATGTTTCCCTTCCTTCGCAAACTTTTTAGCCAGCTCATAGCATTCAGCAGCGAAAACGCGGGCTATTCTGTCACGTTCAGAAAAGGACTCAGCCTTAACGAAGTCTTTTCCCTCTAACTTTTCAAGTTCCTTAGCGATCCTGCGGAAGACCCTGTATGTATTAAAAAAATATTTTTTTTCATCATTCATCTTCATTGAGGTTTTCACGTCCTCTGCGAGATGAATATGCCTGTGATGGTGCCGATTAGGCCGATGATGGCGCTGAAGATCTCGCTGTTCCAAGCATGGAAGTAAATCATGTGGAGGACCTCCAGCACTGTTAGTCCGATGAGGCTGACGGATGCAAAGGTCACCATCCAAACTACATGTTCGCTCGGTGGAAGCTCTATGTCCCGTTTCTTGACCCGCACGGTTTTAGTTAAGGCCCTGCGGATCGCATTTCTCATTCAGCGTTACCCCCCGTTAAATGAAGCCTTAGCTGTTTGCCTCGTTTGACGATCCGCACGGTCCCCGATTCAAAAGCTGTTTTCAATTGGAAGGAAAGCTTAGGATCTAACGCTTTAATCATTATCACTTTCACGTTTTTCGTCATGCCTAAGGGTATTGCTGTGAGGTCCACGTCAAAGTCCCCGTTTCCAGGCCAAAAGAAAATATCTCGCGCAATCACTATGTGTTTGACTTGTTCGCCAACCAACCCGAAGAAGAAGCCCACGGACCGCACAGGCACATCAAAAAGGTGTCGTTTCCCCTTAATCTTAGGATGAAGCCTTATCTCCCGTTTACTTGCATCGGACCAAAAAACCTCGATAAGGTCGCCGAACTGGACTTGCGAAACCGTTTTAAGAACTTCATCACTACTTTTCAATGGGCATCGCTCCTGCTGGTGTGATGCTCTGGATTAGGGTGACGAAGCCGTTCAAGCCACGCTCGCACCCTTCTCCATTTTTAATCATGATTGATTCCCCACTTCCTCTTCTTCCCTTTCGAATGCAGCCACGCGCTGTGCACAGCCATGCCCAGGATGAAGCCGCAAACCGCCGCAGCGATCACGTTGATAAGCTCCACCATTTTACGCCGCCGTTATTGTTGTCTCCACCACAACCGTGATCTTCTTGTCGCTTGTTTTCGGGATGTTGCTGGCGAAGAGTTTTCTCACTAGCATTGTGCCTGCTGCCGCCGCGTTGAATATCCCCACCTCCGTCAACGTGTTTCCGTTGGCTTCCGTGTAATCCACAACAAACTCTAGGTGGGCTTTGCCCGTGCTAGGGTTCGTTGTCACCGTTAAAGATTTGCGAAGCACCTCTGTTTGCAGAGCAGTGTCTCCGGCGGCTGGTGCACTGGTTCCTGTGCCAACGGCTCCGTAACTCATTTTTGCTACTGTGTCGCTGTACATGCGTTGCTGATAGAAGTTTAAGCCTGCGTTGACGACTAGGTCGGGGTCTGCCTTCACAATCTCTTTTCGTCCATCCTTGTACTCAACGATGGCGTAGACTTCATCCTTTATTTTCATTTTTTCCTCCATTCTTATTCCTCCTTTCCGGTTTTTTGGTTAAACAAGACCCAACACGTCTTAGCCTGCTCCCATTTTAGAAGCAGATTTGTAAATTGTTTTTTAAGTGTGTCAAGCTTAGCGGAGTCCAGCTCTATATTCAGCCTTGTAGCAAAATGAAGCATGTCTTTGTCTAACACTATTTTTTGATGATCCACTTCGTCCGCTACAATGCTAACCAAACAGAAATCAACTCCCTTAAAGTTACCCAGCTCGATCATAAACCAGCTTTTAACGATTGGCACATCAGCGAGGCTAGGTCTCCGCGGGTCTTCTTCTGTTCCAGTTCCAATTATGGGGCAAATATACGTTTTCTCTATGATCATTCTGTCCACATCCTGAAATAATCAAAATCAGCCTTTGGACCCGCAACCTGATTATACTCGCTGACTCTCAAGCTTCCAGCAGCACTGTGACTTCGCGGGGACTCCAAGTAGTTTATGCATGGAGTTGCCTCATCTTCAAAGTAAACCTTAATTCGCCAGTTCGCTCCTTCATCCCGTTGATCTACCTTAGCCTTATAGAAGGTATCCAAAACCATCGTTTTTGTGGCTGTAGCCAATTGCGTCCAAGTTCCATTAACGCTTCTCCAAACCTCTACTAGATTATTATAAGGGTCTAACGTTACTTCATACATATTCGTTCCGACCGCTTGAATACGGAAATAGATAGTCATGTGTTGGTTTTCGTTAAGCAGCGCTTTCGCTCTGTATTCAAAGAAGAAATCAGCGGGAAAAACGTTGCCTCCCGTATACTTAATCTTCTTGCCCCCAGCGGTTGTGTCGGTTTGATGGGCTACTCCATCAGCACTCCAAGTTCCCGCTTCAACTGTCCAGTCGTTAAGGTTATCAAATTCATCCAAAATCCACCTGGCTTGTAAATAATCAGTTATGTTCATGTTATCGGAGAGGAGAACGTCTATGAGAGCTTCCATGTAGTCTGAAACTGATAAGTTGTCTGCGGCGAGAATCTCCTCAAGAAGTTCATGATAATCGGAGATAGACATGGCGTCGGAAACTGGAACCTCAATATCCGCTTTAAGTTCGTCAGTTATAGTCATATTATCGGTTAAGAGAACATCGATAAGAGCTTCAAGGAGATCATTAATGGACATGGAGTCTTCTAGCGTTGCCTCTAAAACCACTTGTAGAAGATCGGAAATAGTCATGTTATCCTTTAATGGACCTGCGAAAAGTTCCACGTTTTCAGCGTAAACGTCTGCCTTCTGTAGGCGTTCAATGTGTTCCTTTAACCGTTTCTGTGGATCTGTTAAAGCATGTGGAACTCCCGCTAGACTGATTTCCGAAGTGAATTTGCTAGATGCGGGTGGAATACTGTGAATCACCTCTTTTACAATCATCTCTTCATTGCCTATGTTCTGATTTGGAACATTCACGATAACCATTTCTCCTGCGTGTGTGGAGGGTAATCCCCAAGGATGAGTTAAGGAACCCTTTACTAACGGTGGGTTCTTCAAGATCGACAAGAAATATTCTGCTGCAACCTGAGCATCCTCTTGAGCTTTATAGTATGTGCTGAAAATTTTTTCAGGTTGTAAACCAATATCACTAACACTTTGTTCGTCTTTAGCGATTCCCCAAGCCTCGGATTCGCCTTCAAACCTTAATTCGTCAATTTTACACCATGAAACTTTCGACTCCTTAGGGTAAAGGAAGCCTACATAATTAATGTTTTTAAGTTGAGGAGACCCTACCTCTTCAAACTCGATGTTTTGCATGAAGCCCACGTTAAACTCGAAGAGAGTCTTCCATTTCGGCACTGGGGAGAAATCGATGTAATAATAGTTGTTGTCGTCGGTGGCTAGGATGAGTCTGCAAGATTCCTCTGCTACATCATGTTTCATCCAAAACTTCAACTTCTTCAACGCCAAAGCGTTCATGGCGAGGTCCTTTGTCCTTGGAAAATGGATAAGGTGTTCATACGCGGTTGTTATCTTCGCTTTATAGATGTCTCCACCCCAAATATCTGAATAGTCAGGTGAAGTATGGTCCAGTACGCCTTGAGCGTTGTAAACCTTGAAGAAGCCGGTAAATGGGAAATCCAGGGTTAAAACGTCCAGCTCGGCGACGCTGCTTCCAGCTGGCACAACTGCCTCAGCCTTCTTTTCACCTGGCGAGGCATTGGTTCCGCTCCAGAGTTCAACCTTCCACTCAGCCGCAAGACCTTCCACGTAGATTTTTAATCCTTTGTATATTTTGAAGTTGTCCTGCTTAGGATACTGAAAACTTGTTACTGCTGTGCTGCCGTAAAGGTAAATATACGCATTGGTGAAGTTGAGTATGCGAGTTTTGTTACAGACAAGCTCATTATCGAGGTAAACTTTTATGTTGTTTTCGGTTATGATCATTTTCGCGGTTTTTGTAGATGCAGTAGAGGGACCGCTAGCGTAATGACTTACGGGATCGTTCGGATAATCTCTCTCTTCAACTCCCCAATGCTTTATCTGACCCCAGTCAATGAAGCCATAGACCTGCACGTGATCTGTAGCTGTGGGATCGCCGTCTACGGTGTGTGTTACAGATAAAATGAGTCGATTTGATGTGGCTCCTGTTAACCCTGATATAATGATTTTCGATTCAACAACCATAGCATTCAACGTTTTCAAATCTTTTGTAACTATGTATCTGCGATAAGAGTCGGTTATCTTTCTGATTTTGTTAACAAGTTCTCCTGCCTCTACGTATGTGTCTCCTTCGCCTCCACCGTGAGCACCTTTATCATACTTTGTCAAGTCCAAGGTGTTGAAGGGGTCTTGCAGAATGAAGCCGCTGCTTTTGCGTTGAAAATCGCTGCTTACACCCGCTTCCAATTTAGCTTTCAGGCTATAGATACCAGCTTTCGCGTCTGGGTCATTGCTAAGAGTGCAGTAAGTGGCTCCCCAAGCGTAGTAGGTAGCTGAAAGAACAACTTCATCGAAACGAAAAGTGCCTGAAACATTGATGTCCCAGCAACCTATAGTGACCCTTGTAACGCTACTTAGAATCGATAGAACATCTCCTATGACATAATTTGGGTTTTTAACGTTTAAAACAATAGGTGTTGAAGGCCATCCAGAAAAGTTATCATAAAAATGACATTCAAAATAACTTGAGCCACTCTGGATTGTAAGCCTCATTTTCTTACCGGAATTTGTTCCGTACCACCATAAGAAAACATAGTTTTTGAGGCTCCAGTCTTGGTTTGGTGAATAATCATGATAAACATGCCAATATTTGTATGATCCTGCCCCCACAACCAGCTTTGTGCTCTGAGCGCCCATTTTCTTCTCTGTGGTGTCAGCGGAAATAATGGGCGCAGCTATGGTTCCGCCCGACTCCCATGCTTCCGGACTCCAAAAAGCCGCGTTGTCTTCCTCAATAATGGTCGGTGCGGGTTCCTTAGTCCACTCATCTGAGTCCAGCGGCACGTTATACGCAAACTTGTCGCCCTTCACGATGATCATGTTCCGAGCCTTCTTAGGGTCTCGTTGGAAGGCTCCTGCGTGAACGTTCGTTGCGGCGTCTAACGTTATTTTTTGATAAGGAGGCGTCACAGGGAAGAATCCAAGCCACTTGAAATAGAGAATGCCTTCGCTGCCACTTTTGGAGATGCTCAGCTTCACATTTTTGACGTTTTTATTTGCTCCTGTGATTATCGAGGGTAAATCCCATTCCTTCACGGTGTAGGATGTTGGAGCTGCTGTCAAAGCCTGAACCGTGTATTCCGTGTCATCCTCAGTTACAACCTTCACTGAATATTGGGTGTCGCTATCCGAGCCATTCAGTTCTAAGAGAAGTTTCTTAAAGACGGTTGAGTTCACGGATATAAGTGTGACACGATATAATGTTCCGGTTCCGCCTGCGACTGCTGTTTTTATCTGAGCGATGTCGCCATCCGTCTCAAACTCGTAAGCGGTACATGCCCATCCTTTCTCCCAGCTGTCCTCCACCCAGCCAGCGTAACGCAGAAAACGCTTGCCAGCAGGATACAGGCTGGCGTCCCTGTTTGGCTCAACGTGGAAACATAGGTCTAGCTGCTCAGCCATTTCCACAAGTTTGCTGAGGGCGGAATCGTAATCACACTTTAGCACATCGATCTTTTTCTGGACATTCTTTATGCCGAAGGTGGTGAATCCAAGAGCGGCTTGCTTCTCCGCCTTGTCAAGAATATCCTTCGCAACCACATCCATGTCGTCATCCGAATAGGTTTCGGCGATGAAGCGTTCATAGAGTAGTGCGCTCCAGCCAAGCATGTTCAACGTCAGATAATCTTCGCCATACTGAACGCTTTCAGGATCGATGCTGTCAATGTAACCTCCGAAAACTCGTTCAAAATCACCATTCTTCTTCACCCACAGATAAACCTCGTCGCGGTAGGCAAACCGATCCTTATGCTGTCCGTCATGATTGTCTATAATGAGTTGAAGGAAGTCAGCCCGATCATTGACGCCACCCCGATACTGAGGAATATCAAAAACGTCGTCTAAATCATTATCATTGTAAAAAGGATTCTGTGACGTAAACATGATAAAGTCGATTTCTAAGTTGTATTCCGCAATCGTTTGGTTAAGATCAAAACCAACATGGATTTTATCAATATAATTTTGTGTGAAGGGATTTTTCCCTGTCAATTCTGTGTACTTTACGGCGGCAATCGCCCATTCAGTGCTCGGAGGATCAAGAATCCACCAACCAAAAACTTCGTTGCCTGTGATGTTCTCCACAAATTTCATGACCACCCTACAATCACTGCGATTAATCCTATATCGCATAACCACCCAAGGGTAAATGTTAGGGTTCACTTGAGGCTGTGCATCTACAAGAAAATGCCAACCGCTGACCGCGTCAAAGATGCAGTTTGTACTAAATATATCGCAATCAGACATCTTTACGCGGCTTGTATAATATTGTGAATACCAAGATTCAACCCATCCGCAAGCAGGATCAGCCATATCATTGCGATAATTTGTAGGTTTGCAGATGAGAAGCTGAATCTGACGCTCAGTCAAGTCCTAGTCGCCTCTCTTCCTGAGCCACGTATCGAGCCAGTTTACGGGCTGTTTCACGGATATCCATGTCGCTGGCTATGCTAAAGTAATTGGGACCTATCTGAACGTTTCTCCCCGTTTGACCTCTGCGCCAACGCTCCGCCTGCTCAACCGTTAAAATGGCTTCGCCGCAGTGAAGTGACGCTAGAAAGCCCGTGTATGGAACATACCACTCTCCCATCTGGCGTTTAGCTCTTCCAGGCATTCCTGCCTCCTGTTTAGGTGCTCCTGTTACTCCTGTTGTTGTAGTAGTTGGAACAGGTCCAGTAGGAGCACCAGTGGTCCTAATTTCTTTTAATTCTTCCCTTTTATCAATTGTTTCATAAACACTCACATAACGTGTGGTTACCGTAACTTCCTTTCCTTCAAGACTATTGATCTCCGCTTGAATGGCGGCAATGGCCTTCGCAACGTCGCCTTCAGCGTCATCGAGACATTTATTCCACACGTCTGTAACTTCTTTCCACGTCATACCACTTGAAGCCTTCAAATCGACGAGAGCCGATATGATTTCATTTTGTGTGTCTGTCCCGAACTGTGAAGTATCATCCCTTATATCATCGAACCATTTGTTAAATTCAGCTTCGATATCCGACCATTTTTCTCCAGTCTCGTTTTTTATCTGTAAAAGTCCCGTCATAATCGTGTCTATTTCGTCTTCCATGAACCCACTGGTTTCCAGCTTCATTCTAGTAAGAATCATGCCACGCATAGTTTCAAGTTCTTCTATTTTTGTGAGATAACCCGCCTTCATGTCTTCGGCTCGTTGAATCAACAAGTCACGTTCTTCGCCGCTAAATGTATCCGCATAAGCCATCATTTTATCATATTCAGTGTTCATTTCTTCCGTGAGGCTTTCAATCGCGTCGTCAATGTCCTCCACCATAGTCCACATTTTGTCCGGCTCCGCCTCCTTAAAAGTATCCATCAAAGCCTGAGCTTCGCCAAGCAAACCATTAGCAATCAATTCGTTTGCTGAGTCCACCATATCCTTCATAGCTTGCGTAGTTTCCTCTTTTGTCGCCGTGCTTTTTTCTCCCATACATTCCTTGAAGCGTTCCATAGCTGATTGAGCCTTATTGATAAGCTCCTCCTCCAATGTCGGAGCAATGGTTCCTACTGTAGCCTTAATCTCCTCAACCTTCTCCATCACGATTTTTTCAGCGTCTTCCCAAGTTATGCCCCAACGATCCGCAAAATCTTGGATTAATCCTTGAATCGCCTCAAAGTCGGGCTGCATCCCCGAAAATTCATTATGGACGGCTTCCCCTATTCCTTGCAAATCTGCTTGGAATTCTTCGCTTTCTTTTGTAAAAAGATTAAAGAAAGAATCTTGCAGCGAACCCATTTGTTTATTCATTTCTTTTATGGCTTCCATCACAATTTTTTGGGCTTGATCCCAAGTGATATCCCATTCATCAGCGAAACTTTGAATTAGTACTGAGACAGATTCAAAACTGGGTTCCATTCCAGAAAGAAAATCTTTCACAATATCTGCTGTAATCAATAAGTCTTTTTGAAATCCCTCAGTCTCCTTAGTAAAAACATCAAAAAAGGAGTTCTCAATTTTCTCGGCTCCTTCAACGAAAATAATAGCGAGAGCATCAACGGATTTTTGTGCTTCTGCAAACTCTTCCTCCATTTTATCGAGAGCAGAGTCTATATCTTCCAGGCGCTGTGTTATTGGTTCAAATTCTCTGCGCAAGGTCTCGGCGGCATCTGAAATATCATACATGTACTCCGCAAGTTTTTCAAAGCCAAAATACAGGCCGGCGGTGATAGCGATAGCTGCACCTATAATAGGCACAGCTAACTGCAGTGAGGCCCCAAACGAAATCGTGGAGGCCGCAGAGGCTTCAATGGCCTTCTTATACGTTTCATAAGCTTTGCTTCCCGAGTCTAATGCGGTTACCATGCTGGGAAGGGCGAAAACGGCAATCCTTAATGTTTGCTCACTCAACTGATCTTGTGCATACGCTAATCTTTCCTGAGCCAACTCCATATCTTTAGTTACTGCCTCATAACGTTCATTAGCCTTTATTGCTTGCTCGCTATTTGCACCGTGCTCTCTTATTGCTTCGTTTAATGCATCTAACGCCGTTTTTTGGCTTCGTTGCCTATCTTCCAACACGTTGGTCATGCGAGCAACCAAAAGCTGTTGCCTTTGCAAACCCTCAAACATGCTGTATAAGCTAAAGACTGCGGTGGCAACACCACTAAAAGCGGTAACTAACTGTTTCGCATTAACTTCCACAGTTGCGGCGTATTCTTTAAACCCTCGCTCAGCCTGTGCCAGTGCCGGCTTAGTTTCATCAACGGCGGAAAGAATTATTTTTACTTCTGGACTACTCATGAACGCATCTCCTTTTTCTTCATCTCCATTAACGCTCTTTTTCTGAGGATTTCCGCACTTACGGAGCCGTCAAGCTCGGGAACCTGCGGTTTACCATAGTCTCGTGTTGCTGCAAACTCAGCGTCGAAAAGTAGACGCTCCCACTCTGTTTTAAAGTATTTACGTGTTGGATCCAGCAGGGTGCTGGGTCTTTGATTGTATTTTTCCGCTACGAGGTCCACGACTCCCCTTAGCTTTGAGCAAGTCACGAAATTTTCTTAGTTCACTCGCCCTCCCAGCGAACCCCACATGATTCATTGCGTGACTCACCAGAAATCTTCGGTCAGAGATCTTGATTTCATCGAACCCCAACTCGTCACTGTTGCTTGGTTTTCCCTCAACGATTTTAGGCTTTACAACGATGTTGGAAAGAAGCTTGATCTGGGCTTTACGTTCATCCTCTTTAACGGCCTTGGTGGATTCCTTCGTGATCTCCTCTAGGCTGCGACGTTCATACTCCGCTACTTTTTCGTCGTCGATGTAGAGGAGTAGGTGCTCAAGCGGGTCCAAGTAGGCCATCTCTACTTTGAGTCCGCTTGGACACACTACTTCCTCAGGCTCCCAAAGTTTTCGGTACTCTTCAGCAGAAGCAACAGGTTTGTCCTCGGGCTCCTCAGTCAAAGGCGTCAACCCCTAGCCGGCATCTACCCCTCTTTAGCTGCCTTGTTCTTCTTGTGTAGCAATTCGATGGCTTCTGATACGACTTGACTCTCGCTTACCGCCTTCTCGGGAAAACCTCTCTTCCTCATTATCTCGCACAGTTTCTCAAACACGTCTAAGGCAAGGGTTATCTCACGAGTTGTAGACATTTTCCTCCTCCTATGTGGCGTCTGGATATCCGGTGTCTTTGTTTGTCAGCTCCACTTGAATGTCGGTTGCCAACGTTGCGTCTTTTTCGCATCGAAAGTCTACGCGGAACATTTTACGTTCTTGCCGCTCGATCCTTACTGGAGGCCCTGGGGAAATCACGCATTTCGGCAATATGAAGTCCAAGCGATACTTGTAGGTGTCTGCGATAACGATTCCAGTATCTATCAACAGTTCCAATTTGAAGGGCACAACTGGTTCTCCCGGCTCCACTGCTCCTGTATCTTTCAGGAATCGCTGGTAAACATCAAGGGTCCCGCTCAGTAAAGGTAAGTCCATACTTCCGCCGATAGTTCTCTCAGCGAGTTCAATCCGTGGCAGTTTTCGACTGCCCAATACGCCGATGTCTCCTACGCCGAAGACTCTTTGACTCATGTTTATGGTGAAGCCTTCCACAAGATTTGCCAGTTCACTATCTGCGAGTTCGACTTTGCTCTGGTATGGTTTGAAGGGCGCTAAGGTGTCGGAAGGCCAACTTGGAGATTGCACAGTCTCCAGCTTTTCTGTTTGCCCTATAGCGTTGATGTCTGCGATGAGCGGTGTCGCACCCCTCACACAGCTAAAGTTCAGCGCTGTCATGATGCATCCGGGTACTCGTTTTTCTTTGATAGTGTCCCAGTTAGATCCTAGGGCGAAGCTTCGCACGGTCTCTGCTCCCTTGAAGGTGTGCTTGTATGCTACGGTGGCGCCTTGCTGAGCTGATGTGACGCTTCCAAGAATCCATTTTAGGAACCAACCGATCATGTTGTTGGGTTTCACGTCCATGTTCACTGCAACAGCTTCTTGCAAGTAGCCTTCACGATGCTCCAGCAGTGATCGACCTCGAACAGACACTGGAAACGCTAATCCCGGGTCCAGGCTGGTTTCGCAGAAGTTGGCGTCAAAGAACTTGTTGGGCACAACCGGCGTCGCTGGTGCATAGCTGGCTTCTTCTCCGACGGCAACATAACGTTCAGGCATTCTATTTCATTCCTTCCTCTTTTTGGTTTTCGTCCCTAAGGACTATGATGGATACACCTCTTTACGCACAGAAAGCAGGTTAATCATAACGTCAAAAGCATAGTCGGTTTCTCTGCCGGGAATGAAAATATAGCCGCTGAGGTGACTTTCGCTGGCTAACCCATCCCAGTTTTCGTTGGCTTGAAAAACGCTCCAAATAACCTCGCTTTTATCGTGAACAAACTTGTCGCAGACTTCTTCATCCATGTGCCGATACGCAATTCCTACAGCGACTCGTATGAAGTGACGTTGACCCCGCATTAAAGCCTCCACTGTGCTTTCTTCCATAGGAGCGAGGCTTACGTATCCTTCCCCCCGATCTGGTGTCCTCCATTTCGTAGGTTCGCCATAATGCCAAGTAATTCCTGCCAAATCCGATTCTGCTTTAAGTTTTTCAATAATTTTATTCAGCAATTCCTCAATCATCGCAAAACCTCTCTAACTGCTGCAGCCATCATCTCTACAACAATATTCCTCACTCGGTCTCGAGTTCGTGCAATGAAAGGATTTGGTCGCGTGCCCGGATGCAGAACCCTCCTGAAAAACACAACGCTGCCACGCCAAACGAAACGTAGCGCCCTCGCCCTTCTAGCAACAATTTCGTGTGGGCGAGTCCCACGTTCAATAAAAATCGCATAGGAAATCAGTGGAGTAATGATGTAGGCGTCTCCTTCCTTCATCACGGTGATGGAACGCGCAAGGTCCCCTGTTCTACGTGGGGCTTCTATAACCATTATTGCTTGGCCGACGGTAGCCAGATCGTGTAAGCCTTTATCCGTTGCATGCTTTATTGCCCAAGGAAAAAAGTCGTTAAAGTAAACCTTTAACTGCGTTATGTCAAGCGTAACAGTATAAGCCATGTTTACGCCTCCGCGGTTATCACGATGTCGAAGCTGAAGCTGGTGATGCCGGTGCAGTTGGAGAAGATCGTTAACTGAAACTCTACACTGACTCCCGTTCCAACCGCGATTTGTGAGCCATCATAGTTCCAGGTTAAGGCCATGTATTGCTCTGCCTCTGCCGGGTTCCAAGCCTCGGCTGAAAGGGTTAATAGCACAGGTACGTCACCTTCGTTCCGAATGTAAATCGGTTGTGTTGCAGCGTCGCCAGGCATCAGGGTTCCCCAGTCGATCTCCGTCACTGATACGGCACAATCCGAGCCTGTGTAGACCCCTATCTTGACGGTTGGTGGTGGAGGCGGTGGCGGTGGGGGCGGTTCAGGCTCAGGATACTCAACGCGGATTCTGCTGGTGATTCGCCAAGAATAGAAGAGGGCTGCCGAAACCGCCGTCATAAACAATGCGACAGCGATTAAAGGTAGAACTGTTCCTCTTGCCAGCCTCATGATTTCACTTCCTTTGCGTGTTCGTTGATCCTCTCCATAACCGAGATTCGGCTTTGAATTGCAGTGAGGAAGTCTTCAAGCAGAATATCCCGCTGCGTTTTTGGTAGCCTTAGAAGTCTGTCACCTATCTGATCCCATAACTCATTCCATTTTTTCTTTAGCCAAAATTCGGCGCCAAAATTTCTTAAAAGTGTTACTTCACTCAAACATGTTCACCTTTGTTTGGCGTGGATAGAATCCTCCTAAGTTGAGTGTGGAGAGAAACGCCACCCTTGAAAAGGAGGGATAGAACTCTATCCATTTCGCCCTAATCATATTCTTTTCAGCGTCCCCTCTCTCTCAGCTTGAACGTAGGCGTTCAGAAAGCTCATGGCGCGATCGTAAAGCTTGTTGACTTCTGCTGGTGGAGCCCGTCTCTCCCGGAAGTATGCGGCTGCGAAGTGTCTGCTGGCGTCCTTGACTGGTTGCGGGATGGTTCCCGTTAAGGGGACCGTGAAGCCGTGAAACTTGAGAATGGAATCGATCAGCCCGTCAGCGGAAGTTATACAGGCGTCTAACTCGGTGTCATAAGTGGTGTCGGAGCCGTCTATATGCAAGATGGGCTTTACTTCAGCTTTCGTGCTGTATGTCAAGCCGTTCAGCCACGCTCGTAAGAAAATCGAAAGAAGCTGAATTTAAGATATTTTGTCAAAAAGAAAGACGGAAAAAGAATTTTTTAGAGATAACGCCTTAAAATTAAGACATTAGTTTTGACACAGTGCCCGCTCTGTTCCGTTATCCTCATACTTTGCGACACTTACAAAAAGGTTAGGTTTTGATGCGAAGATTGGAGTATTAGAAATATACGCTGATGCTTTTTTGCGCGCGGAGAACTAATTAAATGGTTGGTTCGAGATAACTTTGAGAAGAATCGAAGAATACACTTGAAGCGTAGGAAACGCATCAAGTTATATCCTTCTATTATATGTATCCTATCTCGCAATAAGGTCTTTATTCAATAAGACGCTCTCAACTTTTTGGTGATCGAGAGATGCCTATTGCAGAATCTCCACCTAAAAAAACCAAGTTTGAGGAGGAAAGAAAATGAAAAGAAAAATGCTTCTTACAGGCGTTCTACTGGTTGCGGTGCTTAGTCTGGTGCCGTTGGCAGGCATTCTGCAGGCTTCTGCTCCGTCTGTGGGAGAATCCGCCTCCTATACCATCCTCTTACCCCGCGATGAAACGGCAGTTTATCAGACGTACAAAACGTTAGGCGTTGTTTCAACCGAAGATGGACCTGCTTATAACATCACCTCGAAAACGGAATGCTACTCTTATGTTGACGGTCAGATCGGTACACAATTGCTACAACGTAATCTTGGTTTCGCCCTCATCTCAGTTGATACGTCGAAGCTTCTGTATTCGTATATTGATTGGCGTTGGTATGACGAAAGAGGAAACGTCAAACAACATCGCGTTACTTCCATCAAATTCAAGTATATCGGGAAAACCGCAATCGCCGATTGTGTCGCATACATACTCCCTCCGGAAGCGCCTGAACAAGTAACCGGTCATTTTGAAATATCTGACGCCCATTCGATCAGCACTCAAAGAAATACAATGTGGTATTACATGCTTTATCAGAAAGAATACAAAATCGGTGTGACATACAAATTTTACGGGATTTATTGGCACAACGAAGAAAAGATATGGTTTTCCAATTATGACGACATGAAGGTCATCGAGAAGGTCAACATAACTGTAGAGGCGGGGACATTCTCTTGCTACCACTTTCAAAGGCAAACTCCTTGGAGTGACTGGAGTTTGTTAAAGGATGAGTACGCCATGGTGGATTCGAAGGTGACCGTCTACGGTCATGAACCTGAGAAAGGTAC
>Ga0315308_1000411_pt1 | contig 23941 bp, 33 predicted proteins | sample TDP3_MG_FD_203078 | JGI IMG/M metagenome (GOLD analysis project Ga0315308, IMG submission 203078) | Freshwater sediment microbial communities from Lake Towuti, South Sulawesi, Indonesia - TDP3 | ecosystem: Environmental > Aquatic > Freshwater > Lake > Sediment | place: Indonesia: South Sulawesi... | reverse complement strand
GCTCAACGCCGAGATTGACCAACTCAACAAGGACATCGAGCGAAGGGAAACTCAGCAGCGGCTTGAGCTTGAGCTTGCCGTATCTCAGGGTAGGCAGGCCGACCTGCAGATGAAGGATACAAAAACCGGCCAACCGCGGGTCATCGAACTTCGCGCCAGCATCTGCGGCCAGAAACGATTGGTCAGGCTTGAAGGCGAGCGCGGCACGGAACGTTATGAACAAGCATTCAACCGGTTCCTTCTAACTGGCGAGAAACGCGACCTGCAGCAGGATAGCGACGTTGCCGGCGGATTTCTCGTGCCGCAAATCTTCATCGCAGAATTGATCAAATCGCTTGATAACCTGCTTTTTATGCGGCAAATCTGCAACATATTGCCGCCATTGGTGCGAAGTGACAGTTTGGGTATTCCCACGTTAGAAACCGATATTTCCGACCCCATTTGGACCCCGGAAATTGGGACGGGCGATGAGGATACGTCAACGAGTTTGGGTAAGCGCGAATTTAAGCCGCAGCCCTTGGCAAAGCGCATGAAGGTAAGTGAGACGCTTATCCGCAACAGTGCAATATCAATTGATTCTCTGGTACGCGAAAGATTGGCTTACAAGTTCGGGGTCGTCGAGGAGAATAACTTCCTCAACGGCAGCGGCCACAATTGCCCGCTCGGCGTCTTCACTGCCAGCGATGACGGCATCGGAACCGCTAGGGATGTCTCGACCGGTAACACTACGACCGAGATCAGGTTCGACGGTCTTATTGAGGCGCTTTACAGCCTGAAGGCTCAGTACCGCCGGAGCCTCAATTGGATATTCCACCGCGACGCCGTAAAGATGATCCGCAAGCTGAAAGACGGCGAGGGCCGGTATATCTGGCAGGCTTCGGTTATCAACGGCCAACCTGATACGATCCTGAATGTCCCTGTTCGCGAGTCCGAATATGCCCCCAATACATTCACCACCGGCAAGTACGTGGGGATAGTCGGCGATTTCAACAATTACTGGATTGCCGATTCTTTGCAGATGACTATTAAAGTCCTCGGCGAACTATATGCGCTTACCAATCAGATCGGATACATAGGTCGAAAGGAGACCGACGGCGCCCCGATAGATGCCAATGCCTTCGCAAGAGTAAAGCTCGCCTAAAAGTTAGCGGTTTGGCGAGAGAACTAAAACATAAATCGCTTAGTTAAGGAGAAAGCAAATGAATCTCGGAAAACACATTAAGATTTCGCAGGCCATCCCGCCTGCAAGCGGCGCGGCTGGAACGAGCGACATCAACGGCGCCACCCTGGACATGGCAGGCTATGACGGCGTGCTGATACTTGTGACGTTCGGGACGATAACCTCGGGCGCCGTAACGTCCATCAAGGCCCAGCAGGGCGCCGCGTCAAATCTTAGCGACGCTGCCGACCTTGCCGGAACGGGCCAAACGATAGCGGATACGGATGATGAAAAAACATTTTACATAGACCTGTACCGACCGCAGGAGCGCTATGTCCGCTTGGTCATTGACCGAGGCACGCAAAACGCAGTTGTAGCTGAGGCGCTTTATGCCCAATATCGCGGGCGCAAGAAGCCGCCGACACATGGCAGCAACGTAAGCGGCGAAACCCATGTCAGCCCGGCTGAAGGCACAGCATAAAGCTAACCCTAAGTCTTAACTGACTACTCGCGAGGGCGGATTGCCGCCCTCGCGGGGCAACCAATAGGAGAAAACTATGAGCTACGAACCGAAAGTTTACCGCGAACAGGGCGGAGACGTACTGGTCATCCGAGCCGGTGACGGTGGAGTCGTCAAAGGCCAATCAGCGGCTGGCGGGACTCCGGCCCAGACGGCAGCCATCACCAGCCTGACCGATAGTACCGGCGGAACGGCAGGCAATACGGTCGATGATACGACAACAAGCGTCAAGGACGACATTGCGTCGCTGGCAGCCAAAGTCAACGCCATACTGACCGCGCTTCGCAACGCCGGCATCATAGCCAGCTAACCAGGCGGAAAGGAGCAAGCAATGTACCTTAATCGGCAGACAGTTGATGTTGTCACTGCCGCCGACGGTTCGGCGACCGCATACAGCGCCGTAGTCAATGGCAGGGTCCTTAGCATTCAGTACGTCAAGGATGCCACCACGCCCTTTTCCGATGGCGTTGATTTTACCGTCACCGGCGAGATAACGGGCACAACCTTGTGGAGCGAGCTGAATGTAAACGCCTCCAAGGCCGTCGCACCTAGAGAGCAAGTCCATAGCACGGCAGGGGTCGGCCTTACCTATGATGGTACGCGGGCAGTATGCGAGCCTGTTGGATTTGCCGAGGAGCGGGTCAAGATAGTAATCGCCAGCGGCGGGGACACTAAAAAGGGCCGCTTTTACATACTGGTCGGCTAACTTGGAGTCGGATATGAAAATCATTATGAAGACGCTGTCACAGGACGCCAATGGTATGCGCATACCCGGCAGGCAGTATGATGTTCCTGCCGAGGAGGCCGCCGAGCTTATCAAGGGCGGTTATGCCTTTGCAATCGAGCAGCTAATGCCCGAAACTGCAGCCTTCGGCCAGGCCGATGAAACAGCCGTGATTGCGCCTGCCCGGCCCAGGCGGCGGAGAAAATCATAACCGGGAGCAAACATGCCTGCGATTTACGTTAACTATCCCAGCGGGTACGTCCTGAAAGCCGCCGTCCGCGACAAGTCCCACAACGTTTGGTACGCGACCGGCAAAAAGTTCGAGGCCTGGGGCACCGGCGGACATTCCTACATTGACTACGTCACGACCGGAATGAACGATGCCGGCGGCGACAGGTATTACCCTGTTTTTTCGGACGACATTCCTGTGGGCCGTTACGGATTGCAGGTCTATCTGGTCGATGGTTCGACTTATACTTTCATCTCCGGCGCCGAGGTCGACTGGTGGGGCACTTATGCGGCAGTTGGTCCCTGGACGCTTCCCGTGACATTACAAGAGGCCAAGAATCATCTGCGAGTAATCGGCAGTGACGATGACGCCTACATTCTGGCTTTGATTTCCGCCGCGACGAATATCGCCGAGGCATTCCAGAACCGGACTTATATGCAGCGGCAGAGGGTCTACAAATTGGACGAGTTTCCGGCCATGGTAAATCTGCCCTACCCGCCAGTCACAATGGTAAACGCCATTCAGTACGTGGATGCCAACGGGCAGACTCAAACCCTCAGTTCCGCTAAATATCAGGTCGACCTTGACAGCGGATTTGCAAGAGTAATGCCTGCCTACGGCGAAAGCTGGCCGACAATTCGCTCGGTCCTCGGCGCAGTCAGCATAAGCTACACCGCCGGTTATGAAAAGGTCGATGATGTGCCTGCCGAAATCAAGCAGGCGATCCTGCTTATCGTGGGTCATCTCTACGAGAACCGCGAGAATGTCACTGAGGCCAGGCTTGCCAAGACTCCCGACGGCGCCGAGAGGATGCTCTGGCCCAAGAGGGTTCTGTTTCGATGCGACCAGGAATCTTGAAAAACAAGGTCGAACTGCAGCAGGCCGAAACCGTAAGGGACAGGCTCGGCGGCGTGAAGAAAAGCTGGGTGACTTACGCGACAGCATGGGCCGCCATCGAGCCGCTCCGGGGCGCTGAAGCCCTTATCGCTCAGCAAGTCAAGGCGACGCTGAGCCACAGGGTCAAGCTCCGGTTCGATTCGCGGATTACGGTTCGACACCGCATTAAGTTCGGCTCGCGCATATTCGAGATAAGCCAGGTGCGCAACCTGAACGAGGCCGGCAGGGAAATCGAACTGATCTGCAATGAGGTTCTCTGATGCGCGTAAGCATCGTTCTTGAAGGCGGGGCAGAACTGCAAAGAAAACTTGACGGGCTGGAAAGAAAAGTCTCTCGCCAAACTATTCGCAACGCCATCCGAGAAGCACAGAAAGTAATGGTTGAGGCGGCCAAAATAAGCGCACTAACTATCGTGGGCGGCAAGATGGGTTCACTGATAGCCAGGTCGTTCGCTTTGCGTGCGGCAAAGCGAAGAATGGCCAGAAGTAGTTACTCAATGCACGTACTATTGAAGGCGAACCCGGAATTTAGGTACAGGACAAAAGTTGGCAGAGAACACTACATTCCGGCGGCCATCGAATACGGGCACGGCAGGAACAGGGAGCAGGCGGCAAGGCCGTTCATGCGAAGAGCCTCGGAAAGCAGCCGCTCGAAAGTATTAAGCAGATTCACGGAAATTTTGCGCCAGGGGATAGAGGCAGTGGCTAAGACCGGATAATGGAACAGGCGATCTTTGAGATTCTTTCCGGCGATATGGATGTGGCAACTATCATCGGGGATAGAATCTATCCTGTAGGCGTACCGGAAGGTGAATCGTTGCCGGCAGTTACGTATCAGCGCATTGCGGAGGCGCCCGATTACAACATTCAAGGTCGTAGCAGTATCAGCGAGTGCATGTTCCAAATCAACTGCTGGGCTGGCGATTATGATAAGGCCTGCGAATTGGCTGATGCGGTCCGCGATGCGCTAGAAGACTATAGCGGCGTAACCGCAGGCGTGGTAATCGAAATGATAGAGCTTTCAAGCGAAGGTGACATGCCGGTAATTATGCCTGAGAACGAGAACTTGAACGCCTACGGGCGGCGCTTTGACTTTAGAATCCACTACCAGGTTTGAATTTTATTAGGGCCTGAAGAATGAGGCGGCAAGATGCCGCCTTTTTTATTGGGCAAAAAAGGAGCGAATAATGGCAAAAATAGGACATAGTACTACGCTTAGCGGCGCGACTGCCGGTGCCATCGGCAAGATCATTGATTTTGATACGGCGATGATGGCCGAAGCCGATGTCATTGATGTCACGAATATGGCCTCCACGAATAAGTGGAAGGAAAAAATCGCGGGCCTCAAAGATGCCGGTCGGGTCAGCTTCACTCTTGAGTACGACGGCGGAGCGTCCGGGATAAGTGACGTCATCGACAACAATATCGGCGTAAGTCAGACATGGACAATCACATTCCCCGATACTGCGATATGGGCATGTACCGGCTTCATACAGGCAACGAGTGTTGCCGCGCCGCACAGAGACAAGATCATCCAGACGATAACGATTGAATTCTCCGGCGAACCGACCTTCACAAAGGCCGCATAAAAAAGGAGCCGACAATGCTGTCCAAAGGGGACATTCTCCAAATACTGGAACCTAAGCTCGTAAAAGTTACAACCATTGACCTGCCATGCGAGATATATGTAAAAGTTATGAGCCTTATCGAGAGGGAACGGTTTGAGAATCTTTTTCTCGTTAAAGATGAAAAACAAAGTTCGGCAGACTATATATCAATTCTTGTTGCGCTGACTGCATGTGATGCCTCCGGCAATCTGCTCTTTAGCGAAACAGATATTGAAACTCTCAAGACTAAAAATAGCATGGCGCTGTTCGCTATTTTCAAGGAGGCATCACGGCTCAATGGCTTGACGGCGGCGGACATTAAGGAATTGGAAAAAAACTCAGGGCAAACCCAGAGCGACGATTCTACTTCCGATTAGCGCTCGCCTTGGGCTGCACGGTCAGGGAATTGCTGTCGCGCATGGACAGCCGCGAGCTGGCTGAATGGATGGCGTACTATTCGGTCGAGCCGTTCGGCGATACCGCAGCCGATGTCCGCAACGCCCTGCTTTGCTCGCTACTGGCCAACATCTGGCGCGGCAAAGGACAGCGGGTATACAGAATAGGCGACTTTACATTGGCGCGCGAACCCCGGAAAAAAAAGACCTGGAAGAACCTCAAGGATTTCCTCTTGAAAAAGTGCAAGGCCAAAGAAGATGGCTCTGATCTCTAACCTCGTTGCAAGGCTTACCGCCGAGACAAGCTCTTTTGAGAAGGGCATGTCGCGCAGCAGGCACTCCCTAAGCCGGTTCAGCCGCGAGGTACTTTCGCTGGCCGGCATCGGCGGCGGCATGTACGGCCTTAAGCGCGCCACTGAAGTATGTATGCGCGCGGCGATGGACCAGGAAAAGGCGGAGATAGAACTCGCCGCCGCTCTCGGAGAGACAGACCTTGTCACCCGCAAATCGGTCGAAATCTACAAAGCGTTTGCCAGCCAGATGCAGCGGCAGACGATTTACGCAGACGAGCTTATCCTGAGCCAGATGGCCTATGCCAAGAATCTGGGCGTCACTGAGGACAGTCTGAAGGATGCGACAAAGGCGGCAATCGGCCTGGCTGCCGCGTACCGGATCGAACTTGAATCCGCAATGATGCTCGTGGGCAGGGCTTCGCAGGGCCAGACCCAGATGCTCGCCCGATACGGCATTGTCATCGACGAATCACTCAGTGCGCAGGAAAAATTCAACAAGCTGCTGGATATAGGGGCTGGAAAGTTTCACCTTGCCGAAGCCGAAACTAAGACGATTAGCGGGCAAATGGCCCAGTTCAAAAATTCTGTCAATGAAGCTGCCGAAGAGGTCGGAGGACCTTTAAGCAGGGCGCTCGGCGAATTTTTGAGAATCTTGAGAGAGATAGGAAAGGAAATCAAAGAAGGCCCGTTTCGGAAAGATTGGCTGGAGGAATTAGAAAAACGAGAACGTATACCCGAAATAATACCGCTTCCCGAACCTTGGCGTCGAATGGTCGAACCAGTCGAACCGACTTTGCCTACAATTCCGCAGATACCGACCACCCCGGCACCATGGCGCGAAAAAGTACCCCAGCTTAGGCTGGAAATTGAAACTCAAAAAGCCATTCAATTCCAACAGGAATTTGAAAGGCAACTGCGAGAGGGGACTGGACCAGCCATCGAATATGTGACGGACGAATCCCAGAAATATGCCAATCTTTTTGAATGGCAGATGGAGGCAGCCGAGGAGGCATGGAAGAAACATCAAGAGGATTTGGACGAGATCGCCGCAAAGTGGAAACAAGTCGGCACGGTCATGGAGTATTCCCTGACTTCGGCTTTCGATAAGATGATATGGGAGGCGCAGAGTTGGAAAGAGGCGATGCTCGATGTCCTTCGGGCGGTTGTGCGCGAGATGATGCGGGTCTGGATGATTCAGCCCCTGGCAAGTGCGTTTACCGGCGGCGTTGAAAAGGCGATATTTACGCGGGCAATTGCCCCGCATAGAGGCGGCATGGTCGGCGATACGTTCATGCCGACACGGATGCTGCCGGCCTGGGCCTTCGCCGGAGCGCCGCGGCTTCACGCCGGCCTGGCAGCGGACGAATTTCCGGCCATCCTTCAGGCCGGAGAGCGGGTCATTCCCAGAGGCGGCGCGTCCACGACGGTCAATATCATAAATCAGAGCGGAGTGCCCCTGTCGGCGCAGGCCTCATCCAGGTTCGATGCGGGCCAGATGGTTGTGGACATAGTCGTAGATAACGCCGTTAGGCATGGTAGAGTCTATGACATTATTCGCACAATCGCCAAACAGACATAAAAGGCGAATAGCTAAAATCTTACGGCAATTTTGCCAAAATCGGCTTGGCCCAGGTTCAATTTTAGGTGTCAAGTTATCAAGCTAAAAGGCATTCGCAAGCCACAGGCCAAACCAAGCGGCTAAATTAAGGCAATAGAAACTCAGGCGGCTAAATTGGCCGCCTTTTTTGTCAGGAGATTACAAATGGCCATAACTACCTTAGACGGCGTTATCGCGGGAATACAGTATCCCAGGGAGATTGTCAAGGCGGCCACCGGAACGCTCGTGGCCGGCAGGCCCCATTCGCTCTTTTACCTTGCCGGAGTGCCGCCGGCGGCTGTCGCTCCGACGCCAGGTATCGGCGGCGCAGCGCTTACGACCTATGCCGGCCAGATACCGTTCTCAAACCCGTCATCGGGCAATACCCACCTGGCCCGATTTCAGGCCCAGGCTACGATTGCAGGCTCACTGCTACTTTGCGACCGCCTATGGCACAACAGCGGCATAGACGTGACATTGATTACCGAACAGACATTCACAGGCGCCGCGCAGATTCCGCCCCGCGATGCGAACGGCCAGGATGCCGGAGTGCAGGTGCTTGGCGCAGTCGAAATATCCGGCGCCGTAGGCGCCGGCACGCCGACACTGACACTCAAGTATACAAACCAGGACGGCATCGCCGATAAGACCGCTACGAACATCCTTGCCACCGTAGCCTCTGCGCCGTCCGGGACCTTTTACCAGTTCGGCCTGGCAGCAGGCGATTCCGGCATCCAGAAGGCGCAGTCCTTGACCCTGTCGGCAACCTGGACAAGCGGCACGATCCATGTCGTTCTGTACCGAATCATTGCAAGGTTGGAATTGATAGCAACTAATCTTGCTAACGCGATTGACGCCTTGACATCGGGGTTCCCCCGGTTTTTCAACAACTCCGTACCGTTCCTGGTCTTCATTCCATCGACCACTACGTCAAGCTACATAGCCGGCCATGTCATTTGGACCCAAGGTTAACCTATGGAGTCGGTGCTGAATAAAACCGCCTGGATAACCGCTTACAGGAATAAGCCCCTGTCATACGCTTTCCTGCTGCGCAAAAAAATCCAGTGGGCCGACAGGGACGGCGCAATCAGGGACATCACCCTTGCGGCGTTCTTTGTCAGGGTTTGGCCCGTCAAAGTTCGCCTGGAGAGTTTTCCGACACTATCCCGCAGTTATTCTAAAAAAGAGTTCCGACAGGACATGGTCACAGACCCGGTACACCGCGCGAACTTTGAAAGCGGGGCGCTTCTATCGCGTACCCGCTCTACGGCGGTCCCTAAGGCTTATCACCTGATTTATCCGGCCCTTTCCGATTCCGACAAGGAACTCCTGGAGGCCTGGGAACTCGATTCTATCGGCTACGGGGGCGCGGCCTTCACATGGTACGACTATAAGGCCCAAAAACTTTATGTGGCCAAGCTCCTCGACCCCATTAGTTACGCAATTCATCCCCAGAGCGCCGGTGATTTGTGGGAAGCGCGACTTGACTTGGCAATCCTGAGAGAAGCCTGACATGGCATTACCAACCAATCTTGTCGTCCAGAAGAACAAGCTGGACACGAAGTATCCCTGGCTGAATCTTATTGAGATACAGTTCAATGACGCCGAGGACCAAGCCAAACGCCTTGTCCGCAACTTTGAGGATTTGTGGTGGTTCGCACAGAAGTACTCAGGCACAGGGAGCATTCGCCATTTCAAAATGAACGACAATGCAGCCAATACGACTGTGCTCGACAGTTCCCCGAACACCGGACACGGCGCCGCCCAGCAGAATACTGATGTGCTACACACGACCGGCAAGGTCGGCGGGGCGCTGACATTCAACGGTTCGACCGATTATGTGGAACTGGGGGATAACTTTTCCGGCATTGTTGGCAAGGCAAATAATTACTCCATTAGTGCCTGGATTTATGCAACGGCACAACCTGGCACAATCATCAATATATGTCCCGGCGGCGCCAGTGACAATCGCAATGGTATAAATATCCTGGATGGTTATGTGCAAGGGGGATACTGGAATGGCTCACAGTACATCGGCAGAAAAGGGCCGATCACATTAGATGCTTGGCATCACGTAGTCCTGGTCAACTCTAGCGGGGTTATATCACTTTATTTGGACGCTGTTTCTCAATCCGTAGAGGGAATATTTGGCCTCAATCTGGAAAACCGAATAGGCAAAAATGCCAGCTATACGTTTACCGGAAAGATGGACGACATCCGCATTTTCAGCCGCGCATTAGGCCAAGATGAAATCAACCGCCTCTACAATGTCGGCAGCGGCACGGAGAAGATCCCGGCCAGGTACGAAAACTTCAACTTCAATTTGAGCCTCATCCAGGAATCCAGCGAGGGCGAACTGCCGAAGACGACGCTTTCCGTCAGCAATGTCACGCAGTTTCTACAGGAGTACATAGAGGGGCTGGAGGGCTTGACCGGCGCGACGATAGTGCTGAGCATCGTCCACGCCGACAATCTCAATGAGGACTATGCCGAGCTTCAGACCGAGTTTGAGGTTCTTGCCACGCGGCTGACGGCAATGGATGTGGCCTTTCAGGTCGGCGGGCCGAGCCTGCTTGCGCAGCGCCACCCCTTGCACAGATACTTCGCCGACCTTTGCCGGCATAAGTTCAAGAATGCGCGCTGCGGCTATACAGGAGGAGCGACAAGCTGCAACCGCCGTCTGGCCGATTGCCGGACTTTGAACAACTCGGCCCGCTTCGGCGGCTTCACGGGTCTGGAAAGTGGCACGATCAGAATCGCTTGAAATCGATGTTGATGACCTAATCGGCGTGCCTTTTCTTTACGGCGGGCGGACCCTTGACGGCTTGGACTGCTATGGCTTGTTGCGCACGATACAAAAATGCAGAGGAATTGAATTGCCCGACAAGCCAAGCCCGGAGGCGATGGAGTTCCAGGCGGCAATGGCCGAGAACATCACGAGCCATTGGGCCGACAAACTCAACGGGCCGGAAGCCTATGCAATGGTGATCTTCAATTCGCGCCGGTTTGGCTATCACTGTGGTACTGTCTTACCAGACTGTCGCAGTTTTATTCATACGGCTACTTTCACGAAAAAGGCAAGAATTGACCGCTTGGATGAATGGCCTTGGTCGCGCTGGTTGGTGGGATACTTTCGCTGCAAAAATTCTGATGAAAAATGTCAAGTCTAAATTCAAAGATTCAGATAACGATAGCGGGCCTCTCTGAGGACCGCAAGGAACTGTCGCTGCCGCATAACGGCTGGACGCTGTCCGAGATTGCGGCGGAATTTTTACCGGCTCACGGCGGGTACGCCGTTTCCGTTGACGGTGAAATCATCCAGCAAGAACAGTGGAACTCGGCACAGCCGCGTCCTGGCAGCCAAGTCCTTTTCGTGCCGGATTTCGGCGACATCGTAGGCGCCATCTGGGCGCTGATGACGATAATGGCAGGGACTTACGGAACGGCAGCTGCTGCATCTTTCTGGGCGACGACAGCGGCCCTTGCGGTCAAGGCCGCCATTATAATAGGCGGCGTTTATTTGGCTAAGGCATTGATGCCGGGACCGCCGGGCGAAGGCCCCAGTCCATCGCAGGCATATAGCTGGGACCCGGCAACCACCCAGCAGCAGGGCCTGCCTATTCCGAAGGCATACGGCAAGCTGCGCCTGCACGGCAACATCATTGCCACACATGTCCTGCCGAGCTCGGACTCCAAACACCTGAACATCTATGCCCTTATCGCCTTCTGCGAAGGGCCTGTAAAAAGCATATCCGACATCCGCCTGCAAAACCAGGCATACGGCAATTTCAGCGATGTTACTGTTGAGACTCGGCGCGGCCTTCTCAGCCAGACTTATGTCAGCTTCTTTGACAAGACACGCCGATGCTACAAGGTCAACCGCACAATCAAGCAGGCAGAAGGCGCATTCAACTGGCAGACGCCGGGCAAGGATTTCGATGATGTCGAGATAATCATGCGCTGCCAGATGTACTACTACCACAAGGACGGAAGTGCGGAGATACAGTCTTGCTCGTTCAAGATAGAAGCGAAAAAGACGACCGACGGAACATATACGACCGTATTTGACGGCAGCGTCAATAATTCCGGTCACGGCAGCAACGTCTTTTGGAAGAAATACAAACTTAGTGATGCAATGACCATGGAAAACGGCGCCCGTTATGATGTTAAAATCACGAAAATTTCAACGCCCGACGGCCCCTGGGATGGCGGGCGCAAGCTTAGGGACATCTGCTTCGAGTTTGCAAACGAGGTCTTGAATGACGGCTTCATGTATCCCGGCATAGTTTTGGCCGGCATCTCGGCGCTTCGCACCGAGGAGCTGACGCCGCCCCTTGATGTATCGGCGGAAATCGAAGGGGCGATTGTCGATGCCTACGACGGCAGCACATGGGCGCTCGGCTACTCAAACAGCCCCGCCTGGGTCAACTATGACGTCCTTACGCAGCCGGTGATAAGCGGCGATACAGGGACATATCAGGTCGAGGAGTATGAGGGCCTGGATTGGCAGAAGATTGTGGATGCCGACTGGTGGGAGCTGTCGCAATTCTGCGATGTGCTCTGCCCCGATGGCAAGGGCGGCACTGAGAAGCGGATCACCTTCAACGGTATATTCGACCGTCTCCAGTCGTTGTGGGACGCGGTTCTTGCCAGCGCAGAGATGGCGCGCTGTACCCCCTACTGGCGCGGCAACAGGCTCAGGCTGGCAATCAACAAGCCCAAAAATAGGGTCGGCATTTTGAGCGTAGGCAACATCCTGCAAGGCTCTTTCGAGGAGAGTTTCTCGGGCAAAACGGACTTGGCAAGCGAGGTCGAGATAACCTATAACGACTCTGACAGCGACTTCGAGCGGGTGACGCTGCCCATCTACAGTTCAAGCCTGACGACCTATAAGAACAAGGTGTCGCTGACACCCCTGGGCATAGCGCGCCAATCCGAGGCGTGGCGTTACGCCAAGTTCCGCCTCGCCCACAACGAGCTGCTCAAGCGCAGCATGAAGGCCCAGGGCGACATTGACTGCATAGGCTATCACCTGGGCGACAGAATCGGCGTGCAGCACGATGTCCCTAACTGGAACGCCCTGAAGGAAATGGGCTGTCGCGGCGGCGGCAGGCTTGTCGGCTACGAGCCTGGGACGAACGACAAGCTCATACTTGACTGCGACATCGAGGATTCGCTGGAGGCCGGCCAGACGTACGAGATAGCCGTCCGGCTTCAGGATGCGGATGCGCCGGTTATAAAGACGATCCTCAGCGCTTCCGGCAATCAGGTAGTCATTTCCGGCCAGTTCACCGGAACTAAGCCCCAAGCTAATGACCTCTGGGCGATAGGCAAGCAGAATCTCGTCCTGAAGGACTTTATCATCATCGACCGCAAACAGACCGAGGAGCAGCAGTTCACGGTCGAGCTGATCGAATATAACGCCAATCTCTGGGCGGCGGATGAGGCCGCCCCGGTCGTGCCGGACGTCACGGCGATAGCGCCCAGGGCAGAAAGGCCGCTTGTCCGTCAAGTCCGTCCTGTCGAGATTCAAAGGCGCGAGCCGAACGTCACAGTCGAGTTTCCGACAGTTGATATTCTCATACCATCGAATCTCAAATGGAACAACGAAGGCGGCGGCTACGTCTCTTGGAGCGCCGATGACGGTGCGACGCCGATTCTTGTCAGCTACAAGGGAATCGGTTATGAGATTACGGCTGGCAACAGCAATCTCAAATACATCTATTGGGACCTCGCAAATCCTAACATTCTCAGCGCTACCAATACACGCTCGGAAACGGTCGGGCCGAATAAAAGACTGCTGTGTCAGAATATCGGCGGAACGGCTTACCCGGTTTCGACAGGGACTTTAGTGCCCGGTGAGATAATAGTCGATGGGACAATTCTTTCGGCAGCCCTCGCGGATAACGCCGTTACAACGGCCAAGCTTGCCGATTTGAATGTTACAACCGCCAAACTGGCTGAGCTTAACGTTACGCTGGCCAAACTGGCCTCGGATTCCGTAGATACCACCAAACTCGTTGCCGATGCCGTGACGAGCGTAAAGATAGCGGCGGGGGCGATAATAGAAGCCAAGCTTGCCGATAACGCCGTTACGGCGGGCAAAATCAACGCTCTTGCAGTGACAACAGGAAAACTTGATGCTCTTGCGGTTACAACCGAGAAATTGGCGGCAACTGCAGTGACTACGGCCAAAATAGCGGCGGGGGCAGTAACAGCCACTGAGATAGCAACCGGAGCCATAACAGCCATTAAGATTGCGGCGGGAGCTGTCGAGGCGGATAAGATAGTCGCCAATGCCGTAACGGCGGACAAAATAGCGGCCAATGCGGTGACGGCGGGAAAGATTCTGGCCGGTGAAATAGGGACAGATCACCTGGCGGCCAATGCCGTTACAGCTTCCAAAATTGCCGCCGACCAAATACAGACTGGCCATCTTATTGCCAACGCTGTCACTACCGCAAAAATCAATGACCTGAATGTCACCACGCCGAAAATTGCGGACAATGCTGCCACAGATAAGGGTAGTAATTTTACATCAGGCTCTATAAGTGTAGGCCAAAGCGAAGTGACGATTCAATCGCTAAGTTTTACTGTTGTTTCAAATATACTACTCCAATTCTCTTGTGCTGCTTATGCCACAGGTGGTTTAGGCAATCCGACTTATAGAGTTTATCGGGATTCAACTTTGATATACAGTGCAACAACTGGGCCACCCATTTCAGGAGGAATTTTGGTGTCTTTTAATATATCTGATTCACCATCCGCTGGAACATATACTTATTCTATCAGAAGCATCAATAGCAGTACTTTAGATACGAGCATTAGTAATCGGTCTTTGTATATTCAAGAGTTGAAAAAATGAAACAGTTTGTGGTCTACAATCAAGAAGGCCGTATTTTGCGCAGTGGCTCTTGTCAGGATTCGACTTTTGAGTTACAGGCCCAGGAAGGCGAGTTTGTGATGGAAGGCCAGGCCAATGATGTCACTCAGAAGTTCGTTTTTGACGGCATTGACGGGTACGGCCAGCCTGTGAATCCAAGAATCGTGGACAAGGGGACATTATGAGAAAGCTAACTCTTATCGTTTGCGCATCATTGCTGGCACTGTCCTTGCCGCTGTTGTTGGGACAGGCGATACAGCCTATATGGCCTTTTCTGATCGAGCATCTTCCGACTGGCCGTCATAGGCCGATTAGCATAAGAAACGCCGATATTTCTGCTGGCTATATAGACCTATACGAAGATAGCGATAACGGCGGCAACCGCCATCGAATCAGCGGCGCTGCGGCTATGGCGGCTGATTTTGGCTGGACGTTTCCCAATGCAAATCCAGGGACGGCCTCGCCTTTGATTATCGGTTCAGATGGTGTGGCAACGTATCTGTCAGGCACTCCGGCAACGAACTATATCCCGAAATGGAATGGTTCAAGCTGGATTTGGGCTGAGGATGCAACAAGCGGCACAGGCACATTTCTCGGACTGACTGATACGCCAGATTCGTACGCTGGCCAGACTCTTAAAGCTGTAAGAGTCAATGCGGGTGAGACGGCCCTAGAGTTTTATACGCCCGCTGGCAGCGGGGATGTCACTGGGCCAGCGTCATCCACTGACAATGCTATTGCTCGTTTCCATGAGACGACCGGCAAGATAATTCAGAATACTGCGGTAACGATAGGCGATACCGGCATTGTTGCTGGCGGCACATGGCAAGGAACGGTTATCGGAACCGCTTACGGCGGCACAGGAGCATCAAGCCTTAATGACCTGATAGCCCTGACAACGCATACAACCGGCAACTATGTTGCCTCTTTAACCGAAGGGCTTGCTATAGATGTAGGGGCTGCAGGTGAAGGCGCAACTCCATCAGTGGCATTTGACCCGACAGAACTAAACGGCAGCCGGACGTGGGGTGATGGTTCAACAGATACCATTGTCTGGACATGGGATAGAGCCACAGGGACAGACCCGACAATAATTTTCAACAATGGCTCAATAGCCTTACCCGCATTGACTCTGACTACACCTTTAGCTGACGCTTCTGTTTCCGATACGCTTACGGTCGGCGCTTCCGGTTCTGTGAATGATGCCGCCATACCTTCAGGCATAACCAGGGATTCGGAATGGGATACTGCGGCAGAAATAAATGCTGCTACTACGGACGCTGATTTTTCACTTACAACGCACAACCACTCAGGGGTCTATGAACCTACAGACCCTAACTTAACTGCCATTGCCGGATTGATTACCTCGGCAGACAACCTGAACTACTGGACAGGCGCAGGCACAACGGCGCTGACTCCGCTGACAGCCTTTGGTCGTTCACTCATTGATGACGCCACTTCCGCCGCCGCCAGGACGACACTTGGCCTTGTGATTGGAACCGATGTCCAGGCGTACCATGCCAATTTGGCGGCCATTGCTGCTGGCACCTGGACGGGGGCAACAAGCATTACCATTCTTGGTACGATAACATCAGGCGTATGGCAAGGCACGATTATAGCAGATGCTTACATACCTTCAGGAATAACGCGAGATGCTGAATGGGATACGCAAGGCGAAGTAGAAACTATCTGGGGCGTAACGCTTGCTACGGATAGCGAACTCTCAGCACATACCGGCGATTCATCTGACCCGCACGGCTCGACACTGACCCAGACAAACGCCGCTTTGAGCGGATATTTGCAGATACCATACGGCGCTTCACCGACTATTGACGCAGCGGGAAAGATTGCCGTTGATACAACGAAAAGTCAGCTCGTCGCCGGAGATATAGGCGGGACAGCACGGGTTTACGGAGAGCCAAATCAAACTCGAACTTTCGTTGTAGCAGACGATGGAAATTGGGACAGCGAAGCGGTTCCGGGTGTAGTGCTGAGCTACGATTCATCCTGCACGCTTTTTTCGGTTCGTGCTACGGCAATCGGCAGTAGCACGCCTGTTTTAACCTTCAATCTCAATGAGCGCGCATACGCCTCATACAATTCAAGCGGCTCGGATATTTTCGCATCTTCTCAAACAGCGGACGCGAACGGCGAAGAAGATTTGACCTTTACCGATTCATCTATCGCCGCCGGAGCGTCAATTTTCCTGACGACAGGCGCATCCGCCGAATCCGGTACTGTTGATTACGTTATCATCACAATCACCTATCGAATAGATAGGTTATAGGAGAACATTATGGCTCGGAAATTTTGGTTCACTGCATGGGTACTGGCCATCGCGCTAGTCTTGAGCGTTGCTGTCTATGTTGTTTATGCAGGCACGATAGCAGGCTCATGGATAGCTCAAGCCTGGATCGAAGGTGGTGCATCCTCTTGGACAACCCTTAGTGGTACGACAGAGGAATTGAGCACTGATGTAGATGCAACAACGGATGGCGCAATTTTCTATCACGTTATGGTGGAAATCAATTATGATGCCAGTCCAACGGACCAGGTAAAAATCAAAGTCCGCGCCGGGCACGACACTACCGATTATGATGATACACCCGTGCTGGAGTTCCAGGGTGATAAGACTATTGACCCGCAGCAAATAAGTTTCATTGTCCGCGACCTTGCACATTTCAAAGTGTGTTTTCAACAAACAGGCACAACGGATAGCCATGATGTTAGAGCCGCTGTTCGCGGCTGCAAGTATAGTTACTAAGGAGGCTAAAAATGGCTAACTATCACATTCTTAAATCGAGCATCGAGGATCACGAAGTTGAAATTGTCTTTCATGTTCCCGTTCCAGACGAGAACAATACTGTCGGCGTCAATCTGCGCACGGCCTTGAGACAATACATGCCGTTTGCAGCCTCAGTGGTACCTTGGCTTGCATCGTCTAATCCATCCGAGGTTACAAGCCTTCAAAACGGGGAATTATATGAGTACCGAGCTACAATGGAATATGACGCTAAAAAGACTGATTTGCAGAAGCGCACTGCCTGCGACCTTAAGTACACATCCATCGTCAACATAATTCAGAATCAGATACGCAGAACATTAAAATATTGGGGCATGGACAGAGATGTGGCATAAGAGCTTTCTACTGATAACACTACTTGCTATTGTGCAAGTATCACAAGCTGATGGCCAAAAGCCAATTCGCGGGTATCAACTTAACCGCACGCATCCGCTTACCAGAGGTCTTGTTTTCTACGGGCTGATGAACGAAGGCAGCGGCAGCAAGATTAATGATTCGAGCGGAAATCAGAACACCGGCACTTTTTACGGCAACACTAACTGGGTGCCAGGCAAATTCGGACCCTGCCTGAACTTTGATGGCGTTACCGATTATGTTGATTTAGGAGCAAATCCTCAATTTGATTATTCTTCTATGACGGTTTGCGTTTGGTTTAGCTTTACTACTGATATTGGAAGCGGAGCAGGTTCAACACTTATACACGGCGGTTCATCAAACACAAATTTTTGGGAAATAACAGCCAGACTGGGCAAAATAATAACCGCCATTGCAACAACAGGCGGTCAGATGAGAACTGCAAATACATATAACAATGGACAATGGCATCATATTTGCTGGATTAGGGGAAGTAGGCCTTATATTGATGGAGTTTTAACATCTGTAGACACCTACAACACGACTTATGCCATTGAAGGAAATGCAAAAATTAGCCGTAATAATGCTACGATGGCTTGGAACGGTCTTATTGACAATGTGATGATTTATGATAGAGCTTTGACGGCAGTGGAAATCTCGCAGCTTTACCGAGAGCCTTTTAGCATGTTCGCCAAGCCGCCGATTCTTGCCGTTACCGAAGCGCCGCCAACTTACCGAAGGCGAATTATCATAGCGGTATTAACCGAATACGTTATCCCAATATTTTTTGGTATAGCAACATTTGGATTTTGTGTAAGACGTGCCAGCGGACCGAAATAATGGACGATGTGCGCTTGTGGATAATTTTTGGTGTTAGTCTGGCCGGTTTTATCTTCAGCGTAATAAGCTCATACGCAATTCACGTCAACGATTTGAAGCATCTTAAAGACCGACTCAATTGCCTTGAAAGCAAATTCGACAAGCAGTTGGACGAAATCAAGAGTTGGATAAGAAAGCTCGAGGACCGAATCTGGCCAAAACAATAAACGATAGACCTGACTGGCAATTGCAGCACATTAATCGCGAAATCCTTCTGGCTAATGGAGAATATAATGAGCTTGTTGAAAGGGTGGAGGCTATGTTGCGCTCACTTGAAGCCAGCTCCATTATATTGAGGGAGCGCGTAAAGAAAATCGGCGATGGCCTTCGCAAACTCAAACACGACCTTGACAACCATCCTCAAATTCAGGCATGAAAGGAGTAAAAATGGAAGAAACGAAAAAGTGGTGGCAAAGTAAAACTATCTGGGGCGCTGCGATAGTCCTGGCTGTTGCTGTCTTGCGGATTCTTGGCAATGTGACGCAAGCCGAGACAATCGAGACCGAAAAGGAAAACATTTTGGCCTGGCTGGAGCAAGCGGCAATCATAATCGGCGGCGCGCTTGCTTTTATCGGCAGGCTAACGGCCAAGAAAATGATTTCCTAAGATGGAAAAGTGGACTATTATCCTCGGCGCGCTCGGTTCGATTGCGGCGCTTCTGTTGGCGCTGCTGACAAGATTCTGGCCGGCAGCTAAAGAAAAAAAACAGCATGAGATTCAAAAACTACAGGAGAAAAAACGCGACCTTGAAGCTGCTATGGATTATGAGCGTGTTGGCAGTCCTGAGTATGACAAGCTTCGCGCCCGTTGGCTGCAAGTCTGCAAGCAGTTGGCAGACCTCAGTCGCGGGAATCCGGTTTGATGACATCGAGATTGACCCGAACCAACCTGCCCCGTTTGGCGGAGTCCTGGTAACGCGGGCGCGGTATAATTGGCTGCGGGATTGCGAAGGCTGGGTCTTGAGTCACGGCATTTTGCCGTAAATAGGCATTGTTTCGCATAGACTTCATTTTTTCTTTTCTTTCCGTCGTTCTGCCTCGTCAAAAATAGCACGTGCGACCAGCCTTGCAAATCCATAAACTATGCCAGAGATAACAATAACCAAGCCTAAAAAACCGGCCATTGTCGCGAAAACGATCACCAAAAATTCCCAAATCTCTTTCATTGCCACAATCCTTTCAACGGCAGATCAACCGCATCTAATCGTTCATCTTTTGAGTGCATAAAATCGTCTCCCAATCTACTGCCGGTTCTCCTTGTCTCCACTACCCTTTTCCAATTCTTCAAGAGCCCTTCTTAAATCTCCGTACTGACAGTCCACAACAGCCTCACCAAACTCAATTACTAAAGCCTTCTCCAAACCTTCCAACAACTTTATCGCTTTTTCCACACTCATTCCTGATTTCCTTTCTCAATTTCGCAAAAGTTCCACTCAGTCGCTAAAAAAGTGGAGTTGTTTATCATCCGGTATTTGTTTGTCGCGCGCAAGCCACCAGCGCCAGTATGCCTCGGCAGAATCAAAGCGGCTGAAATCCCTTTGCCGATAGCTTTCGATTATGGCCCGCCTCCACATGTCGGTGATTCGCGGCCAACGAGTCATTTCACGTTCGATGTCCCGCTTCATCGGACAAAGCACGCAGCCCAGGCGCTTCCAGCCTTCTGCGTAAAGCTCGCAAACCTTCAAATCGTGCGTTCTGATATATTCCCAAACATCGGACGTCCTCCACTCTATAATGACGTTGAGGAATTGTTTGTTTTTTTGCCGGTAGCAGGTCTCAAACATTTTTCTTTTTGCTCGCTTACTTGACTCTTCCCAGCGGACCCCGGTGACTACAAGGCGGTCAATGCCGCCTCGTTCTTTCAAGATTTCACAGCAAAACCGCCGGTTCCGCGTAGGCGCAAGTTTTTTCTTTCTGATAAGCTGCCACATCGTCATTTCGGGCTTTTCAAAAAATATATCCCTTTGATTTGCCACATGCCGGACAAGCTCTGGCGGGTCGCAGGTAGTGACATGATAATGAGCAGTGTGTCTGACGCCGGACCGGCGAACCAAATCCCACGCAACATCGGAATCCTTTCCGCCGGAAACGGCTACATAGTAACCGTCCGGCGATTTTGCCAGAGCAGCGGGCTCGAACATTTGAAGGCGTTCGATGGCTATTTGGTCAAGAGATTTGCCGCAAAGTAATTTGCTCATTTTGTCCAATCGTAACAGCGATTATCCGTATTGGTAAACGGAAAGCCGGTCAAATGCCTGGCTAAGTCTTTTTTGATGAAGTACGGCTTGCCGAACTTTTCGCACAGATCTATCGCTTTGATTCCGAACCGGCGCCAGCTAATCGGTTTTGGTGGTTGTCCATAGTTCAGTATGCCGATTTTATACAAGTCTACAAGCGTGTACGTTTCCCTGATTATTCTAAGCGTTTCCTCATCATCAAGAACTGGCTCAAGACTTACCCAGGTTTCTATACCGAGCCTATGCGCCTTGTCCAGAGCAACGATCCGCTCTTGCGGGGAGGATGCTTTAGGTTCAAAGTCTTTCCAGCGGCTGTCAAGAAAGGTTAATGTCGTGGCGAAGGCGTCGCACGGCATATAGAGGTCAAGGTCGTGAACGGCGCTTACGGATTTTGTCAGTACCTGAAATGCTATATTCTGCCGTGACAACATCCATAAGATTGACCTAGTCATTCCTTCAATTTTGTCAAGCGGTTGATAAGGGTCGGATGAAAAACTCAACAGCACGCGGCGATTGTCCGGCTTGAAGGTTTCAAGCTGTTTGCAGAATGCCCGGAATAATCCCGGTATTATATGCGGCGCTGCCGAACGTTTGAATCTCTGATTCATTCGGCGGATACAGCAGTAAGTACATTCGTGCCCGCAATCGCCGCCGTAAACGGTCAGCGCAAGGTGCGAATACTCGGCGGCCTTGCCTTTAGGTTTATAGATTGGCGGTATCATCATAAGACCCCAAAGCCTTCCTCAACAATCTTAGCGAAGGTCTCCTCTGTACTAAGATCCCAGATCTCTTCGTATCGTTCCAGCTCTGCGATCTCTTCTTCATCCAGTTTGACGATGAATGTGTCTCTTGAATCCTGTTTTACTTCAGCCATTTTTGAACCCCTTGAAAATCTATAACTTATACAAAGACGTAGTTATCCTTGCATTTTGGACAGTAGATCTTGACCTTGCCTAAGTCCCGTGATGTTGTTCCCCAGGTGATTCTGGCTTCCCTACCACAGACCCGGCATCGGCAATCAAAACCTCTTTTTGGTCTGACTTTTAGGCTAACGGACGATACCCTGTGCCTTGCTTCTTTCATGGTTTGTCTTTCAGATTAACCTGACCTTAATTATCAGGATAAGGTTCTCCTGTCAATTATTCGAGCTGCTTCTGCCAGGCAGTAGATCGCGTCTAAGATTCCGAGAATTGCCCTTTTTGCGGCTGAACCATTCTGTTGCTTTTTATGCCAAGCCATGTGTTCCAACAAGTTTCTTTTAGACTGACCGCCATCTATTTCCTCTTTTAGCACAAAGATAAAGACATGGCAGTACCTGCAAATGCCCATGTCACACCAGGGGCAGAGGTTTGTTCCGCCCATAGAGGCTGCGATGACCGGCTCACCGCAGCAAACGCAAGGGGCGTTCTTGTCATAGCTGTTCCGATTATTGGTCGCCATTTTTTTATCCTCTTACTGATTGGCTTGGAAAAATGCCTCAGCGAAACCCGAAGGGGTAATCGCTCTCTTTATCGCGCCAAGAGATGGCATATTCTGAACGGGTTGCAGCAGACCAGGCGGCTCATTGTAGCGGCGCTTGGGCGGATTAAAATAGCCCCATAGGTCTGTTGGCTTATCGAGGCCGTCGCCATACCACCAGTAACGAACCGTACAGGCAGGCTTGCCCAGGAACTGGCGCAGAAATCCTTTGGGATTTTCCAGACACCAGAATTGCAATTTGCAACGCAGCCGGACCTGCCAGATTATCTCCAGACATACTTTGACAATCTCAAAACCCGACTCAAAATCTCTTGGCAGACTGCCTTTGGCTATGCTGAACTCACTGCACGGCGGCGCAGCAAGAATGCCATAGACTTTTTCCGGCGGCAGATAGGTCTTTACGTCATGGCAGGGCAAGGTGATATTTCGCACATCGTAACCCGCCATGCTGTAAGGCCGTGACCAGGCCCCGGTCCCCCCGCACAAGTCTAATATGACTCGTTCAGCTATAGGCGTAACATTCTTCATTTTTTTGCCTAATCATTGCTCAATCCATTGTCCTGTCGCCGAGCGCTCTTTAGGCATCTTTTGCGAGTCTTTTATGCACATGGCAATAGAGTCCATTTCGGGGTTTGTTTCTTCGGCACTGGCTGATCCGGGGGCGATAAAAACTGCTGCTTAAAAAAACAACGCCCCGACACCTTGATTCAATTGGTTTCCCGTAAGCATATCTCATTTATCAATCCATTCCCCTGTCGCCGAGCGCTGCTTGGCCATTTTCTGCCAGAGGACTTTCTTCTCTGCAGGCGGGATATTAGGGTCAAGCAGAAAAGCTTTGTCAATTCTGCGCTCAGGCTGTAATGCCTGGCAGCTTATCACAACATATATCAGGCCTGTGAGAGCAAACAGCCAAACCAAAAGGTAAAATGCCAAATATCCCAACCAGGCCAGCCCGATTTGCTTTTCAGTCATAAGGCCTCCTTTGTCCCAGGTCGGTAATACTGAGCTTACCATGCTGCCATGTACAGTTAATATCGAGCATCTGCTTGTTCTCTAAAACATTTCTCATCTCTAAAAGGATACTGTCTGCAAGATAATGGTTTAGCTTTATACCCGTATTCATTATGGAGTTTGCACGCGAAGTGTTTACCATCCATAATTAGCATTTCGCAAGATAGTTCACTGTCTTCATGGTCTCCATTATGGGCTTGCTTGACTATCTCTGGCGGCCAGGCTGCGACTGTTTCAGGCGTAAGCAATCCGCATTTCCAAAATGTTCGTCCGACTTTAAGACAACATAAACCGCAACGGTGGCATCTCATTCTTTAGCTCATTCCCTATAAAATCAATGGGAAAGACTCTGGCAGGCCCGCCAGTCGATTATTCTTCTTGAGCCTTACCCTTTTATAGCCCTGATTCTTGCTTTGGTCTTTTGCCAGCACGCTCCGGGATTCTCTCCAACTTGAAACCACGCTTCAAATTGGTAAGTTTAATCTTGCATGATTGGCCTGGTCGAATGCCTTTGCAGAGGTTCGGTGCTAAAATTTTAAGGTCACTCCAACACAGCCAAGGACTGTACCCATCGTCCCATTTGCCTATGTAATACCTAACTTGGGCTAAGTTTGGATGGGACAGAAGACGTACCAGTCTTACATTTGAAATTGTCATTTCTGCCTTTTCAAAAAAACGGCCCGGGCTTCATTCATATTTGGCCTTGACCTTTTCCGGCAGGTGCTCCGGACAATACCAAAAATCATATCCGGCCCCGCTGGTAATCCTATGAACGGCGGGCATCCCACAGCCCTTTTTTGAACAGCATTTGCCGGGGATGGGTAAAAGTCTCGTTTTCCCCCCAGCCCCCCCTGTATTACTTTTACCTTTACCTTT
>Ga0315308_1000410_pt1 | contig 23964 bp, 27 predicted proteins | sample TDP3_MG_FD_203078 | JGI IMG/M metagenome (GOLD analysis project Ga0315308, IMG submission 203078) | Freshwater sediment microbial communities from Lake Towuti, South Sulawesi, Indonesia - TDP3 | ecosystem: Environmental > Aquatic > Freshwater > Lake > Sediment | place: Indonesia: South Sulawesi... | reverse complement strand
GCCCCTGTGGGCGGCAAGGACTATGGAAGGCTGACTGTCAACACCTACTACCGGGCTGAGGTGGAGCTTCTAGACTTCGTGCCCAGAAGCATTTTTTATCCACCACCAGATGTCGATTCCATAGTCGTGCGTTTAAAGCCGAGGAGGGAGCCACCCTTTTACGTAGAGGATAAAGAAGTCTTTTTCGAGCTTGTACAGACTCTCTTTACTCAACGAAACAAGAAAGTGAGAAACGCGATCCTTTCCTTCCTGCGTAAGCGGGGAATAAAGAGGGGAAACGCTATAGGAGTAGCGGACTCCCTAACCTTTCACGATAAAAGAGTTCGCGAGTTGGCACCGGAAGATTTTGGGGCTTTAACCAATGAGATCATCCGGAAAAGCGGTGAAAAGGATCTTCTTCAATAACTGCACCTTCTACGTTGAAAAGAACGTTTACGAGCCCGCAGAAGACACCTTCCTCCTCACGGAAAACCTCGTGGTGAGTGAACACGACGTTGTGCTGGACATGGGCACCGGCTGCGGAATCCTAGGGGTTCTCGCGGCGAAAAGAGCGAGAAAGGTGGTGGCGGTAGACGTGAATCCCCACGCCGTCCGATGCGCTGAAACGAACGCGAGGCTCAACGGCGTCATGGAGAAGATGGACATACGACGAGGCGACCTCTTTGAGCCCATCAAGAAAGGTGAAAAATTCGACGTTATCATCTTCAATGCCCCATACCTGCCTTCTGAAGCAAGAGAACAAAAAACGTGGATAGGGCGGGCTTGGGCTGGAGGACCCACCGGGAGGCGACTCATCGATCGTTTCATATCTCGAGCGCCAAGTTACTTGAAGAAAAGCGGCAGGATTCTTCTGGTTCAATCGACCCTTTCTAACGTAGATGAGACCGTGCGAAGGCTTGAGGGAGAAGGATTACAGGCCAGTGTTCTCGCTGAAAAGAAGGTCGCGTTTGAAACGATCGTCGTGATACAAGCAGAGCATCGTTAACGCCTCATATTACATTTCCTATATTCAAACCCGTCTGCCGAGCTTGCACAACAAAGGTGCTACTTCTTGCCATCGATGACTCCTTTGTGAACCGCAAACATGCACTCTTCAGCGGGAATCTATCTCGTTCCAGGCTTCGCTACGAGCTCCTTTATTGTTAAGTCAAAGATGTTTGTGGAGTTTGCTGGTCGAATAACCAACGCGGTGTCTGCGCCACGGCTCGTTCCCGCTATGGCAATAACGTCTTCATCAATAGGTATTAAACCGGCATCAGCCGCCATGACCGTGATTTCACCGCAACCTTTGTTCCTTCGCCGAAGAGCCTCAGTGTTTGGGCCATGATTTCAGCAGGGTACGCGGTGCCAAACTTGTTTCTGATGGCTCTCTCGACACCCGAAAAGGCGTGTATTCAGGTGAGGACTCTGTCTCCGTTCTTTTCTATCTTCTTCCGATTTTCATCGCTCATTTGCTGCACCCCAAGCTCTTCAAAGCCTGTATAATGAGAGACGACAACGACTTTGAACCTCTGAAGCTCTAACTCCGGTTTCGCCTCTCGTTGAAGCAACCATAATGTTCTCTATGTTCAACTCCTCGGCTCGCTCCTTTGCCAACCTCAAGACTCCCTCGGTGTTCTCTGGATCAGGACTATCAAAGTAAACGATTCCCTTTCGAGTATGGGACATGCACAACATCTCGAGATGCTATTATATGAGACAAATTTAAGATTAATCCTGATCATTGGAAACCTTTGACTTTCGCGAAAGAAGTATTATAATACAAGCGCGTGTATTGTTAGTGAAGGTGAAAATAGTATGTGTGTTCTCGGCAAAAGCAAGCTGATAGAGCTCATCGAGAGGTATAAGTGCATCTACCCCTATGACTATAACCTCTTAGATGGAGACAGCTACGTTCTAACGGTGAAGGAGGAGACCACACTGCATTATCTGGAGCATAAAAACCTCATCTCCTACGAGATTGTGTTCACGCCACCCGAATACGTGGCTCACCTCACGGCAAAGAGTCGATACGGGAGGATGGGGTTGTCCTTCCTCAACGCCGCAAAGGTTCACAGCGGCTTCGTTGGGAGACTGGCCCTGGAGCTGGTTAACCTAAGCAATGACAGGCAGCCGATAACCATCAAGAGGGGAGCCCCCTTCATGCACATCGAGTTCCTAACTAGGGAGGGTGAACCTTCCCCTTACATTGGCGAATACCAGTTCCAATACGTAACCGAAGAAGAAAAGAAAATGTACGTCCCGATCTTGAAGAAGGTCTTTCCAGACTTTGAAGAACTAGCCAAAATATGGTTTTAAAACAAATAAACATGGAGCCGGAATCAACGCTCTACCGTCATCTCCATGGGGTGTATGTGAAATTTACAAAAGAGGTAAACCGTCACTCATGTCTCGGCGCTGAGAACAAACAACATTCTAGCCTAATTTCCCTTTAATTAAGGGGGATAGATGAAAGGCCATGCCCATAACTATCCTCGACGTTGCTCATGCTCTGCTTTTCATATTTCCTGCCTACTGCGCCAACGCTGCACCCGTGATTTTTGGCGGAGGCTTTCCTATCGATGGGGGCAGAACCTTTCTAGACGGAAAGCCCATATTCGGCTCACACAAAACCCTTCGAGGATTTTTTTCCGGTTTGGCTGTTGGAACGCTTGTGGGTTTTGTTCAAGGCATCCTGTTTCAGTATAACGTGTTGCTTGGATTTGCACTCTCAATGGGGGCGTTGGCGGGGGACCTCGTGGAATCCTTCTTTAAGCGAAGACTAGACCTCCCTCCCGGGTCCACCCTTCCCATAGCAGACCAGCTTGACTTCATCCTAGGGGCCCTTCTCTTTTCCATTACGGTTTCACCGCCTCCCTTGCCCATGGTCTTGATCATCATAATCATAACGCCCCCCATACACCTTTTAACCAACTTCCTGGCCTATCTTTTGGGCGTGAAAAAGAGACCTTGGTGATCATATATTCCGTATATTGCTCCCTCTTCTCGAGTTTGCTCAATAGGGAGCACTCAGCTTCAGCCATATAACATACTCGATGTATAGATAAGCGATAACGATGAAGGTAGCGCCGATTAACAGAAAAATGAACGCTTGGCGGGGTTTGTAGGCGTATTTGGTGCTTTGATAGGTTAACCAGAAGCCAGTAGCTCCGATGGCATAAAGTAGCATGGCGATCAGGCTGTCAAGAACCGACTGCTCATGAACAGTGTATGGGTAGTAAAAAATCCATCTTCCACGCAAGGGAAATGCCATAAGTGGCTTTTCTAGTATGTCGTATACCCCGCCACCGAGAAGAAAAATGGAGAAAGCGACCGCTACAACGGCGATAACAAGCATCGACGGTTTAGCGGTTACTATTTTGCCGTATGCCTTCCGTGTATAGAAGGCAAGAGACTCCAGTTTTCTCCTAATTCGACTCATGACCCTCGGCCACTCCGCTTTTCGTGAGGTGTTCCGCCACTTCCCTAGCCCAAGAGCCTGTATATGGATTCTTTGCAACATCATTTAAATATTCCTCCCACGAAAGATTCAAGGCACTTCCCCAAACATCGTACTTCTTGACAATGTTTCTGTATGCCCTCTCGTGTAGCTCGCAATACTTGCCCACCGCTTCTCGGTTGCAGATTTTGCATGTCATGATCTTGGCTCCTTTCGTGGGCAATCAGGGTTAAAGCATAACATCCACGGTCTCCTAGCTCTCATCCGAACCTGCACTATCGGCCATCCGCAGGCACGACAATTCCTTCGCGCCGGTTTCACCGTTCCTCGCTGAGGAAGAGGAAATGAGGTTTCACAAAGGCCTTTGAAGTAGTTGGTGCAGCCAATAAAGCGCTTTTTCGTTTTTCGTGAATACAAGATCATTAACTCACCTGTGCCGCAACTTGGGCAGGTGCCTATAATCCTTTCTTGCATTCGCGCTCGTTTGATGGCTTCGCTCAACGCTTGACCGATTGTTTCCTCTTTTTTCTTAAGCTCTTCCAGCATCGGCTTCAACCGTTCAACCGCCTCCACAAGAACGTTCTCCCTTTTCTCACTGTTGCGCTGAATCTGCTCCATCTTTTCCTCAAGATCTCGAGTAAGCTTCACTGAGATCACTCCTGGGCAATATTTTCGGAGAACTTCAACAACGTCAAACCCTAAATCGGTGACCAGAATCCGCTCTTCTGTGATGTAACGTCTGCCATAGAGCGTTTCAATGATGTCCGCTCTCGTAGCCTTTGTTCCAATTTCCTCCTCCTCCATTTTCTTGAGTAGACTACCCGGGTTGTAGCGTGGCGGAGGGTTAGTGAACTTATCTTCTACTATCACCTTCCTCAATAGGATTGTTTCTCCCTCTTTTATAGGAGGCAAAAGCACCTCCTCGGTTCTTATGTATGGTTTGTAAAAGCGCGTCCAACCCTCTTTCAAGACTCGTCTTCCCCGCAGATAGAAGTGGTGACCATTTACCTCTATGTTCGCTCTCATGCTTTGCTTAACTGCCGGCTCACCGAAGACCGCCATGAAACGCCTAACAATCAGGTCCCAAACCCTCTTTTCAGGTTCACTTAACGCCCTTTCCGGCAAGTTGCCCGTCGGGTACACTGCGGGATGCGCAGGATCTTCCTTTTTTCCTTCGTTTGGCTTCAATTCCTCCCTTTCAAGGAGCTCTGAGGCGAGGTCTTTGTAGACGGCTTCCTTGCTCAATGCGCTGAGTATCGCTTTGTAATTGATCACTGGCGGCAGTTTCTGACTGCTGGTTCTTGGGTAGGAGATCAGTGCCTCGAGATATAGGCGCTCGGCGATGTTCCCGGTTTGTCTTGGGGTGTATTTAAACAAGCCGTATGCCTCGGTTTGCAGTGAACCCAAGTCGAAGGGGGTCGGTGGTGCTTGTTGAAACTTTTTCACGTCAATGCACTTTACCTCGCCGGTTTTCCCCCTGCACTCTTCCACCACGGCGTCTGCCTCTATTTTTCTGTTAATTTTTTTTCTTTCGTACTCGACCTCATACGTAGAGCCCCTTATTTCCACCTCTGCCCTTATGCTCCAATACGGGGTGGGCACAAAACATCGAATCTCCGTCTCCCTGCTGACCAGAAATCTTAAGGTTGGACCCTGAACCCTCCCTGTGCTTAATGTGGCGTATCTCCCGCTCCAACGTTTAGCCGCCAGGGTTAATGCCCGCGAGAGATTTACCCCATAAAGCCAGTCCACCTCATGTCTCGTCTTTCCAGCCTCTATCAGGGCAAAGTCTAGTTGGGACAAGGGCTCTTCATAAGCCTTCTCCAATTCGCTTTTCGTTAGGGTGGAAAACTTCATTCTCTTTGCTACGCTCTCTTTGTTTTCGCAGGCATACCTTAGTATGCAGTAGCCGATGAGGCTTCCCTCAAGGTCGTAGTCGCAGGAGTCTATGAACCCCTCCGCGTTACCTGCCAGCTTTGAAATAACTTCAATCCATTTGCGAGTCTGTTCCGCGTCCCTTTCCGCTACATACCGTGGTGCCCACTTAAAGCTAAAAACGGGGTAGTAGTTTCTTCCTCCCCTTTCGTGAACCACCGTGTACAAGTGTCCGAGGGCTGGGACCACAACCAGTTTTCTGTCTCGATGAGCGAGGAAATAGGGCACCCCCTTTTCCTCAATTTTCTTTGGCTTTCCCTTGTGATCGAGTGCCTGTGCTATTCGCTGGGCGGCATCCGGCTTCTCGGTGATGATCAAAGTGTATTTTTCCATCGAGCCTCTTCCCTTTCTTCTCAGATATACGCGCAAGTTATATAAGGTGATCTCTAAATTGCGTTTGAAACAACTAAACACCAAAACATTGTCTCTCACCAGAAAGCATAAAAACCTTGAACTTAAAATGTCAAGTTGATCCGTATGAACCCGACTCTTTCTCCAAGCCGGTTCTTGAGCTAGAGACTGCCAAAACCTTTCAGTACTCGGACATGGCGGCTGCACTAGCAAAGAAGGGAATGGAGGTCATCTCCTTTGGAATAGGTCAACCCGACTTCCCCACCCCACAACATATCGTGGACGCGGGCATAAAGGCGCTGAGAGAAGGCTTCACGAGCTATGTCTCACCTCCAGGCATTCCAGAGCTTAGGGAGGAAATTGCTAAGCACGTTTCCGCATTCACCGGGGTCTGAGATGTAGAGCTTGAGGAGACCTTGGTGCTTCCGGGGGCTAAGCCGGGCATGTTTTTCGCTATAGCTAGCTACATCAAACCCGGAGATGAGGTAATACTCTCTGATCCGGGTTTCTATTCTTATGACAACGTGACCAGATATGCAGGGGGAAACCCGTCTTCCTACCTCTTAAAGAAGAAAACCAGTTCAGGATGACCCCCGAGGATGTCCAAGCCGCGATAACAGACAAAACCAAGATGATAATCCTAAACTCTCCCCACAACCCCGCGGGAGGAATGTTGACCAGATCTGATATCAAAGGCATCCTCGAGCTAGCAAAGGATAAGGGTATACTAGTGGCTTCCGACGAGATCTACGACCACTACACGTATGAAAACGGATTCACCAGCGCCCTCACCGACCCAGACTGGAGAGACTTCGTCATATGCGTCAACGGACTATCCAAGACCTATTCTATGACCGGATGGCGCCTAGGCTACGTGGTGGCTAGAAAGGAAGTCGTCAAGCGGTTCACCTTGTTTACCGAAAATACCTTCTCCTGCACAACTTCGTTCGTGCAGAAGGCGGGCATAGCCGCACTGAAAGGTCCTCAAGACTTTTTGGAGAAGATCCTTGAAGATTATAGGAAAAGAAGAGACCTCATGCATAGGGAGCTTAACAGGATATCGGGCGTTAGAGCGGAAAAACCCGCCGGAGCCTTCTACATCTTTCCCAACATCAAGGAAATCCTAGAGAGGAACAAACTAACAACCGAGGAGTTTGCAATAAGGCTTATGAGAGAAACAAGGGTTGTCACCCTTCCAGGGTCGGCTTTCCCAAGCAAGGCGGGAGAGGGCTATTTACGCCTCTCGTATGCGTTGCCCATTGAAACCATAAAGAAGGGGCTAGAGAGATTTAAGGCCTGGATTAGTTAGCTGCGGGTTCATATACGCGGAGGTGGCGGTCGAACCGCTAGTTATCTCATTTCTTGCCTAAGAATACTTTTTTAAGGTCCTCATTGCCCAGTATCTCGGGGCCTGTGCCTTCCATGACCATTCTCCCAGCTACGAGAACATAGCCCCTGTCAGCGATCTCAAGGGCTCTTTTAGCATGCTGTTCCACGAGGAGTATGGGCGTTCCGGCGTCTCTAATCTCCTTAATCTTCTTGAAGAGTTCAGTGACTATTCTAGGAGCTAACGCAGGTGCCGGCTCATCGAGAAGGAGCAGTTTAGGCTCGCCCATCATGGCCATGCAAACCTCGAGGAGTTTCATTTGGCCACCAGGGACATCGGTAGACCAGTGTAGTCTGACACTGGATAGCTGGTGTTTGTCCATTGTTTCTAGTGCCGTCTTTGCTAGGGAGATCCGCTAACCTATGAAAATAGAGAAAGCCTCCATAAACTCCTAATGCAGTTCGTTACGGCGTATGTTTGTCAGAATGTTAAAATAGGAAAGTTATGAGCATTGAAAGGAATAAACTCAGGTCAAGCAATACCTTTAAGGGTTTCACTCAAGATTTTATAGTTAAGAAGAGGAAGCGGTCCGTCCCTTGGGTCTAAAGATCTATTTCGCCTCGGATGCGCATGGAAGTGATGTATGCTGGAGAAAATTTCTGAAAGTCTTTGAGCATTACAAAGTTGATGTTGGAATTTTTGGCGGAGACTTAACCGGCAAAATGGTTGTTCCAATAGTTGAGGAGCAAGGAACATACTCTTACCATCTTTTCGGAAGGGAGACAAAGCTTGCTGACAGAGGCGAAGTCGACGAAGCCTGCGAAAAAATTGCACGTATGGGTTATTATTCATATCCATGTAGCCGAGCTGAATTTGAACGACTGAGTTTTGACAAAGAAGCTGTAAGAATGATTTTTGAAAAGCTGATTAGAGATAGAATGGAGAGGTGGCTTCAACAGGTTTACGAAAAGTTCGGTGGGAGAGCACACATCTACCTTTCTCCGGGCAACGATGACAGCTTCATCATTGACGACGTAATCAGGAATAGTGGCGTCGTAGTCGCTTGTGAAGGTGAACTGGTTGAGTTACCTCAAGGCTATAGCATGGCTACCTCAGGCTGGGCAACCCCTACCCCTTGGAAAACACCACGCGAAACCTCCGAAGAAAAATTAGGTGAAATATTGGAGAACCTTATATCAAAGGCCAAGGACTTCAAGAATCTTATATGCAACTTTCACTGTCCACCCTATAATTCCGGCTTAGATATGGCGCCGCAGATTCGGGAAGATCTGTCAATCAAGATGGGGATAGGGGGAATTCAGTTTGCCCCTGTGGGAAGCATATCTGTTAGAAAGATTCTGCAGAAGTATCAGCCGCTTCTAGGGCTTCATGGGCATATTCATGAGTCAGCTGGATTTAGGAGAATAGGGAAGACCCTGTGTGTTAACCCTGGGTCCGAATACGCGGAAGGAATTCTGAGAGGCTATATTATATACTTAGAGGGAGGGAAGGTTGCTGGACATTGGAGGGTGTCCAACTGAGCTTGTGAAGAGTAGAGCGACCACTCACCTACTATTTGCTTTTCAATAATTAATTTTTAGATTTAGAAAAGATCGAATCTTATTCAAGAAGCATTGGCAAAGTTTTTATGTCTAGATGATCAAAATCAATATCGAGGTTTGTAGAATGGTTGAAAGAGGTAAAGCACTCTTCGTCCGCGAGGCAACAGGGCTGGTCAGAGAGTTTGGACCAACAACTGCGCTCATGATTGCAATGAACAATATGATAGGTGCGGGAATATTTGCCCTATCGATACGAGCGCCTTACACTTATCCAGGCTCCGACATAACTCTTGCCTTCATAATTGGTTTGATTCCTGCCTTCTTCATAGCGTTGTCCTATGCTTGGCTCGGTTCAGCTATGCCTAGAGCTGGTGGAGACTATGTATTTATCTCAAGAACGATAAATCCGGCAGTTGGGTATGTGGCCACTATTGGAAACTTTCTGGGGCGATTCTTTTCCGTAGGCTTCCTGCTGTACACGGACGTAAAGTTGTGGGGCATAGCCCTTACTATTGCCGGTAAAGCCATGAACAACCCCGGACTTACAGGTTTCGGAACCTACCTATCCGTGGATGTTACCGCCGCCATAGTTGGAGCAATTCTTCTCCTATTGACTGTTTGGTTCTTCCTCACAATTGGAGGGACGATATTTAAGAGCTATATTGCCTTGATTTGGCTGATTCCACTGTTAGGTGCGATTGTGATAGTTGGAATGAATTTGGTAAATCCCTACAACCCTGCAACATTGAAAACTGCTTGGGACGCAACTTGGGGTGTTGGATCCTATAATGAGGTAGTTACGGTGGCAAAGGAAGCGGGCTGGAAGCCCCTAGCATTCGATTGGGATGCGACAACTAGAGCCATTATAGCTGCGCTTTTCGCTTACTCAGGCTTTCACAATCCAGCCCAATGGTCAGGGGAGATTAAGAATCCGAAAAGGAACCTCCTGATAGGGGTCGTTGGAGGACTATTGATCACTGCCGTCGTCTACATAACGTTGGCTTGGTCAGCCTTCTATTCTGGAGGCGAGTTCATCGCCCAATACAACTGGGCCTACTATAAAGCTCGCGCTAACCTAAAGATAACGACACCGATCGAGCCTGTCCTCCCAATGTTTGCAGTGGTCTTTGCTGGAGGGAATGCAGCGTTAGCCTTCCTAGCAGCCATAGCAGGAGCCTTCGCTCTCTACCATGTTCAACCTGCAGCCCTCTTAATGGAGACCAGAAGGGTATTTTCCATAGCTTTCGACAGATTCTTCCCAGAGAGATTCGCCTACGTAAGCGAAAAGTTCCACACGCCTGTCTGGGCGATTGTATTCATGGTCATAGGGGGAATCTTTGGCATAATAGTCTCGTCTCCAGCCTTAGGTCCACTAAGAACTATATTTGGAGGAATAAACGCCACATTCATGTATCTACTGGGCTACATGTTCACTGGATTAGCCTTGGCACTTGTACCTCTACTTAAGCCGGAGATTTATGAAAGCATAAAGTATGAAGTTGGGAAGGTTCCGCTGCCCTCAGTATGTGGTCTAGTGGCTTTTGCCTCATCCATCTTCTTCTTCGCTGTCGCTGCTCAAACTCTCTCAATCTTTGACATCAGCATTTCATGCACCGTTCTTGGAATAGGCTTGCTTCTCTTCATCTACTACTCAATCAAGAATCAGAGAATGGGCATAGATGTGAAGACCCTGCTCTCAGAGATACCCCCAGAGTAAACAATATGTCCCTCAACCCCTCCTTTTTTATTGTCTGATCCACTATATGTTTAATTAGAAGGATTCAAGATGTCAAGTTGCGTTCTATTCAAGGACTATGATCGACTAGAGTATATGGTGAATCTACCCCTCACTTGTCATGCCGTTTTAGAGCAGGTAAGAAAAGAGCTGGATATTCCTGACTACGTTGATACTAAATGCTTTCTCATGGAGAGGGGTCTAGTTACAATATGGGCTGGATTGAATGCCCATAGGTTTCGAGACATCTATCCTAACTTGGTTTCGGAAGGTTTTGGAAAAGAACCTATCCCGGTCTTGTTTTTCGGAGGAGCCGCAATACGAATGTTCTCCCCAAGCTCAAATGATTCATCAAGCCCCTTCTATAGGGAACTGAATGACATAGACCTAATAACTTCAAAGAAGAAGGCAAAAGATCTCTGTAAACTCCTTCTAAAACTGGGTGAAGTCTGCGGGACGAGATATTATCATTTTGTCACGAGATCTGATAGAAGATTCAATGCTATGCGGGGTGGAAAAAGGTATAGGGTTAGAACAATCGACAAAATCCTTGAGGATGGTACTCCAGTTGCCGGATTCCTAGACATCTTCACCGACTCCATAGACCTTAGACATAAGGTTGATGTCAGGGACGTATTCAAAAATCCAAAGAAAGCCTTGTATACAATATCTCTTGAGAACACGCTTCTAGCCAAATGCCAGTATATTTTCGATCTTCCGAAGTCTCTTCTACCAATGGCAAGCCAAGAGGGACTTGATTATAGAATTATAAATTATCCATATTTCAGGTCTGACCGAATCATAATGGGTATGGAGGAGAAGGATATCAAGGATGTATGCGCGCTACTTAACGACCATAATATTGGTGAGGGAGAGGGAGAGATAAGTCCATCGAGAATATGCAGGGTTTTGAGGAAGGATAAGAAGTTTGCATTAACCTTCAGGTTGAATCTACAGAATATCGTAGAGAAACAGTTCATTCTAAGAAGGATGAATATCACAGACAAGATGATCTCAAAGATAATTGACAAGATAAATGCGCTTCTTAATGAGGTCCCCAGGGTGGATAAGAAATGGAATAATCCCTGGTGGAATGTTGACGTTGACACACCGCAAATTTTTGGAAAAACCGCGCGCCTCTGAGATACTTCTATGGCAAATGAACTGTTGTGGATTCTTGGGTCTTCATCCCTCCCCTCATTGAGGACTTCAGCAACGGTAAAGCACCCTCCCTCAGGCACTCAATAATAGTTAAATATTTATAAGTAGCAAAAATCCTAGCCCCTTACAATAATTCCACCATAAACCGTTCCTAAAGCTGTTGCCACAGCGGTCTCAGCTAGGATTTGCAGCGAGTCGATTACTGGGATAGACAGGTCTCCACTCTTAAGAACCATGGATACCTCGGTGCAGCCGCAAATAATCGCTTCGGCGCCCATTGCAATTAGTTGGTTGGCAACGTTAACTATGATATGTTTACCTTCTGTGAGGCTTCCAGCCTTTATATAATTATATACGGCTTTCATAACATCTTCCTCCATGCTCTCGGGTGGTATAATAACCCTAACGCCTATTCTTCCCAGGGCTTGGTCATATGTCTTATTTTTAATCGTTCCCATGGTGGCAATGAGACCAGCATTGTTAACGCTAGGAAAATCTTTTTCAATTTTTTGGGCGGTCAGCTCGATCATGTCCAAGATTGGGATTTTCACACTCTTTTTTAGTTCCTCGTAGTAATGGTGGGCTGTTACACATGGCATAATGATGAAATCAGCTCCGGCCCTCTCCAAATTCTTCGCTGTCTCAACCATCTCTGGCAGGGGGCTTGGACCCTTGCCTATGATAGCTGCTGTTCGATCCGGTATCTTTGGATTATTATCTATGATGATCCCTAGATGATCTTGGTCTTTCCGGGCTGGGGTGGCTCTGATGATTCTATAGAACAACTCTGCCGTGGCTTCTGGTCCCATTCCCCCTAATATTCCTATGACCTTCTTTTTCAATATCTTCCCACTCGATCCACTGAGTTCATATAACTGCTGGAACCTAGACGTAGCAGTTTGGTATAAGTATACTTTTCTCTTAAAAGGCTGGTTTATCTGCTTCAAATATAACTATTCGATTTCGCAGCTACTTACAAAGCAGTAGATAGTTACAAAATTCGATATGCATGGGCCCCACTTTTCATGAAATTGTCATAATACTAGCAGTAGGAATCCCAGAGGCTTGAAAACAATGCTTCAGATAAGGCGGTTCAAAAAGCTCAAAATCAAAAAGAGGGGCGAGCGTGCTTACACAGTATATAACTACGAATGTGAACTCAAACTTCACCATAAAATATCCTTCCAGCAAGGCATAACATGACTAACTGCTTCGTTAATAGCTGAAAACCTGCAGATTTTTGAAGTTTTAGAACCTTTATTTTTCTGCTACCACAAGAGAAAGAGCGAGCAAAATTTAAACGTGGGCGCATCTCTAACATGATAAAACAAATTAAGAAATGGGTAGGACGGGATTATGAAAAGAAATGTAGTAAACTTATCTATAGATGACATTCCTCAGGAATGGTATAACATTGTGCCTGATCTCCCCGAGCCTTTACCACCGGCAAAAGATCCAGAAACTGGGCCCTCACTGAGGGCAATACTGCCGAGTATGTACACTAAAACTTCTCTAGAACTGGATGCCTCAACGGAAAGATGGATAAAAATCCCTGAAGAGGTTTTGAATTTCTACATCCATATCGGAAGACCCAGACCGCTGTATAGAGCTACCAGACTAGAGGAACACCTTAAGACACCAGCATGCATCTATTACAAACGTGAAGATTTAGCTCCGACAGGAAGTTTTAAGCTGAACACAACCATTGCCCAAACCTACTTTGCGTTAAAAGAAGGCTTTAAAAGACTCGCCGTTGAAACCGGCGCAGGTCAAACTGGAACGGCCTTCGCCTACTCCGCAAAGGCATTCGGTTTAGAGTGTACAATATACTTTGTCAGATTTGCCTACGATCTTAAGCCTGACCGAGCGACATTCATGAAGATGCTGGGTGCTGAGGTGTTACTGTCTCCCTCCAATAAAACAGAAATTGGAAAAAAGTATCTTGAAAAGGACCCTGAGCATCCCGGATCCATTGGAATAGCTACGGCGGAGTCCCTTGAGGACGCGAGAAATAGGGAAGACACCGTAGCCACGGTAGGCAGCTCCAAAAACCATGTTCTCTTGACTCAAACAATAATCGGCCTAGAAACAAAGAAACAATTTGATTCCATCGATGAAAAGCCTGATGTGATGATTTCATGTGTTGGTGGTGGAAGCAATTTCTATGGCTTCATCGCGCCCTTCTTGAGAGATCAATTGAGGGAGAAAAAGAAGGAGATTAGGTTTCTCGCTGTAGAGTCTGAGGCTGCCCCTCGCTTGGTAAAGGGAGAATACCGCTACGACTTCGCAGAGCCCTCAAAGTCCACCCCACTAGTTAAGATGTATACCCTTGGGGTTGATACTAATCTCCCCCTTATACGCGGCGAAGGAATTCGTTCCCCCGGCACAGCACCCATCCTAAGTTTGCTTCGCCACAAGGGAATCATAGATGCTGTCGCATACCCAAAAGATGAAAAAGCTGTTTTCGAAGCAGCCAGAACTTTCCTTCAAATAGAGGGTTTCCTACTTGCCCCCGAGTCCGCCTATGCTGTTAGAGCTGCAATTGATGAGGCACTTGACGCCAAAAGGAAAAATGAAGAGAAGGTTATAGCTTTTAATGTCAGTGGCATGGGCTACTTAGACTTTAAAGGCTATAGAGAAGTTCTAACAGACCTCAGTACATAAATGACACCTATCGTATCCTCCAGAAACATTAGTTCCTCAGCATCCTCTAAAACCAACTACATTCTTACTCACCATCTGATCAATGGAATAATCAGTGTTACTCTTGGAAGGCAACTTTAGTGTCCATAGCCGATTTTCTTGGCTAAACTTATTAGCAGGGAGTCTGAAACCCCTGTGATCCATTTCGTGCTATTTGTCCTATCATCAGAGGAAAAATGTCAAATAAACCCCAGAACGCGCATGTTATGAAAATCACCGAGTCTAAAGCGAGTGTCAGTACATCTACCATTCCAGCCATCAGGACTCCTTGCGTGAAAAAGCAAATCGTTATCGCCCTATACCTGTTGCTTCCTAAAAATTCAGCAATACAGTCTATTAATAAGTTGGTTGTGCCAAATTTTGTCGATACGTTTTTGTAGCGCGGTTTGCGATACTCTGAGTAAATGAATAAAAGCTAGCCAAAGCGTGACAGTACATTTCCATAGGGTACCTAAACATTTTATATGAAGGAAGCCTAAAACAAGCTTCATTCAACACGGCTAACAATCTTAGCCAAAACTTCTTTTGACCCACCTAGACCAAAATTCCGAAAAACTTGCGTCACGACCATCCCTCTTTCAGCAACTAGATTTGTAGTGAATTTCTCCTCTTCTATTCTTTCCATGTAAACCTTCATTACCCTTCTAGCTTGTCCAAACGTTGAGAACGTAGATGTTCTGGTCTGGAATTGTAATATTCTGTAAGTCAGGGATCTGTGGAGTTTGTACACTTCGAATAGAGAGATGATGCCAGCCATGGTTGTCTTACCGCTTTTGCGTCCGCAAGCAACGCTTCAACGGATCTCGCTCTCCAAACGTATTGATAATCACCACCGCGGCATAGGCACCTATGGTTACCATTTCTGCAATAGCGGCGAGGCAAATTCTTCAATCATCCCATTATCCTCAAATCATTTACTTAATCGGGTGAGAGTTATTTAAGCATGATTACGAGAAGTCAAGGCCTTACGATGCTACAAGTCGAAAGCGTGGATAAACGTTGTGCATCTTTTATACATGTTACCTATTGGAACCATAAAGAATGGACTGGAAGATTTAAAGCTTGGATTGACCAATGGGGCCTTCCACACGCGCTATCTTCTCGTTTAGCTAGCGCGTACCTCTACAGTTTCTCTAACGCGCCACCCATTCTTTGAACGGCTTCTTCCAGTTCTTCCATTGGCCTTGAATAAACCATCCTGACGTATTCTCTGCCTAAATCCCCAAAGGCTGATCCGGGAACTGTAAGTACATGGGCTTCGTTTAATAGATACTCTGTCATTTCCTCTGATGAAAATTTTGTCTCAACTATTTTCGGGAAGGCATAGAAGGCTCCCTTAGGCACCCAACAGGAAAATTTACCCATCTTGTTTATTTCCTTTATGAAGTAATCTCTGCTTTTCTTGAACTCTTTAACCATGGCCTTGACTTCTTCTTCGCATTCCCTCAAGGCCACGACACCGGCCCTCTGGACGAAGGAGCTAGCGTGTGTCACTGAATGTTGCTGAATCTTTAGCATATTATCGATTATCTGCTTGTTTGCCACGGCATAACCAAGCCTCCACCCCGTCATTGAATAGGTCTTTGAGAGTCCATTGATGGTGATTGTTCTATCCTTCATGTCTGGAAAGGAGGCGATGCTATAGTGGCGATTTTCATCATAAATTATCTTCTCGTATATTTCATCGGTCATCACGAGGAAGTTGTAATCGTTGGCCAAGTCGGCGATCATCTTGAGGTCTTCCTTAGGAAAGACTGTTCCCGTCGGGTTATGAGGCGAGTTTATTATTATCATCTTTGTTTTCTTTGTGATTTTGTTCTTGATCTCCTCCTCATCTAGCCTGAAATCTCTGGATTCCAAGAGACTTATCAGTATCGGCTTGCCTCCTGATAGGATAACCTCAGCTGTGTAGCTAACCCAGTAGGGATCAGGGATAAGCACCTCATCCCCGGGGTTCAGAACGCTTAACATAGCTGTAAACAGAGCTTGTTTCGCGCCTACGGTTACAATGATTTCCGATTCGTCTGCCTCGATCTGGTTATCAATCCTCAATTTTTCAGAAATAGCCTGTCGCAGCTCCTTTAAACCAGCGCTTGCAATGTAGTGAACATAGCCCTCATCTAGGGCCTTTTTCGCTGCTACCTTGATTTTTTCTGGAGTATCAAAATATGGTTCTCCCTCTGAAAGATCGATGACATCGACGCCTGCTGCACGAAGGGCTCTAGCCTTATCGGGCAACGCAACTGTTGCTGAAGGTTTTATCCCTTTGACCCTTTCTGCTATGAAACTTGCAGTCACTCCCATACTAGACACCACAATACAAGACATATAGGGAGGTTAATAATCAATTTTTCTCTAATCATGGAAACATTAAAATTAGTCAAAGTTAATTTAGGGTTTCTATAACATGTTGACGAGGGACCGACGTGAGCAAATATGAGGAAATTTCCGGTGTACAGTTCCTATTGGGGAACCACGCCATTGCAGAGGGAGCTATTGCTGCTGGGTGCCGATACTTCGCTGGTTATCCGATTACACCGGCGAGCGAGATAGCAGAGCGAATGTCTGAAAGAATGCCTCAAGTGGGCGGTAGGTTTATCCAGATGGAGGACGAGATAGGATCGATTTTCTCTGTGATAGGTGCCTCCTTAGCTGGTGTTAAGGCCATGACAGCAACAGCCAGCGACGGCTATAACTACATGTTGGAGGGCATATGCTTCGCAGTTACCACAGAAGTGCCATGCGTTATAGTCAATGTTCAAAGAACGAGGCAGGATATACAGCCTACACAAGCAGATGTTATGCAGATAAAATGGGGGGCTAGTGGTGATTTCGAGATCATTTGCTTAGCTCCATCATCTGTTCAAGAAGCCTTTGACCTTACGGTTGAGGCCTTCAATCTAGCTGAAAAATACAGAAACCCTGTGGTGGTGATATCCGAAGCGATCATTAGTCATATGAGGGGCAGGGTTGTTATCCCTGAACATGATAAGATAAAAATAATAAATCGAAAGAAACCGAAGGTGCTCCCCGAGGAGTTCCTGCCATTTAAGGGGGAAGAAGATGGGGTGCCCCCCATGTCGAAATTTGGTGACGGATACAGAGTTTTATACTCGGTTAACCCCCATGATGAAAAGGGTAGGATCCTTTGGAACCCGGACGTTTATGAGAGGCTCTACGATCGGCTTCTCGGAAAGATCGCAAGGGATGTTGATAATATAGCAAAGTACGAAACTCATTTTCTTAATGATGCAGACATAGCTGTCGTCTCGTATGGGAGTGAAACTAGGTCGGCTCTTGACGCTGTTGTAAAGGCGAGGAAAGAGGGGATAAAGGCAGCTAACGTGAAGCTCACAACCATTTGGCCCGTTTCATCTAAGCTTCTGGAGGAGGTGGCTGACAGGGTCAAAATAATCATGGTTCCGGAGATGAATGTTGGAAAATATTTCCTAGAGGTGCAAAGGATTTGCGATGGGAAGACAAAGCTTGTTTCTATGCCTAAGAATAGGGGTGAGATGCATACCTCTGAAGAGATACTGAATATTATTCGGAGGGAGTCAAAATGAAGCCCCATCCTAATGCTAAGTTCATAAGGGAGGGCGGCTTGCCCCATATGTTCTGCCCTGGCTGCGGCGTCGGTCAGATCATGAACTACTTTCTCTATGCGATTCAAGAACTGAACATGGATATAGATGATATGGTGTTGATAGGCGGGGTGGGTTGCAACGCTAGGATACCGGTATACATTCATGCGGATGCTATTCATGGTGTACACGGAAGAACATTGGCGTGGGCAACGGGTGTGAAGCTTGCAAACCCTGAATTGATCGTGGTGATTTTTGCAGGCGATGGTGATTGTGCAGCGATTGGAGGTAACCACTTCATCCAAGCGGCTCGGCGAAATCTTGACGTGACCATAATAGTTGTTAACAATGGAATTTATGGGATGACCGGTGGCCAGGTTGCTCCTACAACACCCAGTGATGCAAGAACCTCAACAACACCTTTGGGGAACATTGAGAGCCCATTTGATCTCTGCAAATTGGCAGAGGCAGCAGGCGCCACCTATGTTAGCAGGTGGACAACAGCCCACCCGAGGCCCGCTATACAAGCCATTAAAAAGGGCATAAGGCACAGAGGTTTTGCCTTTATTGAGATGGTTTCACAGTGTCCCACATATTTTGGCAGGTATGTTTTAAGGTTCACAGAGCCTGAAGAGTACTTAAAATGGCTTCGGAAAAATTCTGTATCTAAGGAGAAGGCCAGTAAAATGAGCCGAGAAGAGCTTAGGGGAAAGATCGTTGTGGGGGAGTTTGTTGATAAGCGGGAACCAACTTTAATTGAGAAATACCTGGAAATGGAGAAAATGGTTAGGAGGTAGGGTGAATGCCCAATAAAGTTAACGTTAGGTTCGGTGGGTTCGGTGGGCAAGGAATCGTTATGTCCGCGGTGATCCTTGGAACAGCAGCGGCGGTGTATGAGGGAAAAGACGCCATGCAAAGCCAATCCTATGGACAACAAGCAAGAGGCGGCGAGTGCAGATCTGAGGTTATCATCTCTGACGAGAAAATAGTTTATCCAATAGTGGAAAAAGCCGACATTCTGGTGATAATGTCAAGGCCGGCTCTTGAAACATACATAAGTACATTAAAAACAGGCGGATGCCTAATATTAGACCCAGATGTTGTAGGTTTTAGCCCGGGTAGGAAGGACATTGAAATAATTGAGATACCCGCAACTATGACCGCTGCCAAATTGGGAAGAACCCTCGTCGCCAACGTGGTTATTCTTGGAGCGCTGGTGGAGAAAACAAAGATAGTTTCAGAGGAGGCCCTTAAAAAGGCCATAAGCGATCTTGTTCCTCCATCCATGGTTGATTTAAACCTTAGGGCGGCGGAAGAAGGAAAGAAACTCATGAGGTCTAGAACGCTAGGGTGATGTGAGTTGGTTGAGGTTTATGTCAATGAAAGATTTTGCAAGGGTTGCAAATATTGTATAACCTTATGTCCAGCAAAGATTCTTGCGTTATCAGAAAAGCCTGGCGTAAAGGGTTACTTTTACGCTGTGGTTAAGAACCCACATGAGTGTACAGCGTGTAGATTATGTGAAATGATCTGCCCAGATTTTGCTATATCCATAGACACCGGCGAGTCATAAAGTTTTATGGTTAAGAACCTCCTAACGAGGTGCCTCTCTCCATTTTTCCAAAGTTTAAGAAAATGAAAATGATAAAAACCATGCTCATCTTTTTAGAAACTGTGATGCTAGTCCAGGAATGTCTCTGGGATATTTCGCTACGGCAACACCAGCGCTTTTTAGGGCTTCTATCTTGCTGGTCGCTGAGCCCTTACCTCGTTCAATTATGGCTCCAGCGTGACCCATCCTCTTCCCCTTTGGGGCATGCCTACCAACCATCAACCCAATCACCGGTTTAGTTATACTGTCCTTTATGTACTTAGCGGCTCTTTCCTCCATGGTTCCACCAACCTCACCCAAGAGCACAATAACCTCTGTTTCGTCATCCCTCTCAAACATCTCTAGTATATCGATCTGGGTGAGGCCCCAAATAGGCCCCCCTCCAATGCCCACCACAGTTGATTGCCCTATCCTATTCTCTGTTAGGATCTTGCAGGTATCGTAGGAGAGCGAACCGCTCTTGGAGATGACGCCTACGTTTCCTTCCATAAACATTCTATGTGGGTGCACTCCTACCTTGGATTTTCCCGGGGATATAACTCCAGGGGTGTCTGGACCAAGAAGTAAGGTGCCTCGTTCTTTCGCATATCTGATAAGTTTTAAAACGTCAATAGTTGGTATACCCTCTGGAATCAAGACAATAAGATCTAATTCACCATCAATAGCCTCGAAAGTCGAGTCTGTTGCATAAGGCCCGGGGACAAAACTTATGGCAACGTTTGGGTCATGAACTGCGGTCTCCTCAACGAGATCGTATACTGGAACCCCGTGTATGCTTGTTCCACCTTTCCCAGGCGTGACACCAGCCACAACGTTTGTTCCATAGTCTATCATTATTTTTGTTTGGAAGGAACCTACTCGACCTGTTATCCCCTGAACCAAAACTCTAGTCTTTTCATCGATGAGAATAGCCACCTCATCTCCTCCTCGCCAACTCCATTATCTTTTCAACCGCATCATAGATATTGTCGTAGGAGCTGATTCCAACTTTCTTAAGCATCTCCCTTCCCACATCCTCCATGGTACCTGTCATCCTCACCACAAGCGGTACAGAAGTCCTCTTTTCATTCAAGAACTTGGTTATGCCTTCAGCCATCTCATCCATTCGGTTTAAGCCACCGATGAAATTTACTAGCAACACCTCCACCTTAGGGTTTGAAAGAACAACCTCCATCGCATTTTCCATTAACTTCGGGCTTGTTACTCCGCCCAGTTCACAGAAATTCGCTGGCTCTCCTCCCAGATCCTTGACGATGTCTAAAGTAAGCATACCAGTACCTGCCCCATCGCAAATAATCCCAATGTTACCATCCAGTTCAAAATAGGAGGTGAGCCCCGCTTCAACCGCTTTGACCTCACGAAGCTTAGCACCAGACGCTGGCCTAACAAACTCTTTCTGTATCTCATCAATTAATTCTCTGTGCCTGAACGACGCTCTGGCATCAATGTTCAGTTTCGCGTCAACGGCGACAAATTCATCGTTTGTAGTGAGGGCCAAGGGGTTAATTTCAACCAGCTCGGCTTCGTACTTTTCAAAAGTGTTATACAGAATTTTAAGAATTCTAGCAAAGGACTCTACTCTTTTTTCATCAAAACAAACCTTCTTGGCTATGCTTCTTCCCTCAAAGTCTGAAAAACCCTTGAAAACATCTATCTTCCTTTCGATTATCTTCTCAGGAGACCTCTCAGCGACCAGCTCGATCTCCACTCCGCCTTCACTAGTGGCGATAACCATTGGTGTCCTCGCTTCCTGGTCGATGGTCACACTGGCATAGAACTCGCTTCTTGTGGGTATTTTTTCTTCCACCAATATTTTTCTTATCTCCTCCCCTTTTATTTCCGAGGCAAGCATCGCCTTAGCTAACTTCCTCGCCTCAAACGGATTCTCAGCGAACTTCACTCCACCAGCTAACCCCCTGCCACCCACAAGTACTTGTGCCTTTAACGCAACAGATCCTCCCAATTCCTTGGCTATTTTCTCCGCTTCCAACGCATCAGTCGCAACCCCACCCCTAGGCACCGGAATTCCTTCTTGCCTAAAAATTCTCTTAGCTTGAAACTCAAACAAATTCATGGTTCATTCGCTCCAAAAGAGGCGCTATGGAATAAGTACTTGAATCGATTGATCTTAAGTCACTTTGCCTGATATGATATCTCTTTCCTGTAGGGGAAAAGAGCCGGGGTTCCCCCGGTATGGATGAAGACGACAGTATCATTTTTGCTAAAGTATCCCTCCCGAATCAGGCTGATTAATCCAGCCATAGCTTTGCCCGTGTATACGGGATCCAAGATTATCCCCTCCGTCTGAGCGACAAGCCTTAAAGCCTCTAACACCTCCCTGTTAAGCACGCCATAACCCTCCTTGACGAACCTGTCAAACACTATTACATCACTCTTTTTGAAGGTTAGGTTCAAACCTAAAAGAGATGATATCTCATTAGCCATTTTAGCCGAGTTCTCTGCCAGAATTTCCTTCGACTCTTGAACACTGATACCTAACACCTTAATTCCTGTGTTACGGGCTTGAGCACCGAATAATAAACCAGCCTGCGTCCCTCCCGAGCCGGATGCATTTACTGTATAATCAATTCTTACACCCATCTCATTGGCTTGGTTTAGAAGTTCAGCTATGATCAGCGGGTATCCTACAATGCCGGGAAGGCTTTCGTCACTCACAATTTGAGGGTGCTCCCCTTTGGCCCAGAGCTCCCTCCTCACCTCCTCCATGGCTAAATGCGTCTCTTCTGGCTTGATCATCATAAATCTTACCTCTGCGCCCAACAGGCCATCCAAGAGAAGATTTCCATCATATTCGTCTGGTTCCTCTCCGCGAAGGACAAGCACAGCCCTCATTCCCACCAGCCTGGCAGCGGAGGCGACCATCCGAACCCAGTTAGATTGAACCCCAGCTCGACCACCGGTAGCAATGACCACATCTACTCCCTTCGCTCTGGCATCGGCCATGCAGAACTCAAGAACCCTAGCCTTGCTTCCGCCGAAGGCAAGGCCTGTTTCGTCATCCCTTTTGATGAAGACCCTGGGTCCGCCCATGGCCTCAGAAAACCTCCTCATTTCCTCCAAGGGAGTAGGTAAGTTGGCCAGCCTAATCCTTGGTAGCTTTTCTGTCCACATCTCCGGTCTCATAATCATGGACGGAACTATGATTAAAAATTTTTTGCTCACACAAGAGGGGTTATAGGATGAGACCTTAGCAGCTTCGTTAACTTCCTCACACTTTTATCCTTTACATGCTTTTTGCATTACATATTGCAGCTGCAGTATCACTTGAAGTTACTGCATGCATGCGCGCAGCGACTTACGACATCTATACTCACCAAAATTCTTTGGGAACTCACCGCGTAAAACCCTTGCAATATCTTCAGCTGCAACTTTAGTCATTCTATTTAGTGCTCGTATGCTGGATCCGGCCATATGCGGCGTAATCACGCATTGTCCAATTAAAGAGGGAGTTATTGGGGCTTGGTGGTTCTTCCTTGAGGATGTCTTGGACACGTACCAGTACTGGTATAACCGACTGAGGGTGCACCAGCCTCTGGGAAGGTCTCTATCGATGGAGGCTTTATCTAAACAGTACGATGTCGGCGTTGCGCAACTCTTGAATACAGAAAAGACCGCCATAAGCAGGTTACGTATTCTGTGGTTCCGTCTGGGAAGAAACCGATCTCCTCAACCTCGCCCTACTTTGTCAAGTCATCCATGGCCGCATGCGCTTCTCATCCAGTTTTAACGCCCCAAAGACGCCTGTTTCATTCTCAAGGCTTCAACATTCACCAAATTTTTCGGTAGTTCACCGCGTAAGACCGCAGCAATGTCCTCTGCAGCAGTTTTTGCAATAGTCTGCAAACACTCCCTTGTGCTTCCAGCCATGTGAGGTGTGATAACCACGTTATGTTGTTGAAGAAGAGGGTTACTAGACGTTGGGGGCTCTTTTTCAAGGACATCCAGCGCTGCTCCGGCTATCCTATTCTCTTTTAATGCTTTGTGAAGAGCAGCCTCATCTACAACTTTGCCCCTCGAAGTGTTCACCAAAAAGGCTGTTTTCCTCATCAGCTTAAACTGTTGCTCACTTAGCATATGATAGGTTTCATCCGTTAAGGGAACATGGATACTTATGAAGTCAGATTCTTGAAGCAGTGTATTAAGGTCCTTGTACTCAATATCTAATATTTTTTCCAACTCTGGCTTTCTCTTTCTCTTGTAATAGAGGATTTTCATATCAAAACCCCTTGCCATTTTTGCAACGGCAGTGCCGACGTACCCTAACCCTATGATGCCGAGGGTTTTACCACGCAACTCTGTCCCGAGAAACCTTGCTTCTCCCCATTGTCCCTTTTCTCTCACTTGTTTGACTGCGAAAGGTATCCTTCTGACTAAAGACAACATTAAACCCATTGTAAGTTCTGCCACTGCTTCTGCGTTTCCTCCAGGAACATTTGTTACAAATATTCCTTTTTTGGTGGCTGCTTTGACATCAATTTGATCTACGCCTGCGCCATGTACAGCAATTATTCTTAACTTTTTTGCAGCATTTATT
>Ga0315308_1000409_pt1 | contig 23995 bp, 18 predicted proteins | sample TDP3_MG_FD_203078 | JGI IMG/M metagenome (GOLD analysis project Ga0315308, IMG submission 203078) | Freshwater sediment microbial communities from Lake Towuti, South Sulawesi, Indonesia - TDP3 | ecosystem: Environmental > Aquatic > Freshwater > Lake > Sediment | place: Indonesia: South Sulawesi... | reverse complement strand
CTACCATTTGCGCCCGGGTTTAACCGAGCAACAGATTGCCGGACGGTTAAGTGCGGAGTTGATGCATTATGGAATTGTTCCGGTAGTCTTGCTCATTGCCGCTGATGACCGGATTGCTAAATATCGTCATCCCATCCCTACCGATCGTCGTGTGCAAAAATATGTCATGTTAGTGGTCGGCGGTCGGAAATGGGGACTGATTGTTTCCTTGACTCGTTTGGTACATTTTGGAGGATTATCTTCCGAATTACGGCGGAGGCACCATGCAGTGGTAAAAGTGGATGCCACTTTTATCGCTCACAGCCGCCCAGGAACCAGAATGACTGATATTTTCGCTCGTGTCCAGCGTGTTTATGCTGAAACTGGGTTTCCGGATGAATGGAGACTCCATCATCAAGGAGGACCTACCGGTTACGAGGCAAGAGATTATAAATGCGTTCCCGGACATCCGGGGGTGGTGGTGAAGAATCAGGCTCTGGCCTGGAATCCTTCTATTACTGGAACTAAATCAGAAGATACTATCGTTGCCTTTTCCGAAGGTCCCGAAATTATAACTCTCACCCCGGATTGGCCTACAATTGCAATAGAAATGGAGGGAGTGACTATTGAACGACCGGATATTTTCGTCCGCTAACATCCCTTCAAGGCAGAAATCTTATGTAATGAAAAAGCAAAAAATAATTAAGGAAGATGGGCGTTACCTCATTTATTTTTCCTGGTGTCCTTCCTCAGCAGAAGAGGGTAAATTTTCTCCTGAGAAAATACCGAATCTTTATCTCGATGATGGGAGGAAGGATAAATGAAGGTGCTGGTCACCGGTGGTGCCGGATTTATTGGTTCTCATGTAGTGGATGCCTATATAAAGCACGATTACGAGGTGATAGTAATTGATAATCTTTCTACCGGACGGTATGGAAATTTAAATTCCCGCTGCCGGTTTATTGAGCTGGATATCCTGGAAGAAGAAAAAATTGCCCGAATATTAAAATATGAAAAGCCAGACTATGTAAATCATCACGCCGCACAGACTTCGGTAGTGAAATCAGTTAAGAAACCTTTTGCTGATGCTCAGGTGAACATTCTCGCCACCCTCAATTTATTAGAATGCTGTTACCGGGAAAAGGTAAAAAAATTTATTTTCGCTTCTTCCGGGGGAACTATTTATGGGGAAATTTCCGGGGCGGCACGAGAAGATTTTCCGCTTATGCCTTCTTCGCCCTACGGTATATCTAAGGCCACCATCGAATATTATCTATCCTTTTATTTTCAACAATACGGGTTAAAATATGTATCTCTGCGTTATGCTAATGTTTATGGACCCCGGCAGGATCCTACGGGAGAAGCAGGAGTGGTAGCCATTTTCACCCGGGATATGCTGGAAAAAAGAATTTCCACTATCTTTGGGGATGGAGAAGCAGTGCGGGACTATGTTTACTGTGATGATGTTGCCTCGGCAAATCTTCTGGCTACCGAAAGGGAAGTAGTGGGAACTTATAATGTGGGAACCGGTATCGGGACTACTGTTAATGATATTTATCGTTTGATTGCTCAAGTTACCGAGTTTCAAGGATTTCCTGAATACGGTCCTCCTCGACCGGGAGACCTGAGGCGAAGTATTTTGGAGGTGGAAAAAATCCGTCAGGAATTAAACTGGGGACCCCGCACTAATCTGCGGGAAGGAATTGCTAAAACCGTGGAATATTTTCGGCTGCAAATTCTAAATCGGAAGGAGAGGAAAGGGTGTCCGAGCTAAGGTGGAATCCGGTTCTGGAGGAATGGACCATAACCGCTACTCATCGGCAGGAAAGAACTTTTCTTCCTCCTAAGGATTACTGTCCCCTGTGTCCTTCCCGGGAAGGAAGGGAGACCGAGGTTCCGGCTGACAATTATGAAATTGTCTGTTTTGAAAATAAATTTCCTTCTCTGAAATCCTGCCCCCCTCCTCCAACCTTGGAAGGGGATGACCTCTGTCCAGTGATGGAGGCGCGAGGAATCTGCGAAGTGGTGCTTTATACTCCCCAACACGATGTCACCTTGGCTGACCAACCAGTAGAACAGATTTACCGATTAATACAAGTGTGGACTGATCGCTACCAAGAACTGGGGAGCTATAAGTATATAAATTATGTATTTATTTTCGAAAACAAGGGCGAGGTTATCGGAGTTACATTGACTCATCCCCACGGACAAATATATGCCTTTCCTTTTATTCCTCCCCGAGTGGAAAAAGAAATAATTTCTAGTCGTAAATATTGGCGCCGTCATGGAAGGTGCCTTTTCTGTTCTTTAATAGGTAAAGAGATTCGGGAGGAAAAGAGAATAGTTTTTGCTGGTGAATATTTTGTTGCTTTTGTTCCCTTTTATGCTCGCTGGCCTTACGAAATTCACCTTTACTCACGGAAACATCGGCTTTGTCTGACTGATTTTGGAGCTGAAGAACAGTATGACTTGGCAGTATTACTAAAAATTATTTTACAGAAGTACGATCATCTGTTTAATTTCTCTTTTCCCTATATGATGATAATGCATCAGAAACCTACCGATAGTAAATCTTATCCATACTATCATTTTCATATTGAGTTTTATCCACCTTATCGTAGCCTAGATAAAATTAAGTTTCTGGCCGGATCCGAATCCGGAGCCGGCACCTTTATTAATGATACCCTAGCCGAAGAAAAGGCGGCGGAATTAAGAGCAGTCTTTCCACATCATAAATGGGAAGTGGAAGAATGATTTAAGATGGAAAGAAATCCAAAACTTCTCCAACTAAAATTTAAAGAGATTTTCGGTAATTTTAATCGATTAGTATTTACCCGTGCTCCTGGCAGGGTCAATCTTATTGGGGAACATACCGACTACAATGAAGGTTTTGTATTCCCAGTAGCTCTGGATCTGGAAATTGTTATGGCCTCTCGGCCCCGGGAAGATCGAATGGTTAGTTTATATTCTCTTGATTATTCTCAAGAAGTGAGTTTTTATCTGGATAATATTAAATACGAATCCCAGGTTCGCTGGAGCAACTACCCCCGGGGAGTAGCTTATTTCTTGGAGAAAGCTGGGCATCATCTCCGGGGAATGGAGGCAGTGCTTCAAGGGAATATCCCGGTGGGAGCGGGATTAAGCTCTTCCGCGGCATTAGAAATGGTCACCGCTATTACTTTTCAAATTCATTCTCGATTCGAAATATCCCCTCTGGAGATGATCAAACTCTGCCAGAAGGCAGAAAATGAATTTGTAGGTGTAAACTGCGGGATTATGGATCAGTTTATTTCCCGCCTGGGCAGGAAAAACCACGCTTTATTAATTGACTGTCGTCAGCTGGAACACCGGCCGGTTCCTGTCAGTTCCGAGGTAGTTAAAATAGTTATTTGTGATACGGGAGTCAAGAGGGGCTTGGTGGATTCAGAATATAACACCCGACGACGGGAATGTGAAGAGGGAGTGAAAATTTTCCAAAATTATCTCCCCGGGGTTAAAGCCTTAAGAGATGTTACTATAAATGATTTTTATCGCTATGAGAACCGATTGCCTTCTAGGGTAGCCCGACGTTGCCGCCACGTAATTTCTGAAAATGAACGAGTTCTAACCTCGGTGGATGCATTGGAGAAAGGGGATCTGGAAACTTTTGGGGAATTATTAAATCAATCCCATCGTAGTCTCCGCGATGATTATGAAGTTAGTTGTCGGGAATTAGATCTAATGGTAGATATTGCTCAGCAAGTAGAGGGAGTGCTGGGTTCGCGGATGACTGGAGCAGGTTTTGGAGGGTGCACAGTAAATTTGGTGCGGCCCAAAATCCTAAATGATTTTGAAAGGGCAATAAGAGAAAATTATTTTTCTCAAACTGGTATTCATCCTCGGGTCTGGGTGTGCAGTGTTGAAGAAGGGGCGGGTGAGATTAAAGTTGAATAAAAATCTGCTTGATCAAAAGTTAAAGGATGAAGTTATTGCTGAACACCAAAAATATGTTATGAATACCTACTTTAGGATTCCTTTAGTTCTGGTAAAAGGGCAAGGTAGTTTTGTCTGGGATAACTATGGTGATCGGTATCTTGATTTCTGGCCTGGTTGGGCAGTAAATAGTCTTGGTCACTGCCATCCCCGGGTAGTAGCGGCAGTTAAAAAACAAGTGGATATCCTGATCCATGTTTCCAATTATCTTTATCATCCCCTGCAGGGGGAATTAGCCCAACTTTTGGTGGAGGCATCTTTCCCTGGGAAAGTCTTTTTTTGTAACAGTGGAGCAGAAGCAGTGGAAGGGGCTATCAAACTAGCCCGAAAGTATGCCCGGACTATTCTAAAAAAGGACGGTTATGAAATTATTACTGCTTTTAACTCTTTTCATGGGAGGACACTGGGGGCATTGACCGCTACCGGACAATTCAAGTATCAACAGGACTTCCATCCCCTGGTTCCGGGATTTAAATACGTACCTTTTAATGATTTAAAAACCCTGGAAGAAGCGGTGGGGGAAAAAACTTGCGCCGTGCTTCTAGAACCAATTCAAGGGGAAGGAGGCGTAAATGTGGCTTCCCCGGAGTATTTCCGGGGAGTGAGAGAACTCTGTTCACGTCATAATGTGCTTTTAATTCTGGATGAAGTGCAGACCGGCCTGGGAAGAACGGGAAAGATGTTTGCTTATCAGCATTACGGAATTGGAGCGGATGTTATTACTCTAGCCAAGGGTCTGGGAGGAGGGGTTCCTATTGGAGCAGTTATTGCTCGGAGTGGGGTAGCAGAAGCGCTGATTCCTGGGAACCACGCTTCCACTTTTGGAGGAAATCCTCTAGCTTGTGCTGCCGGTATTGCTGTTCTGGAGACTATTAAACAGCAAGATGTTCTTAAAAATGTTAATCAGCAGAGTGAGTATTTTTTTTCCCGATTAGAAGGTCTGCGTTCTCGTTTTCCGTTTCTCCGGGAGATCCGGGGGAAAGGACTTTTGCTAGGAGTAGAATTAGATTTTCCCGGGAAAGAAATTGTGGAACAATGCCGACAGAGAAAATTACTCATTAATTGTACCGCGGAGAAAGTTTTGCGAATGGCTCCTTCATTGTTAGTTACTTCTCAGGAAATTGATATGGCGGTGGAGGTTCTGGAAGCAGTTTTTAGCCGGCAGAATTATTGAAGGGAGGTAACGGAAGTGAACACGCTTCGAGGGAGAGATTTTATTTCTCTTTCCGATTTAATCTGGGAGGAAATTGGAGAAATTTTTGTTCTCGCTCAGGAATTAAAAGTCAAACAAAAAAGGAGAGAACCGCATTCCTATCTAACCGGGAAAACTTTAGTCATGATTTTTCATAAACCTTCTGCCCGGACACGAATTTCTTTTGAAACTGGAATGTACCAGTTAGGAGGTAAGGCCATCAATCTTATGGATCAGGAAATTCAGATGGGAAGGAGGGAGTCGGTGGAAGATATAGGTCGTTTGCTCTCCCGTTATAATGATGCTATCATGATCCGCACTTTTGATCATCATTTGGTAGAAAAACTGGCTGTTGTTGCTACTATTCCCGTGATCAATGGCCTTACTGATCGAGAGCATCCCTGTCAGGTACTGACGGATATTTTTACCCTGTGGGAAAGGAAGAGGACTCTTGCCGGATTAAAAGTGGTATTTGTAGGAGATGGAAATAATGTTGCTCATTCCTGGTTTTATGGAGCAGCTCTCACCGGAATAAACTTTGTTCTTGCCAGTCCACCTGGTTACGCCGTTTCTCCGGAAACGGTGGAGAAAGCGAATAAAATGGCCTTCCGCAGTGGTGCGCGGCTGGAAATCACCCAATCCCCCCTGGAAGCGGTTCGAGAGGCGGATGTCATCTATACTGATGCTTGGGTGAGTATGGGACAAGAAAAGGAAAGGGAGGTTCGCCTCCGAGCATTTAAGGATTATCAGGTGAATTCGGCACTGCTGGAAAAGGCGAAAAAAGATGTTTTAATAATGCACTGTTTGCCCGCTCACCGGGGAGAGGAGATAACCGATGAAATTATTGATGGACCTCATTCCATCGTTTTTGAAGAAGCGGAAAATCGGCTCCATGTTCAGAAAGCGTTGTTAGTAAAACTTATAGGTTTTAATACGGAATAGATTATATTTCGCCGGGAAGAATCCGGTATGGTTTTGGTGATAAGAAGGAGGGAGCAATTTGGGAAAGATAAGGAAGTTAGTGCTGGCTTATTCCGGAGGACTGGATACTTCGGTTATTATTAAATGGCTCCAGGATAAATACCAGTGCGAGGTAATTGCTTTTGTAGCCAATATTGGTCAGGGAGAAGAACTGGAGCCGCTACGGGAAAAAGCTCTTCGAAGCGGGGCGAGCAAGATTTACATCGAGGATTTACGGAAGGATTTTGTGGAAGATTATCTCTTCCGTCTTTTGAAGGCAGGATCGATATATGAGTCCCGGTATCTGCTGGGAACTTCCGTTGCCCGTCCCCTTATTGCCAAAAAACAAGTGGAAATTGCTGAGAAGGAAGAGGCCGATGCGGTAGCGCACGGTTGTACTGGTAAGGGTAATGATCAGGTCAGATTCGAGTTAACTTACAAAGCATTAAATCCGCGGTTGCGAGTCATTGCTCCCTGGCGAGAATGGGAATTAAGATCCCGCGAGGAAGAGATAGAATATGCTCGCAAACATAATATCCCCATACCTGTTACTCCCCAAAGACCATATAGTATGGATAGTAATCTCTGGCATATGAGTTTTGAAGGCGGAATCCTGGAAGACCCATGGCAGGAGCCCCCGGAAGATATATTCCGTCTGACGGTATCTCCCAAAAAGGCACCGGATAAAGTTACCTATGTCGAAATTGATTTTGAAAAAGGTATTCCGCGTAAAGTAGATGATAGAGATTTCAGTTCGGTAAGTTTAATGGAATATCTTAATGAGCTTGGTGGTAAAAATGGCATCGGAAGAGTAGATATGGTGGAAAATCGAGTGGTAGGAATGAAATCCCGGGGAGTTTATGAAACTCCGGGCGGAACTATTCTTTATGTTGCCCATCAGGCACTGGAATCCATTACTATAGACCGAGAAACTATGCACTACAAGGAGATGGTAGCGCAAAAGTATGCGGAATTGATTTATTACGGTCTGTGGTTCAGTCCGTTAAAAAAGTCTATTGATGCTTTTATTGATTCTACCCAGGAAAATGTTACCGGTACCGTTCGTCTCAAACTTTATAAAGGGAACTGTACAGTAGTGGGAAGGAAATCTCCCTATTCTCTCTACCATCCCGATCTTGCTACCTTCGGAGCGGGTGAACTTTATCGGCATAAAGATGCCGAAGGATTCATTAACCTTTTTGGTTTGCCGCTCTGGGTGCAAGGGTGGATGAAAATAAAAAAATAAATATCTGGAGAAAAAATGTCTTGGGTCTGGGGAGGACGTTTCTTAAAGCCCTTAAACAAACGGGCAGAAAAATTTTTAGCATCGTTACCTTTTGATCGTCGTCTGGCAAGTTATGATATTCAGGGAAGTATTGCCCATACCAGAATGCTTGCCCACTGTGGAATTATTACGCAGGAAGAATCTGAGAATATCGTCCGGGGACTGGAAGAAATTGCTCGCGAAATTGAAGAAGGCCAATTCCCGTTCAATATAAAATGCGAGGATATTCATCTAAATATTGAGTATCGTTTGCAGGAAAAAATCGGGGAACTGGCAGGAAAACTTCACACTGCGCGGAGTCGTAATGATCAGATTGCTCTTGATCTTCGTCTTTTCCTGCGCGAAGAAATTTCCCGACTAGTAGAACTGGTTCGTTCTTTACAGGAAGTTATTTTGGAAGTGGCGGAAAAAAATTTGGAAGTAATAATGCCGGGATTCACCCATTTGCAACCTGCTCAGCCGATACTTTTTTCTCATCACCTCTTGGCTTATTTTCATATGCTGGAAAGAGACCAGGGTAGAATGAAGGATGCCCTTAATCGGGCCGATATGCTACCTTTAGGGGCGGGAGCTTTAGCAGGCACTTCTTTTCCTATTAACCGCCATTATCTAGCGCGTTTACTTTCCTTTTCCCGTTTGTGCGAAAATAGTGTGGATGCTGTTTCAGATCGTGATTTTATCTTGGAGTTTCTCAGTGCCACCAGTATTATGATGATGCATCTTTCCCGGCTAGGAGAAGAACTGGTTCTTTGGTCCTCACCTGCCTTTCATTTTGTGGAACTGGACGATGCATTCTGTACTGGTAGTTCTATCATGCCGCAGAAAAAGAATCCTGACGTTCCAGAACTTATTCGGGCGAAAACGGGAAGAGTGTATGGTGCTCTGATAACTTTGCTGACTATCATGAAGGCTCTTCCTCTATCTTATAATCGGGATCTGCAGGAAGATAAGGTACCCCTTTTCGATACCGTGGATAATGTAAAGGATAGTTTAATGATTATGACCGAGATAATACGCACCATGAAAATTAATCCCGAAAGAATGCGCCGGTTCACCCAGGAAGGGTATCTTAATGCTACTGATCTAGCGGATTATCTGGTTAGAAAAGGTATACCTTTCCGGCAGGCTCACGAACTGGTTAGCCGAATTGTGCATTATGCCCTGGAAAAGGACAAGAAACTGGAGGAATTTAGCTTGGAAGAGTTCCAAAAATTTTCTTCCGTTATCGGAGAGGATGTTTACCAGGTTCTGCGCATCGATAATTGTGTCGCTGCCCGCAAGTCTTATGGAGGAACTGCCCCCGAGGCGGTTCGTCACCAGATCTCGCTGGCGAGAAAGGTTCTCCGGTCAGGAGATAGAAAAAAGAAATAGCTGGTGGCCAGTAAACCTCTTCATAAAACGGGCATAGTAGTAAAGGCACTCCAGATTAATCCTACTATAAGGCAAAGCAAGATGTAATACCATCCCCCCTCTGCCACTTTATTCCCCGGATAAGGATAACGGAAGCGGGTAAGTTCAAAAATTGACAAGGGGTGATTTTCCGGGTATACTCAAATGAAAACTCATAGGAATGGTAAGAATTTCCATGAAGGGGAAAAAGTCTCGTTCGCTCTCCCAGATTCCGGAAACCAAGGAAGGCCAATTATCTTCTCGTTATGATCCCCGAAGAGTGGAAGAGAAATGGTATAAATTCTGGTTAGATAAGGGCTATTTTCATGCCGATTATGATCCTCAAAGAAAACCTTATACTATTGTAATTCCTCCTCCCAATGTCACTGGTTCCTTACACATGGGCCATGCCCTTAATGGGATCATTCAGGATATCCTTATCCGTTGGAAGCGGATGCAGGGTTACAATACCCTCTGGTTACCGGGAACCGACCATGCGGGGATTGCTACCCAGAATGTAGTAGAAAAAGAACTCGCTGGGGAGGGACTTACTCGTCATGATCTGGGTCGGGAGAAATTTATTGAAAGAGTATGGCAGTGGAAAGAAAAATATGGTAACACCATTGTCAATCAGTTGAAACGCCTCGGGTGTTCCTGCGACTGGAAAAGACTGCGTTTTACTATGGATGAAGGTTACTCCCAAGCCATCCGGGAAGTATTTGTGCGTCTTTATGAAAAAGGCTGGATTTACCGTGATAAATATATCATTAACTGGTGTCCCCGTTGTCTTACTGCTATATCCGACCTGGAAGTGGAACACCGGGAAATCCCATCTCGGCTTTATTACATCCGTTATCCACTAGAAGATGGAAGTGGGGATATTGTGGTGGCCACTACCCGTCCCGAGACTATGTTAGGTGATACAGCAGTGGCAGTTCATCCAGAAGATAAAAGATATCATCATCTTGTAGGAAAAATAGTCATTTTACCGCCGGTGGGAAGAAGAATACCTATTATTTCTGATAAATATATTGATCCCGAATTTGGAACCGGCTGTCTCAAAGTGACTCCCGCTCATGATGTAGCGGATTTTGAGATTTCACGCCGTCATGGTTTGCCAGTGGTAGTGGTTATTGACGAAAATGGGAGAATGACTCCGGAAGCGGGTAAATACCAGGGAATGGATCGATTTCATTGCCGGAAGGAAATACTAAAAGAACTAGTGGCTCAAAAATATCTGATTAAGGAAGAAGATTATCTCCTCTCACTCGGTCACTGTGCCCGCTGTCATACAGTTATCGAACCTCATCTTTCCGAACAATGGTTTGTGCGGATGAAAGCTCTTGCTCTACCAGCTTTGGAAGCTGTGAGCCGGGGAGAGGTTCGGTTTATTCCCTCCCGGTGGGTACGGCTTTATCTGGAATGGATAGAAAACATCCGGGATTGGTGTATTAGCCGCCAAATCTGGTGGGGACATCGTATCCCGGTTTGGGTGTGTTTTAATTGCGGAAACGTTATCGCAAGTCGTCAAGACCCAGATTTTTGTACCCGCTGTCAAAGTAAAAATCTGGAGCAGGACCCTGATGTTCTGGATACTTGGTTCAGTTCTGCTCTTTGGCCTTTTGCGACTCTGGGCTGGCCGGAAGAAACAGAAGACTTGAAATATTTTTATCCCACCGATGTTTTAGTTACTGCCCGGGATATTCTTTACCTCTGGGTAGCTCGGATGATTATGATGGGACTGGAATATTGCCAGGAGATACCTTTCCGGGAAGTTTATATTTACCCAACGGTATTAAATCCCGAGGGAAGGAGAATGAGCAAATCTCTGGGAACTGGGGTAGATCCACTGGAGCTTATAGACGACTACGGTGCCGATGCAGTGCGGTTTGGTCTTATTATTCAGAATACCCAGCTTCAGGATATTCGTTTTTCTGAGGAAAAGGTAAAAATGAGCCGTAATTTCAACAATAAGATTTGGAATGCTTCTCGCTTAGTACTGATGAATCTGAAGGATTTTACTCCCGCAATACCACCCCGAGATAGCCGGGAACTCGCTGATCGGTGGATTCTCAGTCGTTTAAACCGCCTAATCAATGAAGTGACTAATTTCCTTAAGAATTATGAATTAGAGACCGGAGCTCAGCAACTCTACGATTTCTTTTGGCATGAGTACTGCGATTGGTATCTGGAACTGGTTAAGTTGCGGTTGGGAAAGGAAAATATTTACGAAAGGAAGACTGCTCAGTACTTTATTTGGTCTGTTCTGGAAACCAGTTTGCGTCTTCTTCATCCATTTATTCCTTTTATTACCGAAGAGATCTGGCAGCTTTTTCCTCATGAAGGGGAAAGTATTATGATAAGTTCCTGGCCAGTTTATAAGGAAGTGGAGGTGGATCCGGAAGCAGAGGAGAGAATGATATTTTTACAAAAAATTATTATTGCCCTGCGCAATATTCGTTCAGAAATGAATCTTCCTCCTACCGCTACCATTAAAGTAAATCTTGGCTGGGAAGATAACGGTAAGACCTTCTATCTTCTGGAAGAGGGCAAGAAATATATATGTCATCTTGCCCGAGTGGAGGAACTTAATGTTGGTGTCCGAGAACCACACGAAGAAATGCTGGCTACTGCTATGGTGTCGCATGTCGAAGTAGGGGTAAACCTTTCTGCGCATGCTCGGGAATCAGAACTTCGAAGATTGAGAAAAGAAATCGGTAAAATTGAACTTCAACTCCGGAGCCTAGAAAAGAAACTTAACCATCCCGGATTTCTAGAGAAAGCTCCTACGGATATAGTAAATAGGGAGAAAGAGCGACTAGAGAAAATTTTCGCCATCAGAAATAAACTTCTGGAAAGCCAAGAAAAATTAAAGAAGAAGGGAGAAAATACTGAACAGTGAAAAACTGGACTTCTTATGCCCGTTTGATAAGTACCGGTCTAATTTTGTTACTATTGAGTGCCTGTGCTACCACGCGCACTGTTTCTCGTCCGAAGGTAGTCCCATCTCCAACGGTAACCCCTATTACCGAAGAAAGAATTTTACCCTCCCCTACCTCTATACCGACGCCTACTCCCACCCCCCAGGAGATAATGACCAGGGGGGAAGGAAGGGCTCTATGGATAGATTGTGTACAGGCCCATCCTACTTTAGCTTCGGAAGAAGAAATCCGGCAGTTAGTCCTCCGCGCCCGGGTAGCTAATTTTAATACTCTTATTGTGCAGGTTAATGGTAGAGGGGAGGCTTTTTACAATTCTGAAATTCTTCCTCGAGCGCCCGTCCTTAAAGGGAAAGATAATTTTGATCCGCTATCTTTCATTATCAATGAAGCTCATCGTTATGGTCTGGAACTCCATGTCTGGATAAATGCTTATCTGGTGTGTCGGCCGGAATGGGGAAATGCTCCTCCCGAGCACGTGGTAAAAAAGCATCCGGAATGGGTTTTGCATGATGAAGAAGGTTCTTCTTTACTAGATTATAATTTAGAGCATCTACAGGAATTGCGGCGCCGGGGATATCTGGAAGGAATTTATCTGGAACCTGGAGATCTGGAAGTCCAGAATTATCTCCTCCTAATTTATCAGGAAGTGGTCGAGAAATACGATTTGGATGGTGTTCATCTGGATTACATCCGATTTCCTGCTAGTAATTATGGTTATGGAGAACGTAGTCGTCAACGTTTTGAAGAACTTTACGGGATTGATGCTCTGATCTTAGTAAACAGTCGCTATCAAGCCTCGGAGTGGCTGGGGGGAAAAAAATACCAGTTTTTACTTCAGGAGTGGGATCGCTGGCGAACACAACAGGTAACTGATCTGGTGAGAAGAGTATATGAGGTGGTTAAAAATACCAAATCGTGGGTTAAGGTTTCGGCAGCGGTAAAACCATATGCATTACAAGCTCGACAGCAATATTTTCAAGACTGGCAAAGCTGGCTTCGAGAAGGAATTGTAGATTTTATTGTTCCCATGTCATATTTTCGAAGAGTGGATCAGGTAGTCTCGGTTCTGGAAGAAGCCATTCGCTATAATAATGGACGCTATATTTATGCTGGTTTAGATATTACTAAGATTAATGATCCGGAATCTTTAGGGCAACTGATATTGCGAGTAAGAGAGTATTATCCCCGCGGAGTGCGGGGGATCGCCGTTTTTTCTTACAATGAACTCAGTCGATCAGATTTTTATCTGGAAACTCTACGTTTAGTCTGTTTTCCAGAGCCAGCCTTAGTTCCGGTTATGCCCTGGAAAGATCGTCGGCCAATTTGAAGCCTAGGAAAGAAAACTGGTCAGAATTTTTAATAGCTAACAGAAGGTCAAAGCAGGTGGGAGGATGAAAAATTTCCGTCTTTTCTCTGATTTTAAACCGGCGGGGGATCAGCTTCAGGCTATCAACCAGCTAACGGAGGGTATTTTCAGGAATATGAAGCACCAAGTATTGTTAGGAGTTACCGGTTCCGGGAAAACTTTTACCATGGCCAATGTTATAGCGAATGTTCAGCGTCCTACCCTGGTGATTTCCCATAATAAAACTCTGGCCGCACAACTTTATGGTGAGTTTCGGCAATTTTTTCCTGAAAATGCAGTGGAATATTTTGTCAGTTATTATGATTATTATCAGCCAGAAGCTTATATTCCCCAGACTGATACCTATATTGAAAAAGATTCATCTATTAATGACGAGATCGATCGGTTGCGACTGGCGGCTACCAGTGCCATATTGGAACGCCGGGATGTTATTGTGGTAGCTAGTGTTTCCTGCATTTACGGAATTGGCTCTCCTTCCGAGTGGCGACAGATGATCTTACTAGTCAGCGTAGGAGATCATACCGACCGGGAGGAAATTCTTCAGCGATTGGTAAATATCCAATATGAAAGAAACGATTTGGAATTCATCCGGGGGAGATTCCGGGTGCGGGGGGACGTAGTGGAAGTATTCCCTGCCCATTCAGAAACTGCCGTACGTATTGAATTATTTGGAGATATGGTGGAAAGGATTTCCCGAATTCATCCGGTTACCGGGGAAGTGCTGGAACCGATGGAAAGGTTAGTGGTATATCCCGCCAAACATTTTGTTACCACTCCCCCGCGTCTGGAAGAGGCCATTAAAAATATTGAACAGGAATTGGAAGAAAGGTTGACATATCTTGGTACTCAGGGGAAATTGTTGGAGACGCAGAGACTGGAATCCCGAACGCGTTACGACCTGGAAATGCTCCGGGAAATTGGTTATTGTCCGGGGATTGAGAATTATTCCCGGCATCTGAGTGGAAGAAAACCGGGGGAGCGTCCGGCAGTTTTAATAGATTATTTCCCCCAGGACTTTCTTACCATTATTGATGAATCCCATGTCACTATTCCTCAGCTAAGAGGTATGTTCGCTGGTGATCGGTCACGGAAGGAGGTATTGGTGGAACACGGATTCCGGCTTCCTTCGGCTCTGGATAACCGTCCTTTAGTATTTGAGGAATTTAACTCTCTGGTGGCACAGGTAGTCTATGTCTCCGCTACTCCCGCAGAGTATGAAGTTTCCCTAGCCGGGCAGGTAGTAGAACAAATTATCCGTCCTACTGGTCTGGTAGATCCCAAGATCAGCATCCGGAGTACTCGGGGACAGATTGATGATCTTATCAGTGAAATTAAAAAACGAGTAGAAAAACAACAGCGGGTGCTGGTTACTACCCTCACTAAAAGAATGGCGGAGGATCTTACGGAATATTTGCTGGATATGGGTCTTAAGGTTCATTATCTACATTCAGAAATCGAAACTATTGAGCGGGTGGAAATCTTACGAGATTTACGATTGGGAAAATATGATGTGGTGGTGGGAATCAATCTTCTCCGGGAAGGACTCGATCTACCGGAAGTTTCCCTGGTAGCGGTGCTGGATGCGGATAAGGAAGGATTTCTACGTTCCGAAACCTCCTTGATCCAGGTATTTGGCCGGGCAGCTCGTAATGTGGACGGAGAGGTGATTATGTATGCCGATACCATTACTGACTCTATGCACCGGGCAATCAATGAAACTAGTCGCCGCCGGGAAATACAGTTGCGTTATAACCAAGGGCATAGCATCACACCGCAGTCCATTAAAAAGACGATTGAGGATATCATGCGGGGTACCATAGTAGCTGACGCTTATCTGGGCAGCGTAATTAGGGAAACCCGTGAAAATTATGTCAGTGCCGAGGAAATTCCTTATTTAATTGCTGATCTGGAAAGAGAGATGCGCCAGGCGGTAAAGGAACTAGAGTTTGAACGCGCAGCGGCTTTGAGAGATCGAATAGCGGAATTGCGACAGCAAGTGCCTTCTCTAGCTATTAAGTTTCGGGGAGGAAAGCGGGGGAAGAATCGGGTTCGCCATAGATAAGAAGGTGTGCTCCTTAATATCCCCATTCCTCCGCATTCTATCAAGCCAGGGCAGGGGTATTGTAATATCCTTTTAAAAGCATCTTTAATCTTTTTAAGGTCATCTTTTGTGTATCTGAAGGAACAGTTCAAGCCATTTATCTAAGGGGCATGGTGAAGTTAGAGATAAATTAAAGAATTGGGACCAATTTTGGATTCGACCCCTTTATATCTGGAAGATTCTACTGTTTTGAGGAATGCTGAACCTTTGAAATATTTCTAGAGAGACGGTGGCGCATACATCTTTGAAAACAAATCTTTTCCTCCCGCTCGCGTTTTTTGACAGGAAAAAGCATATTTTATATAATATATATTTAAATTAGATACGAGAAGGGATTGTGAGTGGAGCTGCAAAATTTTGAGAAGAAGGATTTTGAGATAAAGAAGCGGTTTAGAAAATATCTGGAAGGAAAAGGGAAAATAAAAAACAGGTTAAAGTTTTCATGGAGCAATTGGGGTTTTGGTCTTGAACCGATCGAGGCGTCTTTAAAGAGGCTTAAAAGAAATAATATTAAGTATATTGAGATCCATGGAAACAGATATGGAAATGATCTGGGTTATAAGCCGGATAAGTTAAAAAATATCCTTTCGGATTATGGAATTGAGGTATCGGGTGTATGCGGAATGGTTAGTAGAGAGTCGGAGTTAGCTTCAAACAGTCCCTTTGTTAGACAGAGGTGTATCGATTATTTTAAAAGAAACATAGAGTTGTGCAGGGATTTAGGTGGTGAGTACCTTCTGTTTTCTCCGGGGGCAGTAGGGAGACCGATAAAATATGATGATTTTGAATTTGAAAGGGCAGTGGATACCATTAGGACACTGGGGGATTACTTTTTGGAAGCCCATGTGAAAGGTGCCATAGAGCCTGTAAGAGCCGATGAAGTTAGTTTATGTCACACATTTGAAGATGCATTGAAAATGATAAAGACCATAAACCATAAAGGTGTGAGTCACATAGCTGGAGATATATACCACATGCTCCATGGCGAAGGGCATATTGGGGAAACAATTCTTAAATATGGGGATTATCTTATAAACCTTCATATGGCAGATACTAATAGGAGGGCGTTAGGCAGTGGAATGATAAATCTGGATATAATAATTATGGCCCTTTACCTGATTGATTATAATGATAAGAGGGCCTTCTGCACGGCAGAACCTCTGGGGCCTGGCGCCGATCCTTATCCTCAGATGAACGGAGTTAATGATCCAGAAATGCTTGAAAGACTTGCTAAGGAGACCGCTTGTTATTTTTATAAAAGGGAGGACTTGATTATTTCGGGGGAATAGGCTCTTATTATAAATCAATTCATAATAACACATACTTTCTTAGAAGAAATACGAAGGTGTGGTATGGAATTGTTGAAAGTTCAAAAGGCAAATAAGATTGTGAGATTGGTTTTGAATAATATTGTTTGGATTATTTTAATTTTTAGTGTTGCTGGTTTCTCTTCAACTATAAAAGGTTATCTGAGTTTGGGAAATTATATAAATATAGTTTATCATTCGGTTTTTATTGGAATGCTTGCGATAGCGGAGAGTTATTGCCTCATAAGTGGAAATATAGACCTTTCTGTGGAGTCAATGGCTGCGTTTGGGGCTATTGCAAGTGCCTGGCTATGTGGGGCATCCCCCTTTGCTTCAGGTTTAAAGGTTAATCCTTTTGTCGGATTATTGCTGGTTATGTCTGTTGGAGGCGCGGTAGGATTTATCAACGCTTTTTTTATCTTAAAGATGAGGATACAGCCCTTCCTTGTGACTCTTTCAACATTTATTGTTATGAGGGGTTTAGCGGTATTATTAACCGGTGGCAAGGGTATTTCGCAGATTACTGACTCATTCCAGTTTGTGAGCATGGTTAAATTTTTAAGGATGCCTTTAATGGTTTATATAATGTTCATTTTTTATATTTTTTTTCATTTTATTCTAGAAAAAACACAGTTTGGGAAGCATGTTTTCATTATCGGTGGGAATGTAAATGTCGCCTATAATTTTGGTATCAATGTTCATGAACGCCTGTTTGTGGTTTTTGTTTTCAGTGGTGTCATTTCGGCCATAACAGGATGGTTAATGACTGCCCGGGCTAGTGGTGCCACACCGGCAATGGCTTCAGGATTCCTTTTTGAGGTGCTTGCTGCTGTGGTTATTGGGGGGGTCAGCATGATCGGTGGAGTTGGCTCTTTGATAGGAGTCTTTGCCGGTGTGCTCCTCCTCAGTTCCATAAGAAGTGCCCTTAACATATTGGCTATATCCCCTTTTATCACAGAGGTTATAAGAGGTTCGCTTGTATTGATGGCAGTGGTTTTGGATTCAGTTAAGAGGATGTTCAGATAGAATAGTTCTGGAAGTTATAGATGAAAAATAATAAAAAGGTAATTTTGAAAGTATTAGCGTTGTCAAAAAATTTTGGTAGTGTAGTGGCCTTAAATAACGTCAATTTTGAAATATATGAGGATGAAATTGTGGGACTTGTTGGGGATAATGGAGCTGGAAAATCTACCCTAATAAAGATTCTATCCGGGAATTTCCCTCCTGATAAAGGAGAGGTTTATTTTGAGGGGGAAAAGGTTAATTTTAAAAGCCCTGTTGAATCAAGATTATTGGGAATAGAGACCGTTTATCAAGATCTATCACTCTGTGAAAACCTTGATCCGGTTTCAAACCTTTTTGTTGGGAGGGAGGTATACAAAAAATTCCTTTTTTTTAAGATTTTACAAAAAAAAGAAATGGAAAGAAAAACTTTAGAAGTTTTGAGTAAAATTGACATACATATTCCTTCAGTAAAGGAGAAAGTAGAATATCTATCAGGGGGGCAGAGGCAGGCAGTATCCCTGAGTAGATTTGTGGCATGGGGAAGAAGACTTGTATTTCTTGATGAACCAACAGCAGCTTTAGGGGTTAGAGAAACAAGTAAGGCCCTTGATTTAATAAAGAGAATCAGAAAGGAAAGGGAAGTATCTATAATTTTTATAAGTCATAATCTGCCGCAGGTATTTGAAATAGCGGATCGTATTATTGTATTAAGACATGGAGAAGTTGTGGGAATTAGAGAAAAGCGATTCACCAATCCCGATGAAATAGTGAGCCTTATTACTGGTGCAATCCATATTAAAAGTATAGGCCAACAATAGATTCAATGGAAGGGGGTGAAATCGTAAATATCAATACTAATTAAAAAATTATTATTTTCAATGGGGAGAGAATGATTCATTTTTGAATGAAAAATTTAAATGTTAATTTTGGAGGGATAAAATATGAAAAGATTTGGGATTATTTTAGTGGCTTTGTTTTTAATTGGGGTAGTATTTTTCGCTGCCGGGAAGAAAGAAAGTGAAGCCGAAAAGGGTGTTATATACTATATGTCACCGGTGTTGTTTGATGAATTTCAGGCGGGAAGTAAGTTAATGATAGAGAAGTTTGCAAAGGAACTGGGCTATGAGATAAAATCCCTGAATGCCCACAATAGTGCTACCGAGCAGATAGATCAGATGGATGATGTAATAGGATTGAAACCCAAGGCCATAATCCTTAACGCTGTAGATGCAGCTTCCATAGTAGGTAGTGTGAATAAAGCCCGTGCACAGGGGATATCTGTTTTAGTATACGACAGGTTCATAATGGATACCACCGTTGATTTTCATTCTGTAGTTGGAACAATAAAAATGGGGGAGATTGGCGCTGATGAGTCCGTAAAAATCTTAAAACAAAAGTATGGTAAAGAAAAAGGTGTTATTCTGGAATTAATGGGAGACCCAGGGGATATGTATACGGTATTGATCGATCAAGGGTTCAGGGAAAGAATGAAGAAATATCCGGAGGTAAAGCTCATAATAAAAGACACTCCACTTTGGGAACCTACAACCGCTGCCAGTATTGTCGATGATCAGCTTACAGCAAGGAAAGATATAGATATTATATTTGTGCATGCCGATTTCCGGGGAACGGCACTTGTTCCCGTTCTCAAAGTCCATGGGTATGAAAAAGGTGACATTGTGATGATTGGAACCGATGGTGCACCAACAGGTCTCGCTCTTGTTAGGGATGGCTGGATGCAAGAAACCGTTGCTGTTCCTATGGTGCAGCAGGCATACGCCCTTTTCGAGTTTATCGATGAGGTGATCGCTAAGAAAAAGATCCAGCCTGGAAAATACAATATAAAGGGCGTAGAGGCGGAGTTGAAGATTGAAAAATGGGGTCCTACAATATACCTTCCCGGTGAGGTTATAACTAAAGATAATGTGGAAAATCCAGACCTCTGGGGAAATCTAAAAGTTATTGTTGAGTAATAAAAGATAGATCCCCATAGAATGGTTCCCTTTATGTAAAAAATTTACTGAAGGCTGCCGCATCTCTTTTCGGTTTATGCGGCAGCCCGAAGTGATGAATGTTTCTATTATTGTCTGCGAAAGAATTAATTGATCTTAAAGGAAAGGAATGAACAATGGAGAAGCTTCCTCTAAAAGAGTTTAAATACAGGATAGATAAGATTAAAGAATTGATGGAAGAAAAATCCATCGATGTATTTTTAGTCTATGGTGATGAATATAGACGGGAGAACCTGAGGTATGTATCAAACTACTGGCCTATCTTTGATAGAGGTATCCTTGCTATAGGGAAAAAAATTGACCCTGTTCTTCTTGTAGCACCCGAGGGGGAGAACTTGGCAAGAGAAATGTCAGTATGGAAGGATGTAAGACTGATCAGGGAGGTTGAACCATCGTATATACCGGACAGAATTGACTATTCTCTTGCTCAATATACGACCTTGGCCAATGTCCTTTTTGAGCTGTCAAGAAACAAAAAACCCAGTTGTATCGGAGTTTGCGGAATAGATGCAATGCCTTTAGTTACTTACGAAGCAATAAAAAGCGCTACCAATGGTTCTAAAATAGAAAATGGAGATGAGGTATTGTATACTATGCGGTTAATAAAAAGCGAAGCCGAAATAGAGATGTTAAAAAAGGCTTGGGAGATATGCGATATAGGTTATAAAGCTATCCTAGATGCAGATATTATAGGCCTAACCGAAATCCAAGCTGCAGCGATAGGGGAAAAAGCGGCACGGAATGCTGGTGCTGAACAGATAGTATTTTCCATATTATGTTCCGGAGAGCGGACAAATACGGTTGTTGGTAGACCCACAGAAAAGATAATTGGAGAAGGTGAGATGATTATGGCAGCCCTCGCTGTTCAGTACCAGGGGTATATTGCTACGGATGAATGGCCCTTTGTGGCTGGAAATAAACCCACCGATAAACAAAAAAAGTTCATTTCCCATCTCATTAGAGCGGAGGAGATAGGTTTAAAGGGTCTCAGAGGAGGGGTCATTGCGGGTGAGGTTGTTAAGAAAATAAAAGATTTTTTTCATCAAAATCACCTTGAGCAGTACGATATCTATCCTCCAATTCACGGTAACGGACTGGCAGAAGCCGAATCCCCCTATCCCGGTGTGAACTCTAAATATGAATTTAAACCGGGTATGGGAATAAACTTCGATGTCAGCTTATTTGGGGTTCCAAATTTGGGTTCCAACAGGGTAGAGGAAGGTTTTATTATTACAGAAGAAGGTGTAATAACTCTATCTAAACTTATAAGCGGCTTAAGAGAGAGGTTTTTGTATTAAAGATTAACGACCCGAGATCATTTAAAAGAATATATTTGACGATCACAATTGATAAATCGTTTAAAAACATTTCTGGTACGAGGCAAAAATAACTTAAAATGCGCAGATATACTATGATAGATGATATTGAAAACCAACATTTAGCTGTTGGTTTAACTCTTGAAAAGAATGTCGAATTGGCCCGAAGAATAGCCGGGTCCATAGTTGATAAAAATTACGTTAATATGTTTGTTACCGGTTGCAGTTCCTCATTATTTGGTGGGATGATGTTTAAGTCAGCGATCGAGGCCTATCTACATAAACCCGTTTCTGCTGTACCTGCTTCAGAGCTTCCAAGATATGCTCCTATAAATAAAAAGGATCTGGTCATTGCATTCTCCCGCTCAGGGGAAACAGGTGATTTAGTTCGTGCGGTGGAGGATTGTCGTAAAAAAATGGTTGATGTTGTTGGTGTCACGGCCAGTGTGGGCAGTTCTCTGGGTAAGAAATCAGATTACCTCTTGTTCCTTCAAACCGGGGAGGAAGGTTTCGTAACGATTAAAAGTTACACAGCCTCTGTTGCTGTCTCCCACCTACTTGCCTTGGAACTGGCCTTCTTAAAGGGTTCAATATCCGCAAAGCTATACAACTCTCATAAAAGTAAACTCCTTAAAGCTCCTGAATTGTTAAGCAAAAATATGAAAAAGATGGCAGATGAAACTGAGGAAATAGCGCAGGATTTGAAAGATTCGAAGTTTTTTTTAATTTTGGGTAGCGGGCCTAATTATCCTACGGCGCTCGAGGGGATGCTGAAGCTTAAGGAATGTACATATTCCCATGCTGTTGCTATCAATTGTAATGAGTTTGTACATGGCTATATCAATGCTTTACAGGATGATGCGCCAGTAATACTGATTGCTCCACCTTTTAGTCCTGTTTTTAATGACTTTGAAGAGATCGGCAGAATTATAAAAAGGGTCAAAGGAAAGCTGATTACTCTCGGAGGAGGGGAAAAAAGTATCCTGGCCGGTATTTCAGACTATTTTGTCGAAGTTAATTACTACCCGGAAGAGATTTTTACTCCTCTTTTTTATATATTATTTTTTCAATACTTTGCTTTTCATAGTGCAATTGCAAGAAATATCAATCCTGATCTGCCTGCAAAACAATCTTCTTTAATGAAGAAAAAGATTATCGATGGTATTGAAAGAGTGTATCTGTAACTCAATGACTATATTAACAAAAATCCTTTTAATCTGCCTTTCTCAAAAAATCAATTTAAGCGATTACAATGTCTAATATAAATCCAGAAAGAAAAAACCTTGGGAAAGTTGGATTTGGGATAGATTTTGGATGTACCTCAATAAAGTACGGTATTATCGATCAAAATAGAAAAAACGTTTATAAGGAAACATTGTCTATTGTTAAAAAAGCTGACAGCGAGGAGATATTTAACCAGCTCTGTCAGGCAATAGATAATGGGCTTAATTATATAAGTTTAAACAAGCTGGAGTTATCCTGTATAGGTATCGGGCAACCTTTTTTTCTTTCGGGTGTTGATTGTATAATTGTGGAACCTGCCAACCTGCCTCAGATGAAGGGATTTCCTCTTAAATCCCGCCTGAAAGAGAAGTACGAAATACCAATGCATATCGATATGGATACCAACTATGCAGCACTGGGCGAGTATTATCTTGGGTCTGGCAAAGGATCAAAAAGGTTCTTATGTCTGGTGATTGGGACAGGTATTTCCTGCGGAATTATTATCGAAGACAATATTTTAAGGTTTTCATTCAATGGCACTGGAAATACAGGCCACACTATCGTGCATTATCCTGGAAGGAGATGTACATGTGGAGGTAGAGGATGTTTAGAAGCCTACACCTCTGGATGGGCAATTAGGGAGATTGGATTGGAAAAGATCAATTCAAGTAGATCAAAAGGATTATTGGATATTTATAAAGGGAAAAGAGATCTGGATGCAAAGGACGTTTATGATCTTTCCTTGAAAGGGGACCCTGTGGCTGAAGGTATAATAAAAAAGGCAGGCGAATGTTTGGGGATAGCTTTAGTCAATTTGATTCACATTTTTAATCCCCAGATAATCTCTATCGGAGGGAGTATTGGGTTATATGCTCATAATCTGGTGGAAATAGCTAAAAAAAGAGTTTTTGAATTAGCTTCACCGACTTTTATAGAAGGTCTTAAAATCGTTCGAGCATTTTTGGGTACTGAAGCTGGATTTTACGGTGCAGCACTTTATTCTTTGAACAATTAAAGCGGCTTCGACTATGAAGTGTCGTGAGCGAGTATTATCGCACTTTCCCACAAAGAGCTCGACAGAATATCTGTAGACTTTGGCAGTGTCGTATCTTCGATTATGAAAAACCTATCTTGAGCTTTGTAAATATAGCTCTTAAATTACTGCCTGAAAGGCAGTGTTTTTATTTTTTATTATCCGGTTGATTAAAAATGGACATTTTAGGGAGTGAAGAATTAGTAAAAAATGCTCTTAAGGAAGATCTGGGGAGAGGGGATATTACTGGCAACTTGCTTTTCCCTCCCGATTTGCCAGCGAAAGCAGAGATAATTGCCAAAGATGAAGGAGTGATAGCAGGGGTAGATTTGGCCCGGAAAGTATTTTTGGTTGTAGACCCGGGAGTAAATTTTGAGTATTCGATTACTGACGGTTCCAGGGGCAGGTCCGGTGATATTGTCATCCGTTTGCAAGGATTAGCCCGCGGAATTCTCAGTGGAGAGAGGGTAGCTCTAAATTTTCTTCAGCATCTTTCAGGGGTGGCCACCCTCACCTCCCGATTTGTGGAAGCGGTAAAACCCTACCCGGTAAAAATTCTCGATACCCGTAAGACTATGCCGGGTTTGAGGCTATGGGAAAAATATGCTGTGCGATTAGGAGGGGGTATCAATCACCGTTTGGGACTGGACGATGGGATTCTTATTAAAGATAATCATATTCGGCTATGTGGAGGAATCAAGGAAGCAGTGAAGAGGATCCGACAGCAAGCTCCTCATTTAATGAGAATTGAAGTGGAGGCAGAAAATCTCTCCCAGGTGAAGGAAACTCTGGAAGCCGGAGTAGAAATCATCCTGTTAGATAATTTCTCGCTAAAAGAAATCGCTCGGGCAGTAGAAATGGTGGAGAGGAAAGCTCTTCTGGAAGTTTCTGGAGGTATAACCTTGGCAAATG
>Ga0315308_1000406_pt1 | contig 24060 bp, 21 predicted proteins | sample TDP3_MG_FD_203078 | JGI IMG/M metagenome (GOLD analysis project Ga0315308, IMG submission 203078) | Freshwater sediment microbial communities from Lake Towuti, South Sulawesi, Indonesia - TDP3 | ecosystem: Environmental > Aquatic > Freshwater > Lake > Sediment | place: Indonesia: South Sulawesi... | reverse complement strand
GGTGCTTTGTCCTGCCGCGCACCCAGCCGATATCGTGCAGGAGTGAGCCGCACTGCAGTAGGAACCTCTCCTCTGCGCCAAGGCCGTGCAGGGATTTAAGCTCATCGAAGAGCATGAGGGTGAGCATTGTCACATGCAGGGTGTGGTCCACCTCATAGGAGCTTCTCTTGGCCAGGCGCAGGACATCCCTGAGCTTGGCCTGGCGGTCGCGCGATGCCTTTTTCCCGCCGGATTTGCTGCTTCCCATGACAGCATCCAGGCTCCGGCCCTGGACAACCATCCTTGCGAACTCCTCAGGCAGCTTGTGGAGCTTGAGCCCGTCAATGGCTTTTTTAATGTCGTATTCTATCCGGAAATGCTGGAACTGGAAGGAGTTCTGTCTGATGTCCAGCACGGCATAGGAGGCGCGTGCATCGCCGTCGTCTGATCGCCCCACGCTTCCCGGGTTGATGAAGAAGGCGCCCTCAACCTCCCTTGCAAATGGCCTGTGTGAATGCCCGCAGATGATCACAAATGGGACAAGTGCCTATTAAAGAGAGATAACTCAGTCTATTTCTGGCGGCGACGTCTACGAAGTTTCGTGATAGTGCCAGTCTGGGGTGGCGGGATAAGGCTAGTCTCCACCGTAGGGGGAACCACATTAATCAAGCGCACAGTTTTGCGAGCTTCGGCAGGAGATGTACTAAAAACAACCCTTACCGGCACATCGCCCGAACTGGCAATACGCAATATCGGCGGCAAGTTTGTCTTAGAAAAATTCACTATTTTCATTTTATATGAGCTTCCAGTTGTCGTCAAGGAGTTTCGTTTGAACACCTTCATATTTAATCCCATCCTTCGTCACAGATGTGCGCTTCAGCTCGTAGCTTGAAAAATAGCCGTGTTTTTTATCGCGCGATTCAATCACTGCTCGGCAATTTGTCTTCTTTACAGTATGCTGAGTCCCCAACTCCGTTTCGGGATTCCAAGGTTGTGAAAGTTTCATTTCGTCGGCGAAGTCCAAATACAAACGCCACAACAGATCAGCTAATTCGTCCGAAGGGTCTTCAATGGGCAACCCCAACTCTTTTGCTTCACTGCGGCCTATCACATAATCGTGAGAGAGTAATTCTCTGGTCAATGCGTTGACAATCTTTTCAACACATTTATCGTCACTCTGGTGCCTTTTGAGCAGCTTTCTCGCAAGCATCCCGATTTGCTCGCGAGCTCGATAAACCGCCCCCAAAGCCAGTGGGTTAACCCGCTCGCATAACCTTGAAAATACCTCATGCATTTTTTCTTCTGAAACTTTCGCCTCAGACCGGGCAAGAGCAAAATAATTGGCCACATCTTCCACGCTGACAGGAATAAATTGGATTTGGCCTTCGTGTTGGATAGATGGACCGTGCGGAGTAGTAATGCTGGGATCAATAGGGCTGAGCTGTCCAAATGGTCCCATGAGTATGCGGTTTCCAGACAGACTTATAAGGGTCGCGCAACTATGAGCCCGAAATGGAATCAGAATATCCACCTCTTTGGCAAATTCTCGTAAGGCATTGGCAATCGCAAAGCCCGTTAGTGTATGCCCTCCACGACTATAGATAAGCATCGCGAGCCGATCGACTCTCCCAATTGATGACAGATGGTCGTAGAACGGTGGCAAAACATCCTCGCCAATTTGGACCTCCTGACCCCTCCGATCTCCGGTCAGGTAACAAATCAGACGGGATCCGCTCGACTCCTCAACTTTAGCAATCAATTCCTTGCGGAGCACGGTTTCTCCAAGATGGGAGAGAGCATATATAATCGCGTGGCGTTTGTCAAACCAATGAATTTATCCCGTGTTGGGAATCCACACAGTTTGCAGCAAGGAAGATTCTTCTTTTAATCCTTTATCTGAAGTACACTCGCTGGATACCCGAAGAGAGAAAGCAGCTTGTAACAAATCTTTGTAATACTATTCGCCCCCCAATGAGTCTCCACAAAGAAATTGGAATCGCCAACTTGCTCAGGAAGCCTCATTTGCCCTGGATCCTCACCAAAATAAATTCGTTTTGTTCCATGCAATGAGAGTGCTTTATGAAACTCGGTTTTATGATTTCTATATAAAAGTCCACATAAGGATACAAGAAGGCCCTTCCAAGATTTTACTGAATATTGCCCCCCAAGAAAAACGAATCCGGTAATGGATTTTTTTGAACGGGGCATCTCTTTTCTTGTTGTTCCATTATGTGTTAGCAAAGGTTTTCCCCTGTTCTGATTTTTATATCGCTCCATGACATCTTTTGTTATTGAGGGAGGAACACGGGGCAGAATCTCAAGAATATCTCTTTGGAAATTGGCAATTTCCCGCGTTCAAATGCCTCCCTAGCGGCTTCATCAACAAGAAATTTAATATCACTCGAGGAATATCCTACATTGGAGAGAGCTTTTGCGATGGTTTGAATATGAATATTTAGTGAATCTGTTTGTGGTCTTCCCGAAAGATGATAACGTAAAATTTCCTTTATCGCGTCCACATCGGGAGGGCCAACAAATACTTTTTTATCAAAGCGACCGGTTCGGAGTATTGCGATATCGATTTTATCTGGGACATTTGTGGCACCGATTACAATTATTTTTTTTGCCGCACATTCATTAAGCTGATTAAGAAATTCGCTAATTTCTTCTGATTTATGACCTTGAGTAAATGCGTCTCGAGTAGGTACAAATGCATCAAATTCGTCAATAAAAAGTATCGAAGGAGCCTGTTTAAATGCAGCGTCGAATATTTCGCGAATTTTTCTGACTGTATCATGAATATAGGGACTTGCAATATCAGAGGGGATAGTTTCTTTAAAATAGCATCCAAGTTCTTCAGCAAGTTTCCGCGCGATAAAAGTTTTACCGCATCCAGGGGGTCCGTAGAATAAAAAGGTTGGAAAAGGTATTCGATAAGGTTCACGCTCCTCAGGATTTTTGAATGGCTTAACAATGTCTCTGTAAAGCAATTTTTTTAACTCATGCATACCTGCTACGCTCGCAAGACCATTGGTAGGTTGTGGTGACTGAACAATTGGCAGTATGGTTTTCGATTCATTTATTTTAGAATCTTGGAGGGTAGTTTTTAACTGCGAAGGTTCGTAGTGTTTAATTCGAGCCCGCCCTTGTTCAGTAATAACCCAATAACCCCTATCTGGATTCTCAACATCTCCAAATCTTTTTAATCTCTGTAGAAAAGCTCTTGCTTCATGATGATACCTCTCTTCCCCCCATGGTGTAATGACATAGTCCTCTGGGCCCAATTGGAGAAACTCGGGAATTCTTCGGTATATATCTTGAAGATGTGCCCGTCCACTAAGTAAATTTATACATTTGAGAATTGCTTTTTCCCACATATGTGCCATACATGTAAACATATTTTACCAGAATATTTATGAAAAATCCTTTGAGAATGGTCGCCGATCTTCCAATTAAAAGAAATTCAACTCTTTTGTCGTTTCACTCCTCACAAACAAAAGCATTTTTTAAGACCTCTACGATGAAGTGTGGCGGAGGGGGAGGGTGATCATGAAGGTTGTGCCTTTGTCGGTATCCACAAGTTCTACTGCAGCGGGATTCCAATGCATGTATATTGAAACTCCATTCGCACGAGGTCCACATGCTGGGAGAACGAAATGTATATTTTCTTTATATCTGTTTTGGGGTGATGGTGAGCTTCCTCTTGAAATGACGCTCCATCAAATCGCCCTTCTTGAGGCCTGCGCCGATCTCCCACTCTGCAGGGGCGCCCACATCGCACTCAATAGCGATCTCCTTTGGTGTGACCCTTGCCCGGAAGGCCTGGACAATGCTCTGATGGCTTCGGTCCAGCCCGTCTGCAACCCTGAGGATTGAGGCAAGGGACTTGAGGAGCTTCTGCTCGTTCTGGTCCAGTGACGAGAAATGCTTCTGTCTCCGGTCCGGGATGTTCTTCCTGTGATACCGTGCGATGAGGGAGATAATCAGCTTCTCCTTGTCAGTGAATGGAAGCTTCTCTTTCATGATCATCCTGAATGATGTCTTATGGTGCTTTGTCCTGCCGCGCACCCAGCCGATATCGTGCAGGAGTGAGCCGCACTGCAGTAGGAACCTCTCCTCTGCGCCAAGGCCGTGCAGGGATTTAAGCTCATCGAAGAGCATGAGGGTGAGCATCGTTACATGGAGGGTGTGGTCCACCTCATAGGAGCTTCTCTTGGCCAGGCGCAGGACATCCCTGAGCTTGGCCTGGCGGTCGCGCGATACCTTTTTCCCGCCTGACCTGCTGCTTCCCATGACAGCATCAAGGCTCCGGCCCTGGACAACCATCCTTGCGAACTCCTCAGGCAGCTTGTGGAGCTTGAGCCCGTCAACGGCCTTTTTAATGTCGTATTCTATCCGGAAATGCTGGAACTGGAATGAGTTCTGTCTGATGTCCAGCACGGCATAGGAGGCGCGTGCATCGCCGTCGTCTGATCGCCCCACGCTTCCCGGGTTGATGAAGAAGACGCCCTCAACCTCCCTTGCAAATGGCCTGTGTGAATGACCGCAGATAATCACATCCGCCCGTGCTGTTTTGTGGAGGTCCCTCAGCCTTCGGTCCGGTGTATCAGTGGTTATATGCTCTTTTATTGAGGCAGGGCTGCCGTGCACAAGGAGGAACTTCTTGCCCTTGACCTCCATCCGGCGCTCCACAGGAAGGCTGCGCAGATAGTCCCTGCTCTCTTTTGAAAGCTGGTCATATGCCCACTTGAATGCAAACCATTTGAGCGGATGCTTGCCCTTTCCCCACTCCTCTTGCTTCTTCTTGACCTGCAGGACCTTGTCGTCGTAGTTGCCAATGATGCTCAAGATCTTCTCTTTCCTGATCCTCTTCACGACCTCTTCGGGAAAGGCGCCGTAACCGACGAAATCCCCAACATTCCAGATCTCGTCAACCTCCTGCTTTTTTGCATGGCTCAGGACTGCCTCAAGGGCCGGCAGGTTTGCGTGTATGTCTCCTATAATAGCGATCTTCATATGATTTGGGGTGCGGCTATTTCAGCGCTTATGTCGCTCATAAGTTTGTTCCAGGACCCCTGGCCGTTTATCTCATGCCAGAAAGCGGTAAATTTACGATACCATGTTCTGCGCATCTTTGACCGGTCCCGCTTAAAGGAGTTTATCCCGGGCTTGAGTTTGGAAAGGCCATTGTTGTGCCCGAAATACTCCTCCATCTTTTTTCCTTCTTCCTCTATAAAGGCGGGCAGGAATTGCGCCCATACATCGCAGTCATGGATGTCTCCAAGCATTGTCTGGATCCGGCGGGCCGCAGCGATATGATCTTCAAGGCCGGATTCATACAGGGGGGCCAGGGCCTCCATCGTGTATCTGAAATGCTTGGCAGCAATGCGCATGGCATGCAGCTCCTTGATGCACTCCACCCGGTCAACATACAGCTCCCAGCCGAGCATCTCTTCCAGCCGTGCCGATATCGCCTGGTTTGCCACCTGGAGTAGCAGGTTGGAAGTATCAGTTGTTTGTTTCATCAGGGCGCGGGCGCGGATCTGACGAGCGGTGTTTTCAATGTCCTCAATAATTTTGTTCTCCCTCAGCCTTCTGATTGATTTCACAACTCTGTTTTGAAGGCCGGTCCTGCACTGCCTTAGGCGAAAAAGCAGGCGCCTTATGCCCGGGCGATATTGCCCGTTTGAGAGGTTCTTAAGATATTTTCTTACAATCTTGATCTGAACATCCTTGTCGCGCGCATCGCCCAGGGCACGCGTCACTCGCCTGATATTTTTTTGCCATTCGGTGACCTTTGCTTTGGGCAGGTGTTTTTCAAAGATGGCGAGCCTTGTCCTCAGCCTCCGTGAGGCCACACGCATCCTGTGGACATACTCTATGTCGTCGGCCCTCAGCACCCCGCCGATTTCCTGCTGGAGGGCAGAAACCTGTTCCAGCAGGGAATCAGCCATGAAAAGCGTGAAATTTGTCTTTGTCCCATTCACGAACTTCCCCTGTGCTCAATAAGCCACAGCTGCGAGTTAAGCTCGGGGTTGCCGTCCGACGGTTTCACCCATTCGTATGTTCCATCGGACAGAAGCATTCTTGCCTTGACAGTGTCCTTGAGATGAACAAAGAGGATGTTATCCACGATCATCTTCTTGAGCGCCGGATCAGTTATGGGGAACAGGACCTCAACGCGACGATCCAGGTTGCGCGGCATCAGGTCAGCGCTCCCCAGGTATACCTCCTCGTTCCCGCCGTTTCTGAAGTAATAGATCCTGGCGTGTTCAAGGAACCTGCCCACGATGGAGGTTACTGTAATGGTTTCGCTCAGTCCGGGAATGCCCGGCCTCAGGCAGCAGATCCCCCGCACCTGCAGGTCTATCTTGACGCCGGCCTGGGATGCACGATAGAGCGCCCTTATGCACTTATTGTCAACGAGTGAGTTCAATTTGAATGCGATATAGCCGTTGCCGTGGCGGGATTGGTGCTTCATTTCCCGTTCAATCCTGGAGATGATTTCATCGCGCATCGGCCCGGGCGTTACGATGAGCTTCCGGTAGCTGTTTTTCTTGGAATAACCCGTGAGGAAGTTGAAGAGGTCGGAGACATCCGAGGCAATGTCCGGGTCGCAGGTGAAGAGACCCATGTCGGCATATATTCTGCTTGTTATCGTATTGTAGTTTCCTGTGCTCATATGGACATACTGCATGATGCCGTTATGCTCGCGTCGGACAACCAGGAGGAGCTTCGCATGGGTTTTAAGCCCGAGCACGCCGTAGACGACATGCACCCCTTCGTCTTCCAGCTCCCGTGCCCATGCGATGTTGTTCTCCTCGTCAAAGCGCGCCTTTAGCTCGACGAGCACAGCCACCTGCTTTCCGTTTCTCCGCGCTTCCTTCAGGGACTCAACGACCGGAGAATTGGCCCCAACCCTGTAAAGGGTCTGCTTGATCGCAAGCACATTAGGGTCTTTTGCAGCCTCGCGTATGAAATCAATGACGGGCGTGAAGCTGTCATAAGGATGATAGAGGATGGTGTTCCTCTGGCGGATCGCATCGAACATGCTTTTGGAGGCAGCAACATTAGGGGGCACATTCGGAATAAATACCGGGTCTTTCAAATCGGGGCGGTCTAAGCGGAAGAGCTGCCACAGGTCTGCCATGCCAATCGGGCTTTCCACGGAATACACCAGATATGGGTCCAGGCTCAGGTTGCGGACGAGGATGTCGCGGATTTTATCTGGCATGGTTGTTTCAATTTCAAGGCGGACAGCAGAGCCGAAATGGCGCATCTCTATGCTCTCCTTTATCGTAGAGAGCAGATCCTCTGCCTCGTCATCCGCGATCTCGAGGTCGGCATCGCGCGTGATGCGGAATGGATACGAGGCCGCAACTTCCAAGCCCGGGAACAGCATGTCCAAATTGGCCGCGATCACCTGCTCAAGCCAGACAAAATTACCGGCTTTCGCCTTTAGAAGGTTGCCGAACTCAAAGCCATCGGCCTGCTCCTCGTCGGGTATCGGAACAAGCCTCGGAAGGCTGTCAGCTATCTTTAGGCGCGCGAACCTTTCGCCTTCTTTTTCGTCCTTCACCACCACAGCCAGGTTCAAACTCAGGTTGGAGATGTGAGGAAAGGGATGGGCAGGGTCAAAGGCAAGTGGGGTGAGGATTGGGAAGATCTCCTTCTCGAAATATTTTCGAAGGAGCTCTTTCTGGTTTTTACGAAGGGCCTTGTAATCATATACCCGTATCCCTGCCTGGCGAAGCTTCGGAAGAATATCGTTCTTCCAGCATTCGGCCTGTTTCTGACGGTCCTTCAGGATTATCTTTCTTATTTCAACAAGTTGATCTATCGGGGTCATGCCGTCGCCCGAGGCATAGTGTATTCCAGCAAGCACCTGGCGCCTGAGGCCTGATACGCGGACCATGAAGAACTCATCGAGGTTGCTTGAGAATATGGCGAGGAACTTCACGCGCTCAAGAAGGGGATAGCGCTCATCCATGGCCTCCTCAAGCACCCTCCAGTTGAACCTGAGCCAGCTTATCTCGCGGTTTATATAGAGGAGCGGATCTTTGAGGTCAAAGGTCTGGCGCGTTCCCTTTGGAACTTTCTGGATATTGTTAGAAGGTTCTCTCATGTGAATTCACCAATTACAATAACGCCGGCCGGTCAGCTCAGCTTCAGCGCCTCCGGGCTCTTCACCTTCTTCCCGCTTTTCTTCAATGCCCTCGCAAGGGCATCCCTGTATGTCCTTAGGGCCTGGACTCTCGCATAATATTTGTCATTGCCCGAGATGATTGTCCATGGGGCCACATCTGTGCTTGTCCGTGCAAGCATTTCGTCAAGGGCAACCAGATAGGCGTTCCATTTCTCCCTGTTCCGCCAGTCCTCGTCAGTAATCTTATAGTTCTTATACGCAATCCTTTTCCGCTCATTGAAACGCCTGAGCTGTTCATCCTTTGAGACATGTAGCCAGAACTTTACGAGCACGCATCCGCTTCCGACGATCTGCGACTCAAAGTCATTGATCTCGCTGTATGCCCGTTTCCAGTCCTCCGGATGGCAGAAGCCCTCCACCCTTTCAACAAGGACACGGCCGTACCACGATCGATCGAAAATGGCAATACGACCGTCGCGAGGTAGGTGCATCCAGAAGCGCCACAGATACGGATGGGCCTTTTCCTCCTGGGTCGGCGCTGCAATAGAGATGACCCTGTAATGCCGGGCATCCAGGCTCATCGTGAGCCTTCGGATATTGCCTCCCTTTCCGCCGGCATCCCACCCCTCAAAGACCAGGACCGAGCTTATCCCGCGCTCAAACGCCTTGTTGGAAAGGGCATTTATCTCTCCCTGGAGCTTCTCCAATTTCTTGAGGTGCTCGGCCTTGGTCATCTTTTTGCTCAGATCGACATTGTCGAGGGGTGTGTGCGGCTGCGTCTTCGGGATAGGCATGGGCTGAGGGGCTTCCCTGGGCTTTTCTTTTAGCTTGTTCTTGATGGCATCAAGAAGTGTCCTGGCAACAGTAATCTCCCTGTATTCGTCATTCTCAGCCTCGATGACATTCCATGCTGCAGCGGCCGTGCTCGTGACCCGCAGCGCCCCTTCCGAGACCTTGTAGAACCGGTTGTAGAGCTTGAAGTATTGCTTATCCAGTTTAGTTAGCCTCCAGCTCCTCTTGGGGTCCTTGCTCAGCTTCTTGTGCCGTCTAATTTGCGCTTTCTTTGAGAGGTGAAGCCAGAACTTTACAATAAGGACGCCTTCGTCATGAAGGTGGCTTTCAAAGGCATTGATCTGCTGCAGTTGGTTGGCAAATTCCACCTTCTTAATAGTTTTGAATGCACATGCGACTATTGGGTCCGTGTACCATGATCCGAAGAAGATGCCGATCTTGCCGTTTGGAGGCAGGGCCCTCCAGAAGCGATAGAGCCTCGGCCGCTCCTTTTCTTCCTCAGAGGGCGGGCCGAAGGCATTGACTTCAACCCCGCGCGGGTCCAGCCAGCTTGATAGAAAATTTACGGTTTCGCTTTTGCCTGCGCCCTCGACCCCTCCGATTATGACAATTACCGAAAAATTCTTTTGCTTCCTCATCTCCTGCTGGGCCTCAATAAGGGCCGGCCTTAGCTCCAACTCCTGCTTTTTATACTCCTCTTTTGAGAGCGAATTCCCGATCTCGGCAAGCTCAAACATATATCCTCCCCGTTTTTAACCCTTATTCTACGCGCAAACAAATAGATTACTAACCTATCATAAGTCTTACATTATTGATAGATATTGAAGGACATTTCGCCCCTCGCGCAGAAAGGCGCATTTTATGGAATGTATAACCTATTGAAATATATGGGCTATTTATTGTTTCTCTTGCGTTCCTCTACCCGTAGTTCCATTACAATGTGACCCCAGCCGCCGCACTCTACCCCAACATCAAAGCATCCTGTCCTCTTGAACCTCATCTTGTTTGGGTCAACACCTGCATAAAACAACTCGTTTGATGTGAAGATTAATGGGGCGATTGAGCTCAAGGCATAGATACAGATCCTTTTGGGGTGGAGTTTTGTAATCAGGTTGCCTGCCCCGTCAAAGTAGAATTTGTCGCCAACCTTGTGCTGGCTGTTGCACCCGTGAGACTCCACAACCTCGGCAATTATGGTTTTATTCATCAGGGCAGGGCTTTTTGAAAGGACATCGCGGTTTCTTGGATTATTCCTGAAAAGTTTCATCTCTTTATCGGTGTAGCCGAGATACTGCTGAAACATTTTCCATGTTTCTTCGCTTATCTTCATTTCGTCTCTCCTTTCTAAAATTTCTTTTTTGATGCCATTTCCATTGCAAGAGCTCCCCTCAATATCTTTGAATCCGGCAGGGGTTCCCTGATCGTCTCCCTCTTCTCAAGGCTGAGACACTCCGTGGGGCAGGATATGGCGCAGACACCGCATCCAATACAGCGGTTTTTGTTAATCTTTACGCCCTCATCAGCTTCTTCTATTGCTTTAACCTGGCAGCGCTCTATGCAGACGCCGCAGGAATTACATAGATTCAGATCGACTTTGCAGAGGTAATTGGATGTTGCGATGGAATTTGGCTTGTCGTATTTTGTGATGCCTTTCATGAAGAAACAGCAGCATCCACAGCAGTTGCAGATAAAGCTGATCTTTTTCTGACAATTCTCCGTGAGATGAACAAGGCCGGCCTCTTCGCAGCGGTCAAGCGCCTTTGTTGCCTCATTCTTTGAAACTTCCTTTCCAAATCCATACTTGGCTGCAAACTTTGCAAAGGGTCCAAATGTCATGCAGACATCAACCGGCTTGCCGCAGCCCTTCCCGAGCAATTTTGCCTGATGCCTGCAATAGCATATTGAAAGGGATATGGCATTGGCTTCCTGTATATACCTTGAGACCCTCTCGTACGGCAGGACCTCGGCAATTGGGGGGACAAACCTTTCTATGGGCAGGACCCTTGGCATAGGGGTCTCCACATCATAATACCTTTCCCCCATTGAATTAAAAAAATCCTCAAAGAGCCTTGCAAGCTCTTTTTTCTTCTCATTCACCTCTCCCTTCATAAACTGGAGCTCCATAATTCCAGGAGCAAGCATGAGAAGCGAGAATCTTCTTAATCCGTTCTTTTGGTCTGCATATACAAGCCCCTTTTTTGCCATGTCTTCAAGAAGGGGCAGGAGCTCATCCTCGCGTTTTCCGGTTTGTGAGGCAATTTCTTTGATGTCCATGGGTATAAAAGAGAGCTCGGATGCAACTTCTGCCTCTTGGTCGGAGAAAAGCCTCTGAAAGATGAGGAGAACCTCCTCTTCCCCGTGAATATGCGGATGTTCTTCTTCTATAAATGGAAACATGTGCCTTAAAAGCCTGTGATGCATCGCGTCCTCCTTGTTCGGCTTAATATACCATACTCTCCGTTTTTGAAAGAAGTAGGGCAGGGCCAAAAGCGATTTCTCACAGAAGCATACATCTGTTATTATTAAAATCTATGTGCGGCATATGCGGTGTTGTAGACATTGCTGGGAAGCCCGTGACAGAGGCGATTGTTTCTGAAATGGCCGAGACACTACATCACAGGGGACCTGACTCATCGGGCGCCTATGCGTCGGGCAGCGCAGGTCTGGGCCAAAGAAGGCTCAAGATCATAGACCTGTCCATTCAGGCAGATCAACCCATGCACAATGAGGATAAGAGTATCTGGATAGTGTTCAATGGTGAGATATACAATTTTCAAGCCCTAACCAAAGAGCTAAAGGGTAGGGGGCATACCTTCAGGTCAGCCTCTGACACAGAAGCCATCCTTCACCTATTTGAAGAAAAGGGTCCATCCTGCGTAAAAGACCTGGATGGGATGTTCGCCTTTGCAATCTGGGATCAAAAAAAGAAAAGGCTCTTACTGGCCAGAGACAGGCTGGGGAAGAAGCCCCTTTACTATTATTGGGATAAAAAGCTCTTTGCATTTGCCTCTGAGATAAAGGCTCTTTTGAAACACCCTGAAATTAAAAAAGAGATATACCTGCCAGCCCTCCCTCTATACCTCACCTATGGATATGTCCCCACCCCAGGTACTTTTTATAGGAATATCTTCAAGCTTCCTCCGGCATCGTTTTTAATCCTGGAGCAGGATGGAAAGATGCAGACAGATAAATACTGGGATCTTGATTTATCAACTTTAGACCCTCCCCCCTCTGAGGAGGAGGCGATGAAGAGGATAAGGGAGCTTCTATTCAAGGCAGTGGAGAAGAGGCTTATTTCTGATGTCCCTCTGGGAGCGTTTCTAAGCGGTGGGGTGGACTCGAGCATAGTGGTGGGGATAATGAGCCAGATAATGAAGGAGAGGGTGAAGACATTCAGCATAGGGTTCATAGGAGATGAATCTTATGACGAAACAAGGTATTCGAAGCTTGTGGCGGAGAAATTCAACACAGACCATACGGAATTCAAGGTTAAGCCCTCGGCATTTGAGCTTGTGGAGAAGCTCCTGTGGCACCACGATGAGCCATACGGGGATTCTTCTGCAATTCCGACATACATTGTATCAAAACTGACGCGTGAGCATGTGACAGTGGCGCTCAATGGGGATGGAGGGGATGAGCTTTTTGCCGGCTACATGAGGTTTTTTGCAGGGATCCTTTCTGAGAAAATCCCGCCGGTTCTGAATAGGTTAGGCCTTGCCTTACTAAGGCTGATTCCCTTCAAAGAGAGCCAGAGAGGTATTTTTTCAAGGGCGAAGAGGTTTTTGGAGGCTTCATCCCTTTCTCCTGTTGAGAGGCAGGTCAGAATGGTCTCATATTTTTACGGGGATGCCCTATCCGGGCTTATCAGAAGGGAATTCGCACATCTCATTGATCCGGAAGAGATCTCTCAAAGTGTCAGGGAATGCTTGGAGAAAGGGGACGGCTGGAGTCCGCTCAGCAGGTTCCTCTATCTCAATATGAAGACCTACCTCCTTGATGACCTACTCGTCAAGATGGACAGGATGAGCATGGCGAATTCACTCGAGGCAAGGTCACCTTTTCTGGACAAGGATCTTATAGGTTATGTAGCGTCCCTCCCTGATACCATGAAGCTCAGGGGTTGGAGGACAAAATACATCCTTAAGAAGGCATTTTCGGATATTCTTCCCATGGAGGTTCAAACGAGGGGGAAGATGGGCTTTGGGGTGCCCCTTGGAGCATGGTTCAGGACTGAGCTCAGGGACTATATCCACGATGCCCTTCTGTCTGCATCATCATGTGTGAAGGAATACCTCAATCAGGATCGTATAAGGGAGATCATTGAGGAACATGAGGCAATGAAGAGAGACTACGGGCTTCCGCTCTGGAGCATCCTACAGCTTGAACTCTGGCTGAGAAAGTTCGGCGTTATTTGACATAAGCATGATCAGTAAGTGTAGAGATTGCCGTAGGGGCGGGTGCTTATAGGTATAAGCTTGGTGAATGGACGGTCAAAGACCTTTTCCTGGGAAATGCCGAACTCTTCGCAGAACTCCCCTATTAGGTCCCTTAGGCCGTCAGCAATATAATATTGTCCATTCACCCCCTTGTATGGCGTGAGAACATTTTTGATTGGTTTTCACTATTATGTTAGAATTAAAATATAAGGAGGAAAGCTCGATGAATAAAGGAAGGATTATTGTAGACAACGTAATGCATTTCGGCAAACCGTGCATTGCTGGAACTCGAATCCCGGTCTATTGCATTATGGAATTGATTCAGGCAGGTATTCCATTTGACGAGATCATTGACAAATATTATCCAGATATCACTATTGATGATATAGAACTAATAATAAGATGAACAAAAAGACAAAAGAAATACTGGCAAAACTAAAAGATGCACTCATGCAGATCTATGGGGGTAAACTCCATGGATTGTTTCTCTATGGGTCTTATGCCCGGGGGGACGCGGGAATGGGTTCAGACTTGGATGTAGCCATGATTTTGGATGACTTTAAACGGCCATGGTATGAGATTCAAAGAACAAGCCAGATTGTATCTGAATTTTCTTTAGAATATGGAATAACCATATCGTTGATTCCTTTGCGGGCTTCAGATTGGTCTGAGAAACAGAAGCTGCTCGTCAGAAATATCTATCGAGAAGGCATAGCCGTTTGATGGAAGAGCAAACACGGGCTTTGCTCGAAAAGGCCAAAGAGAATGTCGTCGCATGTGAAGACCTTCTCCGATCCAACCATTTTGAGATCGCAGTATCTCGGTCATATTACGCTATGTTCTACATTGCCGAAGCCCTTCTGACAGAGGAGGGGGAAGAGTTCTCTTCTCATGGAGCCGTACAGGGCGCCTTTGGCCGAATATTTGCAAAATCAGGCCGTATTAACCCAAAATTCCACCGATACCTGATCGATGCTTATCGAGAGAGACAGGCGGCTGATTACGATGCACCTGCAGAGGTTGGGAGAGAAGAAGCTGAAACATTTTTGAATCGAGCCAAGGAATTTCTTGAGACGGCCTACCAGTATTTGGGGAACCCCTCATGATTAAATGTAAAATTGTTCCATATTATATTGCGGCAATTCTTTTTTCTATCATATTCATCGGATGTACAGAGATTCGTAAGCTGTTAAAAATCAACTCATCCGAGGATATTACTTCTCATGAAGAGCAAGGATGGAAGAATTTAGGCTTCACTCCAGAAGAGGCTTACCAGTGGAAAAAAGTGGGCTGCAAAGCGTGGGAAGCCAGCCTTTGGAAGGAGGCCGGATTCACTCTGGAAGAGGCCTCTCAGTGGGATGCAAATTGTAATGTGAAAAGGGCACAAGGATGGAAGGAGAAAGGATTTACTCCAAACGAAGCATCTTACTGGGAGCAATATTTCTTCGATTGGAATGAGTCTCCCCAGTGGAAAGGAAAAGGTTTTGATCCGGAGAAAGCTGCTCAGTGGAGAAAATGTGATTTTTTGCCCGACGACTCGGCCAAATGGAAAGGAAAAGGTTTTGATCCAGAAAAAGCAGCGCGGTGGAAAAAATATGACTTTAAACCTGAGGACTCAATCCGGTGGCTGAAGGCGGGGTTCGAATCAGACCAAGCCAATATTTGGCATCTTCAGGGCTTCACAATTTCCCAAGCAACGAAATTAAATAAAACATGTAAGAATGAATTTGTTGAGGAATCAATTGGCCTTTCATTCGATAATCCTTATGATGTTCAGGGAAGATGCTTCGAGTTCTCGGGAAAAAGGGTTAAGGTGTTTGAGAGGACTAGAGCCCTGTATTTATCTGATAACAACTTCTTTTATTTGGACTTTGGAACTTTCTCTGCTCCACTTTATATATCAAATTCAATCGTTCGTGGAATTGGTACTTACAAAGATGTTAGTACATCGGGAATTATTCCAAAATTGCTTGTAATGATCCCTATCTCGAAGTAAGAGCTACTGACTCAGCCGAACAGCGAGCTTTCCCCCAACATACGCCTCCGATATTTCGGAATCCACTCCACATGGTATTGGAGCCGATGTTTGGTGTGGGTCTCCATCCAGAGTCAGGCCATGGCCAGATCATCCCGGAATTGCCTCTCTTCCTGCGCTTAAAAGCCCAGGGGTTTCTGGCCGATTTTATAAACTTTTTTCAATAGACTTTTAGGGGAGGATATTCAGGATTGATAAGGCACGGTCTTAATCAGTAGGTGTATAGATTGCCGTAAGGTCGGGTGCTCACAGGTATAAGCTTGGTGAATGGACGGTCAAAGACCTTTTCTTGTGGAATATCGAACTCTTCGCAGAACTCCCCTATTAGGTCACTAAGGAGTTCCATGTCCTTCTCATCTACCGGGACAATTCCAACCTCTCTGCCCAGGGATTTTCTGAGGCTCTGATCTGCCTCCCCCCTCAGGAAGATGGCCCCTCCGTGCATGCCTGTGCCGCAGAAGCTCCCCACAAGCGGCCCAACGCCGTTCAGCCCCAAAAGCACCATATATCCGCCGGCCATGTACTCCCCGAAGAAATCCCTGACACGTCCCCCAATGACAATGGCCGGCAATTGGTCCTTGAAGCCCTTCATATGAATGCCAACGCGGTAGCCCACATCCCCCTTGACGAAGAGCCTCCCTCCCCGCATCCCATAACCCAGCACATCCCCGGCATGTCCGTGGACAACGATCTTGCCGGAGTTCATTGTATTGGCAATATTGTCCTGGCCATTGCCTTTAACAATGACTGTGGGGCCGTCCATAAAAGCTCCCAGATCGTTGCCTGGGACACCCTCTATGATAAGAGTGACACCTTTGGCCCGGAGTCCGTCAGCAATATAATACTGTCCATTCACACCCTTGAGATGTATCTCTTTCTCTCCATAAGAAATGGCTTCCCTCACCATTTGATTGAGAACACGGTAATAGACGCCGTGGGCTTCAATGGTTGCAGATAAATGGGCGCTGTCCCTATTTACCGGCATGTTTTACTCCCAGAATCTCCAGGGTCTGGGCATCCAGACCCACACCCCTGAGTCTCTCCCTGCTGCCCCGGAGGGATTCAATAGAGTTCACTCCCATTGCACCGAGCACCTCTGTGAGCTCATGGCTCCATGCATTGATAAGGTTTGTGATCCTCTCCCCAAAGACCTCCGGGTCCAGCCTGCCTACAAGCTCCGGCCTCTGGGTGGTAATACCCCAGGAGCAGTTCCCTGTGTGGCAGTGGCCGCAGACATGGCATCCCATGGCAATGAGGGCCGCTGTTCCAATTGCCACGGCATCTGCCCCCAGGGCAATGGCCTTGGCTGCATCCGCTGCAGACCTGATTCCTCCGGCAGCGATTATTGAGGCCTGATTCCTGATACCCTCCTCTCTGAGCCTGTCATCAACAGCGGCAAGGGCGAGTTCAATAGGGATTCCCAGATGGTCCTTGACGATGTTCGGAGCAGCCCCGGTTCCTCCCCTGAAGCCGTCAAGATAGACCATGTCTGCCCCTGCCCTCACGATGCCGCTCACAATAGCCGCCGTATTATGAACTGCAGCGATCTTCACCCCCACAGGCTTGTATCCCGTGGCTTCCTTCAGGGCATAGATGAGCTGCCTGAGATCCTCAATGGAATAGATATCGTGATGAGGGGCAGGAGACAAGGCATCGGTGCCCACAGGGATCATACGCGTCCTGGAGATCTCTACTGTTACCTTTTCACCAGGCAGGTAACCTCCGATTCCTGGCTTGGCACCCTGGCCTATTTTGATCTCTACGGCTGCAGCACGGTTGAGGTAGTCAGAGCTGACTCCGAAGCGTCCCGAGGCGCACTGGACAATGATATGGTCTGCAAAGTCATAGAGATCCTCATGGAGGCCGCCTTCCCCTGTGTTCATTAATATCCCGCATTCCCGCGCAGCAATGGCCATGGAAAGTTGGGCATTGAAACTAAGGGCGCCGAATGACATGGGCGCAAAAATGAACGGGGTCTCAAGGGTAAGCTGCGATGAGAGGGGCGTGGAGAGCTGGTATTCGCCACTATCATCCCTTTCAAACTCCACAGAATCGGGCTTCCTACCCAAATATGTCCTCAGTTCCATGGGCTCCCTGAGGGGGTCAATTGAGGGGTTGGTGACCTGGCAAGCATCCAGGAGAAGGTGGTCCCATATGATTGGATATGGTAGATCAGTGCCCATCCCCGAGATGGGCATGCCGCCGGTCTCTGCCTGCTTCCATATGCTCTTAATGAGTTTTGGGGTCCAGCTTGCATTCCTCTTGAGGGCAATTCGGCTCTCCTCAACAAGGAGGCTGCCGCTCGGGCAATAAACCATGCATCGCCCGCAGGCTTTGCACTGAAAGGAATCCGTTAGGATCTTGTCCTGAGCAGAGGAATAGGAGTATACACCCCAGCCGCATTGTTGGATGCAGCGCCTGCACCGGGTGCAGGTGGAATGATCCACGCTCACAAAGAAGTTCGGGGTCAACATGCTGGGGAATGCAGCCATCAGAACTCTCCTCCCCTGAAGCCGTTCAGTTCCGATACAACAGGTTCCCTGCTCCCTTTAGAAAGAAGACCCTGGCCTTTCTGTCCCCCCTCCGGAGACTCCAGAGAGAAGATCACGGGTTCACCGCCCCCCTATAGGAATGATATTGGGCTCCCCGTTCCCCAGAGAGGAGACGATGGTTTCCATATCCATCACCCACAGAAAATATTACAGGTTCCCCACCTTGGGGAGCCCAGACATCGTCTGGAGCGGAACAGATTTCTATGAGGGCAGCCTCCTCACTGGTTATATAGACATAATCATCTTTTGTGCCAGCAACCAGGGGCCTCAGCTTGATCCTGTCATTTAGCCCAACCATTCCCTGGGAATGGGCGAAAATAAAGGCAAAGGGTCCATTAAGCAGGGCAGATCCATATACCTGCCTCAAGGCTGAATAAATATCCCTCTCCCTCTCCGGCATCTCATCTATCTCTTTCCAGAGGGGGGCTGTCATGACCTTGCACGCTATTTCTATTGGAAGCCTGTGGCGCCTTATAAGGATATCGAGCATATAAGCTACGACCTCTGTGTCTGTTAGAAGCATGAGTTTATACCCGAACATCTCAAGGTAACGTTTGTTGATCCCATAGGAAGAAATCTCGCCGTTATGAATGATGGACCAGTCCAGTAGGGTAAAGGGATGCGCCCCTCCCCACCATCCTGGGGTATTGGTTGGAAAACGGGTGTGTCCGGTCCAGAGGTACCCCTCATACTCATCGATCCTGTAGAAATCGGCCATTTCGTTGGGGAATCCAACCCCCTTGAAGACACCCATGTTCTTTCCGCTGGAGGACACATAGGCCCCGTCTATCTCCGCATTGATCCTCATGACGATCTTAACCATGAAGTCATCGTCAGAATATTCCATCAATTCTCCGTCCCCTCTTTGTCTGTCCGGTTGAACAAAGTAGCGATAGAGCAAAGGCGCTGAGGATATAGACCTAACCTCTGCTGTAGGGATCGGACCCTTCTCAGCAATGAAGAGGTTCTTCTCAAGATAATCCTCGGTCTCCCTCCGGGAATGGGGCCTCATATACATCACATGGAGTGCGTAGAAGTCCTTGAAATCCGGATAGATCCCATAGGCTGAAAACCCTGCGCCCAGTCCATTCCCACGGTCGTTCATAATATGCAGTGCCTTCCTAACCAACTCTCCGCTGAAAGCATTCCTCTTTCTATTCATAATCCCCACAAGGCCGCATGCAGATATGTCTTTGCCACGAGAAGAAATATTGTCCCAGAATATTTTATCCATGCATGTGTTCCTTCACCTTTAGGGCTTCGACAAGCCTGAGGAAATCTTCGCGGCCGTCAGCAGCCGCATCAGGAAGACCCAGAGCCTTTCGTGCAGCGCTCCTGGGCTCTCCAAGCCTTCCTGTCCTGAGAAATGTCTCTATCCCCCGCTCAACAGTCTTGGGGACGACACTCCACTTTATGGCCTCTGCCTTGAAAGCAGTCATAACTTTCTCCCAGGAGTAGTTCTGGGGGCACTTCTCAGTGCAGGTATGACACTCAAGACACCTCCAGATCATCTCAGAAGCAACCCACTCGTCTGCACGGCCGGCGAGGATGTCCCTGTTGATCAGAGTAGGGTCATATCCCTTCCCAGCCTTGAACGCAGGGCAGTCCTGCTCGCACCCCCTGCACTCCACACATCTTTTTATGCTGTGGAGATCGAAAGCAAGCATCTATAGGCCCTCTAAAAATGATTTCGTTTCTATCCTATGCCCATCCATGCCGAGCTCCTCAGGGTTCATGCCGAAGGCCAAGCCCATGAGCTCCTGAAGGGTGATTACAGGGATGTTATACTGGGTGCCGTTATTCTTCTGGAGGAGAAACTGGTTGTTGTCATAAACCCTGAAACATTCAGGACATGTTGTGGAGATGGCATCAGCGCCAATGGCCTTGACCTCATCCAGTTTCACCTTGGCCATGCTTAGCGCCAACGGATGTTGGTCCACCCTGTCCAGACTCCCTCCACAGCAGAACATCTTGGTGGAGTATTTCAAGCTTGTAGCCCCGAGCCATTCCACAATCTGGTCATACTTCAAGGGCTTGAATGGGTCATCAAAGTGGATGGCCTTGCTTGGCCTCACAAGATGGCAGCCGGTATGGACAGCGATCTTCTTTCCTGAAAGCGGTCTTATGACCAGAGACTTGATCCTGCCTGGCCCCATCTCGCTATGGACAAGTTCCACAAGATGTTTGATGGGATGTGTCCCGGAGAACTCAAGCCCAAGGGGTTGAAGATTTTCATTTGTCTCTCTCTTTATCCTGGGGTATGTCCTGAGCTCGCTCTGGACAGACTTGAGCACCGAATAGCACCCCGTGCAGGACATGGTCAGGCCGCACCCGGCCTTTTCGGCGACAGCCACATTCCTGGCGGCCGCTGCCCGCCAGAGGGTCTCATCCATGTTCCTGGTCAGTGTTTTCTCCGGGCAGCAGGTGAATCCATCCAGGTCCACATAGTCCAGCTCAAGGGCATCCAGGACCCTTCGTGTGGCTTTTTCCATGAAGGGGAAGCGGGCCGGGATGGTGCATCCCCAGAAAAATGCATATCGTCCCTTATTAATCATGCGTCGTAATATAGGGAGTACTCAAAGGGCACGGGCCTGAGCCGAACAGGGTCGATCTCGTTCTTCCTCTTGTACTCCAGCCATTTTTCAATGACATCAGGGGTGAACACATCCCCCTTGAGGAGGAACTCATGGTCCTGCTCCAGGGCACGGAGGGCCTCTTCAAAGGTTCCGGGCACCGTGGGTACATCCTTGAGCTCCTCCGGAGATAGGGAGTAGATGTCCTTGTCCATTGGTTCGCCGGGGTCAATCCTCTTCTCTATCCCGTCCAGGCCGGCCATCAGCATGGCTGCAAAGGCCATGTATCCGTTGCAGGCCGGGTCTGGGAATCTCACCTCTATCCTCTTGGCCTTGGGGTTAGGGGAATACATGGGGATGCGGATTCCTGCGCTTCGGTTGCGTGAGGAGTATGCCAGGTTCACAGGCGCCTCAAACCCGGGAACAAGCCTGCGGTAGGAGTTGGTAGTGGGAGCCACAATTGCGCACAGGGCCGGGGCGTGCCGCAGCACTCCTCCTGTGTAGTGAAGGGCCATTTCCGAGAGGCCGCCGTAACGGTTTCCCGCGAAAAGGTTCTTATCACCCTTCCATATACTCTGATGGGTATGCATGCCTGAGCCATTGTCGCCGAACAGGGGTTTGGGCATAAAGGTAACGCTCTTGTTATGCTTCAGCGCTACATTCTTAACGATGTATTTGAACCACATAAGCTCGTCGCCCATCCGCGTAAGCGAATCAAATCGCATATCTATCTCCGCCTGCCCACCTGTCGCAACCTCGTGGTGCTGTTTTTCCACCTTAATCCCAACACTTTCCATGATCAGAACCATTTCGCTGCGGATATCCTGGAGGCTGTCAGTAGGGGGCACCGGGAAATATCCCTCCTTATGCCTCGGCTTATATCCAAGATTGGGATTCTCCACTCTTCCGCTGTTCCAGATGCCCTCCCTCGTGTCAACATGGAAATAGGATTCATGGGAATTGGAGTCATACCGGACATCGTCAAAGATGAAGAACTCGGGCTCGGGGCCAAAGTAGGCAACATCCCCAATCCTTGTTGACTTGAGGTAGGCCTCGGCCTTCAATGCGATGTTCCTGGGGTCCCGTGAGTATTTCTCCTTGGTAATGGGATCCACAATGTCGCAGATCATTGTGAGAGTGGGCTCTGAAGTGAATGGATCCATGACTGCAGTGCTGGGATCAGGTATTACGAGCATATCGCTTGCATGGATGGCCTGCCATCCCCTAATGCTTGAGCCATCAAAGCCAAGCCCTTCGTCAAAGATCTCCTCGGTGAGTTCCGATATAGGAACGGTGAAATGCTGCCACATTCCAGGGAAATCCATGAACTTGAGATCAAGTAGCTTTGATTTCTTGTCCTTTGCGAGCGATAGAACTTCCTTTGGCGTCATCATGTTTGCCTCCTGTGTCATATTGCATTTTCTCCCTTCTCTCCTGTCCTGATCCTGATAACTTCGTCAATAGAATAGACAAATATCTTTCCATCTCCGATCTTGCCTGTTCTCGCTGATTCCTCGATGGTCTCTATTACCTTTTCAACGACATCATCTTTCACAACAATCTCCAGCTTTGCCTTTGGAATGAAGTCCACGACATACTCGGCTCCCCTGTAGAGCTCTGTGTGGCCCTTTTGTCTGCCAAAACCTTTCACTTCCGTCACTGTGATGCCCTGAACGCCGACATCGTTTAGGCTCTCCTTAACTTCGTCCAGTTTGAATGGCTTGATAATGGCTTCAATTTTTTTCATAAGTTATTCCTCGTTCGTCTGTTTCCCCGTATATAAAGCTTGTTGTAGCTTTTCTTTTTGGATCTCCAGTTCCTCCAGTTTCGCCACGATCTCACGACCCCTCACCTCATGGGCGAAATGAGCGAACGGGATATCTGGGTAGGCGGACATACCGTGCGCGCTGATATCCAGTCCATCAAACTCCTCCTCAGGAGATACCCTGAGTCCTATAAAGACATCTACAACCTTCAGGATGATAAGTGTTCCCACAATAGCCAGGATACAGGATGCTCCAATAGCAATAAGTTGCTTTGTAAGCTGACCAGCGTTTCCAAAGACCAGACCTGATGCGGTTGGATTTATTGCAGGATTGGCAAAAAGGCCAGTGGCAAGGGCCCCCCATATTCCACCAACACCGTGGATACCAAAAACATCCAGGCTGTCATCGTAGCCGAGTTTTGTCTTCATGAAAATGGCTGAATAACCAAATATGCCTGCTCCAAAGCCGATGAGTATGGCATAGATAGGCCCCACAAACCCCGAGCCCGGGGTAATGGCTACTAATCCTGCCACTGCTCCGCTCACTGCCCCAAGAAGGGTCGGTCTGCCTCCGTGGACCCACTCCACCAATGTCCAGGACAGGGCTGATGCAGCCGTAGCGGTATTGGTGGCGACAAAGGCGCTCGTAGCCAGCGCACCCGAGGCAACTGCACTTCCGGCATTGAATCCAAACCACCCGAACCAAAGCATGGAGGCCCCGATCAAAGTCAGAGGCATATTGTGGGGGGTCATTGCCTCACGGCTAAAACCCAGCCGTTTCCCGATGAACAGGGCACAGACAAGGGCTGATACACCAGAGCTAATATGCACTACCGTTCCACCGGCGAAATCCAGGGCACCGAGGTCACGAAGCCATCCCCCGTTTCCCCAGACCCAATGGGCCAAAGGGTCATAGATACAGGTGGTCCACAGTAGAATAAAGACGAGGAAACCCGAGAACTTGATCCTCTCAGCAAAGGCACCGGTGATAAGGGCAGGAGTGATGGCAGCAAACATCAATTGGAAAACCATATAGGTCTGATGAGGGATGGTAGGAGCATAATCCACATTAGGGGCGAAGCCCACCCCTTTCAGGCCCAGCCATTCGAGCCCGCCGATGAGGTGCCCTTTATCCGGGCCAAAGGCCAGGGAATATCCCCACAAGACCCATTGAATACTGATGAGACACAGGATGATGAAACTGTGCATCATCGTGCTCAGGGTATTCTTTCTCCTTACCAATCCGCCGTAGAATAGCGCGAGACCTGGGGCTATCATGGCCAGGACAAGAGCAGAAGAAATAAGTACCCAGGCTGTGTCTCCCGAATCTATTCGGGGTGTAGGAGTTCCTTCTGCTGCCCATGCAGGAATGATCGGAAACGAAAATAAAGCGATTAGTCCTGCGATAATATATTTTTTTAAGTCCATTGGATCCAACCAGATATAAAGCAAAGGTTGTGCCATTCGAAAAAAACTTAGCAAAAAAATAAATTAAGGCTTTTTAATGGGTTATTAAAATTACGCCAAGGGGAGGGGCGTGCCAAATACTACAATTTTGTATTACCTTCGACAAAATTGTATTTCGTCGGATAGTAATCCTGGAGGGGTTTTACGCCAAGGCAAGAGTTTTTTAAGGCCTTAATTGCTCCCAGGGCCGCCCTGGCTCCTGAGATGGTGGTGTAATATGGGACATTGCACATAAGCGTGGTTCTCCGGATAGAATAGGAGTCTGCAACGGCCTTTGAACCGAAGGTCGTATTGATGACCAGGGAAATATCTCCG